>Ga0207709_10001581_pt1 | contig 15544 bp, 12 predicted proteins | sample KBSM34metaG_FD_184397 | JGI IMG/M metagenome (GOLD analysis project Ga0207709, IMG submission 184397) | Miscanthus rhizosphere microbial communities from Kellogg Biological Station, Michigan, USA - KBS M3-4 metaG (SPAdes) (version 2) | ecosystem: Host-associated > Plants > Roots > Rhizosphere >...
AAGTCTGCAGAGATCGCGTCGATAACTCTCGAGCGAATGCCGCGCGAGGCCTTTCTCGACTTGAAGATAGGTTAGGAATTCTCTTTGGAAGTCTCGCTCCACAGCGAGCATTCTACACTGATTACAGGATTTCCAAGATGAACAAGATAAATCTTGTATATCCTGAAAATCCTTGTAATCCTGTCTAACGACTTACTCGTATCGCAGACACTCGATCGGATCGAGCTTGGAAGCTTTGCGGGCGGGCCACACACCGAAGATTAGTCCCACACCAATCGACACCGTGAGACCCGTAACAACGGCCCATGAAGGAATCGAAGCCGGCATGCTTGGAAACAGGAATATGAGTATGCGGCTGGCCCCGATGGCCAGCACCACGCCGAGCGCACCTCCGAGAAACGTTAGCATCATCGCTTCGAACAAAAACTGCCGCACGATATCGCGGCGACGCGCGCCAATCGCTTTGCGAACACCAATCTCCTTCGTTCGCTCAGTCACACTGACGAGCATGATATTCATCACGCCGATACCGCCGACCAGCAAGCCCAGACTCGAGATCGCAATCGCGATCAATCCAACCATCGCAGTGATGCTGTCAAACTGTTCGATAAACTTATCCGCGGTCTTGATATCGAAGTTATTCGGATCGCCAAACTTCACGTGACGGCGGCGCCGCAGAACTTCTTCCGACTGCGTCAGGGCTTCCTGAACCTGTCCGGTCTTGCCGCGGATTATCATTAATAAATAACCCTTTGCCGGCGCAATTTTTTGTGCGGTGCGAAACGGAATCAAAACGGCATTGTCTTCTTCGTTCTCGCCGAAGAATCCAGCCTTGCGCTTCTCGAGAACGCCGATTACCTCGAAGTTGTAGCCACCCATTCGAACCTGCGCACCGGCGATGTTGTTGTAACCGGGAAACAGTGCCTCGGCAGCATTCACGCCGATCACCATCACGTTCGAGCGCTGCTGATCGTCGGCTTCGGTAATGAAGCGGCCTTCTTTTATGACGATGTTCGTGATGTCGGCGTAGTTTGCTGAAACTCCCGACGTGTTTCCCCAACGGTAATTGCGGCCCTGGTACGTGACGTTATCGTCAAACGGTCCGCCGCCATAACCTACATTGGGTGCAACGTGTGCAACGTCATCGACGGCCGGAGCTTGCGCTTTTATTGATTCGGCGTCAGCGACTGTCAGCGGCTTCCGAAGTCGTTCAGCGCGATCTTCGCTCGTGCGTGGACCGGTTGAAAGATGGAACGCATAGATATTGTTCGTTCCGTACTCTTCGATGATCGCTACGATACTCTGTCGCATGCCGGTCAACAGCGAAGCGATTACGATCGCAGTCAAGACGCCAATCACGATTCCGAGCACGGTTAAAAAGCTGCGGAATTTGTGACCGCGAACACTGTCGAGCGCCATCTTCAGCGTCTCGCGCAAAATACCTTTTGGCAGTCGTAACTTCATTAACGCGCCTTACGCCTTCGTTAGAGCCAGAATCGGATCCAGCCGGGCAGCTTTGAACGCCGGATAAATGCCCGCAACCATTCCGACAATCGTTGAGACTCCCAATGCCATGATGATGTAACCGATCGTTATCGTCATCGTGATCGATGCAAGCACCGTAATCGCAGTCGTAATCCCCCACGCGATCAACAATCCCATCACGCCACCCAGCGCGCAAAGGATTCCCGACTCGATCAAAAACTGCATCAGGATCTGTCGTCGCGTTGCTCCGACTGCTTTTCGAAGTCCGACTTCAAAGGTTCTTTCGGTGACGCTCACGAGCATGATGTTCATTACCACGATGCCGCCGACAATGAGCGTGATGAGCGTGATCGGGATAACAACTTTTGCAATCGTGCCGGTGAACTCATCGATCTGATTGTTGAGTTCCTCAACATTCACGAGGCCAAAATCGTCCTCTTCGTTGCCGTTGAGCCGGTGTTTGATGCGCATCGCCACGCGCGCGTCTTCGATCGCGCCATGAAAATTCTCGCGTGTCTTGCTCGAGCCGTGAATCTGTAGACCGTTACGCCCGAAGATTTGCAGGTGCGTGGTTACGGGAATGTAGATGTGACGGTCGAACGAGTCGCCAAAGAAAGAGCCGCGCTTTTCTTCGACACCGATGACTCGCATCGGCAGGCCCCGAACCTTGAGCGTCTTGCCAATCGCATCCTGGTTCGGGAAAAACTTTTCTTTAATGTCGGCGCCCAGGACGACGACAAGCGCTGTGCGCTGGACGTCGTCATTTGAGATAAATCGGCCAAATTCAATCGTTTTGTCTTCGATATCAACCATGTTCGCCGTATGGCCGAAGACCTGCGCGCCCGGAAACTCGATTCCGTCCTGCTTCAGGTCGGTACCGCTTCCGACGCCCGCGCCGACCTCAGAACACGACGGACAATGATCACGCACCCACTCGTAATCGTCCCAGTTGAGCCGCTTGTTGCGTCGATTGCGGCGCTCAAACTCGTCGTCGTCCATGTGTCCGGAGAAGGCCATCCGGGCGATCATGAAGTGATTACTGCCCAGAACCTTGCTGATTCTCTCGACCACGTACGTATTGAGACCGCTAATCGAGGCTCCGACCGTGACCACCGATGCCACGCCGATGATGATTCCGATAAGAGTCAGAAAAGCCCGCAGTTTGTGGGCAAAGATCGACTGCAGAGCAATCTTCAGGGCATCGGAATAAAAGGACACAATCGCTTTCATAACTCTGATTTGGGGCGGTATACGCCCTCGAAAGCAGCGAAGTTCACTCTTTAGACCCCGCAAACTTGTTCGCGCTTTGGAATTTTTACCAAAGCGGTGACAAGTCACCGCAGTCCAAAGAGCTGTTCATGAACTAAGACGAATTAGGCAGCCGGGGTATTAACAGGTGCCTCATCCGGCTTGAGGCTGAATTTGTCAGCCCAGCGGATGCGACCCGTTATCTGCATGACCACAAAGAGCGTCAGCACTGAGCCGATGGTGATGGCGAGCCCGGTGAAGCCCTTCAGGAAGAAGGCGTAGGAAAACATTACGAGATAGATAAACTGGGCGAGGGCGGCCTCCCGGCTCGCGAATCGCATCCCCACGACCAGCCGCAGATAACTCACGACCAGAAACACCGATACTGCCGACGAGATCGCAAACGCAGCATGAATCGAGAGGTGATCGACGAGGTACCCCAAAAGCAGGTGGAATGAGAAGAACGCGGCAGCGAGGAAAAAGTAATTCATAGGGTGAAGATCGATGCCGCGCATGGTGGTGATGATCATCATGAGGAAGAAAAAGAAAAAGAGTGATACTGGGGCAAAAAAGCTGATTTTTCCTGCGAGTGGTCCCGGCTGGAGTTTCTCGGGCATGACCATCGCAATCTGGTAACCAGACAATAAACTTCTGTAAGACCAATTGAGGTCCCAGCCATTCGATGTCTCCGTCTTTTCAGACGGCGAAAGCGTGTTGTCCGGGAAATCAATGTCTTTGAAGTTCGTCCTCATGCGCAGGTAAAAATTATTTACCTGCGCTACGTCGGCACTCCCAAAGCTATAACGCCATTCCTCGAGTCCCTGAGAGCTGTAGCTGACGGCAAGCTGGGCAGTCTTACCGGCGGCGACTTTGAATGCGGTTGCGGCGGTGCTCTCTTGATTCGAGATAGGGACCGAATTGCCGTCTACGGTGAAAACCAGGTTGTCGTAGATGGCCTTCGAGGTTGGGAAATGTAGTTGGAAATCGACAGTCTGTTCTTTGTCGGTCGGGTTACGAAAACCGTAGACACCTGAGAATGCAACCTTGTAGGTGCTGTACCACAAGAGCCCTTTTTGACGGTGCTGCAGATCGAGATCGACGTCGATCTTGCTGCTCTCGAGTGGCAGCGGTGTGACGACCTCTTTGGTGACGGTCTTCACCACCTTCTTGCCGTTTTCAAAAGACTCCTCCGGATGTGAAAGTTGTGTGGTGAACGAAGCGGTCGGAGGCGCCTGGTTCTGAGCTGTGCCCCACGTCGATGCGACGCGATTTGATGAAAGAGCGCTGGAATCGTAAGTCCGCTGAAAAATGGTTCCACCCAGAATGGCCCAGGCCACTGAGGTGCAGATAAAAATGAACACGATGGCAGCGATTCTCTTCGTCATTTCTTTACTCCTTGACTGTCGATTGTGCAGACATAGATTCAAGGATTCTCAGGCTCGTGCCGTAAAGGGGCAATGTGGTAACCCACAGAAAGTAGCTGTGCAAAACTACGTGTTGCGCATCTGTTTGATGAGCGACTCCATATGGCTCAGATAGTCTTCAAGCGCACTGCGGCCTGCTGCCGTCAGTTTGTATTCAGTCTTTGGCAGGCGGCCTTCAAAATATTTTGAACATGAAATGTAGCCGGCCTCTTCGAGTTTGCGTGCGTGAACGCTGAGATTACCGTCAGTGGTACTCATCAGGTTTTTCAGGTCGCTGAAAGTTAGAGACTCATTCGCGGCCAGTGCACTGATGATTCCGAGACGCAGGCGTTCGTGAATTAGACGATCGAGATTCGGCGCGGCACTCTTTTGCTTTGCACTTACTGTGCGTGCCGCGACGCCCGGATCGTGTTTGCGTTCCTGTTTTGCTGTTGACTGCTTAGCCACCGTATTTCCTCACAATAATTGCTCCAAACACTAGATGGAGCCCACCAAAACCGACGGCCATGAACCAGTTGGTCCAGGCCGTAGGACTGAAGAGCGCGAGTGCGCCCAGAGCCATAAAACAAATACCCATCGCCGGCACGGCCCTTACTGAAAACATACCGCCGGTGATCACGCCCGTTCCATAAAGCAAAAGCCACATGCCCGGGATCGCCGTAAACGCTCCCGCCCGCACGAGCACCAGAGTCAAGAGTCCGCCAGCGATTAAGGAAGGTGCGAGGCTGTACAACGCTTTGCGGCCCGATCCCGAGAACAGAGACGTTTGCGTGGCACGGGCTTTACGGTCCATGGACCAGCCGGCAATCAAACTCGAGATCAAGCCTTCGGCGAGCCATGTATAAACCCACAACTTGAAACTTGGCTGCCGAGCGGCGATGGCGCTTGCGATCAGCGCTGTCCCGCCAATGGTTATCTCGCCGCGACCGGAGATACCGGTGAAGGGCGTGGCACGCTCCATGGTTTCGCGGATATAGCGAAGATTGTCCATGGCGCGATCGGAGACAAACCGGACAGGTTCCATGGCAAGGGATAATAAGGGCCGACGCGAATTTTGTCAAGTACTTTGTGAGGCAAAGATAACCTTTTGCTAAATTGCGAGCGCCTCGTTAATCAGGTCGGCCTGCTCTTTCTGGTGGATGCTGTAAGAACCTGTCGCCGGGCTTGCGGAGGCGCTGCGGCCTGCATACTGCGGGCGCTCGCCGTCAGGCAGGATGTTCTCGAGTCGATCCTGAACAAACGTCCAGCCACCCATGTTCTGTGGCTCTTCCTGTGCCCACACCAGCTGGTTCGCGTTCGGATAGCTGGCGAGTGTCTCGCGCAGACTGGTGGCCGGGAAGGGATAGAACTGCTCGAGGCGAATAATCACCACGTTCCGAACGTCAGACTTCTTTCGTGCTTCGGCGAGATCGTAATAGACCTTGCCGCTGCATAGCACGACCCGCTTCACCGCATCGCGATCGGTGATCTCCGCATCGTCAATCAGCGGTCGAAAACCTCCCGATGCCAGGTCGTCGATGCTGGACGTTGCTGCCGGTAAACGAAGCAGACTCTTCGGTGTCATCACGATCAGCGGACGCTCTATGCCGGGTCGAACTTGTCGTCGCAGCAGATGAAAGTACTGCGCGGGCGTTGTCGGATAACAAACCTGAAGATTGTTTTCAGCACAGAGTTGCAGGTATCGCTCGAGTCGCGCACTTGAATGCTCCGGTCCCTGTCCTTCGTAGCCGTGCGGCAGGAGCATTACAAGTCGCGAAGTTTGTTTCCACTTGTCTTCCGAAGCGGCGATGTATTGATCGATGATGGTTTGCGCGCCGTTTCCAAAATCGCCAAACTGCGCTTCCCACAAAACGAGCGCGTGTTGGGCAACGACTGTGTAGCCGTATTCGAATCCCAGCACGCCTTCTTCCGAAAGCGAACTGTCGTAAACATCGAAACGCGCATTAGGGTTTTGCTCCGCACGCAAATCCGCTAGCGGCGTCCACGATTGTCCGGTCTGCGTGTCGTACAGAACAGCATGACGCTGGCTGAACGTTCCGCGTCCTGAATCCTGGCCACTCAAACGCACACGATTGCCGTCGAGCACGAGTGAGCCGAAAGCGACTGCTTCTGCGAACGCCCAATCGAGCGGCAGACTGCCGTCGCCCATCTTTGCGCGGCGCGCGAGTTGGCCCACCATCTTCGGATTGACGTGAAAGCCTTCCGGAACGACCGCGATCTTGTGTGCGAGACTCTTGATCGTTTCGGCGGAGACTCCGGTTGGAATCACTTCAGAACTGTCGAGCTCTTCGACGCGGGCTTGCGGCGGTTTCGGGTCTTCAGACACTTCTCGCTTCGCATTTGCGAGCGCTTCTTCATAACCGCGCACGCGTTCTGCGATCAGATTGTTCGATTCTTCTTCAGTGATGACGCCTTCTTTGATTAGACGCTTCGCGTAGACAGTGCGCACGCCCGGATGCGCTTTGACGCGCGCGTACATCAGCGGTTGCGTGTAGCTTGGTTCGTCGGTTTCGTTGTGGCCCAGACGGCGGAAACCGATTAGATCAAGTACTACGTCCTTGTTGTACTCCTGGCGATAGTCGAGCGCGATCTGGAGCACACGATAAGCAGCTTCCGGATCGTCGCCATTGATGTGGAAGATCGGCAACTGCGTCATGCGTGCGACGTCGGTCGAGTAGATCGTCGAGCGCCCGGCCTCCGGCGACGTTGTGAATCCGATCTGGTTATTAATGATGATGTGAATGGTGCCGCCTGTGCGATAACCCTTCAAACCTGCCAGATTCAGGGTTTCCATCACTATACCCTGACCGGCAAAAGCCGCATCGCCGTGTAACAAAACTGGTAGAGCGAGATCGATGACCTGCTCGCGTGTTGCCCCTCGCTGGCCCATCATCTCGTCCTGCGTTGCTCTGACCATTCCCTCGACGACGGGATCGACTGCTTCGAGGTGACTCGGGTTCGGCGAGAGTGACAAGCGGACTTTGCGGCCGTTAGGCAGGACGCGTTCACCGCTTGCTCCCTGGTGATATTTCACGTCGCCTTCGTCCGCCGGGAACTCCGGATGCACTGAACCTTCAAACGCAGCGAAGATCCTCTCACACAACCCCCCAATCACGTTCGCGAGCACATTCAAACGCCCGCGATGGGCCATTCCGAATGTAATGGCTTCGACACCGCGATCAGCAGCGCCGTCGATCAATCGATCGAGCAGGGGAATGATCGTTTCGCATCCCTCGAGTGAAAAGCGTTTCTGTCCGAGAAATTTCGTGTGCAGAAAACGCTCAAACTGTTCCGCCGAGATCAGTTTCCAAAGCAGACGTTTCTTTACTTCGACCGGAATCGGCTCCGGTTCAACAAACTGTTGCCGGATCTGTTCGCGAATCCACTGCTTTTCTTCTTTGCTCTGAATGTGACGGTATTCGACGCCGACCTTGCCGCAATACGCGCGCTGCAGGATGTCGAGGATCTCGCGTAACGTCGCGCTTTCGCGATTGGCTAGTCCGTCGGTGATGAACACTCGGTCGAGATCCCAGATCGTGAGGCCATAGTTCTCGATATCGAGCTCCGGATGATAAAGAATCGGCAGCGCGTGCAGTGGATCGGTGTCGGCGATCAAATGGCCACGCACTCGATACGCATTGATCAGCTCGATCACGCGGGCTTCCTTCAGCGTTTGTTCGCGCACCTGATCTTCGGGAAGGAAGAACGGATTGCGATCGAGACCCCAACGCAAGGGAGCGTGCGGAATGCCGAGATTCAGGAAAATATTTTTGTAGAGATCGTGCTTGCCGATAATGAGCTCGTGTACGCGCGCGAGAAACGCGCCCGACTCCGCGCCCTGAATGATGCGGTGATCGTAGGTGCTGCTGATCGAAATCGCTTTGCTGATGCCGAGTTGAGAAATTACCTCGGGCGCCATCGCCTGGTATTCTGCGGGGTACTCAATCGCGCCGGTGGCTATGATCACCGATTGGCCTTCCATCAATCGTGGAATCGAAGCGACAGTGCCGAGCGTTCCGGGATTGGTCAGTGAAACTGTTGTGCCCTGAAAGTCGGGAATTTGTAGTTTGCCGTCGCGCGCGCGTTTGACGACGTCGTCGTAAGCAGTCAGGAATTCAGAAAAGCTGAGACGGTTTGCATTCTTGATATTGGGGACTAAGAGCGTGCGCGTGCCGTCTTTCTTTGTCAGATCGACTGCGACGCCAAGATTCACGCTCGTGCGTTTCAGGCGCGTGGATGTTCCATCAATCACGGCGTAGCCGTCGTTGAGTTGTGGAAACTCTTCGAGAGCGCGCAGGACGGCGAACGCGATCAAGTGCGTGTATGAAGCTTTGCCGCGATCGTTCTCAGCGAGATGTTGATTGATGATCCGGCGGTTTTCATCAAGCAGCTTGACTGGAATTCTGCGTTCGGAGGTTGCTGTCGGCACGTGGAGACTGCTCTCCATGTTCTCGACGATTTTGAGTGCGGCACCTCGGATCGGGATTGCTTCGGCGTCTGCCGGTGGCGGCGCGGGTGCCGGTTTTGGCTCTGGAGAAGTGACAGGCGCGGGCGCCGGGGCGGCGCTAACCTGTGTGGCCTGTTTGGTCGCGGCGGCTCCGTCTCCATCGGTCGCTGCAACAGCGGCTTTTGCGCCGTTTCCGACCAGTTCACTGAAATACGAACGCCACGACTCGTCGACCAGCTCAGGGTTACTGCGGAAGCGCTCGAGGAGACCTTCGACGTACGTGGCGTTGGCGCCGAACTCCTCAGCGATAACCTGGGATAAATCGGGTTTGTTTTGCTGACTCAATCTGAATACCTCGGTGAGTCAAGACTATCACCCGCAATTTTCTCACGCAAAGGCGCAAAGTAAGACGCAAGTCCGCAAAGAGCGACTTTGCGTCTTCCTTTGCGCCTTTGCGTGAAACTCTATTCCGCCTCTACTGCTTCTCAATCAGAAACAGGAACTCTCGATTCGGCTCATCAGCCTCGCGCACCCATTCGTGCGTCCAGCGCATGCCGCCCATCACGTTTCGCCGGTAATCGAGTTCGACCACCTCAAGCATCTTTCCTGAGCTGCGGATCACGTCGTTTAGCTCCGCGGCGGTGGCGCGGCCGCCCGAACTGTACGAGAGGATAATGTGTTTCGCTTTGGTCAGCTTGAGTAGTCGCTCGATGGCTTCGACCACGAGCAACCGCCCGTCGTCGTTCTTTCTGAATTCCTCAAATACGGAAGCGCTCAAAGAGTCGCTGGTGTCTGCACGTCTGTTTGCCTTGCCGAAAAGTGGCGGGTTATCGAAGAGGCAGATTGAGGTCCAGAGGTGATAGTAAGCCGCATAACGCACGCGCGACGGCGGCATCTTCTCGTTGTTCGAACCGTACGGCGGATCGTAATAGGCGAGGTCGGCTTCGACTGCTGAGACGATATCAAAAATATTATTTTGATAAACCTGGTGCTCGCGTGTTTTCGGTATCAGTTTCGGAACGCGCAACTTCATCTCGCGATAAGAACGAGGCGACCAGTCGCTCAGATACGAAGCGTAGTGGCCGATCGTGCTGTCAACCTCATCCATCGCGAGAATGAGACTCGTCAGCGCCACTGCTTTCTCATCGCAACTTAAATTTAGCCGCTCGATTTCTGCGCGAATCGCGTCGAGCTTTAGAGTGTTGTGGCGTTGCCAGGGACGCTTTAGTCCATTGCCGCCGCCATAGTGTTCGGTGAACCAACCATCCTGACCCGGCAGAGCATTCAACTGGTCGATTAGAGTTTGATAATGCTCGCTGGAAAATGGACTGAGCAGATAACAATCAGCGAACACTTTGGACCAGGCGGCGATGTCATTCGCAATGACGCGATAACCCGATCGTGCAAACGCCTGCGAAACGCGTGTCGTGCCCGAGAACCCATCGAAAACAGTTTGCGGATTTACTTTCTGAGCGAACTGAAGAATGTGAGGCAGAAGCTTCAGTTTCGAGCCCGCGTACTTGATGCCTTCAGTTTGGGGAGTGGTCATGATGATGATATCGTAGCGCCTACATCAGTACCCGCAAACACCCATGGAACAAGTAAACGAACCCGCAATTAAACTCAGGACAATTGTAGTTTTTTCGATGCTCTTTGCGGTGCTTGGCGCAGTCGTCGTCTTTGCATACTTCACGACATTCTCGCGCCCCGTGACGACGATCATTCTCGTGCGACACGCGGAGAAGAACATCGAGCCCAACAACCCAGATCCCGATCTGTCACCGGAAGGCTTCGCACGCGCACAGGAAATCGCGCGTGTGTTTGGGGAGACGGGGATAAACGCGATCTACGCCACGCAATACAAACGCACGCAGCAGACCGTCAAACCTCTCGCCGATCGCACCGGCGTGGCAGTCAGACTGCTCCAGGCAAATCAGACGGATGAGCTCGTCAAGCAGTTGCAAACTACCAATCGCGGTCAAACAGTCTTCATAGCTGGTCACAACAATACTGTCCCGGCAATTGTCTCGACGCTCAGTGGCGAGACTTATCCGACTATTCCTGAAAGCGAATTCGACAATCTTTACATCGTGACAATCTACCGCTTCGGTAAAGCAAAAGTTGTGAAGCTGAAATACGGCAAATCGAGCACGCAGGGCGTTGGCACGGGAACCATGGTTCCGATGAATAGGTAGCAGATCCATGCTTGGATACAGTCAGAACCACCTCGCGGTAGCGGGTGGGTACGCCGTAGGCTCCAATCCAAACAGGCTGCGCACCCACCCGCTACCGCGAGGTGGTTCTGACTGTATCCAAGTGAGTCATAACCTCTATGAAGAAAAATAAATCTCAAAAGACTCGGACGAGTGTCGATCGACGTTCCTTTGTGAAACTGCTGCCCGCTGTTGGCGTCGCGGGATTGACCGCGACGAAGTTGCCCCTCGACGTACTGGCCCAGACACCGACGCCCACACCGTTGCCGTCTCCGAGTCCTTCACCCACACCGCCGTTGCGCGTCACCAAAGAGATGATGCGCGCGACGGAGAAGTTGATCGGAATCGAGCTCAACGACGCGCAGGAAGCAATGGCACTCGGCGGCGTCAATCGCAATCTCGATGCATACGAAGCGAACAGAAAGATCGATGTGCCGCTCGACACCGAGCCCGCGATCGCGTTTCATCCGGTCCGAGCAAACAAGAAACTCTACACGCCAAAGACCAGATTCCGTTTTGGCAGAGTGGACTTGCCGCAGTTCAAAACAGTCGACGACCTGGCCTTTGCCACTGTCCCACAGCTCGCCACATTGCTTCGCACGCAAAGGATTTCTTCGACGGAGCTCACGACGATGTATCTCGCGCGGCTGAAGAAGTATGGAACAAAACTACTCTGCGTCGTGACTCTCACGGAGGATCTCGCTCTGAGGCAGGCCGCGGTGGCCGATGCTGAAATCAAGCGCGGGAAATATCGCGGGCCGTTACACGGAATACCGTGGGGCGCAAAGGATCTCTTCGCGACGAAAGGCATCAAGACGACCTGGGGCGCGGAGCCTTATCGCGATCAAGTGATTGATTACGACTCCACTGTTGTCGAGAGACTTAACGAAGCGGGCGCGGTGCTCGTCGCGAAGTTGTCGATGGGCGCACTTGCGCAGGGCGCGAGGTGGTTTGCCGGCGTGACGCGTAATCCGTGGCAGCCAGACGAGGCACAAACGGGCTCGAGTGGATCGTCGGCTGGTCCAGCGGCGGCAACTGCGGGAGGCCTGGTTGGTTTTTCAATCGGAACTGAAACGCTCGGTTCGATTGTTTCGCCGTCTTCGCGATGTGGTGTGACCGGACTTCGTCCGACGTACGGCCGCGTCAGTCGCTACGGCGCGATGGGGCTGAGTTGGACCATGGACAAGATCGGTCCGATGTGTCGCGGCGTTGAAGACTGTGCGGCCGTACTGAATGCGATCTACGGTCCGGACGGAAAAGACATCACGGTTGGCGATGCGCCTTTTAACTGGAACGCGGATACAAATATCAGCACGTTGCGGATCGGTTATCTCAAGACTGAGTTTGACGGGCCAGCGACTCCACCACAGAACGAGCAACAGCGGACGCAGGCCGAGCAGCGGCGTGCGCTCTACAAGACGGCGCTCGAGGTGCTGGAAAAAGCAGGCGCGAAACTGACGCCCATCGAGTTGCCGAAATTCTCGGTAGGATCGTTGCGATTCATCCTGTCGGCCGAAGCTGCCGCTGCGTTTGACGACATCACGCGCGATGGGCGCGTTAACCAGTTGTCGGGACAATCTCCGAATGACTGGCCCAACACGTTCCGCACGTCGCGATTTATTCCGGCGGTTGAGTACCTGCGAGCGCAACGTGCGCGGACCTTGCTCATGCATGAGATGGAGAAGTTGATGTCGCAATGGGACGTATTCGTGAGTCCCGCGCCGGGAAGCGCGAGTTTGCTGGTGACAAATCTGACGGGACATCCGGCGGTCGTGCTGCCATGTGGCTTTGTAAACGATCTGCCGATCGCGATCATGTTCACGGGTGGCGTGTATGACGAGGTGTCGCCGCTGCGAGTTGCGCTCGCGTACGAGCGAGCGACGAAGTGGCACACGATGCATCCGGATCTGCGTTAATCCGCGTTCATCTGCGGCAGTATGAGTTCGAATGAAGAACCTTGGCCGAGTTGACTAATTATGTTGACAGAGCCGCCCGCTTCTTCGACTGTGGTTTTTACGACGTCGAGGCCGACGCCGCGACCTGAAAGCTCTGACACTTTGGAAGCGGTCGAAAAGCCGGGTTGAAAGAGTTTGCCAAGAGTTTCGGGAGCTATACCGCGTCCATTGTCTCTGACCGTGATCTTAATCTGGTCGTCCTCTCGACTAGCTTCAATGGTGATCTTCCCTTTGTCTTCAATGCCGTGATCGACCGCGTTGCGAACGAGATGCAGCAACGGATCGGCGATCGTATTGCAGAGTGACTCTTCCAGTGTCAGATCCTCGCCATGTAATTCAAATTCGATCTTCTTACCCAATATGCTCGCGGCAGACTGACCTGCGCGCACGGCTCGTTCGATCACGCTGGCAAGTGAGATCGTCGCTCGGCGGCGCAGTTCCGCTACGGTTACGTTAGCAAACTCGTCCAACTCAGCCGATAAACTGCCGGCGTAAACGATTCTGAAATTGATCTTGTTGTTCTCTGTTTTCGGCGCGATCGAGATCAGCTCGCCAGTGCTGCTCAAAACCTCTTTCAGTTTTTGAAAATGCTGATCGAAGTCCGCGACGTCGAAGCTTGTTTGCACAAGAAAAATGTTCGCGCCTTCATTGACAGCTTGAGATAAGGAATGTCTTTCTTCTGCTTTTAGCGAATTCCATATGTCCGCAGGAACAAGAGGCAGGCTCTCGGAAATCGCCACCGACTTTTTGGTTAGCTGCTGCAGCGCGTGATCGTCGAGGGTTGAAGTGCCAGTGCGCAGCGAATGGAGCACGTTTTCCAGTTCGTGTGCGGCGCGGCTTAAATCATTCAATCCATCCGCATTGGCCGCCGCTTTAAGATTGTGTGTACGACGGAAGAGTGAGTCGAGCGCTTTGCGTGTTTCCGGCCCGTCAGCGGAATTGGCGCGCAGATCATCGAGCGCGGAGGTTATTTGTTTGAGTTGGTCTTCGAGCGCTGACAAGTTGCTTTACTCATCTTCGCCTTCCGGCGCACTCGGTTCAGATTCTTCCACCTCAGGCTGGACGTTTTTCTGCGGTTGCTGTTCGTCGAGGTCGCGTTTTATCGCGTCGAGAATGCCGTTGATGAATTGAGTGGCTTCGTAAGTCGAGAAGCGACGAGCGATCTCGAGTGCTTCGTTAATCGCCACAGTGCGTGGAGTTGGTTCGTAGAGAAACTCGTAAACCGCAAGCCGAAGGATATTGCGATCGACGACTGCCATACGCGAGATACGCCAGTGTTCCGCACGTGAGCGGATGCGTTCGTCGAGCAGTTCAAGGTTTGAGAGTGTCTGCAAAGCGAGACGAGTAGCGAAATCCCGGGCGGTGGTGTCGAGATCCGATTCACCAAGCTCAGCCCAGTAGCTTCGGACCACATCGTCCGCAGGCATTTCGGCAACGTCAGCCGCAAAGAGCATTTGCAAGGCACATTCACGTGCCTTACGTCGCGAACCCATAGAGTATTACCGGCCACAAAAGGCACATAAAGCACAAAAGTCACAAAAAAGTACCCGATGCATTGGTACCGGTGACTTATAGAAATTTCTTTTTGTGCTTTTTGTGCATTATGTGCCTTTTGTGGCCTAAAAAGCTTCCTTGTAAAGATTTACTAATTCCACCGCCGTCATGGCGGCTTCAAAACCCTTGTTCCCCAGCTTCACGCCTGCACGATCGATTGCTTGATCGACTGTGTCGGCAGTAACGATTCCGAACACAACCGGCAAGCCTGTAGTCAAGCCTGCATGCGAAATGCCACGAGCCACTTCGGCGGCGATGAAATCAAAGTGCGGAGTTTGTCCGCGAATGATCGTGCCGAGACATATGATTGCATCAAACTTACGCGATTCACCAAGTCGTAACGCCAGCAGCGGAATCTCAAAAGCGCCGGGCACACGATACAGACTGACGTTGTTGTCCTGCGCGCCCAACCGCTTCAGAGCGTCGAGAGCACCTTCCACCAGCCGTGCCGAGATCAATTCGTTCCAGCGGCTGGCGACGATGGCGAAGCGAAACGCTTCCGCGTTAAGACGTCCTTCATGCACCGTAGGCTGCAACCGATTCTGACTCCGCGAACTGAATAGTCATTACGTTTGGCAGTATAGGAGATGCTTCGAGACGCATCAAGTTGATGGATCTGCAACCTTAGATCAAGTTCATCGGCGTCGGGTTTTTTGGATCCCTGGTGTAGTCGTAGAAGCCACGGCCGGACTTGCGACCGTAGAGACCTGCCAGCACCATGCGTTTCAATAGTGGCGGAGGCGCGAAACGCTTTTCACGAAATTCATTGAACATGATCTCGGCGATGTAGTAGGTCGTATCAAGACCGACAAAATCTCCGAGTGTGAACGGACCCATCGGATAACCGCAGCCGAGCTTCATCGCATTGTCAATGTCAACGATCGATCCGACGCCCTCTTCCAAAGCCCGAATCGAATCGAGCATGTAAGGCACGAGCAAACGGTTGACGATGAAACCGGTTTTGTCACCGGCTCGAACCGGCACCTTCCCAAGCTTTTTGCCAAACTCCACTGCCTGCTCGTACACCGCTTCGTCCGTCAGAATCGTCTTCACTATCTCGACCAGCTTCATTAGCGGCACGGGATTGAAAAAGTGCATGCCGATGAAACGTTGCTGGCGTTCGGGCGACGTGGCAGTCATCATTTCTGTGATCGACAGCGATGATGTATTCGAAGCGAAGATCGTTTCGGGTTTGCAGATTTCGTCCAACTGGCGATA
>Ga0207709_10001582_pt1 | contig 15543 bp, 8 predicted proteins | sample KBSM34metaG_FD_184397 | JGI IMG/M metagenome (GOLD analysis project Ga0207709, IMG submission 184397) | Miscanthus rhizosphere microbial communities from Kellogg Biological Station, Michigan, USA - KBS M3-4 metaG (SPAdes) (version 2) | ecosystem: Host-associated > Plants > Roots > Rhizosphere >...
CCGCCGCTACGGCAGCAATGACGGCTGGACCACGGCGCCCGTGGGCATACAGACCTCGTTCGGCTCGGCCCACAGTTTCGACGTCAGCCAGTTCCCCGCCGGCAACTACGAATACCGCGTGCGCAACACCAATGCGCAGATGACGCGCGATGTGGGTTCGGGCACCTTCACCATCGGTGCAGAAAACGTCAGCGGCAACCTGCCGCCCCTGCCTGGCGGCGTGGGGCAGGGCAATGCCATCATCGACGGCTCGGCCTACCGCGTGCTGCAGTGGCCCAAGCCTGCAGCGGGTTGGACCGTGGAATTCCGTTACTGGCCACAGGGAAACAGCTCCGCCGTGACCACGCGCACGGCCGGCAACGGCCTGTTCGCCTATGGCGACGGGCGCACGGCTGGCATGGGCATAGGCATGCAAGGCGTGGCCGTCAACTGGGGGCCAGGCAGCATTGAATACGAGGTGATCGCCACCAACACCGCCACGGGCGAGAAGGTCCATGCCACGGGCCAGGTCGGCACGCCCTCCAACCTGACCGTGCAAAACACCCCAGTGCGCATGGCTACCCAGAACAACAACGTCACCAACCTCGGTGTCGTCGGCTATATCTGGAGCAGCCCGGGTGCCGGCCGAACACCGCTGCACCGCTTCTACTTCCCTTACGAGGGCAACGACCACCACATCACCACGGCAGACCCCAAGGTCATCGCCGAGTTCCAGGCCCTCATGCCCTCGGGGGCCGTCACCTCGGACGGCATCGTCGGCTATGTGGGCTCCTCGCCCATCGTCAACGGCAGCCGGCTGTACCAATACATCTATGGCGGCAAGGCCGCGTTCCGCATCACAGCGCGGCCACAGGATGTGGGGAGCTATACCTCGTTGACCAGCAAGCCTGCAGCGGGCTTCCAGTGGTCGCCCAACACTTGGTACCAGAACGCCTACCAGTTCGACGGCTACATCTCCAACGTCCCGGCCGACGGCATGGTGCCCCTGTATGCCGTCTACGACGGCAACTCCTTCGGCAACCTGGATATAGGCGACTACCTGACCTCCTCGCTGGAGCATGAAGTCACCTCGTACTACCTGCTCAACACCGACAGCGCGGCGACTCTCCAGGTGCCAGGCGTGGGCACCGGTCAGGCCAACATCGATGGCCAGACCTACAACATGCTGCAATGGAGCACCCCGGACAGCAACGCACGCGTCCAGGTCCGCTCCTCCCCGCCCCTGCCCGGTGGAGCCCCTGCCATCTGGCGCCAGGGCGACGGTCGCGCCCAGTTCCAGAATGGTGCGGCGCTGCAGGGCATCGTGCTGGATGCACTCACCCCCAACACCAGGTACACCATTACGATCGAAGTCCAATACCCGGCCACCTGGGCCAGGGGGGCCTACATCGCACGCTCGGACGTCACCATCACCGTCCCGTCTTCCGGAGCCAGCTCGGCCATCAGCCTGCGCGAGACCACCCCGCCCTACACGGAAACCGTGCAGACCCGCGTGTGGGCCGGCACGCCCTTCAACCTCAGCAATCGCGCCGTCACCAACCGCGAGTACGACCGCTGGGGCAACCTCACCGGGGTGGACGACCCGCGCGTGCAGGCCGGTCAGACCCTGTTCAAAACCAGCTTCACCTACAACGCCAGCAACCAGCTCACCTCCCAGACCCAGCTGGCCAGCTACGAAGGCCCCACCGAATACACCACCACGCGCATCTACTACGACGCCCTGGGCCGCCAGGTCGGAGTGCGTGACGGCAAGGGCAATATCAACGCCCAGGTCCGTGACTTGGCCGGCAACGTGGTGCAGGAGCGCAAGGCCGACGGCGGGCGCATAGACCTCAGCTACAACGCCTTTGGCGACAAGATCAGCGCCGCGGAGCGCATGACCGCCACGCGCACCGTGGTCACCGACTACAGCTATGACAAGCTATCGCGGCTGACCTCCACGACACTGGCATCGACGTCCACCCTCTCGCGGTTCGAGTTGGGATCGGTCAACGGCGCGGTGGCCAATGGTGTCAACGGTAGCGTCCATGCGGCCAACGGCGTCTCGGGGGCCGATCCCCAGAACGCCATTGCCTTGCGCACGCTCGAAACCATCCAGTACGACGAGGCCGGCCGCAAGGTGCGCGTCATCAACGGCAACAACGAAGCCACACGCTACCGCTACGACCTGGCCGGCAACGTGACCATGAGCGGGCAGGAGCAGGTCAAGGTCACCGCATCGCCGGCCGTACCCGGCCCCACCGTGACACTGGGCGGGCTGAGCAACGTCAACTACTACCGCTACGACACGCTGGGCCGCAAGATAGGCTTCACCGGTGCCGGAGATGGCGCCAGCGCCATGACCCAGGACTGGAGTTACGACATCTTCGGTCGCCTGACAGCCCGAAGCGACTCGCAACTGGACAACGCCTCACGCGTCTACTACCAGTACGACTACAACAAGGCCGGCCAGCTCACCCATGAGGGCAACACCAAGGGCAAGAGCCTGGACTACCGCTACGATGGCGCGGGCCAGCTCATCGAAATCAAGGACAACTACCTGGGCCAGCTCAGCAGCTACACCTATGACCTGGCCGGCAACCGCCTCACCGAAAAGCTCACCCAGAAGACAAAGCTGGCCTCCGGCCTCATCGAAAACGTGGTCTACCAGGACAACCACCTGTTCTACGATGCCCAGAACCGCCTGCGCGCCAGCTTCGATGGCCGCACCGACGTGCGCATCAGCTACGACCTGGCCGGCAACCGCAGCCAGGTCAAGACCAGCGTCATCAACAACCTCTACAAGGTGAACTTCGCGGGCCAATGGTGGCAATCGCCTGGCTGGTACGACCAGGTGGACAATGCCAGCCTGACGACCTATGCATACGACGCCATGAACCGGCAGACTGTCAGCTTCGAATGGCAGATCCAGAAGGTGGGACTTGAGCAAATCACCTCCACCACCCTCAAGCACAACTACGCCTACGACCTGGCCGGCAACCGCACCAGCGACATTGCCAGTGAACAGACCTCTGGCAAGGCCGCCCAGGAAACGGTCAACAACTACGTCTACGACGACCTGCACCGGCTGGACAGCTTCAGCATCAGCCAGTCGGGCAAGGCCACGCAGTCCGGCCAGATCCTCTACGACGGAGCCGGCCGACAGGTCTATGCCAAGACATTGAGCAGCACCGGCGAAGCCGAACACCGCTACAACCAGTACGACACCCTGGGCCGCGTGCAGGACACCCGCGTCGTCATGCGCCGCGCCGACAACCAGCAAAAGATCCAGCACACCGACGTCGCCTACCATGGCGCCCCCGGCATCACCGACCCCAGCCTGGGCTACGACGCCGCTGGCAACCTGCGCGGGCAAGTGCAGACCACGAATGGCAACACCGGTGATGCCACGCGCACCACCTACAAGTACCAGTTCAACGGCAGCTATCAGCAGACCGAGTCCACCACCATCCAGGGAGGCCGCACAGCCACAACCAAGACATTGCGCGATGCCAACGGCTTCATCAGCAGCATAGAGCAGCAAGGCAGCGTCTACGACACCCGGTACAACCGCGCTTTCGTGAACGACGCCCAAGGCAATGCCCTGTATGTCAACCAGAGCGCAGGCACCACGGCCGACAAGGGCGGCCGTATCCAAAATGAGCCCAGCGGCTTCTTTGGAGGCTTCATCGGCGACGCCATCAACCCCGGCCACGTGCAACGGCAACTGGTGGCCAACGGCGAAGTCCTGGCCCGCTACGGCGACGCCCCTGACTCCGAGAACCCGCCCAAGGCTGGAGACGTCCCCAAATATGTCAACACCGCCGAATTCCACCTGAACGCCCCTGCCCTGAAGCTGCGCGACACCAACTTCAGCGCCATGAACTACACCGTGGTCGGCGGTGAAACCCTTAAGACCATCGCCCGCAACGTGCTGGGCGACAGCAGCCTGTGGTGGCGCATCGCGGAAGCCAACGGCCTGGCCGTCTCGGGCGACGGCGAGCTCACGGCAGGCCAGACCCTGAGCATTCCCAAGCTGGCCCTGAACGCCAACAACGCAGACACCTTCCAGCCCTATGACCCGAGCCGGGTCACGGGCAGCCTGGATTCGGTGTTGCCGGCTCCGGCTGCGCAGGATGGTGGCTGCGGGGCGCTGGGCAAGATCATCATGGTGGCGGTGGCCGTCGTGGCCACTGTGTATACGGCCGGGGCCTTGGCGGTGGCGGGTGCAGGCACCGGGTTCAGCGCCACCATGTCCGCTGGCATGTCGGTCCTGGGTGGCAGCGCTGGTTTGACAGGCACCACCATCGCCATCGGCGCAGCAAGCGGCGCAGCAGGCTCCCTCGCCAGCCAGGCTGCAGGCAACCTGCTGGGCGTGCAGGATGGCTTCAGTTGGAAGGGCGTGGCGCTTTCTGCACTCAGCGGCGGTATCTCCAGCGGTCTGGCAGGTACGCCCCTGTTCGCAGGCTCCAATCTCGACAAGCTGCTGCTGCGCTCAACCGTTGGCAATGTACTGACCCAAGGCGTGGGCGTGGTCACCGGGCTGCAAAGCAGCTTCAGTTGGCGCGGCGTTGCTGCCAGCGCAGCAGGAGCAGTTGCGGGCCATGTGGCAGGAAAGCTGCTGGGCGATGTGGTCGACACTGCAAGCTGGGACCCATGGGCCAAGGAAATGGTCACCCGTACGGGAGCGGGCCTGACAGCAGGCACCGTGGCCTCGATTGCGCAAGGCGGGCGGGTCAGCATGCAGCAGGTGGCGACGGATGCGTTTGGGAATGCGTTGGGGTGGTCCGTGGCTGGAGCGGCTCTGCCTGCACAGCCAAATGTGTTTGTGAGCGAACTCCAGAATTCCGACCGATATGCAGCGCAACTGCGCGGTATTCCTGGAGTCCAGGTCACGCAGAACATGACTGGTGCCATGATCACCAGCTCGGATGACTCGGCCAGCATACTGGGCATCAACCTGCCCCAGACAGCTCCCGTGCTGCCGGAGGTCATCGTGCGAGCCTCGGATGAGGATGGCTGGAGCAATCCATTCTCCAACTCCACGCAATCTGCGGCGCAGTGGACCGTCTCCAACATCACAGGGGTTGCAAGAGGATCTACAGTCCCAGCGACCTACACCAACGCGCAGCAACTGATCCGCCCGACGCAAGGCCCAAGCAGCGGCAATGCTCTGCAAAAATCTGGGAACCCATCGGCGGTGGCAGGGCTAGAAGCATCCCGAGGAGCAACGCTGCCGGCATACCATCAAATACCTGCCGGGCCAGAGCGGTACACCGTTCTCGCCGACAATTCACGTGTCGGTGGGCTGGCCGGCAATTTGCTGGGCAAATTGGATAGCTTCAACAACTCGCCGATAGGCATGGCGCTTCAGGGTCTGCCTCCTGAGGGATTGGCAATTGGAGGCATCAGAGCAGGACTGCGCTGGGTTGGGAAAACGGATAATGTTGGCGATGCTCTAAAGGCAGAGCAAAAATTGATAGCCAATGCAGAAAGTGTAGCAACTAATTCGGCTGCGACGCTTTCACGAATTGAAGGGAGATTTGCGGATGTCTCCCGAGAAGTAGGGTTTATTGTAGATAGTGAATCTGGAGTGATTCTTGGAGTTCGTAGATCAGGCATTGAGAAAGGAACGCAAATTTCACTCGATCCGATCAAAGACTATCCATTGATGAAAGGAAACGTCTTTACTCACAATCATCCTTTGGGCGGAAATCTTTCCCCTGGTGACGTTTCAACTGCGCTAGGTTCTGGAACATCGCAATTCCGGGCAGTCACATCAACCCGGGTAATGTCTATTTCTTTTAGCAATGCGCCAAAAGGATTAATTGGTGAGCCTGCCGCATCAGTCATATTCATGAATGGAGAAAAATCCGCTATTGGCGCAACATATCGCGCAGGAATTTCCAATGGAAGTTTGGTTCCACCTCTTAATCCTGCAGAGAAGAGCGTATGGATGAGCGACTATTTCATCCAGCAACTTGCGAACAGAAACTCGTGGATTAAATACTCTATCACCCCGAGATAAAAAAATGAATGAATCTATTATTAATCTTAAAGATGCCGTACGCGATTTTGTTTCATCGCTCAGCGTGTGTGAGCAAGATGTAGTACGACGCTTAATACTTAGCTCTCAAGTGAAATCAAGTTTAAATTGGTATGGAATTGTAATAAAAAGATATCTTGAAGGTCCTGCATCAGAGCTTCTGATTCAAGATATTATTAAAAAGTACGCTGATGAGGCAGTTTGGCGAGATCTGGATTCATCAAAAAATCTCCCTCTATTTGAGGCAGAAATTATTCTCAGAGAAAGCCAAACAGCATTGGGTCCGGAAATCGCCATATAGTTTAAATTACCATGAACTGCAGCAAGGAAAAATATAAATCAATCTACAAAATCCGCAATTATAAAACCTGATTTGCTTCAGTACTGCATGAAGTAACCATCGAAAAATAACTAGAGCGTGTTATGAAATTTCCTTTGCTGTGACCGGTAGCTCGAGTAGAGCTCGGCGATGCCTCGCAAGCCTTACCCAACCGGCGTCTGCGATGAAGAATAGATTTTCTCTGCTCCTTATCTCACCCTGATGAGCCAGCGCGCAACACAGCGCGAGCATGATTTGCGCGAAGGCTTCAGCGCCATGCGCAAGCTGGTCCGAGCAGGTGCACATTGGAGGCCACCGCCCAACGACTTGCCAATCGGTGGCTAACAGACCCCCACTATCCAGGGCGGCCGCACAGCCACCGCCAACACCTGGCGCGACGCCAATGGCTTCATCAGCAACATCGAGCAGCAAGACGGCGTGGTGGACAACCGCTACACGGGGCGCTCCAGGGAATCTTGTTCTTGACCGCGATGCATCGATGTCGGCGCTGAAGCACGAGTATGGTCATTTCTTGGATGATCAGGCTCTCGGATTCCCAGGGCAGCGGTTCTATTACGAGAATCCTGACTTCCGCCTCGCTTCTGAACGCCGTCAATATCTCGGTGATATTAGGACGGCTCGCCAGCTTGGCGATGACACTGCTCGCGCTCAGCTAATTCGAGACTACCTTGGCGAGAAAAATGATCTTGTTGACAGGTACTACTTCACCCAAGATAGAAAGCCCATCCCGTACGGAACTTTGCGCTAACTGAGGGAGAGCCAAGCTATGTTATTTCCGACTGATCCTGCTACTCGGCCAGGTTTAATGGCTGCAACCTTGAACCTGATTTCTAACAAGCCCCAGATTGTTGTGGTGCTCGATGGTCATGCCTGCGTGAACAAGACTGCGAAGCTGCCGGATAGCAAGCTTATCGCTGAGCTTCGCCAGCAATTCGAAAGTGCTAACATCAAGCGAGTTGGTTCCAGTCGCGACCTTGCTATCGGTCCTGTTTGGGCATTTGACAAGGTGGGAGATATGGCAAAACTCAAGCTCTGCACAATACAGGGAGAAGCCGGGGATCTATTGAATGAAAAGCGATGGGCTAGTGAAGTTCAGACCATCGTTATGAATATTGAATTTGAAGAGCGAGATATTATCGAGTTGCGATTCCCTTTGCGGCTTGAAGGGGTCGAATGTCAAGGATGGGAAAAGCATGATGACTACGGAGGCTCCATTCTGCGTAGATGTTAGCTAAGGACTTTCCAAGGCCCGCTGTCTGAGCGCTTCGGTATTGGGCAATTCCAGAGCGACGCCATTACCCCCGGGCACGTGCAACGGCAGCTGGTGGCCAACGGCGAAGTCCTGGCCCGCTACGGTGACGCCCCCGACTCGGAGAGCCCGCCGCAGAACGGCGCCGTCCCCAAATACGTCAACACCGCAGAATTCCACCTCAACGCCCCTGCCCTGAAGCTGCGCGACATCAACTTCAGCGCCATGAGCTACACCGTGGTCGGCGGGGAGACGCTCAAAACCATTGCCCGCAACGTGCTGGGCGACAGCAGCCTGTGGTGGCGCATCGCGGAAGCCAACGGCCTGGCCGTCTCGGGCGACGGCGAGCTGCAGGCCGGCCAGACCCTGAGCATCCTCAAGCTGGCCCTGAACGCCAACAGTACCGGCAACTTCCAGTTGAATGACCCGAGTGGGATCACACTTGGTGTTGCACCATCACCCTATGAACCGCGCCACCCCCGCCCGAAACTCCCCACTCCCATACACCGCCGACACCAGATCCTCATCATCCAGCCGCTGCTCCACGACGATGCGCCTCAGGCTTTCCTTGACTGCTGACTGGGTGGTTGCCGACAAGGCCATGAGCTGCTCGGCCAGCGCCTGTGCCTGGGCTTGCAATTGATCTGCCGGCACCACCGCATGCACGAACCCGCAGGCCTCGGCCTGCCCGGCTGACAGGTAGTCCGCCAGCAGCAGCATGCGCTTGACGCGTGGCACGCCCAGGCTGGCCACCAGGCGCGCGATGTTGCGTGACGACAGCGTGTTGGACAGCGTCTTGGCAATCGGCGCACCGAAGCGCGAGCCTGTGCTGCAGATGCGAAAGTCGCATGCCGTGGCCAGGGCCAGGCCGCCGCCCACGGCCCAGCCGTCGATGACGGCGATGGTGGGGATGGCGATGCGCTCCACGGCGTCGATCACGCGCTCCACGAATGCTTCGTAGGCAATGCCTTGCTGGCCGTCATGGAAGTCCTTGAAGTAGGCGATGTCCGTGCCCGAGATGAAGGATTTGCCGCCCGCGCCGCGCAGCATCACGCAGCGGATGGCCGGGTCGGCCTGGCAGCGCTCCAGGGCCGTGAGCAATGCCTCGTACATGGGCAGTGTCATGGCGTTGTGGCGTTCGGGGCGGTCGATGAGGATCTCGGCCGCGCCCCCGGCGTGAAGGGTCAGCGCCACGGATTCATGCAGGGCCGTGCTCATGCGGCGGCCTTCAGTGCCTGGAGCTCGGCCATGATTTCTGCGTTGTGCTCGCCCAGCAGCGGCGGATGGCGGCGCACTTGCTGGGGCGTGCCGAGCATCTTGACGGGAAAGCCGATGTTCTTGACCTTGCCTTCGATGGGATGGTCGATCTCCATGCACATGCCGCGGTGCTGGCCGTGTTCACCCTCGAAGGCCTGCGGATAGGTGAGCAGCGGGCCTGCGGGAATGCCTGCCTCCAGCATGCGGTCCACCCAGTCGGCGCTGTCGTGGTGGGCAAACTCCGCTTCCAGTGCCTCTATCAATGCCTCCCGATGCTTGAGGCGCAGCGCCACGGTGGCGTAGTCCGGGTGTTCCAGCAGGTCCGCGCGCTCGATCAGCGCGCACAGCCTGGCCCAGAGCTTCTGGTTGGTGGCGCCCATGACGAAATAGCCGTCGCGCGCCTTCACGGCCTGGTAGGGGGCGCTCATCTTGTTGCTGGTACCCAGCGGCGCGGGCGGCACGCCGGTGCCCCAGTATTCGGACATGTCCCAGATCGAGAAAGCCATGGCCGAGTCGAACAGCGAGGCGTCTATGTGCTGGCCCTGCCCTGTCTTCTGTGCGCCGATGTAGGCGGCCAGCAGTCCGTAGGTGGCGAACAGTGCGCAACCGATGTCGGCCACGGGCACGCCGGCCTTGACGGGTTTCTCTCCCTTGTAGCCGGTGACGCTCATCACGCCCGACATGGCCTGGGCCATGAGGTCGAACCCCGGCCGCTGGGCCCAGGGGCCGCTTTGGCCGAAGCCCGAGATGCTGACATAGACGATGCGCGGATTGATGCGGCGAATGCTTTCGTAGTCGATCTTCAGGCGCTGGACCACGCCTGGCCGGTAGTTCTCGACGATGACATCGGCTGTCGTGGCCAGTTGGTAGAAGGCCTCACGCCCCTCCTCGCTCTTGAGGTCCAGCGTCAGCGACCGCTTGTTGCGGTTCATGTTCAGAAAGCCCATGCTGTCCGGGCCCTTCATCTTGAAGCCCATGGCGCCGCGCGTCTGGTCGCCGGTGCCCGGAGGCTCGACCTTGATGACATCGGCGCCCAGGTCGGCCAGCAGCATGCAGGCAAATGGGCCGGCCATGACCTGGCTGACGTCGAGCACGCGGATGCCTTGCAGGGGCAGTTGCAGCGGGTTGGATTGGGGATTGCTCATGCCGGGTCCTCAGCTTTCTTCGGTGATTTTTGCGGCGCGCACCACGTCGCCCCACTTCTTGTATTCGGCAGCCATGAAGGCCGCGAACTTGTCCACGGAGCCACCACCGTCCTCCACGCCGTATCCGTCGAAGCGGCTGACCACGTCGGGCATGGCCAGCACGCGGTTGATGTCGGCATTGATGCGCTGGGCCAACTCCCTGGACATGTCACGCGGGCCGACGACGCCGTACCAGCTCGATGCGTCAAAGCCCTTGAAGCCCTGCTCGTCCATGGTGGGCATGGCCGGGAATCCCTTGGCACGGTTCACGCGGGTCTGGGCGATGCCCAGCATTTTTCCGGCGCGCACCTGGGCAGTGGCGGCCGTCATGGTGTCGAAGCTGAAGTCGATCTGTCCTCCGATCAGGTCGGTTTGCATGGGGCCGGACCCTTTGTAGGGAACGTGGATGCTCTTGACACCTGCCGCCATGTTGAACATCTCGGCCGCAAGGTGCTGCACCGAACCTGTGCCCGAAGAGCCGAAGCTGACCTTGCCGGGGCTTTTGCGGCACAGCTCCACCACTTCCTGCACCGAGGCATGGCCGTTCCTGCTGCTGGTCACCAGGATGTGGGGCGTTGCGCCGATCAGGGCGATGGGCGCGTAGTCCTTGAGCGGGTCATAGGTGATGGATCTGAAGATCTGCGGCGAGATGGCGTGCGTGTTCACATGGGCCATCAGCAGGTTGATGCCTTCCGTGAAGCGGGTCTTGGCAAAGTACTCGGCCGCCAGCGAGCCCGTGGCGCCGGGCTTGTTCTCCACGATCACGGGCCGGCCCCAGATCTCGGACAGCTTCTGGCCCACGATGCGCGCGAACACGTCGGTGCCGCCGCCCGGCGCCCAGCCCACCAGGATCTTGGCGGGCCCCTTGGGCAGTTCGGAGGCCGGGGGCGCGGCCCCGGTCCAGGGTGCGGCCAGCGCGGTGGCGCCGGCCGCGATGAAGTCGCGGCGTTTCATGTCTGTCTCCTGCACATCGTTGTTGTGCAGTCACTGTCGCCGGGCGCTGACATCGCGGCAAGCCTATGTGCCGCATGCCTGGTTTCGCAATCTGCGAAACCAGAAGGGTCAGTTCGCGCGTTCGCCCTGCAGCAGGGCGGCGACGACGTTGCGCAGCGCCTGTTCCTGGGCCTGTCCTTCGATGAAGGACAGCACGTAGCTGCGCTCGTGCCAGTCGCCTTCCAGGGTGGCCCAACCCAGGTCGGGCTCAGGGTGGAAGCTGCGCAGCACACCGGGTGGCATCAGTCCCACACCCAATCCTTCGCGCACCAGGGCCAGCATGGTGTCGAAGCCGCTGACGGCAAAATCGTTGCGAAACACCCTGCCCCGGCTGCGATGGGCGCGTCGCAAAGCGGCCAGAATGGCCGAGCCCCGGCCCAGGCTGACGATGGGGCAGTCCAGCAACTGGTCCAGTACCACAGGCTCGACGGCAAAGCTGAAATGCCTGCGGCTGTAGACCAGCACCAGGCTGTCCTTGCGGTAGTCGGAGCGTGGCAGATCCACGAAGCCGCTGGTCTTCTCGAAGATGCCGATGTCGATGACCTTGTCGCGCAGCAGTTGCTGGACGATGCGGCTGTTCTCCTCCATCACCTGCAGCGTGATGTGGGGATAGCGCCGCTGGGTGACGGCGATGTCGGCAGCCAGGAACTGCAGGATGGCGGATTTGGGGGCGCCGATGATGATGCGGCCGTCGCGCCCGCGGCCCAGCGCCTGGGCGTCGGCTTCCAGCCGCTCCACCAGGTTGCCTATCTGGCGGATATGGGCCAGCAGCTTGAGGCCAGGCTCGGTGGCGCGCACTCCATGGGGCTGCCGCTTGAACAGCCTGGCGCCCAGTTGCTGCTCCAGGTCACTGAGCCGCCGCGAGGCCGCTGCCACCGCCAGTTGCAGCCTGTCGGCCGCGCGCGAAATGCTGCCCTCCTCGGCAATCGCAAGCACAAGCTGCACGGTGGTGGAGTCGATCTTCATCATGGCGGCAAGGCCCTCTTGCGCAGGCGGCGTCTGCTGAGGGCGCGATTGTGCCTCAGTGCAGCAACCGTGCTCAGGCGTGCGCGGGACACTCCAGCACGTCGCTGAGCCTGAAGCTCTCCAGGAACGGCAGGACATGCTCCTCGTTCATCGGGCGGGCGATCAGGAATCCCTGGACATACGTGCACCCGAGCTGCTGCAGGTGCAGAAACTGCTCCGTGGTTTCCACGCCTTCCGCGACGACTTCAAGGCCCAATCTGCGGCTCAGTGCCAGCGTGGCCTCGACAATCGCGGCAGCCCCGGCGTCCTTGTCCATGGCCTGTATGAAGCTGCGATCGATCTTGATCAGGTTGAAGGGAAAGCGGTGCAGGTAGGAAAGACTGGCATGGCCGGAGCCAAAGTCATCGATGGCGAGATTCACGCCCAGTGCCTTGACTTGCCGCATGACGGACAGCACCTGCTCATCATCTTGAAGCAGGGCCGATTCCGTCACCTCGATGTAGCAGCGCTCGGGGTTCAGGCCGGCGCGGTCCAGATGTTCCTTCAACTGCACCGCCATGCCTGGATCGAGAAATTCAAAGGCTGGGCAGTTGATGGACACCGAGATATCGGACGGCCATCCGTTGGCAACCAGCAGCGGGGAGCGCTCCACCATTTGGTCGATGGGAAGCAGCAGGCCGCGCCGCTCTGCCATCGGAATGAAGACGCCTGGCGGGACAGACCCTCTGGCCGGGCTGTTCCAGCGCATCAGCGACTCGAACCCCGATATTTTTCCCGTGGCCACATGGCAGATCGGCTGGTACGCCATGAACAACTGGCTTGTTCCGATGGCGGATCGGAAATCCTGCTCCAGCAGCAGTTGCTCCTGCATGGGGCCATCGGCGGAAGGCTCGAATTTCACGAATCGCCCCCGTCCCTGGGATCGCGCCCGCTCCATTGCCGCGCGCCCGTCGCGCAGCAGCTGATTCCAGTCCTCGTTGGTCTTGCAGACCGCCGTCCCTACGCAGACAGACAGCAAAATGCTGCGCTCACCCAGCATGTAGCGCTTTTCGCCCAGTCGGATGGAGAGCGTTTTCGCCATGGAATCGGGGTCCCCTTCATATTGGGCGACACAGAACTCCTCGATGGCAAGGCGGGCGGCGACGTCATTCTGTCCAATACAGGAGCGCAATTGTTTTGCCAGTTGCGAGATCAGTGGGTTGTCCATTCCAGGAACCAGCGTATCTGCCAGCACTTGCAAATGCTCGATACCGATGACATGGATGGCAACAGGACGCCGCTGTGCTTGCGTTCTGCTCAGCAGTTGCTCAAATCCGGTTGAATTGAGCAATTCGGAAGCAGGATCATGGAAAAGATGGTGCCTCAGCCGTGAATGCACCTGTACCAGATCCCTCGCCTCGAAATAGGATCTTCTGCGCTCGCGCATCCACAATTGCGCCAGTAATAAAAATGAAGCCAGGCTGATGGCAGCCCATGCCATGATGGTTTTTCCAAACCTCCACCATGGAGCCGCGAGCTTTGCCTTGGCGGCCAGCGTGGCATAGGCGAGATTCATGCCGCCTTGGCTGGAGTGGTGCATGGCGACGATCCAGGGGTGTCCAAAGCCATCGTCAGCGTCCAATATGCCCTCGCCTGCAGCCATCATTTTTGCAAGCCCCGAATCCATCCCGTCCAGAATGTGCGGATGCTCCGGGGGAATTCTGACCAGATCTTTGCCGTTTGGCAGGCTGATCATGAACTGATGGCCATCCAGTAGCAGTGAACCGAATGCCTGGCGAATGGAATCCACGGCAATGAAGGCCACCACAATGCCAGTCAGCGCCCCACTGGAGTCACGTACCGGACGCCCCAGCACCAGGGACGGTATATCGAAGACCGGCGATTTGCTTGAATCCAGCAAGAAGAAGCCGCCAGGCTTTGTCTGCAGCGCTGCATTCCAGATGGGGCGCTCGGGGTTGTCGGGAGACAGCGGCAGCTTGCTGAAACGTGAGGAAATGGACCATTTCCCATGTCGATCAAGCACGCTCATGCTGATGACGCCGGGCAGCGCCGCCACCTCCTGGATCAAGGCATTGCGGATATCGGTGCTGGCATCAGGGTCTGCCGTGATTTCGCCTTGGCGGCCTGGTGTCAGCAAAAGTTGCTCTGTTCTCTCTACCGCCAAAGAGGTGGCAAGAATGATCTTGTTGGTTTCAGCGGCAGAGGCAGAGAGCGCGTGCAGGAGATTCGACTTCTCTTCATGGAGCGATGTCTCATAGCTGGAGAGCAGAGAAACGCCCGCAACGCCAATGATCACCAGGCATACGATGAAAATACAGGCATACCAGCGCCTGGGCTGCCAGCTTGGAGGTCTTCTCTCTGCATGCATCATTCAACGCTCATCTGGTCAAAATACGAGCGAACAGGCACCGTTCTCCTGGCAGGCAAGCCTGCCAGGAGAAATGCTTCCCGTTGGCTGTGACGCACTGGTCTGAATTTCCGTCAGGACGCGGAAAGACTCAGCGGTCTCATGGATGAGGGGATTTTCCTCAAGACAGGGGCCTCCTTTTCCGCGGGGTCCAGCTTGAAAATGGAAACTGCCGAAACCAGGGCCTGCGCCTGCTGGCTGAGACTTCCGGCTGCCGCTGCCGACTCTTCCACCAGAGCGGCATTTTGCTGGGTGACCTGGTCCAGCTGGATGATCGCATTATTGATCTGATCGATGCCCTGGCTTTGCTCCCTGGTGGCCCCACTGATCTCTTCGATCATGTTGGATACCTTCTGGACCTGGGTGACGATATCTTCAATGCTGCTGCCCGCAGCCTGGGCAAGCTGGTGGCCATTGCCGACCTTGGAAACACTGTCTTCGATAAGAGACTTGATCTCTTTTGCGGCCTCTGCACTTTTCACTGCAAGGCTGCGAACTTCGGCGGCAACCACCGCAAAACCACGGCCCTGCTCTCCGGCGCGGGCTGCTTCGACAGCAGCATTCAAAGCAAGAATATTGGTTTGAAAAGCGATTGAATCAATGACGTTGATGATGTCCTCGATTTTCTTGGAGGACGTGTTTATTTCATTCATCACGTCCACCATCTGCCGGGCCATGCCCCCGCCGTGCGCTGCGGCATTGCGCGCTGACTGGGCGAGCATGGTGGCGGTGATCGCCGCATCGGAATTGCTTTTCACCGTGCTGGCCAGTTCCTCCATGGATGCGGCAGTCTCTTCAAGGTTGCTGGCCTGCTCTTCCGTTCGGCTCGACAGGTTGGCATTGCCTGCATCAATCTGCGTGGCGCCCGTGGCAATGCTGTCGCTGCTGCTGCGCACGGTGGCCACAATGCGTTGCAGCGATACCTGCATTTCCTGCATGGCCGTGATCACACTGCCAGGGCGTGCCCTGGACATGTCGATTCTGGAGGTCAGGTCTCCTCTTGAGATGTTTTCGGCAATGTGCGCCACATCTGCCGGCTCTCCGCCCAGCTGGCGTGTGATGGAAATTGTGATGATCACGCCAATGGCCACCCCCACAATCACGCCGGAGATGGTCAGGAGG
>Ga0207709_10001586_pt1 | contig 15510 bp, 12 predicted proteins | sample KBSM34metaG_FD_184397 | JGI IMG/M metagenome (GOLD analysis project Ga0207709, IMG submission 184397) | Miscanthus rhizosphere microbial communities from Kellogg Biological Station, Michigan, USA - KBS M3-4 metaG (SPAdes) (version 2) | ecosystem: Host-associated > Plants > Roots > Rhizosphere >...
GCAGGCGTTCGTGGTGCATTGGCACCTGTTCGTTGGCTGGACCCTGCTCGGCCTGCTGATCTACCTGGGCTACGGCATCCGCAACAGCAAGCTGGCCAAGTCCTCCTGATCCGCCTACGGGCCGGCCCTGCGCCGGCCCGTCCGTTCATATCGGCTTATCGGAAACGGAAACCCCTTTGGACACAGCGCCTGCGCCGGGCTCGTGCGCCGCGACTGGCCTGACTTCTCAAGCTTGGAGCCGGAACCGCTGCCACTCCCCATGGGATGAGTTTGGCGACGAAGTAGTCGGACGTCACCACCGGTCCTGATGTAGGTGGTGGCACCGATGCCGACACGCTGTGCCTTGACCGCACCTTCCACAGTAACGATGGTGATGCCGCGCCTGCCCGCCGTCATCAATGGCAAGGAGGCATTGATCCTGCTCGATACCGGTGCATCCACCCTGCTCGAGGCTTCGGGCATCAGCCTTCAGGGCTTTCCGCCAGAGGGAATGAGCCAACGACGTGCTGATGCATTCGTTGTCGTCGCTCGAACCGACACCGTTGCATACCTTCCAGCGCTGGCGAGTACGCTGCGTGCGGGTGGGAGGCCGAGGAGCAAGGCCTGAAGATCAGTAGATCCACGCCACGCGTGGATGCTTCGGCTTCAACGCCCCATCACTTCCAATGATCCGGCCCCAAGAACGGCAGGCTCAACACAAACACCGGCACTGCCACAGGCACCAACGCCGCGCCCAGCACCTTCCCGGCCGCCGTCCCAACCCCGGGCTTGTCCGTCTCCTCCGGCTGGATCCGCTCAGCCCGCGCAGTAATCGACTGCGGCAGCTTCGCCTTCGCGGCCAGCGCAGCAGCATCCGGCAACTTCACTCGTTCGCCGTCACTCTCAAACAGCGCGCTGTAATAGCTGCCGCCCTTCCTGGAAAGATTGCAGTCCGGGTTGGCCGCCAGTTCGTAGCGGGTCCGCGCTTCAAGGATGTACGGCCGGCGTGTCAACTCGTCGATGGCCTTCGCCACCTGCGGGCTGATCTCCAACCGCTCCAGCTTGAACTGCGCCGCCTGTTCCGGCGTCACCTGCTCCGGCCGCAGCAGCAGCGCGTAGCTGCCATGCACCTTGGTCCTGTCGGCCGGAACACGCCAGTCCTCACGGATGTACAGCTGCGCGCAGACCACGGCCTCGCGCAGCGGGCTGTCCATCAGCGCGCGGTAATCACGGAACGGCGCCGCATCAAAGCGCATCGGCTCGTCATAGACAGGCAACAGGTACAGCTTGCCGTCGTCGGCAACGAACGCGCTGGTGATCTCGCGACTGTAATGGTGATACTCCGGCCCGCTGGCGCAGCCAGACAGCAGGGTCAGGCACAGCGCGGAGAGAATGAAGAGGACGGACGTTCGCATGTCGTAGTAAATGGCTTCCCTGGAGAACCAACCTCGCTCATAAGAACGAAGTCGGTCCACCATGGTGCCACGACACCGCATGCGACGCAGACCCCGCCTTACCTCAACCGCTCAACCAACCGCTGCCCCACCTCCAACGCCGAAGCCGGGTTCTGCCCGGTAATCAGCTCACGATCCACCACCACGTGCCCCGTCCACGGCGTGCTGTTGCTACTGAACCGCGCACCCGCCCGCTGCAACGCGGTCTGCGGGTAGAACTTCATCTCACCGCCGCCCAGCAGCGGCTTGGCCTGCTCTTCTTCCTGGTTGCTGATCACCGTCATCTGGTAGCCGCTGTAGATCCACTTAGGCGTGGCCGGCATCGCACCGGCTTCCAGCGTCGCCACGAAACCCGCAGCATCCGGCAGCGTGGACAGCAGCGCGATCGGCCCGTGGCAGACCAGCGCGGTGGTCTTGTTGCGCTGGTGGAAGTCGGCCAGCAGCCGGCCCAGTGCCGGGCTCTTCAGCAGGTCCTGCATCGGCGCGTGGCCACCGGGAATGTAGACCGCATCGAAACGCGCGTAACCCTGCTGCTCGACGCGCGCCAGGCTGACCACCGGCGAGGCCGTCGGCGAGGTCAGCGCCAGCTTCTCCAGCAGGCCCTTGTGCAGCGTCAGCTGCGCGGCATCGTTGCCGAAGTACGCCGGCGTCACCGAGGACGCATCCACCGTAGGCGCCCGCCCCTGCGGCGTGGCGAAGGTCACCTCGTGGCCCGCATCCAGCAGCAGCTTGACCGGCTGCATCAACTCGTTGAGATAGAAGCCGGTGGACAGCACCTTGCCGTCCTTCAGGTCCAGGTGGTTCTCGTCGGACAGCACCACCAGCACGTTGGCGGCATGCGCGCCGCTGGCGGCCAGGCTCAGGGCCAGCGCTGCGGCCAGCCGGGTCATCAGGTTCATGGGGAGCTCCTATTGGGGAATGGCCGCCACTTTATTCATCGCCCCAGCGGCGATAAATTGGCCCCATCGCAAAAGATCTGTTCCCCGGAGAGCCAAATGAGCCGCAAGTTCGACTACCTGGGCGACGTGGAGGTGTTCCTGGCGGTGGTCGAGCACGGCTCGTTCACGGCCGGCGCGGTGGCGCTGTCCACCACGCCCTCGGTGCTGAGCCGCGCGGTCACCCGCTTGGAAGTGCGGCTAGGCCGGCAGCTGCTGCAGCGGACCACCCGCCGCGTGGGCCTGACCGACGCCGGGCGGCTCTACCGGGAACAGGTGCGCACCGCCTTCGGCCTGCTGGACGACGCCGAGCGCGACGTACTGGCCCAGGACGGTGCGCTGGCCGGCCGCGTGCGCCTGAGCGTGCCCACCACCTATGGCCACTACCGGCTGCCGCCCGTGCTGGCGCGCTTTGCGCAGCAGTACCCGCAGGTGCAGGTGGAACTGAACATCACCAACCGCAACGTGGACCTGGTGGCCGAAGGCTTCGACCTGGCCATCCGCCTGGGCCAGCTGCCGGACAGCGGGCTGGTGGCACGCAAGCTGGAAGACGCGCCGCTGCTGCTGGTGGCCGCGCCGGACTACCTGCAGCGCCGCGGCACGCCGCAGACGCTGGACGATCTGCAGCAGCACCTGTGCCTGCCCTTCGTGATGCCGCGCACCGGCCGGCTGGCGCCGTGGATCTTCCGCGACGCTGGGCACGACGTGGACTGGCTGCCCCGTTCGTCCATCGAGACCTCCGACGATGTGCTGGGTGTGGTGTCGCTGGCGGAACAGGGGATCGGCATCTGCCAGAGCTATGAGTTCATCGTGCGCGAGCGGTTGCGGCGCGGGCAGTTGGTGGAAGTGCTGCCGCAGCTGCGTGGTAGATCGCGGCCGTTCTCGGTGATCTATGCGCCGCATCGGCGGCAGTCTGCGGCGGCGCGGGCGATGATTGAGCTGTTGGTGGGGAATGCGGCGGGCGTTGAGGATCGAGTACGTTGAGGCTGTGATGCTCGCTGGCGGTGTCGGGTTTGAACCGAATTTTGGAGTGTGCGGCTGATCGGGCGCCGCTGCCACCCGATGCAGCCTAAGAACTGTTGCAAAGAACGCCGTCGCGTTATGCGCTTGTGGCGCGGGCGATTGCGCCACTTTGATTCGCAATCAGCAGAGCGTCTGCGCGAATGCGTCTGATGGCGTCGCGTGCTGCACGAATGGTGCGTGCAACAATAGGTCTTCGCTCTCGGATTCCGCGATTTCTTCGCGAATTTCTATTGGCATTCGGAGCGACGGCGCAAACACCATGGCGCGCCACCGACAACGGGTGGCCGGGTCTGCAAACCCGAAGAAAGCGACGTCTGTTGTTTACGCTTGCCCGTCGGCACCGTCCTTAACCGGTGCCGGCGGGCAATCCGTCGGCCTCTATGGCGGGCGGTGCGTGGGGGTCTTCGGGCCCGCCGGTTTATGACGTCGCTTCGTCCGGTTTGCAGCCACGCATCGTCCGCCACCCCGCCTACGCGGTGGCGCTGTTAAGCACAGCCAAGGAAACCGACGCCATGAACGATTCCGACACCTTCTCCTCATACGCCGCTGTCGAGCCCGTCAACGACGACACCCCGCTGCCGGACCTGAGCACCTTCTTGGGCATTCTCAAGCGCATGCGCGGATGCGAGGGGGCTGATGGGCTGCCTTGGCCGGAGAACGATGTGTCGCCCGGCCGCCGCGTGAGCCTGGCAAGAACCGAGCGCGCGTTGGTGGGGTTGCTGACGGTGCTGGAGGTGCTGCACTCGGCAGACCGCTGCCGGGTAGCGGCGGACCGGGAGAGGCATCTTGATGAGGGGGTTGTAGATGGGCTGTTTCTGGCTTGCCGAGGGCTGGTTGAGTGGAGTTGTCATGAGGTGAGGCCGGAATGAGGCGGCATCCGCTCACAAGGCCCGAAACCAGCCCAAACAGAGCTCGCGTCTGCTTCCTCGAAAACATCCCATGAATGCGAATCAAGCATCTTCGTCGAAATAATCGCTATCCACGGATGGGACCCGAAGAATACGCGAGCTCACACCTACCTCATTGTCGATCATAAGACCAACCAATCGATTTCCATCGACGATCACAATGCCCTCAACAGAGCCAACGAAGTCAACAGCCTGAGGCGTGAAGCCAGACGTGGTTATGAAAACTCCGCGTTTGGCCTTCTGTCCGGCAAGCGCCCCATAGAAGGCCTGTAGCTCTGGCCTACCAACCGTGCTTTTCCAGCGCTTCGCCTGCACGTAGACCTTGTCCAGCCCGAGCTTATCCAGCGAGATCACGCCATCGATTCCACCATCTCCAGCTCCTCCGACGCGCAGCAAGTCAGAGCGGCTCGCGCCGTATCCCAGTCGATGCAGGATATCAAGAACGATGATTTCGAACCGTCCGGGAGAAACACGCAACAGGCAATCCAGAAGCTCAGCCGCTGTGGCCGATTTCAATTCAGCAAGTGCACTATCAAGTCGATCATCGGGGCTCAAAACGGGTGACCCATGGGTTAGCTCACTGGACTCAGGGGTATCTAGCACGGCAGCATCTACTGCGGATCGAAGCTTAACTGCGAGATAGCCAGTTGCAATTCTCCCAACCTCCTCATCGTCCAGCGGGAACGGATGATCGCCAACGTAGCTTCTCCCGGCCTCCGTCAACTGCCAAACCCCGCGCCTTGGGCTGGACGAAAGGCCAGCGCGCTTCAGCCGATCATGCGCCCAAGCCGCTCGATTCTTATAGACCTGCGCACCGCTATCCAACACCCGGAGCTTCTGATCCTCAGTCAACCCTAAGGCATTGGAAGCGGCTTCATATGCCAAGGCGGCCGCAACACCTGCGGGATTTCGCTCCAAGAAACGCAATACCGGATCGATGAACTTGTCGTAAGTTGGAATCGTCAATCTTGCTTCCTCCCCCTGTAGTTTGCAGCAACTATATCCTCATCCGGACAATGACCTGAAGATTCAGCTCGTGAGTGAACCTCTTTTGCAAGTGCCGGCGAGAATAGGCGTAAACCCTTGTCACAACAATCGAAGGCAGTCTTGCCCTTGCTCATGCGGAGCAAAGATGCAGCCTCCAACAGCCCCTCCTGTCCAAGATGGACGTAGATCGCGCCTCAGTAGCGGTCTGAATCTTGGACTTCCAAGACTGATTCTCTACCTCTTCGCCTGGATAGCGGCCTGAAGTTGCTCGGTCACGCTATCGCCCTTCTCATCCTTCAACTGGGCCATGAGATAGACGCCGCGGCCATTGCTCTTCTTCGCCCACAGTTCCCCGATCATTCGCTTCTCCTTCTCGGAGTCTGCGGAGTAACGGTCACCGCCTTTGTATTCAACGACCAACAGGCGCCCATCCTTAAGTCGGGCGACAAAATCCGGGTAGGTACGCTGCTTGGACGTCGGCATCCAGAACTGACTCTTGTCCACCAGGTTGCGAACCCAGAACTCCACCTCGTCAAGTTGATCAAGGGCCTGAGCACACAGGAACTCTTCACCGACCTTGCCGCCGGCGGTCTTCCACTGAAGATCACCCACGAAGGGGTAGTAGTGCTTGCGGAATCGGTAGGTGCCGCCCTGGTAATAGGAGTGCGCTGGATACTGAGCCATGTCCGCAGGATAGGTGAACATTGCATCAGGTTCGTCGCTGACCACGATCTCGGCGTTCGCACCGAACAAGGCCTGCTGGAACCCATCCTTGAGTGCCTCGGCCTTCGCGATCTGGAGCTGCTCGCCCAGCTTCCGCCGGAGAACGAACTGGCCATTGAGCAGCTGGGACAGTGAGAAGCCCCGATCTTCGGACAGCCCACTGATTGAGCGGCGCAGCCACTCGCGAAGAACGGGCTGCTTCACGCCAGGGTCGCGGATCTTCTGATCCAGCCAACCCACCAAATCTGCTTGGTTTCTATCCTTCGCGAACCCTGGCAAGTAGGTATTCACGTCGTCATCGATCTTGGTGTAACTCACTTTCGAATCGACCAGATCCACCTCGAAAGTCCGGCTGTCGGCGTTGAACTTGAGACTCGAAAGATCCGGCGGGTAGGCGAGCAAATCCCAGGTGAATCCCAGAGGTGTGGCCCCGCTTTCCACGAGCTCCAGCTCGCCCTGCTCCATGACGCCGAGCCGAGGCACGCTGAACACTACGCCGTTCTGGCTGGGGGCTTTAACTGCCTTGGAGACTATCTGGTGCCGCTCGATGGTTGCGGCAACTTCCTCGCGCTCTTTGGTAGGGACCGCCTTCGTGATGGCCTCTACCGTGGAGTCGTCCACCTCACCGGTGATCTCGACCGAGCCCCCCTTCCCCTCCTCGCTCGGGGTAAAGATCACATTAGGCTGGTCCCGCGCGGGGATACCGTTGAGGTCAGGCTGCTTGCTCACGTTAATAATCGTTTTCGGTGTCACTGTGGCTGGATTGACGTTGCCACCCTGCAGCGGTAGTCCAGGTCCGGGGGTGAGATCCGGCCGCACGGCAGCGACGGCCTCCAGCGGGTTGAACCCGATTTCGATGAGTGACTTGGTCAGCTCTGTGGCCGCCAGGTTGAAAGCTGGGGTAGTAACGTGCGCGTAGGCCTTGTTCATGGCCTCCTGCTTGCGACGGGTTGCATAGGGCATGCGCAGCACGCGGCCCAGCAACTGCTGGATGTCCTTTTCGCTCTTTACTTGAGCCACAGAGCAGAACACATAGGCGAAGGAGCAATCCCACCCTTCCTTGAGCGCTTGCTTCGTGATGATGACCTCAATGGAGCAGTCCTTGGCGAACAAATCCACGCCATCGATCTCACGCTGGTCCCCGGTCGCAATGGCAATGGCCTTCTCGGGCACTTTTTCATTGTCGACCAGATGCTTCTTGACCTCTTCCACCGTGGCCGTGCCCTTGGCGTTCTCGGCCTGGATCAGCAGGATGGGACGTATGTAGTCCGGCTCCCCCAATGCGGTCTTGCCCAGCTCGTTTCGGCGGGCGACGGCACTGCCGACAGCCACTTCCCATTGTCCAACGTGCTCTTTGAGCACAACCGGGAACTTGATCATATCCGCACCCTTGAGCTCAAAAGCGCTCACACTGACCAGCACGTTGCTCTTGCTGGCCTCGGGGGTGGCAGTCAACTCCACCACCACCTTGGCACCCAAGCGCTCGTAGACCTGATACGACAGCGGCGTGTTTGCGTTGTGCGCTTCGTCGGTGATGACTAATGGGCCATGGAGCTTGAGCAGGTTGGCAAACGACGCCATGGCCTTGCCAGCCTTGTTTTGCTCCAAGTAGGGTAGATCGGAGACACTACCGGCGAAATGGGCTTCGAGATCCTCGTGATGCTCGTAGACCTTGCGACCTTCCTGGTTCTCAACCCGCAGCGCGGCCATGGTCGAGATGACCACGCATACCTTGGTCCCCAAGTCCGCTGGACGAATGTGGGTGAAATCCTCGACATCAAACACCGCCACCTTTCCGCCGAATGCCTCATCCAGTTCCTGGCGGTAGGGGTGACGCGGGTTCTTGAAGGCCTCTAGAGTCTGGGTTTTGATCTGCGTGGTGGGCACCATCCACATGACCAGCGGGAATTCACGCTCCAGGTAAGCGTCGCCTGCGGCCTGAATTATATGCGCACCCATTACCGTCTTGCCGCCGCCGGTGGGGATGCGAAGGCAGACGTAGGGCGAGGCTTCCATGCCCGGCATGGGCTTATAGTGGGTGACAAGGCCAGCGTCCACGTTCTTCTCAAACGCGGATGCGGGCCCGGTTAGCCGGGCGTTCTCCAGGAACTGGGCCAAGCTGGACAGCGCCCGCTGCTGATACACCTTGAGAGAAAGAGCCATGCTTAGCGTGCCTTGATGTCGTAGGGGGTCTGCTTGAAGGTGATTTGGAGCTCCTCCAGCCGCTCCCTCGGCAAGTCGCACGACTCGCCGAAGATCACCTTTGGACCTTCAAAAGGTTGAAGGCTCTTCAACACCCGCCTGGTCAGCACGTTGCCACCAGTCTTGCTTTCATCGCCCAATATCCCGTTGAACAGCAGGTAGTAGCCGATCCCGTGGTGTTCGCCTAGGAACGGCTGCTTGGGGGCCCGGGTGGAGCGAGCGCTGCCTGTTTCGGCGAACCAAACGTGTGCGGCCAAGTGCTCGAACTTGATGTCTCCGCGGATGTGGCCCTCGTCATCAAATACCGAAACTCCAAGTTTGTAGAAACGGAATCCACCACCGCCCTTCCAGTCCACCAAAGCCGAAATTCCGCCTTGTTCACCGTCTACCACCTTTGCTAGACGAGGTTGACAGCGAGTCCGGGCGTGCTCACCCATCTCGATTCCTATCCAGTTCCGGGCCAGCTTCTGGGCAACAGCGGCGGTGGTGCCTGAACCTAAGAAGCTGTCCAGCACGATATCGCCGGGCTGAGTTGTCATTTCGATAACACGCTTCAGCAGCGCCTCCGGCTTTGGTGTCGCGAAATGGTCGTCTCCAAATAGGGCAACCACCTCCTTCTTCGCATCTTGAGTATGGCCGACTTCCTCGTAGGGCCAGAAGGTCTGAGGAACGCGACCTTGCTTGACCTCCGAGAGGAATCGCTTGATGGCCGGAACGTTATTACCATCCTTGCCCCACCAAATCCGCCCATCCGCATCCAGCTCCCTCAATCGTGGCTCCGATACACGCCAGAACATTCCGTTCGGAGGTCCAGGAATGACACGTCCGGAGGGCGTAGTGATTTGGTAAGTTCCTGCGCCGTAATAGTTCCGCGCAGAAAGATCCCCCGCCTTCCATGGGCCGCGACTGTCGCCATCTGGATTCTTATATGCCTTGTCCTGCTTTTCGGTCCGCGGCATAGGATTGGGTGCCCATTCCTCCGCATTCTTGGCATAGACGAAAAGGTAGTCGTGATCCACGGAAAAGTGCCTCGCCGAATTTTTGGGCGAGTAGATTTTCTGCCAGACTACGGTTGCAATGAAGTTGCTCCTCTTGAAAACCTCATCAGCGATGACTTTGAAATAGTGCGCCTCGTTGTCGTCCAGCGCGATCCATATCGCTCCATCTTCGCTAAGAAGCTCTTTCAGGAGCTCTAGCCGCGGATAGATCATCGACAGCCATTGGGCGTGCTCCAAGTTGTCGTCGTACTGTTCGAATGCACTCTTGGTGTTGTAAGGCGGGTCGATGAAGATGCACTTCACCTGCCCTGCGTAGTAAGGCAGCAGGGCCTTCAATGCATCCAGGTTGTCGCCTTCTATCAGCATGTTCGGAGAGTCGACCTCCCCATAGGACAGACTGGCCACCGGCTCCAGAAGGCGGTACGGCGTCAGGGCGGAACGGGTCAGGTCTTCATCACGGTCGGACCAGTTAAGCAGCGGCATCTAGTACATCCCCTCGAACAGGCCCCAAGTATCGTTCAGGAGCGCGTCTGGGCCAACGCTCTCGACCATCTTCGCCCGTAAGTGCCTGATCGGACGAGCCTTAGGGAGAGCAGGCTAGATCGGCTCCATGGACATGACTACTGTACGACTGGACCGCACGGATGCCCCCACCTCCTGCTAGTAGTCAACGAGGCCGGCCTTCTTGCAATATCGGTAGCTGGAGAAGGAAGCTACAGCGTCGGTCGGGAACCCTCATAAGCACCCGGCGGCTAAGCAGCGCGTCCTGCCCCGCAGTAGAAGTACAGGCCGAGTGCGGGGTCATCAACCCCGCATTAATCCTTCGCCAACGCAATCCACGAATTCCACGCAGCCACTGCCGATGTTGGGAACAGTGTGCCTGCCACAGCCCCCGCACTTGCGCCCAAACAAACAGACACCTGCTCTGCAAGCTTCAGTGCCACCGCACTGTAGCCTTCCACCCATTCAGAACGTGGATCGGCACACCACGCAAACAAGTCGTCCAGCTTCTCGGGCTCGAGCGGGTAAATCCAAGCCCGGGAAGATGCCAATTTCTCCAGCTTTGAAAGGCCTCTACTGAACATTAGTGAGGAAACCGAGCTACTGGAAATGGCCAATCTGTGCCTGCTCTGGAGCGCGACCGCTTCCTTGTATATTGTCCACATCCGCCCTTGGTCCTTGGAGACTCTGGTGACCGTTACCAGCAATGCAGCGCCAACCCGCCGCATCTCCTGCGCCGCAGACTCACTCAGAGTTCCTTGTGGAAAGCGAGCGGCGTACTGACGGAACGAAACGAGAGATTCAGCTGCCAATCTCTCCTCAGTCGCAACATCCGTCATCCTCTTTAGCAAATCTTGAATTTCATCAGCGGCAGCGAGCCGCATGTCTAGCCTCTTCGAAGCCATAAAGCTTCCCGCCGCCACGATACCGACAACGATGGTGACGACAGCCATCCATGAGTCTGGTTTTTGTATGAACACCTCAGCCACTTGAAGTGGGCCGAGCGGGACGACACCGAACTTTGGAGCAATGAAGTAGACGATCAAAAGCACAACCAGCCAAGTCTTTGTTGATTGGAAGACCCCGTAAAGCCAAGCGAAAATCATGGGGAGACCCAGCGCCACCCCTTTAGTCCACGCCCAAATCATGGCCTGCATATCAAGTCCTCATGCTGCGCTTGTTCTTAGCGCCATATTAAGTCGGTTAGCCTCACCACTGGGGATCATACTGCCCCCTCGCGAGAAGTCAGAACATATTGAACTGCTGGCCCCATATAAATCCGGCTTGCATTTTGCTGAGGACCTCATCAAAGCGATGTGCGGCACTGTGTCATCCTGAAATTAAAAAGCCCGCATTTCTGCGGGCTTACACGTATCAGGAGGTTCTCGATGCAAACCGATGCTTGACGTCAGATCATTCCCACTCAATGGTCGCCGGCGGCTTCCCCGAGATGTCATAGACAACCCGCGACACCCCCCGCAACTCATTGATGATCCGGTTGCTCACCGTGCCCAGGAAGTCGTACGGCAGATGCGCCCAATGCGCCGTCATGAAATCGATGGTCTCCACCGCACGCAGCGCAATCACCCACTCATACGCCCGCGCGTCGCCCACCACGCCCACCGACTTCACCGGCAGGAACACGGCAAACGCCTGGCTGGTCTTGTCGTACAGGTCGGCCTTGCGCAGCTCATCAATGAAGATGGCATCGGCCTTGGCCAGCAGCTCAGCGTATTCGCGCTTCACTTCGCCCAGGATACGCACGCCCAGGCCCGGGCCCGGGAACGGATGGCGGTAGACCATGCTGCGCGGCAGGCCCAGCTCAACGCCCAGGCGGCGCACTTCGTCCTTGAACAGCTCGCGCAGCGGCTCCACCAGGCCCAGCTTCATGTGCTCCGGCAGGCCGCCCACGTTGTGGTGGCTCTTGATCACATGCGCCTTGCCGGTCTTGCTGCCGGCCGATTCGATCACGTCCGGGTAGATGGTGCCCTGCGCCAGCCACTTGGCGTTCTTCAGCTTGTTCGACTCTTCGTCAAAGATCTCAACGAACAGGTTGCCGATGATCTTGCGCTTGGCTTCCGGGTCGCTCACGCCTTCCAGCGCGCTGAAGTAGCGGTCGGCGGCATTCACGCGCACCACCTTCACGCCCATGTGCTCGGCAAACATCGCCATCACTTGGTCGCCTTCCTGCCAACGCAGCAGGCCGGTGTCCACGAACACGCAGGTCAGCTTCTCGCCGATCGCCTTGTGCAGCAGCGCAGCCACCACGGACGAATCGACGCCACCGGACAGGCCCAGGATCACCTCGTCATCGCCCACCTGTTCGCGCACTCGGGCGATCTGGTCGTCGATGATGTTGGCGGCGGTCCACAGGGTCTGGCAACCGCACACGTCCACCACGAAGCGGCGCAGCAGCGCCTGGCCCTGCAGGGTGTGGGTCACTTCCGGGTGGAACTGCACGCCGTACCAGCGCTTTTCTTCGTTGGCCATGGCGGCCACCGGAATGCGGTCGGTGGTGGCGGTGATGGTGAAGCCCGGCGGCGCAACGGAGACGTGGTCGCCGTGGCTCATCCAGACATTCAACTTCGGCTCGCCGCCGTGGTCGCTCAGGCCCTTGAACAGTGCATCCGGGTTGATCACGTTTACTTCGGCGTGGCCGAATTCGCGCTGGTCAGCCGCTTCGGTGGCACCGCCCAGCTGCGCGGCCAGGGTCTGCATGCCGTAGCAGATGCCGAAGATCGGCAGGCCGCTGTCGAACACTTCCTGCGGCGCGGCGGGTGCGCCCGGCAGCGTGGTCGATTCCGGGCCACCGGACAGGATGATGCCCTTGGCGCCGAAGCCGGCGATCTCGGCCGGGTTATGGTCCCACGCCCAGATTTCGCAGTAGACGCCCAGCTCGCGGATGCGGCGGGCAATCAGCTGCGTGTACTGCGCGCCGAAATCGAGGATGAGGATCTTGTCGTTATGGATGTTGGTCATGGTGCCGTTCCAGTGGTGTTCTTCGCTGCGCCTGAAGCTTCAAGGCTCTGCGTCAACGAGGCGATGAGTGCCTCGCGTTGTTGAATATGTGAGGCATCTGCCTCGTCCCAGCGCAGCATCAGCAGCGCGTGCGGCGCACCGGCCGGATCTTCGACCATGCGTGGCAGCTCGACCGCTTCCTGCACTTCCGAGCCTTCCATCCAGCGCCGTTCGATTGCCACTGCCTGATGGCGCGGCTCGGTGGGCGTGCCCCAGTAGATGCGCTTGGCATTCATGGCCGCCGTATCCAGCGGGCCCAGCACGGGCTCCAGCACCGGGTCGGCAGGCCCATCGAGCGAAAGCGTCCGGCACTGCAGTGTTACCTGCAGCGGGCGCGCGCCGGTGCCGTGCAGCATCCAACGCTCTTCGCCCAGCGGCTGCACGCGCCATCCGGCGGGCAGCGAAAATGCCGTTGAACACGCCTGCACGTCCTGCAATTGCGAAACCGCCGCGCCCGGAGACCCGGAGCGCGGCGGCGGTTCGGACAACGAGCAGCCTGCCATCAGCAGGCTGCTCGTGACCGCAAGGACGGTGCGGAATCGCATCAGGAGCGGTAGTTCGGCGGCTCTTTGGTGATCGTCACGTCGTGGACGTGGCTCTCACGCTGGCCGGCGCCGCTGATCTTCACGAACTTGGGCTTGCTGCGCATGTCCTCGACGGTGGCGCAACCCACGTAGCCCATGGTGGCGCGCAGGCCGCCCATCAGCTGGTGGATGATGCCGCCCACCGGGCCGCGGTAAGGCACGCGGCCTTCAATGCCTTCGGGCACCAGCTTGTCGGCGGTGGCGGCGTCCTGGAAGTAGCGGTCCTTGGACCCCTTCTCCATCGCAGCCAGCGAGCCCATGCCGCGGTAGCTCTTGTACGAACGGCCCTGGAACAGCTCGGTTTCGCCCGGCGATTCCTCGGTACCGGCCAGCAGGCCACCAATCATGATGGTGGAGGCACCGGCGGCCAGTGCCTTGCCGATGTCGCCGGAGTAGCGGATGCCACCGTCGGCGATCAGCGGGATGCGGTCCTGCAGCGCTTCGGCCACCAGGTCGATCGCGGTGATCTGCGGCACGCCCACGCCTGCCACCACGCGGGTGGTGCAGATCGAGCCCGGGCCGATGCCGACCTTCACTGCGTCCGCGCCGCTGTCCAGCAGCGCCAGCGCGGCTTCACCGGTGCAGATGTTGCCACCGATGACCTGCACGTTCGGGAAGTTCTTCTTGACCCAGCTGACGCGGTCCAGCACGCCCTGCGAATGGCCGTGCGCGGTATCGACCACGATCACGTCCACGCCGGCAGCCACCAGCGCTTCCACGCGGCGATCAGTATCGCCGCCGACGCCGACGGCCGCGCCGACCAGCAGGCGGGTGGCGACGTCCTTGGCAGCGTTCGGGAAGTCGGTGTTCTTCTGGATGTCCTTGACGGTGATCAGGCCACGCAGGGCGAAATCATCGTTGACCACCAGCACCTTTTCGATGCGGTTGCGGTGCAGCAGCTGCAGCACTTCATCCGACGCGGCGCCTTCCTTGACCGTGATCAGGCGATCCTTCTTGGTCATGATGTGGCGGACCGGATCGTCCAGCTCGGTCTCGAAGCGCATGTCGCGATGGGTCACGATGCCGGCCAGCAGGCCGTCGCTGCCCACCACCGGCACGCCGGAGATGTTGTGCGCCTGGGTCAGGGCCAGCACGTCGCGGATGGTGGTTTCCGGGCCGACGGTGATCGGGTCGCGGATGACACCGGCCTCGAACTTCTTGACCTTGGCCACTTCCGCGGCCTGCTGTTCCAGGCTGAGATTCTTGTGGATGATGCCCATGCCGCCGAGCTGTGCCATGGCGATGGCCAAGCGGGCTTCGGTGACGGTATCCATGGCTGCGGACAGGATCGGAAGCTTGAGCTTCAGGTCGCGAGTCAACCGCGTTTCGAGGTTGACGTCCTTGGGCAGGATGGTCGAGTGGGCGGGGACGAGCGAGACGTCGTCGTAAGTGAGTGCTTCAGCCTGGATGCGCAGCATCGGCATACCCGAGATGTGGGGAAGCGCGACATTTTACCCTGTTTTCGCGCCGTGTGGCAGGGGGTAGATGCGACGCAGTGTCGCGCGGGCGGTGGTTGGTTCAGGGGGCCGGCTACTGCTTTGGTGGGTGCCAATCTTGGTTGGCACGATCCGTCCGGCACCTGGCCCCCAGATGGGGCAAAGGCCTCTCCCTGTTTGTGCCAACCAAGGTTGGCACCCACCAAGAGCGGATCATGCTGGGCATCCAAGCCATCCCGCAATTTGCCTTTGGTAGGCGCCAACCTTGGTTGGCACGATCCGTCCGGCACCGGTGCCCCAGATGGGCCATGGCCCCGATGGATGTGTGCCAACCACGGTTGGCACCTACCAGGAGCGGGTCATCGGCCTACCGGCATTGTGCCGACCAACGGTCGGCACCCACCCCAAAAGGTCAGCTCAGCGCTTCCGCCGCTTCCAGGGTGTTCTGCATCAACGTGGCCACGGTCATCGGGCCCACGCCACCCGGCACCGGGGTGATCCAGCTCGCCCGCTGCGCTGCGGCCTCGAACCCGACATCACCCACCAACCGGCCGTCATCCAAGCGGTTGATGCCCACGTCGATCACCACCGCGCCCGGCTTCACCCACTCGCCCGGCACGATGCCCGGGCGGCCCACCGCCACCACCAGGATGTCGGCGTTGCGCACGGCCTGTTCCAGCACGTCCTTGGGGGTGAACTTGTGGCAGCTGGTCACGGTGCAGCCGGCAATCAGCAGCTCCAGGCCCATCGGGCGGCCGACGT
>Ga0207709_10001588_pt1 | contig 15508 bp, 3 predicted proteins | sample KBSM34metaG_FD_184397 | JGI IMG/M metagenome (GOLD analysis project Ga0207709, IMG submission 184397) | Miscanthus rhizosphere microbial communities from Kellogg Biological Station, Michigan, USA - KBS M3-4 metaG (SPAdes) (version 2) | ecosystem: Host-associated > Plants > Roots > Rhizosphere >...
CGATCGGATTGCCGTTCAGATACCACTGATTGCCGCTCGCACTGCTGGAGTTCAACGTAACGCTGCCGCCCGCACAGAATGTCGTTGGCCCGCTCGGTGTGATTGTCGGCGTCGCGGGTAGCGGATTAACTGTCACTGTCGTGGCCGCAGAGGCCGCGCTCGTACAACCGTTGCCATCGGTTACCGAAACTGTAAAGTTGCCACCTGCGGTTGCGACGTAGTTTTGATTTGTCTCTCCACCGATCGGATTGCCGTTCAGATACCACTGATTGCCGCTCGCACTGCTGGAGTTCAACGTAACGCTGCCGCCCGCACAGAATGTCGTTGGCCCGCTCGGTGTGATTGTCGGCGTCGCGGGTAGCGGATTGACTGTCACTGTCGTGGCCGCAGAGGCCGCGCTCATACAACCGTTGCCATCGGTTACCGAAACTGTAAAGTTGCCACCTGCAGTTGCGACGTAGTTTTGATTTGTCTCTCCGCCGATCGGATTGCCGTTCAGATACCAGTGATTACCGCTGGCACTGCTCGAAGTCAGTGTGACGCTGCCGCCCTGACAGAATGTAGTTGGCCCGCCGGGCGTGATGATTGGCGTCGCAGGGAGCGGATTGACTGTTACCGTCGTGCCTGCAGAAGCTGCACTTGCGCAACCGTTGCCATCAATTATGGTGACTGTGTAATTGCCACTGCCGGTGGCCACGTAGTTTTGATTTGTCTCTCCGCCGATCGGATTGCCGTTCAGATACCAGTGATTGCCGCTGCCACTGCTCGAAGTCAGTGTGACACTGCCGCCGGCGCAGAACGTTGTCGGACCGCCGGGCGTGATCGTCGGCGTCGGTGGGGTTGGATTTACCGTGACCGCAGTTGCTGCCGAAGGCGCGCTCGGACAACCGCCGGCGGTAACAGTAACTGCGTAGTTGCCACTGGCCGTCGAGGCGTACGTCTGAGTCGTCGCCCCACCAATCGGATTGCCGTTCAGATACCACTGATTGCCGCTCGCGCTGCTCGAAGTCAGCGTGACGCTGCCGCCCTGACAAAATGTTGTTGGTCCCCCGGGCGTGATCGTCGGCGTCGCGGGGAGCGGATTTACGGTAACTGTAGTCGCTGCCGAGGGTGCGCTCGCACAACCGTTGCCATCGGTTGTTGTGACTGTGTAATTGCCACTGCCAGTGGCTACGTAGGATTGATTTGTCGCGCCAATCGGATTGCCGTTGAGGTACCACTGATTGCCGCTCGCGCTGCTGGAGGTCAGCGTGACGCTGCCGCCCTGACAAAATGTTGTTGGCCCGCCGGGCGTGATGGTGGGCGTCGCCGGGTTGGGATTTATGGTTATGACGGTCGCGGCTGACGAGGCACTGGTGCAGCCCGAATCCGTAACCGTGACTGTGTAACTCCCGTTCGCCGTCGTTAAGTATGTTTGGTTTGTCTCGCCGGACAGCAGATTGCCGTCTTTGTACCACTGATTACCGGTGGCGCTGCTCGAAGTCAGCGTCCCGTTAACGCAGAAGCTGGCCGAGCCGCTCGGCGTGATGGTCGGCGTTGCCGGTGTGCTGCACGAGGTGATTTTGGCAACGAAGGAATCATAGTCATTGCTATAAGCGCGGACAGGCGAGCCCCAGGTCGCAGTGCTGTAGCCTGCCACATAGACATTCCCGCTGACATCCACGGCGACCCCATAACCTTCGTCAGTTGCGTTGCCGCCGAGAAATGTATTCCAGGCCAGGTTACCGCTGGAATCGAGTTTCACAGCAAGCGCATCACTGCCGCTGCTATAAGCGCGGACCGGCGAACCCCAGGTCGCATTGCTGTAGCCTGTCACATAGACATTCCCGCTGACATCTACGGCGACGCCTCGGCCTAGATCACCGGCGCTGCCGCCGAGAAATGTATTCCACGTTAGATTGCCGCTGGAATTGAGTTTCGCCGCGAAGGCATCAAGGCCGCTGCTGTAAGCGCGGACCGGCGAACCCCAGGTCGCACCGCTGTAGCCTGCCACATAGACATTCCCGCTGCCATCCACAGCGATGCCTCGGCCTACATCACTGTCGCCGCTTCCGAGAAATGTATTCCAGGTTAGATTGCCGCTGGAATTGAGTTTCGCGACAAACGCATCATAGCCTCCTGTGAAAGCGCGGACCGGCGAACCCCAGGTCGCAGCGCTGTTCCCTGTCACATACACATTCCCGCTGCCATCTACGGCGACCCCTTGGCCGAAGTCTTCCACGCCGCTGGCGCCCAGAAATGTATTCCACGCCAGGTTGCCGCTGGAATCGAGTTTCGCGGCAAAGGCATCGAAGCTGCCGCCGTAAGCGCGGAGCGGCGAACCCCAGGTCGCAGTACTGTAGCCTGTCACATAGACATTCCCGCTGCCGTCCACGGCGACGCCATCGCCTTCGTCACTCCCGCTGCCGCCGAGAAATGTATTCCACGTTAGACCTCCGCTGGAATTGAGTTTCGCCGCAAAGGCATCACTGAAGCTGCTGAAAGCGCGGACAGGCGAACCCCAGGTCGCAGCGCTAAGGCCTGTCACATAGACATTCCCGCTGCCGTCCACGGCAACTCCATAGCCATAGTCATTTCCGCTGCCGCCCAGAAATGCATTCCACGTCAGGTTGCCGCTGGAATCGAGTTTCGCCGCAAAGGCATCACTGCTGCTGCTGTAAGCGCGGACAGGCGAACCCCAGGTCGCATCGCTGCGGCCTGCCACATAGACATTCCCACTGCCATCCACGGCGACGCCAAAGCTTGTGTCAACTGCGCCGCTGCCGAGAAATGTATTCCAGGTGAGGGTCGGATCAATGAACAGTGGCAGACTGTGGTCACGCTCGCCCACGGTAAACGCGATCTCTTTTTCCCCACGCTGCGAGAAAGCGATCTGTACCGGCAGGCGCTTTCCATCTCGCTCTTGCCAGGCGCGCGGCGCGCTCTCAGTCATTTCGCCACTCGTGAAAGCCAGTTTTAGTGAGCCATCCGGCTGCACCGATACGGGCGTGTTGTAACGCAAACGAATGCTGTCCGCATTCGCATTCGGCTCGACGCGATAGCTGCTGCGCATCAGCGCGCCGCCCGGCGCGTCGTAACTCAAGGTCACGCCCGGCCAAAGATTCGCATAGGTGACTTTCGATAAGGCTTCAACCTTTTGCGTATCCGCGGCCTTCCTGTTTGCAAGAACTTTGTTCGACGACTCGCTAACCGGAGTGGCTTTCAGCGAATTGATGAACTCGACGTGTAGCGCGTGCGAGCCGGCCGCGACATAAACGCCGCCCGGCTCGAAGCCAATTATGTGGCCGCCCGACGTGAACTGGAGCATGTTCGCGCCACGCTTCACGCTGCCGGGCTCACTGGTATCAATCCGTTCTTCAGCACGTGTTTGTAAATTCAAACCGCCCAGAGCAGACAATGAATTCTGGTTTCGCGGCGCTCCCAGCGCACGCGTCCAGCCTGCGTTTGGCGCAGTGGTGGACTTGCTTGCTCGAAACTGATGGCTGTCTTCAGCGGTGACGATTAAGCCTAAGAGGATCGTAGTCACGGCAACTGCCACTAATCCAAAAGCCAAAACACGGACCGGGCCGAAGTTGATCAAGGGGATATTTGTCAAAAAGTTCTCCTGCGAGCAAGCAAACAAATTTCTCGTCCTGCTGTTTACGCGCTGATTTGATTGGAAACCTATAAGCCGAAGGTTAAATAGTCGTGTCGTACGATTAGACGAGTCGGCCCGCAGCTACAGGACTCACCGACGAATAGCTGTCGTAAGCCCCCCGACCATGTAGACGACAATCTGCTGCGCCTCGTCCGGCAGTTCGCGAAAATAATCAATGAGTTCTTTCTCTCTGGCCTGATTCTTTGAATGTGGAAATCTTCCGCGCGCCACCGCAAAGTTCATCCTCAGGCACACTCAGACCGCGCGCCTAGCGCACAGCGTTGCAGCGAGACGTTCGATACAATCTGGTTCTCGATCCGGTTGACGTGCGTCTGGATTCCTGTAATTAGAACGCTGTAAAACCGCCACTAAAATAAAACTAGATTTCCCAGCTACGAGGATTTCCTGATTGGATGATTCCTGGCAGATCCGAAGATCAACTCTTAATGTCTTGATCTCCAGACGTTGGAGAAGTGGTCTCGGAAATCGCAATACTGCCGCGTATTACTTTCGAGGCCACGGCGAATCCTAACATTAGTAGGCCTTGAATCTAAATCCCGCATGCCGGGATGATGGTGCAGTTTGAATGGCACACGCGCATCCTTGATCGTCCGAGAGATGAATGTGGGCGAGCAGGCAGCTTAGCCTCACGGTCCAAATCGCCGGCGGTATTCCCTGGACTCAATGAACGTCTTGGCCATTTCTGCCTTGAGAAAGTCGCCGTTGAATTGATTCAGCCTGGTTAGCCAGAAGTGTGGGTGGGGTGTTTTGGGCCTCGCTGCACGCTGTTTTGGCGTCGCCGCAGTCTGTTTCGCCGTCGAAGGACGTTGTTTTGGAATGGCGGCAGGGGCGGGTTACGGGTCGCCGCACATTGTGTGCAAACCGGCCGTTTGTTTTACCCGATTCGCAGTACGGGCTGTGGGAACGGTGGAAGGAGTCAGTAGCATCCGCGTGAGCGGATCGGTTAAGGCGCTTCCTTATCCCACCTGCTGGCGCAGGTGGTACTAACCACAAACCCTGGCTGAATTCGTTAACCCAGGGCCCGCAAAGCCTCGCCTTGGATCAGGTCGAAGAACACCCAATCAATGTCCAAAGCGTTGCCGGTATTCAGTCGATGAAAGAAAGGCCTTGATCATCTCGGCGTCGACGTAGTTGCCGTTGAACTGATTGAGTTTGTTCAGCCAGAAGTTGTAACCATCGAAGTTTAAGTTGGGCTCGGGCGCCGCGTCAGGGTTTCGTCGCAAGTAACCAAAATACTGCATCAGCACAAACGCGCGATTGAACTCGCGCTGTTGCAGCGTGGCATTCTCGGCGATCTTCCTGAGCACGCTGGCCCGCAGAGCCGGATCGGAAGGATGCGGAGATAACTCGGCGATCAAAGCCGAACGCTCACTGTCGGAAAGGACATTACCCGCGTTCGCATTTAATAAATCGACAAAAGCAGCGGCGCTGGTCAAGCCGGGATAACGATTGAGGAACGCCGGCCGCTGCACAAACGAAAGTAAGAAGGCCTGCTTGTTGTTTTCGAGTTGAGTCTGCCAGTTGCCCTCTAACACAACCAATCCGGCGCCAACCTCCTGAGAGTCGTGCAGGAAATCAGTAAATCTCAGAGGCACCGGCACGGTGGGCGGGCTGATATCTCCAAAACTCGTCTTGTAAACACGCTCGACAAAGTACCCGGTGTTCTGAAATTCGATCGAGAGGAAAAACGCCGCTGAAGTATTGATGCGAGATATCTCGATGCATTGCACTTCACTCAGTCCGGCCGGACGCCGGGCGGGATCGAGGCATTTATCGATGTTGTCGACCCAGAAAGCCAAACCCGCCGGGTCGGCTTCGCGATGCAGGAAGTCGTGATAGTGGCGGCGAACGAATGACTCAGTGTCGTCAGGGCTCAAGGCATCAACAAGTTCGTCATCGATGATTGTGAGAATCGCGCCGGCATCAGACGGCTGCACAAATCCGGCGCCGCCGGTTAAGTTAAATAAGGTCAGCGTCAGGGTTTCATTGCCTTCGATGAACACGTCCTCAGAAATCAGGACGTTGAAGGTCTTGCTGGTTTCGCCCGGAGCGAATGTGAGCGTGCCCACGGCCGTGGTGAAATCACAACGCGATGAGGCAACCCCGTTCGTAGTCGAACAGGGCAAAACGTTCATCGTCACGCTGTCGTCAGGACTTGTGTAATCGACGTTCACCGCCTTCGTAGTATCCCCGGACCGATTGACGGTAATCGTGACGAATTTCTCCTTCTCGTTCACTTCATAATTCGTCTGGCTGAATTTGATTAGCGGACGGTTATTGACGACCTGCCCTCCGTCAAGTGTGCCGGTGCTCGGCAGGAAGTTGGCGCTGCCGCTGAACTCGGCTGTGATGGCATGTGTGCCCAACGTGAGCGTTGAGGTTGTCACTCGTCCGACCCCACTGCCATTCAAAGTCATCGGAGCTCCCAGGTTCGCGCCGTTATCCTTGAACTGCACGGTGCCGGCCGCCGCTCCGGCAGACGACGTGACCACCGCCGCGAACGTTACACTCTCAGCCACACTGGACGGATTGAGCGACGAAATCACAAATGTCTGCGTCGGCGCCGGCGTGTTGGTCAAGCTGAATAGAGCCGGCGAGGAAATGCCAACTCCGCCGGCACTAATGTTATAGGGACCGCCGGCGAGCGAGTTGGCGGTAGCTGAAGCACTGGCCTGGCCGCTCGCGTTGATACTCACCTCGATAGTGGTTACGCCGCCCGTGAAGGTTGCGCCGGGGCCACTGGCAGGTGCGGTAAAGCTGACCACGCCGCCGCTCACTGGTTCGCCCGAGACGCTGCTGACGGTCGCAACTAAGGGCGAAGCGAAAGCCGCCCTGATCGCGGCGCTCTGTCCTGAACCGCTGGTAGCCGCAATGGTAAAGCCGCGTGACTCGAAGGCGCCGATATCGACTGTGCCGTTCGCGATGCGAGCGAAGCCGGTGCCTCGCTGATCGGTAAACGGTGGGCCGCTGAATGGTGGATTGGTAATGGCCGCGTTATCGCCGGTGTCGATAGCCGGGCTGCCGGGCAACAACGCCATCGTCTTTGTGGGGCCACCATAGTCGCCGAGCGGCGCCAGTCGCGCATTGCCGCCAATCACATTGTTGCCGAGGTTGGTAATTCCAGAAGAAGAAACATCGCCGCCGGTATTGCCGCTAACGATGCTGTTCTTCAGATTCAACGTGCCCACAGGGTTCTGGAAGACCGCCACGCTCGCCCCGGTGTTTTGTGAGATGGTGCAGTTGGTAATGTTTGTCACGCTACCATCCTGGCTGAAGATGGCTGAGCCAGGACCGCTACCCTCGTTCACATTGCCGGTTAACGTGCTGTTGATGAGCGTGAACGTGGCGCCAAAATTCCCCACCGCAGCAAGCCCAGCCCGGTTGCCGGAGAAGGTGCTGTTCGCGACGGTACCCGTTCCGCTATTGTTTATCGCTGAGCCGGTCCCGTTGGTGTGATTGCCTGAGAAAGTAACGCTGTCTACCTTGAGCGTGCCGTTGTTATCGATGGCGCCGCCGGCGTGATCGTTATTGTCGCCATTGCTCAGAGTCAAACCAGAAATACTAGTAGTCACCGCTTCATCAAAGATTGTGAAGAGGCCGAACAGAGGCGTGCCCGCCGCGGCACTGCGTTGAATGGTCAGCAGATTTGCGCCGGGCCCCTGGAAGATAAGATTCTTGTCAAGAAGCAGGCCATCCGACGTCAGCGTGATGGCGCCTAATCCCGCCTGGAAAGTAATCGTGGTGCCTGGACACGCAGAGTTAATGATCGAACGCAGCGAACCCGGGCCGCTGTCATTCCCATTCGTGACCACCGTCGGGCCGCAGCCTACTGTGATGGTCGCGGTGACGTTGCTCCCGCCCGTAGTAGCGTTCACAGCGGCCTGTACCTGGAAACTGCCGGTGGCGTTCGAGTTGAGCGCGGGCGTGAACTTTAACCCGCTGTTCCCTTCGGCCGCGGTAATGAACTCGTCGTTAAGAATCTGCGTCGTGCCGTCATTCCTGAACAGCTTGCCGTTGGTAATGTTCGTGATCTTGAACAGAGTAATTTCCGAGCCATCCGCCGGATTGCGAGTAATGACCAGGCCGGAAGTGGTCTGAGTGTTAACAGTCGTCGCGGCGTCTGTCACCGACGGTGTGTCGGCCACAGGACCGACACCGATGATGCCGAACGCGAAACCACCTCCCAATCCAGCGTCCGTATTGCTGAGCGATGACTGCACCCGGAAGCTGAAACTACTCACCGGACTGTATAAATTCGCTGCCGGCGTGAACTTCAAACCGGCATTGCCCTGGGCAAACGTAATGAACGAGTTGTTGACAATCGGCGTCATGCCGTCATTGAGGAACAATGTGCCGTTGGTGATATTCGTGATCTTGAAGTGTGTGACTTCGGCGCTGTCCGCAAGATTACGCGTGATCACCAGCCCGGAGGTAGTTTGAATGTCTTCAGTCGTCGTTGCGTCTGTAACCGAGGGCGTGTCCGCCACGGGGTTGACCGTGATCGTAAAGGTCTGCTCCGGCGACGTGTCCTGGCCGCCGTTGGTCGTGCCGCCACTGTCTTTCAGGACGATCTTGATGTCCGCAGTGCCAAAAGCATTCGCCGCCGGCGTGTAACTCAGGTCGCCGATGCTGCTGACCGTTGGCCCGGCCGAGAATAGACTCGGATTTGTGTTGCCGGTTATCTGGAAGGTCAGGACCTGTGACGACTCGTTCGACGGACCCTTGGAAAGGCCGGTGGCCCAGCCGAGCACAGACTGCGGTCCTGCCTCTTCGATCACAGTTTGATTCGCGCCTTTGGTGAATGAAGGCGCGTCGTTGACGGAATTAACAGTCAAAATGAAATTATCCGTCATCTGACCAAAGCCGCCTTCGACAGTTATGCGGATGGTCGCGGTGCCGGATAGATTTGCAACCGGGTTAATCGTCAACGTGCGGGTCGAGCCTGAACCACTCAACGCAATGTTGGCCACATTATTGGGCACCAGGGTCGGGTTGAACGATGTCACCGTCACGGAAGAAACGTTCGCCCCGCCGCCCACATTGAAAGTGAATTGCAGCTGGGTGTCTTCGTTGGTTGCTTTATCCGGAATGGCCTCGACCGAGACCTGCGCTTCGTAAGCGCCGATATCCACGGTGTCGATGGTGTCGTCGTCAGGTCCATCGACGAAACGAGCAAAAGGTGATCCGCGTTGGTCACTGGTCAGCTCGGCATCGATAGCCCGTTGGTTACTGCCCCCATCGAGCGCCGGTGATCCCAGCAAGAGCGCGTGCGTTTTGGTCGCGGCGTTAGCATTGTTGGCCAGGGGCCCCAATCCGGGATTGGCGACATTGGTCTGATTGCCATTCGTCCCGTTCGTTAAATCTGCTGAGCCACCCGTTCCGGTGAGATTGTTAAATGAATTGGCGGCAATCAGGACACTGCTCGAGATATCGCTCGGGTTCGAGCCAGTGCCGTTGAAGTTTCCGGCGACGATAGTGTTATTTATGGCCACTTCATTCGGCCCGGTGAATAAACAAAGACCACCGCAGGGATTAGAGCCGGAGTCGTCTGTATCAGAACGGTTATTGGTAATCGTGACGTTAGTCAGGCTCAGAGGTCTCTGGGTGGTAATTCCACCACCAAGCCCGAAGCTGCTGTTTCCTGAAATCGTGCTGTTGACGATTGTCAGGTTGGTGAAGTTCTGAATTCCCCCACCCCCGTCAGTAAAGCCCGGGCCCAGGCTGACGGCCGTGTTGTTGGCGATCAAAGAGTTTCGGATCGTCAGGGTTCCTTGCCCGGAAGCATAAATACCTCCACCAGTCTGTGCCGAATTGTTAATAACGGCCACGCCATCCAGAGTGACCTGGCTGCCGTCAGCGACCGGAATCAGCAGGCCGCCGCCGGCTTCGTTAGCAGTAGACGTGGGGTTGCCTCCGGAAATGGTAATGCCCGAGATGCTGATAGTTCGAGGGGAAACCAGATCGGTGACAATGTTAAAGATGCGGAAATTGGGCGTGCTGCCGGCCGCGCTGCGCGTAACGATGAAACCCTTCGCGGTCGGTCCGGCGATCGTCAGACTCTTATCAATCAACAACTCTGCGGTCGTCAGCGTGATGGTATAGACGCCGGTCATTGGCTCGTAGCCCGGATCAGAAGTTGGAATATTGAAATGAACCGTGCCGCCCGGGCAGGTGCTATCAATGGCCTCGCGCAAAGAGCCGGGCCCGCTGTCGTTGGTGTTAAGGACGGCTGTGAGCGTACTGCAGTTTACGGTGATGATGGCGCCCACGGGGTCGCCGATTCCCGCGCCCGAGCTGTTGGTCGCCCCTTGCGCCGCGAAGGTGAAATTCGTGGCCGGACTACTGAGATTATGGTCGGGAGTGAACTTCAGGCCGGCGGCGCCTTCGGCAGTCGTAATGAACTCGAAGTTGGAAATCTGAGTCGTGCCGTCCGCCTTATAGAGAATGCCGTTCTGAATATTACTAATCTCGAAATGAGTGATTTCCGCGCCATCCACCGCGTTGGGAGTAATCACCAACCCGCTCGTCGTCTGTTTATTGATAGTAGTGGTGGCGTTGGTCAGCGACGGGATTTCGGCAACGGGGTTAACCGTAATGGTCGCCGTCGCCGCGCCGCTTAATCCCTCGTCGGAATTAGTCAACGAGGCCTGCACCTGAAAGCTAAACGGGGTAGAGGGACTGAACAGGTTCGCCGCCGGCGTGAACTTCAGGCCCGCATCGCCTTCAGCAACTGTAATGAACGAGTCATTGGGAATAGCGGTGTTGTCATTCTTGAACAGCGTACCGTTGGTGATGCCGGTGATCTTGAAGTGAGTGACCTCGGTGCCGTCGGCTGGGTTAACAGAGATGACCAGGCCAGAGGTGTTTTGCGCATCCTCATTAGTCGAGGCATCAGTCACCGACGGCGTGTCGGCCACAGCGTTGACGCTCAACACAAAAGTATCAGTCAGGCTCTCACTGCCGCGGCTGACCGTCACGGTGATTGTCGAGGTGCCGGAAAGATTAGCGGCCGGATTGATCGTCAACGTGCGCGTCGAGCCTGATCCGGTCACCTCAATGTTCGCAGCGTTGTTCGGCACCAGCGTCGGATCCGAAGACGTAGCCGTCACGGAAGTAATATTCGCCTCGCCGCCTACTTTGAAAGTGAATTGCAGCTGAGTGTCTTCGCTGGTCGCCTTATCGGGGATGTCCTCGACTGAAATCTGCGCTTCGAACGCGCCGATGTCCACGGTGTCGGTAGTGTCAGTATCAGGCCCATCCACTATTCGATTAAAGCCCGACCCTCGCTGATCTGAGATCAATCCTGCGGCGCTGGCCGCCGTGTCATCGCCGGCATCCAAAGCTGGACTCCCGCCCACGAGCGCGCGGGTCATCGTCGGGCCACCATTGTTGGCCAGCGCCGCGATAAGTCCCGTCCCAGGCGGAACAATGACGTTGGTCGGATCCGCCGGATTTGTGAACGTCGCGGAAGTGGCATCATCAATCAAATTATGCCCGCCCGAGGTGATGGTACCTGCGGACGTCGCGCGCAAATTAAGGTTTCCATTATTACTCAAAAGAGTGTTCGTGACCGTCACGCTGGCGGGACACCCCCCACAGGTGACACTTTCGCATTGCACGCCCGTGTTATTGTCCGCAATAGTGGAATTCGTTACGGTTGAGCCCACCGCCGCGTTAAAGATACCTGTGCCCGAATTATTCGTGATGGTTGAATTCACCACGGTCAGTGGCGTTCGATCAGATTTGATCGCACGGGTGGTGTTGTTGCGGAACGTTGAGGACCTCACGGTTACACCCGTTGACAGAACGGTAGAGATCACCGCCTTTGACATCGAATTATCGGTATTCGCCGAGAACTCGCAGTCGGACACCGTCAGTGTGCCGGCGTTGGCAAATTCGATCCCCACCGCACTCCCGGCGCCTGGACCTCCGTGAGTGAAAGACAGCCCGTCGAGGGTCAAGTCGACGCCTGAGGTGCTTGCGGTGATTAGCGTAAAGTTATCATTGCCAGTAATTGCTAGCAGGTTCGCGCCCGGCCCCTGAATCGTCAGATTTTGGGCAATCGTTAATCCGCCAGTCAGCGTAATCGGACTCACCACCTGGTTCATGTCGAAAGTAATCGTTGAACCGAGGCAGGCGTCGGCGATGGCCTGACGCAAAGTGCCGGGCCCGCTGTCCGCATTACTGATCACCACTGGATTCGTGAAACAACTCGGCACCCCTGTATTAGTCGACGACTGGTTATTGGACGATTCCGGATCGCTGGTGTCCGAAGTAACGGTGGCTACGTTGTGATAATTCGTTCCTCCTGGTGTGCCCGGCGGAATGTGGCCGGTCAGCGTGAACACAGTGCTCCCGACCGGCAGGCTCGGATTAGTGCATTGAACAAGGCCGTTTGTTCCCATCGTTGGCAGGGGCGTACAGTCCCAACCGCCACCCACCGAGGGCAGTGAGACGAACGTCATGTCCAAAGGCAGTGGGTCCTGCAACACAACCATGGCCGCGTTGTTCGGGCCGCCATTCGTTACTGTGATCGTGTAAACGATGTGCTGGTCTGCGAGTGACTGCTCGACACTGACCCCTTTCACAACGCTAAGATTCGCGCTCGGAGGTGGCGGACCGAAAGTCTTTTCGAACGCGCCAATGTCAACGACACTATTCTCAAACCGTGGGAAGCCTGTACCACGCTGATCTGTCGTCAGCGCAAGGTTGTTCTGATCCAATGCAAGTGCGTTATTGCCGGTATCGATAGCCGGACTGAGGTCATTAAGTGCGTGCGTGAATGTTGGTCCGCCATTATTGGCTAACGCCCCCAACAAAGGATCGACCGGCGTCCCGGCCGTACCCACCTGATTTCCGTTGCCGCCGTTGCTGATACCGATGACGTTAGAGTCAACTCCGACGATATTGTTTGAGCTTGAAGGATCGAGCGTTCTTGACGGATCTACGAAGACGTCATGCGCCTCGTCGCATGAATCACAGTTACGCGCCACAATTGTATTGTTTAAGAGGAGGGCATTGCTGCTGATGTGCCTCACCCCCTCGTCGTTATTTTCGGTAATCGTAACGTTCGTAAGTGTTGTCTGCGACGTACCGCCATTGTACAAGCCCCCGCCGGCGCCACTCGGGGCATTGTTGCCGCTGATCGTGCTGTTAATGATCTTGACCACACCGGCTTCGGTGTCGATCGCGCCGCCATTTCCCGTCGCCCCATTTTGCTTAAGGGTGCTATTCAGAATCGTCAGGTTTCCGAGGTTGTTAACACCGCCACCGGATGTTGCCTGACCGCCACTAATCGTCAAATTCGAGAAGGTGAAGTTCATCCCCGCACTGACGTTGAAGATACGATTCGCGTTGTTGCCGCTGATCGTCAGGCTCTTCGCGGTCGATCCGACTATGGTGAGATTTTTGGTGATCGCCAATTCACTGGACGTTAACGTGATAATGTCCGGGCCGATAGTGGGAATATTAAAGTCAATCGTCCCGCCGTCGTCGATGTCTGTGATCGCCTGCCGCAACGAACCCGCGCCGGAATCGGCCGTATTGACCACCGTGATTGCACCGGTCATCGTCGCCCGGCTCAGGGTGCTGCGACTCAGGAAGGCACCGCAAACGATTAGTGCCATGCAAATGGCAAAAATGAGTGCTGTGCGGCGATTAACCAGCCGGGTTATGAAGGGTGCAATTATGCTAAGGCTTGGCAAAGTCGGAACTCCTGATTTCAGCACATCCAAATCTTATTTGTGAGTTCACCTCAGCAGCGGTGCTGCGGGATTAATGGCCGGCGAGACCAAAGGAAACTGACAGACTGATTCTCTCGGAAGAAAATTTGTCGGGGAAGGGCAATGTTGCAAGCATGTCGGGCACTTGATGGTTAAGAATATTTTTAACTTCAGTCTCGCCAGGCAGGCGCGACTCGTCAGCATTAATGAAGAGTCAGAATAGCATGAGTGCTTACAGTGTCAACGCCAGCATCCCGGCCTGATGTGATGTAGTTTGATGTCCGACAAGCTTTAGCTTGTCGAAGCCTGGCGACAAACTGAAGTTTGTCGCAGATGTGGACGCACCCTAGATAACCTGTAAAAACTCTTCTAACTCGCCAGCGGTCGGCAAAGCCGCGCGGGCGCCGAGTGCTCTGCACTTCAAAGCTGCAACTGCATTGCCAAGTTTCATACAGGACTCCAGATCTTTATCACGCAACATCCCGTAGATGAATCCGGCGTGAAAGGCATCGCCGGCGCCGGTGGTATCGCGGCAGCCGCCGGGAACTTCGCAGGCCGGCGATTCCATGAATTGGCCGTCGACGTAGATGACTGCGCCGCGTGTGCCCAACGTGGCGCCGACAACCGCGCACCCGTATTGCGCCTTCAATTCCACCAAAGCGGCGCGTTCGTCGCTGATGCCTGTCAATCTGTGAGGAAAAGCTGACGAGGTAATCAGGACGTCGATCAGCGGAAGCAGTTCCGGAAGACCTTCATAGACGTTGTCGATGTCCGCGGTAATGATCGCGCCTGCTTCGCGCGCGGCCCTGGCCATCACCGCACACGCCGGTGGATCGTGCGCATCGAGATGCAGCACGCGACCGCGAGTCGCTAGTTCAAGCGGCACTTCGTCCGGTCGATATGAAAGTCGTTCGTCCCGATCCCAGATGATTGTGCGCTCGCCCGAACGAGAGTCAATCATAATAAAGGCCACCTGATTGTCGGCGCCTTCGATCGTTTCCGCGTAGTCGAGATTCACGCCCTCATACTCGAGTGAGAGTAATCCAAAGCGGCCATCGTCATCCGATCCAAAACGGCCGGTGTAAGCAGTCTTCAAGCCCAGGCGCTGCAAAGCGACCATCGCCGAAGCTGTCTGGCCGCCCGCCGACCGCTCGTATTCAGTGAATCTGGTTTTGGTGTCGAAGGCAGGATATTCAGGCACGACGATCAAGTGATCGACCGCGTTCAGACCAAAGCCGACCACGTCGAAATCTTTTTTGCCTGATATTTGAAAAGGGATTCGCAAGGTCGGTCGATTCCAGGTTCATTCGGTCGTCAGCGTCACTTGATCGCCAATGTAATCAACGACGAGACGATTCCTGTCCAGCAACTCGGCCCCGATTAGCGAGTCAGCACCATCACAGTTGAAACGTCTCTTTTCCGATTATGGGAACGCTTGAGCGTTCAATGATTTCCCGCGGGAGCATCATGGCGCCGGTGAAGCCGGTGTCAACAACGCACCCCACTGTCACATCGCCAGCCAAGTGGACCGCCAGGATCGGTTCGCGCGCGGAGTTTATCTTACCGGACGTGCTTGCCATGGCCGTGAAGAGAGTCGGCGGCTTCATAGCCAATTCTGGCGAGATAAAAGATGCTCTTCGGCATTGTGGTATGAGCCTCTACCAGCGCGGCAGTTCCCGTATCGCCCGGAAAGTACTTGCCAGTATCTGGTTCGATGGCCGCATAGCGTCCTCGCTGATTCGGTTCAAGCAGAACGCGAAGCGGCTTTGCCTCAAAAGTCTGATTTGCTCTCATTCAGACCGGGCTTCAGCCCGGTCACACGCCTCGCATTAAAAAACCGCAGAACCGGTTTACGGTTTCCTCTTCTTCTGACCTCTTGAAAGCCGTTGAGCTAGAACGTGTTAGCGGCACGCGCTCATGGAAACCGTTGAAACGCATTATGAAAGGGCGCCCCCAAATGGTGATAAGTTGAAGTTGTCAACGAAACAACTAAATCATCAGAGGAGGAACCCTTATGAGCGAGAAGTATGTCGCGATGGATGTGCACAAGGCAAGCGTGGCGATTGGCGTCCGTGATGCGAGAGGTAGGTACATCATGGAGTCGATCGTAGAAACCAAAGCCACCACG
>Ga0207709_10001590_pt1 | contig 15495 bp, 13 predicted proteins | sample KBSM34metaG_FD_184397 | JGI IMG/M metagenome (GOLD analysis project Ga0207709, IMG submission 184397) | Miscanthus rhizosphere microbial communities from Kellogg Biological Station, Michigan, USA - KBS M3-4 metaG (SPAdes) (version 2) | ecosystem: Host-associated > Plants > Roots > Rhizosphere >...
GGGCCTGATCCGCAACGCGGGCGTGCACGCCTGCGCGGTGATCATGTCCTCCGAGCCGCTCACCGACGCGATCCCCGTGTGGAAGCGCGCGCAGGACGGCGCGATCATCACCGGCTGGGACTACCCGTCGTGTGAGGACATCGGCCTGCTCAAGATGGACTTCCTGGGTCTGCGGAACCTGACGGTCATCGGCGACGCGCTCGAGAACATCAAGGCGAACCGGGGCATCGACCTCGACCTGGACACCATCCCGATGGACGACCCGGCCACCTTCGAGCTGCTCTCGCGCGGGGACACCCTCGGAGTCTTCCAGCTCGACGGCGGCGGCATGCGCGAGCTGCTGAAGCTGATGCAGCCGACCGGCTTCGGCGACATCGTCGCCGCCCTCGCGCTCTATCGTCCCGGGCCGATGGGCATGAACGCGCACACCTCCTACGCCAAGCGCAAGAACGCGCTCGAGGAGGTCAGCCCGATTCACCCGGAGCTGGAGGAGCCGCTCAAGGACATCCTCTCGGAGACCTACGGACTGATCATCTACCAGGAGCAGATCATGCACCTGGCGCAGAAGGTGGCGGGGTACTCGCTGGGCCAGGCCGACCTGCTGCGCCGCGCGATGGGTAAGAAGAAGCTCTCGGAACTGGAGAAGGCGTACGCCGGATTCCGTCAGGGCATGCTCGACAACGATTTCGGTGAGGCCGCCATCAAGGCGCTGTGGGACACGGTGCTGCCGTTCGCCGGCTACGCGTTCAACAAGTCGCACTCCGCGGGCTACGGCCTCGTCTCCTACTGGACTGCGTACCTCAAGGCCAACTACCCGGCCGAGTACATGGCCGGTCTGCTCACCTCGGTCGGCGACGACAAGGACAAGTCCGCGATCTACCTGGCGGACTGCCGGAAGATGGGCATCACGGTGCTGCCACCGGACGTGAACGAGTCGGCGGTCAACTTCGCCTCGGTCGGCAGCGACATCCGGTTCGGCATGGGCGCGGTGCGCAATGTCGGCGCGAATGTGGTGGCCTCGATCATCAACGCGCGCACCGAGAAGGGGAAATTCACCGATTTCTCCGACTATCTCAACAAGATCGATGTGATCGCCTGCAACAAGAAGGTCACCGAGTCGCTGATCAAGTCGGGGGCGTTCGACTCGCTCGAGCATCCCCGCAAGGGCCTGTTCCTGATCCACACCGACGCCATCGAGTCGGTCCTCGGCACCAAGAAGGCCGAGGCGGTCGGGCAGTTCGACCTGTTCGGGGACGCGGGCGGTGCCGATGAGTCGCTGTCGTCGGTGTTCGCGATCCGGGTCCCGGAGGAGGAGTGGGAAACCAAGCACCGCCTCGCGTTGGAGCGGGAGATGTTGGGGCTCTATGTCTCCGGGCACCCGCTCAACGGGGTCGAGCACATCCTCCGGCAGCAGTCCGACACCTCGATCGCCTCGATCCTCGAGGGCGAGGTCAAGGACGGCGCCCAGGTGACTCTGGGTGGCATCATCGCCTCCGTGGACCGGCGGGTGAACAAGAATGGTCTGACCTGGGCCATCATCCAGCTCGAGGACCTCGTCGGCGGCATCGAGGTGCTGTTCTTCCCGCAGGCCTACTCGGTCTACGGCATGGACATCTCGGAAGACGCCATCGTGCTGGTGAAGGCGAGGGTCTCGATCCGTGACGATCGGATGTCGCTGATCGGCAACGACCTCGCGGTGCCGGACCTGTCCGCGGTCGGGGTGGCCAAGCCGGTGGCGGTGAGCCTGCCGACGCGGCTGTGCACCGAGGACAAGGTCGGCGCGCTCAAGCAGGTGCTGACCCGCCACCCGGGCACCTCGGACGTGCACCTGCGATTGATCAGCGGCGACCGCATCACCACCCTCAAGCTGGACGACAGCCTGCGAGTGGAGCCATCCTCCGCGTTGATGGGTGACCTGAAGGCGTTGCTCGGTCCGGGCTGCCTGGCCGGCTGAGCCGGACCGGGGTAGCGCCGCACACGGCAGGCCGTCGCGTATCCCTTTACGGCGTAAGGCAACAATGATCGCGATTGCTTACCCCGTAAGGAGTTGAGTTCGGTGAGTGTAGGTACAGGTCACAGCGATGCCGCCCGATCGATGGCGCTGCTGTGGCGGGCGCCCGAGGTCCCGAGATCCGCGCCGGGGCCGAGGCAGGCGCTGACCGTGGACGAGATCGTCGCGGCCGCCATCGAGGTGGCGGACGAAGCCGGGATGGCGGGTCTGTCCATGCGTGCGGTCGGCGCCCGGCTGGGGCGCACGGCGATGGCGCTGTACACCTACGTGCCGAGCAAGGCCGAGCTGGTGGACCTGATGTACGACAGGGCACACGGCGAGCTGCCGACCCACTACGACCTCGCGGAGGGTTGGCGTCCGGCCGTCACATCGTGGGCAAGGGACCTGTGGGCCTTCTACATCCGGCATCCGTGGACGCTGACGGTCTCCTATGCGCGCCCGGTGCTCGGACCCGACGAGCAGGCCGTCCTCGAGGCGCTGGTGCGGATCCTGTTCGAGGCCGGACTGTCCGCTCGGGTCCTGCGCCGGGTCGTCGGCGCGCTGTTCCACTTCGTGCGCGGCGCCGCCGCGGCGGTTGCCGATTCGCGGCGGGCGGCCGGCGCGACCGGGATGTCGGACGAGCAGTGGTGGTCGACGCGGTCCGCACTTCTGCAGCAGGTGGCCCCGGACTTCGCCGAACGCTTTCCGATGCTGGTGCGGCTCGGGGTCGAGGCCGCCGCGGAGGAGCGGGACGCGTTCCTGGAGGGCGGTCGGGCGCCGGATCTCGAGGACGAGGCGACCGAGAACTTCGCCGTCGGGCTCGACGTGCTGCTGGACGGCATCGAGCGTAACCGCTCGGCCCAGGTGGCGGTGGCTAGCGGCCGGACCGCGTGACCCGGTCGCCTGCCCAGTACAGGCGGCGCGCCCACCACACGGCCACGGTGGCCGCGGCGGCCACCAGCACGGCAGGCTGCATCGCCTGGGTGATGGCGAGCAGGGCGACGAACACCAGCAGGCCCGCGGCCAGCGCCTCGAGCTTGTAGAGCGGCCATTCGGTACCCGCCAGGTTCACCGAGGCGCCACGGCCGCGCGCACTCCGGTGTGGCGTGGTGGCGAAGTCGGCGGTGGTCATGAGTTCAGGCTACTAGGAGATCGAAGTTCGGTCCAACGAACACTTGAGTTCGTTGGGCTGACTTCGGCCCGTCGGGCTGCACGGCCGTGGCCGGAGGTGTTCACTGAGGGCATGCCGCTGACAGGAGAATACGAGCCCAGTCCGATGAAGTGGTCCGCCGATCAGGCTGAGCTGTATGAGAGTTCGGGCGGAACCGAGGGCACGACCATGCAGGGCAAGCCGGTGGTCCTGCTCACCACCAAGGGCGCCAGATCCGGCAAGCTCCGCAAGGCCCCGTTGATGCGCGTCGAGCACGACGGGGAGTACGCGATCGTCGCCTCGCTCGGCGGCGCACCGAAGCACCCGGTCTGGTATCACAACCTCGTCGCGGATCCGCACGTCGAACTGCAGGACGGCCCCGTCAAGCGGGACATGATCGCCCGCGAGGTGACCGGCGACGAGAAGGCCGTGTGGTGGGAGCGTGCCGTCGCGGTCTGGCCCGACTACGCGGAGTACCAGAAGAAGACCGACCGCCAGATCCCCGTATTCGTGCTCACCCCTCAGTAGCCAGGAGGGCCGCCGTGGCCGCGGAGACCGTTGCAGACCAGATCGTGTCCCAGCTCGTCGCCGCGGGCGTCCGCCGGATCTACGGCATCGTGGGTGACAGCCTCAACCCGATCGTCGACGCGGTCCGCCGCACCGGCGGCGCGGGCGCGGGCGGCATCGACTGGGTTCACGTCCGGCACGAGGAGGCGGCGGCGTTCGCGGCGTCAGCCGAAGCGCAGATCACCGGCGAGCTGGCCGTCTGCGCGGGATCCTGCGGGCCCGGCAACCTGCACCTGATCAACGGGCTGTACGACGCGAACAGATCGGGGGCGCCGGTGCTCGCCATCGCCTCGCACATCCCGAGCACCCAGATCGGTACCGGCTACTTCCAGGAGACCCACCCGGACCGGCTGTTCGTCGACTGCTCGCAGTACGCGGAGATGATCAGCACCCCCGCACAGTCGCCGCGGATCGTGCACACCGCGATGCAGCACGCGCTCGGCCGGTCGGGAGTCGCGGTGATCACGGTGCCAGGCGACATCGCCGACCTTCCGGCCGCGGGCACCCCGCCGACGCTGGTCAAGACGCGGCCGCCGGCGGTCGTGCCCGCCGACGCCGACGTCCGGGCCCTCGCCGACGCGATCAACGCCGCCGAGCGGGTCGCGATCTTCGCGGGCGCGGGGGTCCGCGAGGCGAGGGACGAGCTGCTGGCTCTCGCCGACACCGCAGCCGCGCCGATGGGCCACACGCTGCGGGGCAAGGACTGGATCCAGTACGACAACCCGTTCGACGTCGGCATGACCGGCCTGCTCGGCTACGGCGCCGCGCACGACGGCATGCACGGGGCGGACCTGTTGCTCCTGGTGGGCACCGACTTCCCGTACGACCAGTTCCTGCCCGACGACGTCCGCACCGCGCAGATCGACGTCGCCAGGGAGAAGCTGGGCAGGCGCACGAGCCTGGATCTGGCGGTGGTGCACGGCGACACGGTCAGCACGCTGCGGGCGCTGAACCCCCTGGTGCACCGCAAGACCGACCGGGAGTTCCTCGAACGGTCGCTCGATCGGCACCGCACCCTGATGGAGAAGGTGGTCGGGGCGTACACCAGCCCGGTCAAGCAGCGCACGCCGATCCATCCGGAATACGCGGCGTCGATCCTCGACGACCTTGCGGCGGAGGATGCGGTGTTCACCGCGGACACCGGGATGTGCAACGTGTGGACCGCGCGCTATCTGAACCCGAACGGGTCGCGGCGTTTCCTGTCGTCGGCGCTGCACGGCTCGATGGCCAACGCGCTCCCGCACGCGATCGGAGCGCAGCTCGCCGCGCCGGATCGACAGGTGATCTCGGTGTCCGGCGACGGTGGGCTGTCGATGCTGCTCGGCGAGCTCGTCACCGTCGCGTCGTTCCGGATCCCCGTCAAGATCGTGGTGTTCAACAACTCGACCCTCGGGATGGTCAAGCTCGAGATGCTGGTCGACGGGCTGCCCGATTTCGGTTGGGGGTACCTCCCTGCACGAAGTGCTCGGGGGCGGACGTGCCTTCGGTCGACTACGCCGCCGTCGCGAACGCCCTGGGGATCTTCTCCCGGCGGATCGAGGACCTGGGGGACATCGAGACCGGCCTGCGGGAGGCGCTGGCGCATCCGGGCCCTGCGTTGGTCGACCTCGTGACCGATCCGAATGCGCTGTCGCTGCCGCCGTCGATCACCGGCGGGCAGGTCAAGGGCTTTGCCCTCGCGATGTCGAAGATGGTGATGAACGGCGGGGTCGGTGAGGCCGTGCAGATGGCGAAATCCAATCTACGGAACATCCCCAAACCCTCCCAGTTCGACCCCCGAGGCTGAGATGCCGGGTCGGGTCGCCGACCCGCGAGCGCAGGTGGCAGCATATTGAGGTGTCGAAATCCCCGGAACTCGCCGACCTGATGGCCACTCTGCCGCTCGATGCGGACGAGATCGATGCTGCCCAGAGGCGAATTTCCGACGTCGTCGCGGTGACCCCGCTCCAGTTCAGCGAGCGGCTGTCGGCGGCCACGGGTGCCAAGGTGTACCTCAAGCGCGAGGACCTGCAGGTCGTCCGGTCGTTCAAGCTGCGCGGCGCCTACAACCTGATGGTCCAGCTCACGGCGCAGGAGCGGGAGTCGGGCGTGGTGTGTGCCAGCGCGGGCAACCACGCGCAGGGCGTGGCCTACGCGTGTCGGACGATGCAGATCCGCGGCCGGATCTACGTGCCCGCGAACACGCCGCGGCAGAAGCGCGACCGGATCAAGGCGCACGGCGGCACGTTCGTCGAGTTGATCGCCACCGGCAAGACCTATGACGCGGCCGCGGCGGCGGCCAAGGAGGACGTCGCGCGGACCGGCGCGACGATGGTGCCGCCCTTCGACGACCCGCGAACAGCGGCAGGCCAGGGCACCATCGCGGCCGAGATCGTCGAACAGCTCGGCGAGCAGCCGGGCACGGTGATCGTCCCCGTCGGCGGCGGCGGGCTGATCGCGGGAATCGCCACGTACCTGCACGAGCGTTCCCCGCACACCGCGATCGTCGGCGTCGAGCCGAGCGGCGCCGCATCGATGACGGCCGCGCTCGTCGCGGGTGGCCCGGTGACGCTGCCCGAGATCGACCCCTTCGTGGACGGAACGGCCGTCCGTCGGATCGGCGACCTGCCGTTCGAGGTGATGGCCGCGCTGGGCGCAGGCATCGTCTCGCACGGTTCGCTGCCGCTGATGGCCCAGCCGCGCTCCGGCATCCCGGGCGAAGGTACGTTCGCCATGATCCACACCGACGAGGGCGCGGTCTGTACTGCGCTGCTCGGTCTCTACCAGAACGAGGGCATCATCGCCGAGCCGTCGGGTGCGCTGTCGGTGGCGGCACTGGAGCTGGTGAAGGTCGAGCCGGGGAGCACGGTGGTCTGCCTGATCTCAGGCGGCAACAACGACGTGTCGCGCTATGGCGAGATCCTCGAGCGTTCGCTGGTCCACCTCGGGCTCAAGCACTACTTTCTTGTGGACTTCCCGCAGGAGCCGGGTTCGCTGCGTCGGTTCCTCGACGAGGTGCTCGGTCCTGAAGACGACATCACCCTCTTCGAATACGTCAAGCGGAACAACCGGGAGACCGGTGAGGCGCTGGTGGGCATCGAGCTCGGCTCGGCCGCGGGCCTGGACTCGCTCCTGGAGCGAATGCACGGATCCGGTATGCACGTCGAGCAGCTCGAGCCCGGCTCGCCTGCCTACCGCTACCTCACGTAGGCAGGGCGTGAGTCGGGCTGACCGGTCGGGTCAGGGGAGGGTCCGCACGAAGTCGAAGAACGCGGGTGCCAGAGCGGGATTCGCATTGCTCGAACCGCTGATGGCGCCTGCCGCGCCGCCGATCACGGCCCCGGGGATACAACCGACGAACAGGAACAGGACGCAGCCGACCACGGCTCCGACGCCGGCCCCGATGTTCGCGTTGATGTTTCCACCACCCATCCAACCGATCTCGAACTGCGTGACCAGGTTGTCGTAGGCAGCCTGGCTGTACACCTCGTGGGGTTCGAGCACACCGGTCAGCGGATCCGGGCTCTCGGGGGCCTGGTAGGTGATGGTCGTGTCATCCGGGGGCGGCGGTGCGGCGTAGGAAGTACCGGCGCCGATCCCCATCGTCGCGATGACCAATACGGAGAGCGTCGTGCCTTTGTGAAGTTTCACTTGGGGGCTCCTCTCATTCCAAGGAGACGGCCCCGATCTGGTCTAAGACCGTCCGGAACATCGCTTCGAATGATAACCGCCGAGCTGCCCGAATAGCCATCCTCCAGATGTCAACGATCGCGATCACGGCCGGCGACGTTTTCTGCCGAAACCGCCTCTGAGCAGTGCAATTCCGGCTAATGTGATGGGACTCAGGAGGCGGCATCTGATGCCCGAACGGGCTCCTGTCATAACTGCCGGCGAGGGTGCGCCGCCGGCCCGGAATCCCGCGTGCTGACCGAAGGTGAACTCGCAGAGGGCAACCCGCTTCTGCCGGCCGGGCGAGTAGGCGTCACCGGGCATTCCACCGGCTGAAGAACGGTTCGATTATCGCTCGGATCGGGCGCGCGATCGTCTGGCCGTAGGTCCCGAACAGCTCGTCCCGCGAGTCGAACGTGCCTAGGTTCGCGGCAACGAAACCGGACAGGTCCAGGCACGACCGAGACGACTGCCCGCCCCAGTTGATGGGGGCCCGTGCGAGCGCGTCGAACAGTGTCTCCTCTCCGCTGTTGGCGAAGGGCTCCGCATCGATCGTGCAGTCGCCGCCGTCGAAGATCTCGGACGCGTCGAGCCACCGGCCTTCGACCAGGAATTCCGGCCAGGCGAGCAGGACTCGATCGGGAACCAGGCCGTGGAGGTATCGGAAACGGGGGTACCAGAACTCGCCGTGCAGGACCAGGCCGCGAACCCTGGTGCGGATCGAATGCCGGCGGGCCAACCCCTCGACGACCGCCAGCCGCTGACTGCACGAGCCGCGGCCACGGCGAATCGTCGTCGACATCGGTTGCTGGTCATCGAGTGCGTAGACGCCGCGAACCTCGCGCCGGACGCAGGTGTGCGCGGTTCGGAGAAAGGAAGTCGGCGTCGCCGGAGCTTCCGGTGCGGGGAGGACGCGGTCGTAGAGTCGCTCCACATCGCGCGCGGACCAGTCCAAGATCGGCGTCGCGGTCACGGATCCGGATGAGTCGGCGGCCGTGGTGGGCGTCAGCGGCCTACCGCGCCACGAGGTCACCGCGCTGCACGTCATCTCGCGACGATAGCGCTCTGATCCCCTCCCGCTCGGCCCGAGTACTCCTGCGCGGGCGCGATGATGTGGCGCACACTTGTCCCAGCTCGTGAACTCGCAGCCGTCCCAGGAGGTGTGGGAATCCAATGGCAGTCGAACTGCTCGAGAACTACGTCAACGGTCGCTTCGTGGCCTCGACGGCAACGGATTCGATCGAAGTGGTCAATCCGGTGGACGAGACGGTGGTCGCCAGGGCGCCGATCTCCACCAAGGCCGATATCGATTCCGCCGTCGCCGCGGCCAGGGAGGCATTCACGTCGTGGGGGCGGACCACCCCTGGTGTCAGGCAGGCCGCGCTGCTCGCGCTCGCTGATGCGATCGAGGCACACAGCGACGAGCTCGTCGATGCCGAGTGCCGTAACACCGGCCAGCCGAAGGCGGTCATCGCCGCCGTCGTGGTGAAGGTCGGCGCGGATCAGCTCCGATTCTTCGCGGGCGCGGCTCGCATGCTCGAGGGCAGGTCCGCCGGCGAGTACAAGGACGGATTCACCTCATACGTCCGGCGGGAACCGATCGGCGTGGTCGGTCAGGTGACGCCGTGGAACTACCCGTTCCTGATGGCCATCTGGAAGATCGGGCCCGCGGTCGCCGCCGGGAACACGGTGGTGCTCAAGCCGAGCGACACCACCCCCGAGAGCACGCTGGTTCTCGCCCGGCTCTCGAAGGGCATCCTGCCCGACGGTGTGCTGAATGTCGTGCTCGGCAACGGCGGCACCGGCGCGACCCTCGTCGAGCATCCCGACCTCGGCCTGGTCTCGATCACCGGGTCGGTCCGCGCGGGTATCGCGGTTGCGGTGTCGGCGGCGAAGCAGCTCAAGCGGGCCCACCTCGAACTCGGAGGCAAGGCTCCCGCGGTGGTGTTCGCGGACGTCGACGTCGACAAGGCCGCAGGTGGGATCGCCGAGGCGGCGTTCTTCAACGCGGGCCAGGATTGCACGGCCGCCACGAGGGTGCTGGTGCACGCGTCGATCCACGACGAGTTCGTCGAGGCGCTGGTGGCCAAGGCAAAGGGCCTCAAGGCCGGGCTGCCCACCGACCCGGACACCTTCTACGGGCCACTCAACAATGTCAACCAATTCGCTGCGGTGACCGGCAAGATCGCCTCGCTGCCTGGGTACGCGAGGATCGTTACCGGTGGAAAGCGGATGGGGGAGAAGGGTTTCTTCCTCGAACCGACCGTCGTCACCGGCGTGCGACAGGACGACGACATCGTTCAGGAGGAGACCTTCGGCCCGGTGCTGACCGTCCAGCCCTTCACCGACGAGGAACAGGCTGTCGAACTCGCCAACGATGTCCGGTTCGGTCTGGCCTCGAGCGTGTGGACGAGGGACCACGGGACTGTCCAGCGGATGTCCGCCGCACTCGATTTCGGGGCGGTGTGGGTGAACTGCCACATTCAGTTCGTCGCGGAAATGCCCCACGGCGGCTTCAAGTGCTCCGGTTACGGCAAGGACCTTTCGGCCTACGGGGTCGAGGACTACACCCGAATCAAGCACGTCATGAGTGCCAACGACTGAGCGTGATTCCCTCCGCTCCCGCACATCGAGGACCGACACCATGGATGTACTCCGGTACCGACTGCCGCAGGAACGGACGCTCCGTACTCCGCTGCCCGGGCCGAGATCACAGGCTCTCACCGTCCGCCGCAAGGCCTCCGTGGCGGCGGGGGTGGGGTCGAGCGTTCCCGTCTACGCGGTGGATGCCGACGGCGGCGTCCTTGTCGACGTGGACGGCAACTCGCTCATCGACATGGGGGCCGGCATCGCGGTCAACAGCGTGGGTGCCTCCAACCCTGCGGTCGCACAGGCGGTCTCCGAGCAGGCCGCGCATTTCGCGCACACCTGTTTCATGGTCACCCCATACGAGGGGTACATCGCGGTTGCCGAGGAGTTGGCGGTGTTGACCCCGGGCACCCACGAAAAGCGTTCGGTGCTGTTCAATTCCGGCGCGGAGGCGGTCGAGAACGCGGTCAAGGTGGCGCGGCTGGCCACCGGTAGAAACGCCGTCGTCTGCTTCGATCACGCTTACCACGGACGCACGAACTTGACGATGGCGTTGACCGCGAAGGCGATGCCCTATAAAGCGAACTTCGGTCCGTTCGCCCCGGAGATCTACCGGATGTCGATGTCCTATCCGTTCCGCGACGAGGCCGGACTCGGCGGCGCCGAGTCGGCACGCCGGGTCATCAGCCAGATCGAGAAGCAGATCGGTGCCGACACGGTGGCGGCGATGATCATCGAACCGATTCAGGGCGAGGGCGGATTCATCGTGCCCGCACCGGGATTCCTGCCCGAGCTGGCCAACTGGGCACGGTCGAACGGGGTCGTCTTCATCGCCGACGAGGTGCAGACCGGCTTCGCCCGCACCGGCGCCTGGTTCGCCAGCGAGGACGAGGCCATCGTGCCGGACATCATCACGATGGCCAAGGGCATCGCGGGCGGCCTGCCCCTCGCCGCGATCACCGGCCGGGCCGAGCTGCTCGACGCGGTGCATCCCGGCGGGCTCGGCGGCACCTACGGTGGCAACCCGATCGCCTGTGCGGCGGCGCTCGCTGCGATCGAGTCGATGCGCGAGCTGGATCTGCCCGGACGCGCTCGGCAGATCGGGGAGCTGTCGCAGCGCCGGCTGCGGGCGCTGGCGGCCGAGGTCGACGTGATCGGCGAGGTGCGGGGCCGCGGGGCCATGCAGGCGATGGAGTTCGTCCGGCCGGGCGGCATCGAGCCGGACCCGGACATCACCAAGGCCATTGCGGCACAGGCGTTCCAGCAGGGCGTCATCGTGCTGATCTGCGGCACCTACGGCAATGTGATCCGGCTGGTCCCGCCGCTGGTGATCGGCGAGGACCTGCTCGGCGAGGCCCTCGACGTGCTCGAAACCGTCATCAGATCTCTGGCAGGGAGCAACGGTGGCTGAACCATCTGCGACCGGCCGCCTTCTCTCCGTCGCGTTCGATACGAGGGGGAGGCCGTCGTCAGGCCGGCTCGGCGTGGCCCTCGCGGCCGAGTAGGCGGTCCACGACCTTGCGATACAGCTCGGGGTCGGGCTGGGGCAGGCCGAGGAGCGCCGCGAGGTAGATGCCGTCGCCGACGAGCCGCACGATCTCGGCCTGGACCGGGTCGTCGAACTCGGCACGCAGACCCTCGTCCCAGGACCGCATCATGTCGATGACTGCCTGCTGGATCTCACCCGGCTGGCCGTCCACCGAGCGAAGCGCGGCGATCGTGGACTGGAAGAGCGCGAGCTCGTTGGTGGTGTTGGCGTCCACGGTCTGCAGATACCACTCGGAGACCGAGGTGCCCGCCTCCGCGAGCTGCTGGTCGGAGCGCTCGCCGAGGCGACGGACCATGCCCGCGAGCAGGGCGTCTTTGCTGCGGAAATGGTAGAGCAGCCCGCCCTTGGAGACGCCCGCCTCGGCGGCCACGGCCTCGAGGGTGATCTGGGAGAGGCCGCGTTCGAGCAGTAGTCGTTCCAGCGCGTCGAGGATGCGGTCGCGGGTTCCAGTTGCCGCCTTGTCTGTCACGAGGATCACTGTACCGGCTGGACGGTTGGCTGCTAACCTGAGTGAGCGACTGTACCGGCTGGACGGTTCAGTCGGTTTTCTTTAATCAACACTTTTGGGAGTAATCGTGTCTGTCATCGCGGGCAAGGGCCCGACGTTCGATCCGACAGAGGTGCGGGCGAGCGCCCGTGACTGGCTCGGTCTGGTCGTCCTCGCCTTCTCCGTCCTGCTGATCTCGGTCGACGCGACGGTCCTGGACCTGGCCATGCCGTCCATCAGCGCGGACCTCGCGCCGAGCAGTACACAGCTGCTCTGGATCATCGACGTCTACTCGTTCGTGCTCGCCGGACTTCTCATCACGATGGGCACCCTCGGTGACCGGATCGGTAGGCGTCGGCTGCTGCTGATCGGCGCCGCCGGCTTCGGCATCGCGTCGATGATCGCCGCCTGGTCGGTGAGCCCGGAGATGCTGATCGCGGCCCGCGTGCTGCAGGGCATCTCGGGTGCCACGCTGATGCCTGCGACGCTGGGCCTGATCCGCACCATCTTCGTCAACCCGCGTCAGCGGACCACCGCGATCGGCGTGTGGGGTGCGATGGCCGGTGGTGGTGCCGCGGCGGGGCCGCTGGTCGGCGGCTGGCTGCTCGAGCACTTCTGGTGGGGCTCGGTGTTCCTGATCAACATCCCGGTGATGGCGGTGCTCATCGTCGTCGGTCCGATGGTGATCGCGGAGGCGAAGGACCCCAACCCGGGCCGCTTCGACCTGGTGAGTGCCGGCCTGTCGATGCTGGCGATGATCCCGCTGGTGTACGCCGTCAAGGAGTCGGTCGTGCACGGCCCGACCGTGGCCCTCGCGGCGATCGGCGCGGTGGGCGTGGCCGCCGGATGGGCCTTCATCCACCGGCAGCGCACCCTCCCGGATCCGATGCTCGACCTGAGCCTGTTCGCGCGCCCTGCGTTCTCGACCGCGGTGGTCACGAACCTGCTCTCGGTGTTCGCGCTGTCCGGCGTGCTGTTCTTCGGGTCGCAGTACCTGCAGCTGGTACTGGGCAAGACGCCGTTGCAGGCGGGCCTGTTGATGCTGCCGGGCACGGCCATGAGCGTTGTCTTCTCGCTGGCGGCCGCCTGGTTCGTCCGTCGTTGGCAGCCGAGCGTGGTGCTCAGTATCGGGCTGGCGGTCTCGTCGATCGGTGCGGCCACGATGCTGTGGCTGCACGCCGATGGCGGCGCGGGACTGTTCATCGTCGCGTTCATGCTGACCGGCTCCGGTGTCGGCATCGCGCTGACACTGACCTCCGACCTGGTGGTCGGCTCGGTGGAGCCGGAGCGCGCGGGTGCGGCGTCGGCGGTGTCCGAGACGGCGTACGAGCTCGGTGTCGCACTGGGTGTCGCGGTCCTGGGCAGCGTGGTACTGGCCATCTTCCGCAAGGGACTCGACGTGTCGGCGCTCGGCACGGACGACGCTCACTCCGCTCAGGAAACCCTCGGCGGCGCGGTGAGTGTGGCCAAGTCCGCCCCGGACATGGTGGGAGCGCAGCTGCTCGATTCCGCGCACCTGTCCTTCGTCAGCGGCATGCACGTGGCGGCGGCCGCCACCGCGATCATCCTGTTCGCCAACGCGGTACTGGTATACCGGATGATGCGCTCGCGCTAGTCGGCGCTTCCCGCGTCGAGGATCGCGAAGGAATGTCCGGGGACGACGGTCGCCGACCCGGTGGCATCCTGGGTCGGTGGCTCCCACCACAACAGTGGGTGGCCGCCGACCGGGACCGTCACCGGGTCCGGACCGAGGTTGCAGGCAATCCGAATGCTGCCGCGGTGCAGCACGATCCACCGCTCGTCCTCGTCGTAGTCGACGACCAGGTGCTCGAGCCACGGATCGGTCAGGTCGGATCGCGCGGCTCGCACAGCGATCAGGGCGCGATAGCACTCCAGGAGCCGCCGGTGCTCGGGCACCGCGATCTCGTCCCAGTTCAGCTTCGACCGCAGGAAGGTCTGCGGGTCCTGCGGGTCTGGGATGGCGCCGACCTCCCAGCCGTGCTCGGCGAACTCGCGCCTGCGACCGGAGGCGGTGGCCTCGGCGAGCTCCGGTTCGGGGTGTGAGGTGAAGAACTGGAAGGGCGTCGCCGCGCCCCATTCCTCACCCATGAACAGCATCGGGGTGTACGGCGAGCCAAGCACCAGCGCCGCCCGGACGGCCAGCTGGCCCGGGTTCAGGTAGCGCCCCGGACGATCACCGGTCGCGCGGTTGCCCACCTGGTCGTGCGTGCAGGTGTACGCGAGCAGCGAGCTGGCCGGCGTCAGCCGCACGTCGAGCGGCCGGCCGTGGGTACGGCCCCGGAAACTGGAATAGGTGCCCGCGTGGAAGAAGCCCTGGCGCAGGGTGGTGGCGAGGCACTGGATCGAGCCGAAATCGCCGTAGTACCCCTGCCGTTCGCCGGACACCGCGGCGTGCACGGCATGGTGGATGTCGTCGTTCCACTGCGCGTCGAGGCCGTGGCCGCCCGCTGACCGGGGCGCGATGAGGGCGGGATCGTTGAGATCGCTCTCGGCGATCAGGGTCAGTGGCCTGCGCAGATGCGTTGACAGCGTCTCGGTTTCGACGGACAGGTCTTCGAGTAGATGGGTGGCGGTCAGATCGACCAGCGCGTGCACGGCGTCGAGGCGTAGTCCGTCGATGTGGAACTCGCGCAGCCAGCGCAGCGCGTTGTCGATGATGTAGCGGCGCACCTCGCCCGAGAGCGGACCCGCGATGTTGACCGCTGCGCCCCAGGGGTTCTCGGTGTCCGCGAGGTAGGGCCCGTATCGGTCGAGGTAGTTGCCGGACGGGCCGAGGTGGTTGTAGACGACGTCGAGGATCACCCCGAGTCCGCGCCGGTGGCAGGCGTCGACGAACCGCTGCAGGCCGTCTGGTCCGCCGTAGGGCTCGTGCGTGGTGTACCAGAGGACGCCGTCGTAGCCCCAGTTGTGTTCGCCGTTGAATCCGTTCACCGGCATCAGTTCGACGAACCCGACACCGAGGTCCACGAGGTGGTCGAGGTGGGCGATGGCGGCGTCGAAGGTGCCCTCGGGGGTGAAGGTTCCGACGTGCAGTTCGTAGGCCACGCTGCCCGCGAGCCTGCGTCCGGTCCATTCGCGATCAGTCCAGGCGTCCGGGTCTACCTCGTGCAGCTGTGAGGGCGCGTGCACGCCGTCGGGCTGGCGCGGCGAACGCGGGTCGGGGAGCACCGTGGGATCGTCGTCCAGGACGAAGCCGTAGCGGCTGTCCCGGTTCGCGGGGACAGCGGCGCGCCACCAGCCGTCTTCGTCCCGCGACATCGGATGCAGCTCCCCGTCGAGATGTAGCTGCACTTTCTGCGGGATCGGTGCCCAGACCTCGAAACGATGCACGGAAGTCATTGCCCCAGCATGCCGCAAGGAACGGCGTGGTGCAGTCGGTGCGGGTGCGTTTCGGTCTCAGAACGGTGGCGGGTCCGGTGACGTGGCCGGGCTCGGTCGTGGGGTGTGGCCGCGGCGGCCGGAGATAGGTGGTGCGGGTGTCTTCATGGTGTGGC
>Ga0207709_10001595_pt1 | contig 15463 bp, 11 predicted proteins | sample KBSM34metaG_FD_184397 | JGI IMG/M metagenome (GOLD analysis project Ga0207709, IMG submission 184397) | Miscanthus rhizosphere microbial communities from Kellogg Biological Station, Michigan, USA - KBS M3-4 metaG (SPAdes) (version 2) | ecosystem: Host-associated > Plants > Roots > Rhizosphere >...
TCACCGATCAAAGGACCTGATGGAAAAATCGTCGGCGCGTCTAAAATCGCACGCGACATTACTGAACAACGCCAGGCACGACGTGCGCTCGACGAAGCTACAGATCGTTTGAAGCTCGCTCTCGATGCGGCGCGCCTTGGCGACTGGTCATATGACGCCAAAACGGACGTGGTCAGCCTGTCCGAAACCGCGGCCGAGATTTTTGGCATTCCTCCCGGGACGCTGATAACCTGGACTCAACTGCGGCAGATCCTGCACGAAGACGATCGCGAGCGGGAGCGCATTGCGGTCGAAACTGCACTCACCACCAGAGACGAATACGATACCGAGTATCGCGTCAGGCACGCCGGCAAATCAGATGGCTGGGCCTGGGTCGCAGCCAAAGGTCATGGGATTTACGCTGACGATGGATCAGTTCTGGGAATGATGGGACTGGTCCAGGACATCTCGACTCGCAAGTCCAATGAGGAAACGTTGCGCGAGCAGGCCGACGCACTTCGCACGCTCAATGAATCCGCGCAGAAAGCGCGCGCCGAAGCCGAGAGAGCTGCGGCTGAGAACGAACGCCTTTATCATCAGGCGGAAGAATCGAGCCGGCTGAAGGAAGAGTTTCTCGCGACGATTTCACACGAGCTAAGAACTCCTCTTAGCGCCATCCTCGGGTGGGCCAGGATGTTGCGACTGGGCCAACTCTCGCCCGAGAACACTGCCAAAGCTCTCGATACCATCGAACGCAACGCACGCGCGCAAGCACAGCTCGTGGACGATCTGCTCGACGTGTCACGCATCATCACCGGCAAGTTGCGCATGGACGTTCGTCCGTCAGATCCGAATTCATTCATCGACGCTGCTGTCGAAGCTGTGCGGCCGGCGGCAGATGCCAAAGGTGTACGCGTGCAAAAAGTCATGGATACTGGACTACTCTCAATTCCAGGCGATCCGGTGAGACTGCAGCAGGTTGTTTGGAATTTACTCTCAAATGCGATCAAGTTCACACCGCGTGAGGGTCGTGTGCAGGTTCGATCAGAGAGAGTCAATTCACATCTCGAGATCGTTGTCAGTGATACTGGTCAGGGAATCTCAGCGGACTTTCTACCGCACGTGTTCGATCGCTTTCGACAGGCGGACCAGAAGACGAGTCGACAGCATGGAGGCATGGGGTTAGGTCTGGCTATCGTTCGACATCTGGTTGAGCTTCATGGCGGCACGGTGCGCGCCGATAGTGAGGGTGAAGGCAAAGGAGCAACATTCACTGTAATGTTGCCGATTAGTCCGGTCTATCAGGTCGATACCACGGGTAGCCGCGTACATCCTGGAGCGCGAGATCTGTTGCCGCCGGCTGATTCGACCGACCGGTTGGATGGTTTGAGAATTCTGGTGGTCGACGACGAAGCGGATACTCGCGACTTGCTAAAGCAGGGACTCGAGTATTGTGGGGCCGAGGTTAAGGTTGCTGAGTCTGCTGCCGAGGCGTTGGATTTGATGAAGATGTCGGTGCCTGACGTGCTGATCAGTGATATCGGGATGCCGGGGACTGATGGTTACGATTTCATTCGGCAAGTTCGCAAACTCTCGTCGCAGCGGGGCGGCAGAGTCGCGGCGATCGCACTCACGGCGTACACGCGTATTGAGGATCGTTTGCAGGCTCTTCGCGCCGGGTACGACATGCATGTTCCCAAGCCCGTTGAATTAACCGAACTAATCGCCGTCGCCGCCACCGTCGTCCGCCGGAATAATTAATTCGGAACGAACTGTAGGGGCGGCCCTCCGTGGCCGCCCGGCGTGGAACTCGATCTCTAGGCACCCCAACATACCGACGATCCGCTTAACGTAAGACTCGATCTCGGCAATAACGCCGGGCGGCCACGGAGGGCCGCCCCTACAGTTCGTTCTTAAAGTTCTACTTTTTTATTCTCGCCCATGTCGGGCTGTTTCCCCGTGATCATCGAAGAGACGAAACTCAGCGCATATCCGATCGTGCTCGAGGGGCTGTCCCAATACTCAGCCTTCTCAAGATTCACTTTCAACAACGCAATCTCAGGATCCTCCTTGCCTTTCGGAAACCAAATCTTGAACTCCGGCTTCCACAACTCCTCAATCTTCTTCTGATCGCGCACGAGCTGCCCTGTCCCACTCACCGACACGTAACGTTGATTCTCCGTGTCCGCAAAACTGACATTCACTTTCGGCAGTCTCGCGATCTCACTCACCTTGTGCGACGACGAATTAGTGAAAAACCAGATGTCTCCATCTCTGTCGATCTCACCGTTTGACGACATGGGTCGGCTGTGTAAGTCGCCGTCTTCATCAACGGTCGTCAACATACAAAAATCAATGGCCTTAATCAGATCCCGAAGCTTCTCAAGATCGTCTTCTCGTCTTTGTGTTGCTGCTCCCATCGCAAACTCCCCTGTTTGAAATAATTCACGAGTCTGGCCGGACAACATCACAGATCGATGTCATTTTTCATCACAATTCCAAACTGTTCGCGAAGCACCTGGTCGTATTCTTCACGCGTCGTCAGCATTTGCTCCTGGCGCGTTCGTTGTGGACCAGACGTCGTGACAAGTCGCATGTCACTCAAGGTAATGCGTCCGTCTTCTGTGACTCGGGAGCAGATGACGTTTTGCGTGAAGTGCGATTCGGGAGACGTTTGGTGAAAGCGGCACATCTCTTCGTAATCAGGAAAACCGAACGGTTGGAGTGTAAAACGGTACTGTGGTTCCCAATCCTCACCCTCGTTCCGGCGCATGAGAATCAGATAAGGATCGTTAGCATCAATGCGAAATGATCGTGTTCCCTGTACTTGTTCGTCACGCGAGTCGAGCAACAAGGGCTCCAGGAACGAGTCGCCGAAACCAACATCGACCAGCCAACGCTCAGCCAACGTGACGCACAAGGCCATGTGATCGAAGACGGGTCCAAACCCGCCGTCGCGGCGCGCAACACCGGCCGCGAGCATCTCAACCTGAAACTCGAGCGCGCGTAGCAGTCCTGCAAACGAACCATTGCACTCGTAACAAAACCCGCCACGTCTCTGGTCTACGATCTTCTTGAACAGCGCCTCCTCTTCAAGAACGATGGCTTCGCCCGCGTGAATACTCAGATTCTCGAAAGGCACTGCTTTCAAATGCGCCACCTGCAGATCACGCAAAGTCTCCGGCGTCACCGCGAGGGATCCGGTGTAATTAATCCTTTTCAAATAAGTCTCGACATTCATATCCACAAAAAAGCACAAAGGCACAAAAAACACAAAACTTCTTTTGTCCTTTTGGTGTCGTATGTGCCTTTTGTGGCTTGCTTTGACAATCTAGGTATCGCTACGTATGATGCCTACCGATTCTAGGCATCAAGGAGATCTGCGTGGCGAAAAATAAAGCCGATCTGTTGCAGGGAACACTCGACATGCTGATTCTCAAGTCGCTCTCGCTTGGAGAACTGCACGGTTACGGGGTTATTCAACGCCTTCGCCAGCTTTCCGACGAAATGTTGAATGTCGAGCAGGGATCTTTGTATCCCGCGCTCTATCGCATCGAACAAAAGGGTTGGGTCTCTGCTCGTTGGGACGTTCACGATACCGGGCGTGAAGCGAAGTTTTACAAGCTCACACGCGCGGGACGAAAACAGTTGGAGACAGAAGAAGCGAGCTGGGATCGACTGGTGCTCGCAATCGCTAAAGTCAGACAAGCGACATAAAGGGATTTAGAGATGAAGTGGTTCAATATACTTCGCGACCGGTTACGCGCTCTGCGGCAACGCGAAGCAGTTATTCACGACATCGACCGCGAGATGCGTCTTCATCTCGAGTTGCAGGTGGAGGCAAACATCAACTCCGGAATGTCTCCCGAAGCTGCGCGCGAAAAAGCGATGCGCAGTTTTGGAAATGTCAACAGGGCTGTTGATGCTGCTTATGACGTGAAAGGTGGCGGCCTGTTCGAAACCCTCGTCCAGGACAGCCGCTACGGTGTTCGCATGCTCGCGAAACACAAAGCGTTCACTTCAGTCGCAATTGTGACACTCGCACTCGGTATCGGCGCCAATACGGCAATCTTCTCAGTCGTCAACGAACTCCTGCTCAGTCCCCTGCCCTATCGCAGCGCGGAACAGATCGCAATGCTCTGGGAAGTGACACCGGAAGGCCGGCACCAAAACATTACTTCGCGCGCAAACTTTCGCGCCTGGAAGGCCCAGAACACGAGCTTCCAGGGTATCGCCGCATTTACAGATCAACGCTTCAACATGACTGGCACCGGCGAACCTGAAGAGTTGTCAGTGCAGTTAGCCACGCCGGAAATCTTCAGTGTGCTGGGTGTCGATCCCCTTCTCGGTCGCACCTTTCTGCCGGAAGACGGAGAACCAGCCAACATGGATGTCGCCGTGTTGAGCTATCCATTATGGCAACGTCGTTTTGGCGGTCAATCGAACATCGTGGGCCAGCAGCTCACACTCAACGGCATAAAGTTCACCGTCATCGGTGTGATGCCGCCGAGTTTTCAGTTTCACATCAAGAGCCGTTCGGGTACAGGCAGACCGGCTGAGCTTTGGTCCATCCTGCCGATGCCGGTCGGCCCAGGCGCGAATGATCGTGGTCGCTTCCTTTCTGTTGTCGGACGTTTGAAGGATGGCGTGCCGGCGGAACAGGCAGCCGCGGAATTGCGCACGATTGAGGCGCGTCTCTCAGAAGAAACGCCGGAGTACAACAAGAACTACAGCGCCGAAGTTTTGCCATTGCGCGATCAATTCTTCGGCAACGTGCGACGCCCGCTATGGCTGATGCTCGGTGCGGTGGGATTCGTGCTGCTGATTGCGTGCGCCAATGTCGCCAATCTCCTGCTCTCGCTCGCAACTTCACGCGAGAAAGAGATCGCGGTACGCGCTGCACTCGGGGCGCGTCGTTTCCGCATCGTCAGGCAGTTGTTGACTGAAAGTCTGTTGCTCGCGCTACTCGGCAGCGCGTTGGGTTTGGGTTTCGCATACCTTGGCATAAAAGCCCTGGTACTGATCAGTCCACGTGATCTGGTGAGCCTGCAAGGCGTTGGTCTGAATCTCACTGTATTGGCGTGGACTCTCGGCGTCTCGCTGCTGACGGGAATCGTCTTTGGACTCGCACCGGCGGTACACGTCTCCCGTTTGAATCTCAACGACTCACTCAAGGACGGTGGCAAGTCGGAGTCGGCTCAGGCCAGTGGTAGTCGTCGCTTGCGTAATGCCCTCGTAGTTTCGGAAATTGCCCTCGCGGTCGTATTACTCGCGAGTGCAGGCTTGCTGATTCGGAGTTTCATTCGTCTTCAACAAGTTGATCGCGGCTTCGAAACGGATAACCTGCTGACGATGGTCGTAAGGATTCCCGATTCTCGTTATCGTGAAGATGCACAGTTCGTGAATTTCTTCAGCCAGGCGCTCGAGCGCACTCGACACCTGCCCACGGTGCGGTCCGCGGGCATGGTTAATTTCCTGCCGTTGTACGGCGGACTCGGCTCCGCGACCGGATTCAAGATCGTAGGTCGTCCTGAACCACCACCGGGTCAGGGGCCATCGACAGACGTAAGAGTTGCGGATGCAGGTTACTTTAAAACGATGGGAATCCCGCTGTTGCGCGGTCGCAATTTTTCTGACAGCGAACAAAGAGAACCCAAACACGTCATCCTGATCAATGAAGCTCTCGCGCGTAAACACTTTCCTGACGAAGATCCAATTGGGCGCCGGCTTGACGTCGAAATGTTTGACACGCCGCAGCCCGCCGAGATCATCGGCGTGGTCGGCAATGTGAGATACGACAGTTTGATTGATGAGTCGCCGCCCGCGGTTTACTTTCCCCATCCCGATCTCACTTATGCATTCATGACGCTCGTCATCCGCACTGACGGTGAACCGACCGCTATCGCGCCGGCCGTTCAGCGTGAGATTCGTGCGCTCGATCCGAATCAACCCGTATCGGACGTGCGCACGATGAACCAGGTAATGGCTGATTGGGTGAGTCGTTCGCGCTTCAACACGTTGCTACTGGGTCTGTTCGCTGGACTCGCGACATTGCTTTCGGCAGTCGGTATCTTCGGAGTGATGAACTATTCCGTCGCTTTGCGAACACGTGAGATCGGACTGCGACTCGCCGTCGGCGCGCAACCGCGACAAGTATTGCTGCTCGTTTTGCGACAAGGGTTGGTGTTGACTGTTGCCGGCATCGTGCTTGGACTTGCGGCGGCGTTTGCACTAACGCGTTTGCTATCCGGACTTCTGTTTGGAGTTGGAGCAGTTGATGTGACGACGTTTACTGCAATCTCGTTACTACTGGTCGTAGTCTCCTTGCTCGCGTGTTATCTGCCGGCGAGGCGAGCAATGCGAATCGACCCATTGAGCGCGTTGAGATACGAGTGATTTTTTAGACAGGATGATCAGGATTTTCAGGATTTAGATGATGAAATCTTGCCAATTCTGAAAAATCTTGTTCATCCTGTCTAAAAATCCTGTTACGCTTTGGCCCCGATGGCGACGCTGGAACAGACTGGCGAGTGGGGTCGGACTGCGGGATCGAAGCTCGGCTGGCTGATCGCCGGTCGACTCGCCACGGCTCTGCTGCTCAGCGTCGTAGGAACACTTTGGACCAGCAGCGGAGGAACGTCGCAGTCGATCAATAAGAGTCTCGGTCTCCTCACGATCGTAGCGTGCCTCACAATTCTCTACGCACTCATCTTTCGCCTCTCAAAAAACATTCTCTTTCAAGCGCGGTTTCAGCTCACGGTCGATGTGCTCCTCGTCACCTGGCTCGTTTGGAATTCCAGCACCGTCCAGTCGCCTTACGTCGCGCTGTACATCGTCGTCATCGCCGTTTCCAGCCTCTTCTTAGGACCACGCGGAGCGATTGTGACGTCGGTTGGATGCGCAGTGGCGTTCACGGCGTGTGCATTGCTGATTACTGGTTTTGGAGCGCAGACCGATCCAACAAAACTAGTTGGTGGCTCGCTGTCGCAAACCGTTCAGTGGATCGGACTGTTTGATGTCGCATTCTTTGTCGTCGGACTGCTCTCGGCGAGACTTGCCGAACGTCAGTCGCGGTCTGATGTTCGCCTCGCGGCGGCGACTCAATCCCTCGCGAACCTGCGCGCACTCCACGAACGAATCGTCGCATCGATCCGATCCGGCCTCGTCACGACCGATCTCGAGGGACGCATCTTCACTTTCAACACCGCCGCACAGGAGATTACGGGTTACCAGGAAGAGGTCATTCGCGGTAAGGATGCATCGATCCTGTTCGGCGAGATGAAAGAGCACATTGCAGAGACTCTCCGCGCCCTCGAAAAAGGCGATAACAGTCCGCGCTTTGAAACAAACTGCTTGACCTCTGAAGGAATGCGACTCCGTCTTGGTTACAGTATCTCGCCGTTGTCATCTGAGGCAGGCGACACCACGGGCATGGTCATCACTTTTCAGGATTTGACTCAGGTGCGTAGTCTCGAAGAAACATCGCGACGACAGGATCGCCTCGCAGCAATCGGTCGCATGGCCGCCTCGATCGCACACGAGATTCGAAACCCACTCGCCGCGATGCGGGGCTCGATCCAGATGCTACACGCTGAGGTCGAGCGCGATTCGTCGCAGGCGCAGCTGATGGAGATCATCCTGCGCGAGTCAGACCGATTGAACCGCATCATTACCGATTTTCTCAGCTACGCCCGGCCACGCTCGTTGGTCCAGGCTCGTGTGGACGTCGGAGATCTGTTGCACCAAACATTCGCCCTCATGCGACACAGCCCGGAGATCAATTCCGATCAGAGTATTGTCGAGGAATTGCCGGACGAACCGCTTCTTGCTGAAGCTGATGAAGGGCAGTTGAAACAGGTGTTTTGGAATCTGGCGCGGAATGCTCTCCAGGCGATGCCCCAGGGCGGAACCCTGCGCGCGACCCTGGAAAAGAATTCCAACAACCGGTTACGCATTTCATTCGCGGATTCAGGCCGTGGCATGTCGCCCGATCAAGTTGAACATCTCTTTGAGCCTTTCTCCTCAACGACGGGCGGAACCGGTCTCGGGCTCTCAATTGTTTATCAAATCATTCGCGATCATGGTGGTACAATCAATGTCCGCAGCCTCGTGGGACAAGGAACGACGATTACAGTTGAATTACCATTAGCCGCAAACAACGGCAACGACACTCCCGCTCAGTCGAGTTAACTATGGCCAATCTTTTGATCGTTGACGACGAACTCGGAATGCGGCAGTTTCTGACGCATCTATTCCAGCGCGAAGGCCACGTTGTGAGCGTCGCGGAAAATGGGCGTGCGGCGCTGGAACAAATACGCCGGCAACCTCCGGACGTGATCATCTCCGACATCAGGATGCCCGACATGGGCGGCGTCGATTTGCTGCGCGCCGCACGCGAGTTACTTCCCGAGGTGGAAGTGGTAATGATGACGGCGTTCGCGAACGTCGACACTGCTCGCGAGGCGTTTCTGCTCGGCGCTTACGACTTCGTTCAGAAGCCGTTTGATAACGATCTGTTGAAGGAAACAGTTGCTCGTGCACTGAACAAGATTTCGCTCTTTAAAGAAAAAGAGGCACTCCTCGAAGAGAACAAGGCTCTCATTCAGGGACAGCGCACGCGCGGCAAGCTTGGCAACATCATCGGACGAAGCAACCGGATGATCGCGCTGTATCAGATGATCGAGACTGTGGCGCAGGTCCAGTCGACGGTTCTGGTAACGGGCGAGTCGGGCACGGGAAAGGAACTCGTAGCTCGTGCTATTCACGATTTGAGTCCGCGAGCCGAGAAACCATTTGTGTCGGTTAACTGCGGCGCATTTACCGAAACACTGCTCGAATCAGAATTGTTTGGTTACGTGAAAGGCTCGTTCACAGGGGCCAGTGCAAACCGCAAGGGACTCTTCGAAGCAGCCAACAGCGGCACGATTTTCCTCGACGAGATTGGTGAGATGTCGCCTGCAATGCAGGTGAAACTCTTGCGCGTGCTGCAGGAACGTAAAGTCAGACCGGTGGGCGCGACTGAAGAGACAATCGTTGACACGCGCGTGATTGCCGCGACCAATCGAGACCTTGCGAGCATGGTTTCCGCAAACACGTTCCGCGAGGATCTCTACTACCGGATCTCTGTAATTCCGATCGAGCTGCCGCCTTTGCGTGAGCGCGCTGAAGACATTTCCGAACTCGCCAATCACTTCGTGCAGAAGTTTTGCACATCCACCGGGCGCTCACTGTCGATCAGTGAGAATGCGATGCGGCTGCTCGAGAGATACTCGTGGCCCGGAAATGTTCGAGAGTTGGAACACACGATTGAGCGGGCCGTCGCGCTCGAACGCACCAACTCAATCGAGCCCGAGCGTTTGCCTGAAAAGATCACGAATTACAATCCCTATCGCGTCGCTGAAGCGATGGAGTTTCCTGAAGACGGAATCAATCTCACCGCGCACCTGGACCAACTCGAAAAGACTTACGTCCTCGAAGCACTCCGCCGCACCTCGGGCAATCAGACAAATGCCGCCGAGCTCCTGCGACTCTCCGTGCGCTCTCTGCGCCACCTGCTCGACAAACACGGTGCCCGTGGTCTAACAGCCCAAATGCGTGACGAGCGTCGTGGTCCAGACTCAACACCCCGCCGTCGCTCAACAGACGCGGGTCCACGCCGTCGCGAAGAAGACTCGGGCGAATTCGCCGCCGGCGCCGGTGACGGTAACTAGCCGCAAACTCCGATTACACTGATATGACACTCGAGTCGCTTTCGTTTCCCATGCCGACACCCGCTTCGTGTTGACAGTTGCTCACAACAGGAGTATATGCTGCTCGCACCGAAGTGTTCGATCTGCGAGTCACGCCCTCGCCGTTAGACCTACACCTCGCACTGACGAGAGAAACCCTCGCTTCGCCAGTTTAATTGAACCTCCATCACTGCAAGGCACGAGCGCCGGCCGTTGGGCTGCGTCTTTGTGCTTTGGCTGGCCTTTCAAGGAGAAACGGAAATGAAAAAACTCAATCTCACTCTAATAAGAGCTTCGATTCTCACGGCTTTTATTGCACTGTCCGCTACGCCCGCATCGGCAGATACGTTCACTTATTTTAGTGGCCTATTTGGCGGATTTAACCGGCCGAACGAAGGCGTCCCGCCCACAACTCTCTCGGGAATAGTCGTCCCTTTCAATGCGCAGAGGTTTATGGTTTCAATCGATGGGACATACAACTTTACGCTAACGGCTGATTTCAACGAATTTGTTCCGCTCCTGGTGCTTTATGAGAATAGCTTCGACCCGTCAGCTGCCTTGAACAACGCCCTCATTGCGAGTGGATCTCCGTTTAGCTTCGATCTGTCCGCAGGAGTGACCTACATAATCGTACCGACTCGTGCCAGTGGTGGCCCCGACGGAGGCTTCCATGGCACGATCAGTGGCCCGGGAGAGATTACACCGGTGGGTGGCGTCGTAGTTCCCGAGCCGACCACGATGTTGCTATTAGCCACTGGACTGGCTGGAGTAGCCGTGAAGATTCGGAAGAATAAACGTAGAGAGTCCTAGCCTAAGCAAACCCAGACCAATGTCGCCCTTTCAATCCTCCGACGCAGATATGCTTAGTTTCTTACGAGAGAGGTTGCAGATCGAAATAGACCTAAACGCGGAAATCTCAAGTAACTCGTGGGTTTAATCGCGGGACGGTTACAGTTTAGCTCAGTACAGTTTCTTTGACCTTAGTCACCTGCGTTGCTACAGCCTGCCAGCGCTCATTTCGCTTCACATACACCCGCATATAACGTTGGTCTATGTCATGACTGCCATCGCTGTCTTGCATCTGACCAGACAAGCGCCCGGTTAAGATTGCCACTTCTCCAAAGATGCGTAAGGTGATCTCATCAAACTTATGTGGGTCGAGGAAACCAGGACTAGATGCTACTCTGGTAAGTAATTCACTCTTCGTGATCACCAGCCCGGCGCCATCAATACACACCCAATCATCAGCGATGATACGGTCAAGGGCCGCACAATCAAGCCTCGAATACGCCTCGTTCCATTCACGATCCAGGTCAAGAATTCGATTCGTTTCATCCATGTGCTGGTGGCCTCACCTCGATTCTACTTTAAGGAAAGAGTACGGGTGTCAACAAAAGTATTCACCTGCCGTTCAGGTTCGTCCGCTGCTGTGGACACTCGGTAAATCCATCTGAAATGAAACCCTCTTTTTACCGATCCCGCATGCTGGTACATCTGTTGCTCTAAGCAGAGAGTGCCTCGCTCTTCGCAAATAAGGGACTTGTTAAAGGAAAAGAGTAGGTGAATTTTCTCGGCTTTGGATTTCGTAAGGGGTTCCGGCCTTCTAACCACGGCGTGTAGGTGATTGGCGTTTAGGCTGCACTCCTCCGCGCTCAACTGCATCAAGCCATGAGAAATCTCTACGTTTTTCAATAGGGAATTCAATTGCTACGCATAGCTCTGATTACTGCGATCACTATTGCAATACTCTCGTCTGCTCGCGAGAGTCCCGCTCAGCCGTCTGGCGTGCCTGGGTTTGTTTCACTTGAAGGCCGATTCTCTATCTCACTTCCGGATCGTTTCAAGCAGCAGACGAGGCTGAAGATTCCTACACCTTTGGGCGACGCCTATGGAAATCTATACGAATGGCAGATTAAAGAAGTCACATTAGGTGTTGGCTATGCTGACACTTTCCAACCTATCAATCAGCCTGAAGCTGTCAAACAATTGTTCGACTTAGCCACTGAGAGCTTCAGAAAGCTTGCAGTGGCAAATAATGGCAAGGTCGCTCGAGTCAAACAGATCACGCTCGACAATCATCCCGGAATTGAACAGCGTGCCGAGATCTCCAAGAGCTCGTTTATTCAACGAACGTACTTAGTATCGCGGCGGATCTACCAAACGCTCATCGTGGTGAGGAACGGTAAGCGAGATGAGAGCAACGCAATCGGGGTGCTCGATAGTTTCAAGCTATTGAGTGATGCGGAAATAACTGAAGAGGTCCTCAAAGCTCCGCCAGGTCCATTGCCACAGACCCCGGAGGCGCCGCGCGCAGGATCCGATGCTGGCGACGAAGGTTTACACGGTCCTGTAAAAAGCGTCCACACCGAAATCCGGTATCCATCTGAAACGCTAATGACGCAGGAGGGAACACGATACTGGCTCACGACTTATAACGAGAACGGCAATAAGATCAGAACAGAGTCGTACGATTTCAAGCATAACCTTTCCCTAATCACGGTATATGGATACTTGGACGGCGTCAGAGTCTCCGCCTCTAAATTCATCCAGCGCGAATACGGCCCGTCGCTTGGAATAGGCCCGGGCCTATTCTTATCTTCGGACAGAGAAAACGACCCTCGCTACGATCACAGGTTCGAGTTCAAATACGACGAGAAAAAGCGTTTGACCGAAGAGACAGACTTTTTAAGCAATGGCGATCTTTTGCAGCGTCATGTTTACAAATACGAAGGGAACCAAAAGGAGGAGTCGGTCTACTCAGCAAACGGCTCGCTGAGTCGGCGCAGTCTTTACGTATTCGACGACAAAGGCAATGTAATTGAGGAAACTGATTTCTTGCCGGACGGTTCGGTCAGCGCAAAGAGGTCTTACACTTACGAGTTCGACTCAAAGGGCAATTGGACCAAGCAAACAATCTCGTGGAACGTAGTGAGCGAGAGGCTCCGGCAGATGCAGCCGAATGTCCACTTACGAACTATCGCTTACTACTGAGGTAGTTTGAACGCGTGCCGATTTTGTTCAACTCAAAGACTTGAGGCCATTCTCCCGAGTGGCCTCTTGTTGGATTGATTAAGAATAGTGCTCCCCACACTGGACAATCTTCGCAACTTGTTTCCACGCCAACGGGGCGTCCAGTGCAACCACTAGTCGGGCGGCGTCCCACCTCGCCTGCGGTTACGCGTCGGACGTTGACGTGGGCGGCCACGCGCCGATCCGCTGCCGCAACGCTACGATCTTTCCAAGGTGATATGCGTTATGCACTGCCACACAGTACAACTCGTCGGCCATTGTCACGCCCGGCTCTACCTCACGCGCCAATCGCTCAGGTGCCTGCTCTAACGCAGCCGCAGCGTGAGCGCCCTCAAGGAACACTCGCACCAAGTCGTGCCATTGGTGCTCGTGCTCCGGCGCGGCGCTCGGGTATAAGTCGCCAGCCGGGTCGCCCGGCTCGATGATACTCTGCTGGTACCCGACAGCGTGCCACAACTCGTCGTAGATAGAGTGCGACGCGCCGTCCGGGCATTGCGTGACCTGCTCAAGCGTTAGTCCAGAAAGAAGGTGGGCTCGCGGAGGGAACTCTCCGACCAGAAAAAGATGTTCCAAAATATGCATCGCATCACTCCCAATCGAAATCCGTACGCCGATGGTCGATACTAATTAGTGCTTTGCTTGAGAGTAATGGTGTGCTCGTTGGCCTGACTAAACGTATCGAAGAGATGTTTCAGAGCGGCGTAATTGGCAACTGTAAACAGAATGTTGCCTCCGCCGCCAAAGAAAAAACTTCGATCATAGATGATGACATGCCCGTCACTGCCAATCTTAATCTGCTGGGCGCAGATACGCTGTGTCATGTCAGGCGTGATGGAGGTAGGCGCGTCCGCATTATCGAGCGTAAATCCAGGCGGCAACTCAATCGTAATGTGATCCTGCTCGGACCACGGATAGTTAAAATAGACGTCATACTTGCGGTTGGCGGAAGGGAATAGCGAGCCCCTGCCATGCTCGAAAACTTCAGGTTGCAGGAAAAGCCGCTTGCCGGTGCGTTGCGCGTAACCAGGGACGCGAAGGTGATACGAGTATGTAAACGGCTTAAGTGGATCGGTAACATTCTCGATCTTAATCTCGGAAAGTTCAGCCGTGCTCATTTGTTTTTTGACGATACTGCGGAGCGTCTCTTCACGTTCGGCCGGCGAATCGTCGTCGTTGTATTCCTTTTTTTCGAAGCCCAAATGGCCCGTGTATTCAACGCGCACGTCACCTTCAATGGTTCCGTCGTCAAGCAGGCGAAACTTACCAGTGCGTTTCTCCAGAGATCTTTCCGGGCCTGCCATCGGGGTTTTCACCCAAAACGGTTCTTTCGGGTCCAAAACTAAAGCGTCCTGGCCCTCTTCAGGCCAGCCCAGCATACCGAATTCCGTATACATTTCCGCAGGACTGAAGAACTCCCACTTTTCGCCTACTCTCACGGCAACAAATGACGATCTCAGGAAATAGTTGTTAGCCAGATTCTTCGAGAAGAAAAGGTCGTCGCGGTTGCCAGAAAGTGCGAAGTAGACTTCAAAGCCCGCCGCTCTGGCCAAAGCTGCAAACAGATAGTCTATGTCCGGGCCGGTTCCCTGGCTGCGCTTTAAGGTGTCGCCTGGCGACTTGTTGTCCTTCAGTTTCTTTTTTTCATCGTCCGTCAGACCGGACGCATCATCGCTCAGGTTTTTGATCTTTGTGCGACAGAAATCATAGATGCGCCTGAGCTTTTCTTCCGCGTTGCTGGCGTCGCCAATGATCGTCCCGACCGCGCTCTTTACCTCTCCATCGACTTTCATCGAATCTTTCGTTCCCTCGAACGCGGCTTTGCCAAAGTTCTTCCAGTAATTATCGGAATTAAATTTCGTTTCATCCGAAAAATAAAGAAAAACCCACGAACGCAGTTGATTCTCGGGCGGTGTTCTGGGCTCCTCGCGAAAGGCGGGCAGGTTCGTTACCGTGAATTTAAAGAAGCCGTCCTTGTCTTTGACGAATTGGGTTTCACCCAAATTGAACGGCAGGTAACGCATTCCCTGAAATGGCTTGAGGAAATACGTAACATTTCTCACTGGGATGTCTCGCTGAAATTGAATGCGGAGTCTGTTCGCGCTGCCTCCGGGAATCACCTCGCGCCAGCGATACTCAACGATCGTACCGGGCTCGACGCCAGGGAGCACAAATGATTTTGCCTTGAGTTTCAGACCGCTGGCGTTGACGATCGTTTTTTCAAGGACGTCGTCTTTCTTCATTTCAAGGATGGATCCATCGGGTTTAATGACACGTGCTGCAATATCCTTGATCCTGGTCGAGCCGATGAATGGCAACTCAACTCTGCTTTGCGACTCCTTCCCGCGTTCGGTGAACACTTTGATTCTGATGTAATTCTTGAGAGAAAACTCTTCCAGTTGGCTGTCATCCAATCGCACTTCCCAAAAGAGCGCTTCGGCATCCGCGTCTTTCTCGACAGTGGACGTTTTCAGAGCTAGTTCGGCAGGATCGAGGGGGCGCCACTCGTCGCCGACAGTCAGAGCTGTGGCGGCATTAAAGGTAACAAGACAGAACGCTACGCAAAGGAGGGAAAGAACTCCGTGATGAAGTTTCATTGGAAAGCCTCAAAAAGCAAATTATTTACTTTGGAAGGGCTGGATTAACGAGTATGCGAGGACGCAGAGGCTCGGGGGTCAGCCTTCGACTTAAAACGGCGGGAGGCTATTCCAGTTCTGAAATAAAAGTCA
>Ga0207709_10001596_pt1 | contig 15458 bp, 9 predicted proteins | sample KBSM34metaG_FD_184397 | JGI IMG/M metagenome (GOLD analysis project Ga0207709, IMG submission 184397) | Miscanthus rhizosphere microbial communities from Kellogg Biological Station, Michigan, USA - KBS M3-4 metaG (SPAdes) (version 2) | ecosystem: Host-associated > Plants > Roots > Rhizosphere >...
CTTTACTCTCCCCGGACCAGAGTGTATTTCCAACAGATAACTACCAACCTTTATGGAGAGATCAATGCATCGAATTTCGCGCGCGCGTGGCAGCAAGTGGTGGATCGACATCCCATCCTGCGCACGGGCTTCGCGTGGGAAGGTCTAAGCGAGCCGCTTCAACTCGTGCATCAGCAAGTGCAACTCCCGCTGGAACAACAGGACTGGCGCGGGCTTACCGCGATCGAGCAGGAACAGCAGTTGGAGATTTACCTGCGAGACGATCTGGAGCGCGGCTTTGACTTGTCTAATCCTCCATTAATCCGTCTTGCGCTTATCCGGATTGCCGAACAAGCCTATACGTTTATCTGGAGTTCCCACCACATGGTGCTTGACGGATGGTCCGGCGCCCTGATCTACAAGGAAGCCCTGGCTTTCTATCAGGCATTCAATCGTGGTGAATCGGTGAACATTGAACGACCGCGCCTTTACAAAGATTACATTGAGTGGATCGGGAAACAGGATCGTTCAGAGGCAGAGGCTTTCTGGGGACTGAACTTGAAAGGTTTCAGTGCTGCAACGCCCCTCATGGCGAAACTCGAGTCGATGAGCTTGCCTGATGAAGAAGAGGGCTTCGGATCACAGCAGGTCCGCTTATCGGCAGCCGCGACGGCAGCGCTGCAATCTTTGGGGCGACAACACCGGCTGACAATGAACACCCTGGTCCAGGGAGGCTGGGCGCTGCTCTTGAGTCGTTACAGCGGACAGAAAGATATAGTCTTTGGAACAGTCGTATCTGGTCGCCCTCACGATCTGGCTGGTGTCGAGTCAATGGTAGGACTCTTCATCAATACTCTTCCAATGCGTTTCCGCATATCTCCTGAAGCGTCGTTATTGTCATGGCTTCAGGAAGCACAAGAGCGACAAGTCGAGACGCGAAGATTCGAGCATAGCGCGCTGGTGGATATACAGGGTTGGAGCGAAGTGCCGCGAGGTCAACCTCTGTTCGAGAGTATTTATGCTTTTGAGAATTATCCAGTGATTGCGTCCTCAGACGAAGTGAATCTCGGGTTGAAGGCTGAGGTTCTAAGCGCCTTTGAAAGAACGAGTTATTCACTTACGGTCATGGCCTCAGTGGATACACAACTGACGCTGAGGATTCTTTACGATCGTCGTTGGATTAACGACGCCGTTATTATTCGAATGTTGAGCCATTTTCAGAATTTGCTGGAAGACTTTGCAGCGAACTCAGATAAGAAACTCTCGGTCCTCTCAATAATGAATGAAGAGGAGAGCAATCAGTTGCTCGGAGAGTTCAACGCCAACCTTGAAGTTTATTAGCGTCTCCCGGCTGCCCGCAAGCCGCACACGTTTCTCAATCGTTCAAGCTCAATCAAAGCCCTGGCAATCGGTTTGGTTGCCAGCATCATGTCCGTCTGGGTTTGGCGCTACAACCTCCGAATTCGAGGCCGGCCTTGCTCGTCTCTCTGCTGACTTGGAAACTTTCTCGTAAGAAGCTCAAGTTTTTCCAGCCAATTCCCGCCCTGTTTCGGTGAAACCATGAAAAACGATCCATGGATTTGCGGTATTAGCGCCTCACCTCATAACGGAGCTGTCTGCCTGCTTAAGGGCGCAGAGATATTTGTGGCGATTCAGGAGGAACGTCTTTCTCGAAGAAAGCGCGACGGTATTAGAGGGGCGCATCCTTCGTTGTCTCTGAGTTACTGCCTGGAGTATGCGGGAATCAAACCCTCCGAGCTTAGCTTAGTCGTTTGTTGCGTGACCAACCGAGCGAAGAATCCAGTGCAGGATGTGAAGCTTAATCCGATCCTGGAAACTAAGCTTCATAACATCCCAACTCTCTACATTCCGCACCATCTTGGCCATGCTGTCAGCGCGTTTGCTACTTCCGGTTTTCGTGAATCCGCCATTCTTATCGTGGACGGCATAGGTTCTCCCGTTGAAGATCTCACCAAAGAAGAATGTGATGTTTGCAAATGGCCGGTGGAAGATGGTTATGAAACAGTCTCGCTCTATGGCGCATCCGAGTCGTCCTTCACTCCGCTTGAGAAGCATTTGGTGGCAAACGGTGCGTGGATCAGGGCTCATGGGATCGGGATGCCGTTATTCGGAAGCCTCGGCGGCATGTACTCAGCGGTGGCGTCGCAAATTTTTGGAGATGTCTTTGGAGCCGGCAAGGTAATGGGACTCGCTCCTTATGGAAGACCCGAGATTCCCACACATGATTTCTTCGATATCGTTGACGGGCGTTTTGTTTTCCACGATACAGTTCCGAAACGCTTTCAACATGCCGAGCATTGGCCTTTGCGGCAAAAGGAGTATGAGAACCTGGCGGCTTCTACTCAAGCGGCGCTGGAGGAAGGTTTATTGTACCTGGTCCAACACCTGCACGAACTTTGTCCGAGTCCAAATCTTTGTTACGCAGGTGGCGTTGCCCTCAACAGCGTAATCAACGAGATATTTGTGCGAGATTCTGCATTCAAGCATTTATATTTCATGCCTGCTGCTGAAGATAGTGGGACGGCGATTGGTGCTGCTTACTACGGACTATGGGAATTAACCGGGAAGAATAGCGCGAGAAAACTAATTCATGATGCCGTCGGCCGGAATTATTCGCCTGGTGAAATTTCAAAGGCGATTGAAAAGATGCCGGGCGTGCAGCAACTAGACTCGACCGATCCAATCTCTGCCGCTGTCGATCTCTTATGTGAGGGAAAGATTATCGGCTGGTTTCAGGGACGTTCTGAACTTGGGCCAAGGGCGTTGGGCCAACGCAGCATACTTTGCGATCCTCGGCGCCCGGATGGGAAGGCCGTCTTAAACATGCGGGTCAAACACCGCGAAGCATTCCGTCCCTTTGCGCCCGTCATCCTACTTGAAGAGGCAAAGAACTGGTTCGAGTTGGATGGACAAAGTCCTGAGAGTCCCTTCATGCTGCGGGTTTGCAAGTTTCGGCAGGATAGGAAACAAGAGGTCCCTGCAGTCGTTCACGTGGATGACACAGGGCGCTTTCAAACCTTAACCAAAGAAGCCAACGGCCAGCTGTATGAGTTGGTTAAGAAATTTTATGAGAAGACCGGAATTCCGATTGTACTGAACACGTCCTTCAATGTAATGGGTGAGCCCATTGTTGAGACACCTGAAGATGCCCTTCTTACCTTCCTCTCAACGGGACTCGATTATTGCTTCCTGGAAGGTCAGATCGTAAAGAAGAGAAAGGCGATTCTGTTCGAGCTTAATGAGACTGCCTGGCCTCAACGCATCAATGAGCTCGTCTCCAGCTCGCTGAAAGCTGCGTTGATCGCCAAAACGAAGGATGGTGACGGCCAGGGGAGTCTCGGTCCAACCCACCCGTTACAGGATTACACAGGAACTTTCGAGCATCCAACTCACGGTACTCTCACCATTGAAGTTGAAGATGGAAACCTGAAGGGAACCTTTGCTGGCGGCTTGATAATATTCAGGCGTTACAGCGCGTGGTCGTCGCCTTTGCAGCATTATTGCCATGACATTTTCGAGGTCGTGGCGCAACCGTTTAAGGGCTACCAGGTCCTGTTCATCCCCGATGTGAAAGGCAACATGGATTGTGTTGCGTTCCTGGTCAAAAAAGAGTTTTCCAGAGACATCATTTTTATTCGCACTTCAAAAACAGAGACGGATCGGAATTCTATCGAAAAATTTACGGGCACGTATGAAGACTCAGACCGCCTGATGAATGTTTCGTTAAGCGAGGGTAATAAATTAATCGCAATCGTACCCGGTCAGTCCGAGCTTGAATTAGCGCAAAGAAATGGAACGGAGTTCAACCTTAAGAACATACCTGGATACAACATCGCATTTGAGATAGACGCCTCGGGAATTTGCAGGGGACTCACCGTTACGCAGCCCAACGGAATCTTCAAATTGAATAAGAGGTAAACGGCGGTCAGACCAACGCTACCGCGTTTTGGTACTGACCTCTTGACTGATCTTTGAAAGCACCACAGAGAAAAAACTTTTCGTGGCAAACATAATATTCACTCCCTATCCTGAGATGGGCCATCTGAATGCGAGCCTTAAAATTGCAAAGGCTCTGAGATCGCGTGGTCATCACGTTTCCTATCTCGGCCTTCCCGACTTTGAAGAACATGTTCGTTCGCAGGGCCTCGGTTTTGTCCCCATTTTCGAGAGGCTATGTCCGAAGGGTTTCCTGCAACAGCAGGCAGTAGAGAATAGAATGGAAAATTTTTCCGCTCTGCTGGCTCGCGCTAAAGCCTCAGTTGATATGTTCGATCCCGCCAGTGAAGTTCAGGAAATAGTAAGAAGAACCCAGCCGGATCTGTTCGTTGTCGATCTTCTGTTGCCGGATCTTGCAAGGATCATCGATCAGATCGCCGCTCGTATTGTTCTCTTAAATACGCAGCTCTTTAACCCATGGATAGAGCAACCGGCTCTTTATGCCTCCCTTCATAAACTGCCAGAACTCATTCTTTGTCCCGAAATATTTGAATTCCCCGGAGTTCAAAGGAAGAAAAATTCCTACTATGTAGAATCTTCAATTGATTTAGAACGGCGAGACACTGCCTTCCCGTGGAACAAACTGGACGAGAATAAACCGCTCATCTACTGTTCCTTCGGAAGTCAGAGTCATTTGATCGATCAAAGTGGTGATTTTTTTCAACGGGTCATTGATGCCATGGCCCTCAGGCCTGACAGGCAGTTGGTGCTTGGTACCGGCGCTCATTTAAGCGTCACGGATTTTCATTCAATTCCTCCAAATGCACACTTAGTCAATTTTGTTCCGCAGTTAGAGATGTTGAAGCGGGCATCGATCATGATTACCCATGGCGGCTTCAACACTGTTAAGGAATGCATTTTCTTCGGCGTGCCAATACTCGTCTTTCCGGTCATCAGAGATCATCCGGCGATTGCGGCAAGAGTTGTGTATCACGGGTTGGGCTTCAGAGGTAACCTGCAAAACGCCTCGGTCGAGCATATTCATCATTTAATCAACCGTATAGATCAAGATCCGTCGTTTAAAACACGAGTGGAAGTGATGGGAAGGGAATTCAGAAGAATAGAAGAATCAGAAAGCGCATCCCAGATTATTCAGGCAGTCCTGGATGGTTTGCAAAAGAAGCTGAGGGCGTCGAAATTGTTTGCAAATAAAGCCCACATAGTCTTTTGAAATCAAGCAAGTCTTTTACGATATAGGAGGTGACGAGGTGGAGACTCTAAGGCAGATCCGTTACGCTTTTCGGACCTTAAGGCGTAATCGACTCTATGCGGCTGTGTCGATATTCACACTTGCGCTTGGCATCGGCGCGAGCACCGTAATCTTCAGCGCTGTAAATGCCATCTTGCTTCGCCCCTTGCCTTATCGTCAGGACGGCCAGATGGTCTACGTCTTCTTAAGAGATGTGGCACATGGTAATGATCGAATGCCGCTATCAGTTCCTGAGTTGCATGATTACCGGCAGCAATCGCAGACCCTTGACGGCGTCGCAGCTTATTACGAAGGGAACTTCAATATCACAACTCACGGACAGCCGGAGCAGATCGCCGGTACGCGTGTATCCGTTAATTTGATACCGCTACTGGGAATGAAACCGGTTCTGGGCCGGAACTTTCTCCCGGAAGAAGAGTTCCCGTCTCAGCAGGGTGGTGTTGTTCTTCTTAGCCATCGCCTGTGGACTCGCCGCTTTAACTCCAACCCGGATATCTTGAACCAGGCAGTGACTATGAATGGCGTCACCTACAGGGTAGTCGGTGTCATGTCCCCTGATTTCTATTTCCCCGACCGGGATACGGAATTGTGGGTGCCTCTGTTGATGGTGAATAGTAAGAATTCTCCTCGTTCCACCAGATTGCTGCATGTGATTGGGCGGCTTAAACCGGACGTGACACTGCCACAGGCACAGACGGAAATGGCGACCATCGCCGCGCGGCTCGAACAGAGTTACAACGAGAATAAAGGGATGGGTGCGACGGCGGTTTCGTTGCAGGACTACGTATTCGGAGACATCCGTCTGCCACTTCAAATCCTACTCGGCGCTGCTGGTTTCCTGCTCCTGATAGTCTGCGCCAATGTGACAAGCTTGCAACTGGCGCGGGCGGCCATACGTGGAAAAGAGGTAGCACTTCGCGCTGCCCTCGGCGCCAATCGAGCGCATCTGATTCGACAATTGATGATCGAAAGTCTGGTGTTGGCGTTGCTGGGTGGTGTGCTTGGGTTGATTCTTGCCTTTGGGGGAAACCGTCTTCTTGTTGCATTCAGTCCCGATAACGTTCCCCGTATGGACGAGATCGGAATTGACTATCGAGTCCTCGTTTTTGCTCTTGCTGTTTCGGTGTTGACGAGTCTCTTGTTCGGCATCATTCCTGCTTTGCGAACCTCCAAACCTGACCTTCAGGAAGGACTCAAGGAGGGAACACAGGGTTTGTGGGCGCTTGGGGGTCGTCGCATCTTCAAGGTGCTGATAGTTTCGGAAGTTGCGCTGGCTGTAGTGTTGTTGACGGGTGCGGGGCTTTTGGTCAGAAGTTTCCGGCAACTACGCGCAGTCAACCCCGGATTTGATCCGGAAAACGTGGTGACGATGCAAATCGCTTTACCGCTTGCCAAGTATAGGGGAAAACCGCAAATAATAACTTTTTTCGAGCAGTTGGTTGAACGGGTTCGTACGCTGCCAGGCGTGAAATACGCGGGAGTAACACAGAGCCTTCCCCTCGGCAGTGGCGATACTTATTACATGTCGCTGGATGTTCCGGGACGTACAGACCCGCAGCAGAGAGATGGTCGACCATTCGTAGCGTATTTTCAGATTAGTCCGGATTACTTTCCTGCTATGGGCGCCTCTTTGCTCGACGGTAGATTCTTCACAGACGAAGACAGTAAGCCAGGACCTCCGACCACTATCATCAACGAAAAAGTGGCCAGCTTCTACTTTCCGAACGAGAGCCCGATTGGCAAGAGCATCCGGGCTGGAAGCCCCCCTGACGGTTGGGGACCGGAGATGACTATTATCGGAGTAGTTGCAGATATAAGATTTGAAGAGTTGGACCACTCGCCAGCGATGCAGATATATTCGCTGCATTCTAAAGGTCTCGATATAGGGGTCTCGAATACCATGATCCTGGCGGCAAGAACTTCTTCGGATCCTGCCACCCTTATTGCTCCCATCCGAGAGCAAGTGTGGTCTTTGGATAAAGACCAACCAGTCGCTAAAGTCGCAACGATGGAAAACGTTGTAAGCGACTCACTCGCACGACGGCGCTTCATTATGATCTTGTTAGGTGCGTTCGCCGCGATGGCTCTGACACTGGCGAATTTGGGTATTTATGGAGTCATATCGTACTTCGTCGTACAACGCGGACGCGAGATAGGAATACGCATGGCCCTGGGTGCAGAGCGGCGTAGTGTGTTGATGATGGTAATGAAACAGGGAATGGCGTTGGTTCTGTCAGGGATTGCCATAGGCTTAGCCGGCGCCTATCTCCTCACCCGATTAATAGCCAGCCTTCTTTATGGTGTAACCACCAGGGATCCGGTGACCTTTATTGTTACGCCACTGATACTCGTGGCGGTGCCGTTGTTAGCCATCTCTATTCCGGCACTGAAGGCAACGAAAGAAGATCCTCTGCGCGCGCTTCGCTATTGAATAGGTTTGAGCAGGGTGGAGTTCATCAGGAGGCATAATCCGAAGGTCAAAATCGTCGTCGGTGGGCAACCTTTTGAGCCAGGGCTTCAACCGGATATTGATGGCAACTGAAAATGATCGAAGGAGACTAACTGACATGGATGAAACAGAAGACAACACCATCTACAAGGTCGTGCTGAATCATGAAGAGCAATACTCGATCTGGCCAGTCGATCGCGAGAACGCACTTGGCTGGAACGATGCGGGAAAAAGCGGGACCAAAGCAGAATGTCTGGAGTACATCAAAGAAGTCTGGACAGACATGCGGCCGTTGAGCCTGCGGAAGAAGATGGCGAACACCGCGCAGGCTTAGCCTGCGCCGCTCGCAAGAGCTTTCCGTATCTCTGATGTGTCTCTATTATCCTCTGTGTCAATAAATGTTCACCACTATTGTTAACACAGAGGACGCAGAGACTCAGAGATCACAGAGAAGAAGAAAACGAAGGATCTAATTCTTATGAGTGAGTCGCAGTTAATAGACGCAGTGAAGACCGGTGAACTCGCAAAGGTTGAAGAACTACTCAATTCAGGCTCCGATATTCATCAGCAGGATGAGCAGGGCTGGACTCCCTTGAGTTGGGCTGCTGGAAGAGGAGATCTGGACATCGTGAAGCTCCTGCTTGATCGGGGAGCGGACGTTTTCCGCGTGGGTCGAGATCAGAGAACACCTTACAAGATCTCACTGGCGGCAAGGCATACAGATGTCGCTCGATTGTTGAAGGAAAAGGAACAAGGGTCAAATGGAACGAGCAGTGATTCGTCCCCAAGAGACTATGCCAAAGGTTATCTGCTCGGCGATCTTCGAAAGTTTAGTGGTTGGCATGAAGCGAAGATAGTTCCCGCGAAAGAGCATGGAAATTCGCACGAGCTTTCCGATAGTGATGTTGTGTTTCTCCATCAAGACTTCACGGTAACGCAGCTTATTTGGCCTGGCGAAAACGTAATCTTCAATCAGGACACTCCTGAATGGCGGGATTTTTGTTCGCAACAGCTGCAATTCAAAGTTCCGGATGACTTTGATCTCATAGCCTCAACTCAGCAGGCCTCATCGGCCAACGCGACTTAAGATGATGACCAGACCACCTTTCTCTGTGCAGTCTCAACGTGAGCCTGAGACGCTCATCGATCTTTTGCGCGTGCGCGCTGAGTCGCAGGCTGAGATAAATGCTCGCGTGCTGAGAAGTTTGTTGTACGGCGTATCTGCTACCGATCCGCTGATTTTTTATAGGTGTGTCGCTGCTGCTAACGATAGTCGCGTTGTTGGCTTGCTACATTTCGGCCAGACGCGCGACGAAGGTTGACCCTATGATTGCGCTCAGATATGAGTGACTGACCACACCTCACCAGAGATACAAAAAAGCGTTCTCTCAAACCTGCACTACACAAACGAATAAGATCATTTTGCCTTCGGACTGGATTAACAGATTCGGGGACCGGTCAAAGGTCAGAGTCCAAGCTTTAGCTTGCTCGCCTAAAGCCGAGACTACAGCCTAAAGGCTCAACTCTGAACTCTGACTGTGTCCAAGCACGACTGTTGATGCAAAGAGGAGACGATCATGAGTCTGGTTTCAATCACGCGCGCTAACGAAACGTTGGGCGTGACCAGGGAACAGAAAAGAGACGGCGCGATTCTGCTCGTTAAGCCGCCCTACTTTTCACCCTGGACCCCACCGCTCGGCATCAGCATTCTGAAAACATTTCTCAAGCAGCGCGGCTACGTGGTGAAGTGTCGTGATTTCAATACGGACCCCGATCTCTGGGGCATGCACCATAAATATTTCAGCGCCTTACAAACTCTGGAGAGCGTCTCTATCAACGATGGCTATTCCAAGCTCTGGTGGATTCTCAATGCGCACATGCTGGCCTACGCGAATGACGCGAGCCCCGCCGATTGCGCGAGAGTGCTCGAGCGCGTCACTCCTTATTACGGCATCGCGATCAATCAGCCAATCATCAACACACTCATTCCGCTGATAGATCAGTTCTTCAAACGGATGAAAGAGCTACTGGACCAGATCGATTTTTCAGGCTTTTCGACAGTCGGCACCAGCACTTACACCACTTCGTTAGGTCCCTCTCTCTTTATCCTGAAACACGTTAAACGAGCATACCCGCACATCAAGACTGTCATGGGCGGCGGAGTTTTCGCCGACGACTTAGCGCTCGAATCCGATAATCTCGACACACTCGTGCGCGAGTACGACTTTGTGGACCACGTAATTCTCGGCGAAGGAGAACTGCTGCTGCTCAAACTGGTGGAAGGTGAGTTAGCGCACAAACGGGTGATCTCGCTGGCCGACCTCAGTGGTAAAACGCTGGAGATGAAAGACGTTCCTATTCCGGACTTCTCTGATACGAGTACGGAAGACTATTACCACCTTTCCATCGAGGGCGCCCGCAGTTGTCCTTTCCAGTGTAGTTTCTGCTCGGAAACGATCCAGTGGGGTGAGTATCGCAAGAAGCCGATGAATGTGTTTGCCGAACAAGTGGTTGACCTAGCAAAGCGATACGACAACAACTCTTTTTTCATGGGCGACTCGTTGATGAACCCGTACATCAATCCATTCGCGAACAAGTTGTTGGAGATGAACGCTTCGATCCTGTACGACGGTTACCTGCGCGCTGACAAACCCGTGACTCATCGAAACTACGTGAAGCTCTGGGCCGACTCAGGTTGCTATCGCGTGCGGCTCGGGATCGAGAGCGCCGCCGCGCGCGTGCTGGATTCGATGGACAAGATGACGACGCCGAAAGTCATCTCCGATGTCTTGAAGACTTTAGCGAACGAAGGCATTCGGACTACGACTTACTGGATCGTGGGTTTCCCAGGTGAGACGGAAGCGGAGTTTGAGGAGACGTGCGACTTTATTCGCGAGCATCACCGGTTCATTTATGAGTTAGAAGCCCATCCTTACTACTACTACCCTTACGGGCAGATCGGTTCGAGGCTCTACCAGTGTTACTCGTTGTATCCCGAAGATGTTACCGACGTGATCAAGTTCAAAGTGTGGGATATCGAAGGCGCGCAACCGGCACGCGACGAGCGATACGATCGGCTGCGCCGCATTTCCAAGTTATCCTCAGACCTCGGGCTGCCTAACATCTACACGATGGCCGAGCGCTACGAAGCGGAGCGACGCTGGCAAATGTTGTGTCCGACCGCAGTCGAGCTTGATGGCGGGCCGCGCATTCGCCGGGATAGACCATCTTTGCCGGCAACTCCGCTCGAAGTTTTTGCGCCGCAGTGGCGGCGGCCTAAGACGCCGACGCGGAGTGCAGATGATGTTTTGTGTTATCGCGTTTCTGTAGATAAACGACTCGACGAGAAAGTTCTTACGGCTGCAGTTCGCGAACTAATCGAGTCGCATGAAATGTTACAGATGCGGCTTCACGACGGGCAGTACGTCGCGTTTCCACTTGCCCGGGAGCAAGGCGAGCAGTTCGTCCGAGTGTACGAAGTGGATGAAGCACCCGCAGTCTCGTATGAAGACATCCTGGAAAAACTTTCTGTCGGGATGCGCCCTGAGCCGAAAGCCTCGCTGCGTGTGGCGCTGATTCATCGTGGCAACGAGCTTTCGGAATTTCTGCTTCTGGCTCACAAGGCGATCGCTGATGGCCGCAGTGTCATGCGCCTATGTGAAGACATCTATCGACTATACGAGCAACTGTCAAACAAGAAAAAGGTCTCGCTCAAGCCTGTGCAAAAAACTTACTCTGCGATGATCGCGGAATTAGCAGCGAATAACCGGGAGGTGGCGAAGGAACGTTTGGCGGATGTTCAAGTAAAAAACGATCAGACTTCAATCGCAATCGTTGTGGCGGCGCTGCTGGGGCTGCTTGCACAAAGTGATGATCAACTGCACGTCGACTGCCACGCTGACTACAGGTTAGTAGATGAGAAACTCAAGGATACAGTCGCGGCTTTGACGTTTACGCGGCATGTGCCTGAGGAGATTCTCCGCGAGGCTGATTCCAGAGCACGAGTAACGCGTATTGCTGGATTTTCGAAAAGGATGACCGCGGATGACGGACCCATGGAAAGCAGCGTTCTATTGAATCTTGAATGTTTCGTGGAGGAACCGTGGCTCGGCGGAAAATATTACGTTCCACAAGGGTTTATCACGACGAACGGTAAACCGAGAGAGCCTTACCGGCTGGAAATTACACCACTGTTAACCAGCAACGGGGTGCAGTTACATCTGAAGTATGAACCAGGCGCAGCAGCGTTGGCCCAAAACATCGCCGGCGGATTCGAGCAGGCGGTGGAGTCGATTCTGAAAGACACGCGTGCTGCTTTCGCGGTTTGAGCGTGACGTGATGCAGGTAGCTTGCTGCCGCTACGAGCACTGGCCATTAAGCCAATAGTTAGCCACAAAAATCACAAAAACGATTTTGACATTTCCGAGTTCAGCTTCTGTGCTTTTTGTGCCTTTTTGTGGCTGAAAGAGATCTTATGTGCGGTCTGGCAGGGTTTATTGATATGCGCAGTGAGCGCACACCCGATCAAGAGCTGTTGGTGCGCATGACTGACAAGCTGGTCCATCGTGGCCCCGACTCCGCCGGATATTTTATCGAAGATCATCTGGCTCTCGGCTTTCGCCGTTTGAGCATTATCGACCTGGAGGGTGGCAACCAACCGATATACAACGAAGACGAGTCCGTGGTGTTGATGTGCAATGGCGAGATCTTCAACTATCTCGAGTTGAAAAAAGTATTGATCCAGAAGGGCCATAGCTTTCGCACCAACTCTGATGTTGAAGTCCTGCTGCACCTGTACGAAGAGCATGGGTTGGATTTCCTTGACAAGATCAATGGCCAGTTTGCCTTTGTCATTTACGACCGCAAGCACAGACGGCTCTTTCTGGCACGCGATCATTTCGGCATCAACCCGCTTTACTATTCGATTATTAACGGCTTGTTCATCTTCGCTTCTGAAATCAAGGCCATCCTCGAACATCCGCAGGCGCCGCGCGAAGTAGATCTAACCGGTTTGGACCAGACACTTTCATTTCCGGGCCTCGTGAGTCCACGAACGATGTTCAAAGGCATTCAGAGTTTGAAGAGCGGGCACTACATCGTGGTTGAGAATGAGGAAATCTCGGTCAGGGAATACTGGGACCTCGATTATCCGCCGCTCGGCGCCAGTTCGATTAGCAAGTCCGAAAACGAGTATATCGATGAGTTGAAGGCTCTATTGACTCGATCGGTGCAGTATCGACTGCAATCCGATGTGCCGGTGGGTTTTTATCTCAGCGGCGGATTGGATTCGTCGTTGATCGGGGCGTTGATTAATAAAGTTGCGCCAAATACCAGACGACATTCGTTCTCCATTGGCTTTACAGAGGTGGACATCTCGGAAACAAAACATCAGCGGTTAATGGCCCGGTTCACGCGCTCGATTCACAACGAGATCATTTTTGAATGGTCTGAGATCGTAGAGAGATTGTCGCGCATGGTTTATCACTGTGAGTGTCCGGTGCGTGAAAGCTATAACACGTGCTCAATGGCACTTTCAGCAGCGGCAAAGGATGCCGGGGTCAAGGTGATCCTGACTGGAGAAGGCGCCGACGAGTTGTTTGCCGGCTACGTCGGCTATCGCTTTGACAGTTTTCGCGACCGCGAGTCGAAAAGTTATGACCTCGAGACGGCGCTCGAAGATGAGTTACGGGAAGAACTATGGGGTGACAGAAGCATCTTTTACGAAAAGGACCATCTCGCAGTGCGAGAAGTGAAGCAGACGTTGTACTCCGCGCGCGTGAACGAGTTGTATCCGGAGTTCGATTGTTTCAAACACGACTTAATCAATAAAGAACGTTTGCGCGGCAGGCATCCGCTGCACCAACGCTCGTATCTGGATTTCAGGTTGCGGCTCTCGGATCACCTGATCTCGGATCACGGCGATCGAATGACGCTCGCAAATTCAGTTGAGGGTCGTTACCCTTTTCTTGATATCGATCTGGTGGAGTTTTCAACCCGGATTCCACCTGACCTCAAGCTCAACAACTACATCGAGAAATACATTCTTAAGCGAGTGGCTGAGGATCTGCTGCCACGAGAAATCGTGAAACGAGAGAAATTCGGTTTTCACGCGCCGGGCAGTCCTTACCTGCTGCAGCACGGCATCGAGTGGATCAATGACATGGTGTCGCACGACCGTATCAAGCGGCAGGGTTATTTCAATCCGGACGTGATCGATCGTTTACGAGCGGAATACACTCAGAGCGGTTTCAAGCTGAATCTGCCGTTTGAAGATGATCTTCTGATTGTCGTGCTTACGTTCAGCATTTTTCTCGATACGTTTAATCTTCCCAACTTCAATTGAAACGGGGTCAGTACAGGGAGCGGTAGCGACCTGTTCAATGATCAGCATTAACTCCAATGGTTGACCAGGTCGCTACCGTTCACTGTACTGACCCGGCCTAAATTCAACCACAAAAGCAGCAAATGAAGAAACCGGTCCTGGGCGTCTTAGGGGGCATGGGTGGGCTCGCGTCCGCTGAATTTGTCAAAACTATCTACGAGTTCAGCGGTGAGGTGTGCGAGCGCGAACAGTGGGCGCCGGTCGTTGTGATGTATTCGGATCCGGATTTCCCCGATCGAACAGAGGCGTTCCTGCGGGGCGAGACTCAACCGATACTCACCAGATTGATCGACGCATTGGAACGGCTTGATCGCATGGGCGCGTCACAATTCGTCATCTGTTGCATGACGATCCATTACCTGCTCCCGCAACTACCCGGCGCTTTGCGAGAACGAATCATTTCACTCCCAGACGTCATCTTTTCCGCGGTCGAGTCGCACAAGAAGAAGCACCTCGTGATCAGCTCAACCGGCACCATCAAGCTGGAGTTGCTGCAACGGCACCCGCGTTGGCAATACGCCCGGAAATACTTCGTCTTTCCCTCCGAGACCGAACAGCGACAGATGCATGAGCTGATCTACAAGATGAAGTTCAATAGCAAACAGCACGAAGCGTATTCGTTTGTGAAGTCGCTGCTGCAACGGTACCAAGTCGATTCCTTCATTGCGGCCTGCTCCGAAATTCATCTACTCGCGAAGCAGTTTGCACCTTCCGTTTCGCAGCCCAGCAGCTACGGTTGCATAGATCCTCTGTCGATTATCGCGTGGGACGTAGTGGAGCAAAACAGATATGAAGCATGAACCTGTACAGCACATCTTTGACCGTATAGCTCAGAGCATGCCTGAGCAAACAGCAATCTCATCTGGCGACACGCGTATCAGCTATGGTGAGCTAAAGCGAAGCACTGACAAGTTGTCTCACCTGCTGCTCTCCGGCGGCGCGAAGAAGAACACCATCGTAGCCATTCTGCTCGACACCAAACTCGATGCGATCACTTCCATTCTCGCCGTGCTGAAAGCCGGCGCTGTGTACGTTCCCTTCGATCCGCTCCTGCCGGAGTTGCGGCTGGAATCAATGATCAAAGAAGTCGCTCCCGAGCTGTTCATCAGCGAATCGAATTTGCTGTCACGGCTCAACGGATTCGGGCACGGCCAGGTGCTCAACCTGGACCAGTACCGGCGGCTGGACCAGCTTGTGCTGGACGACGTCCTGGCAGCAAAGGCAGCCGCACCGCCGGCGCCGGACGACTTCTGTTACATCTATTTCACTTCCGGCTCAACGGGCCGCCCGAAGAGTATCGCCGGGAGACTGAAAGGCATAGACCATTTCATTCGTTGGCAAATCGAAACTCTTGGTATCGGAAAGGGAGATCGCGTCAGTCAATTGTTGCCGCTGTCTTTTGATGGATCCTTGCGCGACAT
>Ga0207709_10001602_pt1 | contig 15414 bp, 15 predicted proteins | sample KBSM34metaG_FD_184397 | JGI IMG/M metagenome (GOLD analysis project Ga0207709, IMG submission 184397) | Miscanthus rhizosphere microbial communities from Kellogg Biological Station, Michigan, USA - KBS M3-4 metaG (SPAdes) (version 2) | ecosystem: Host-associated > Plants > Roots > Rhizosphere >...
TCAAGGCCTTCTTCCCGACGCTCGTGAAGGTCACCGAACGCTTCGCCCGGCGATGGCAGCGCGCCGCCGGCGCTGGCACGCCCATCGACCTGCAGGCCGATCTCATGCGCTACACCGTGGACGTGACGGCCGGCCTCGCCTTCGGCACGGACATCAACACCATCGAGTCGGACGAAGAGGTCATCCAGTCGCACCTGGACAAGATCCTGCCGGCGCTCTTCAAGCGCCTGCTGGCGCCGTTTCCGCACTGGAAGCTCGTGAAGCTGCCGCGTGACCGGGCGCTCGACCGCCATCTCCGCGCGCTGCGTGTGGCGGTGGACGGATTCATCACCAGTGCCAAGCGCCGACTGGCAGAGCAGCCGCAACTGCGCGAGCGGCCGACCAATTTGATCGAGGCGATGCTCGTGTCACGTGAGCGCGAAGGCAGCGCCATCACCGACGAAGACGTCTCGGGCAATGTGCTGACCATGCTGCTCGCCGGCGAAGACACGACCGCCAACACGCTCGCCTGGATGATCTGGCTGCTGCATGCGAACCCGGAGGCCGCACACCGGCTCGCCGAGGAGGTGCTCGGCGTGCTCGGCGGGGCGACTGTGCCGGCCGACACCGAGCAGCTCGCCCGCCTCGAGTACCTGGAGTCCTGCGCCCATGAAACCATGCGGCTCAAGCCCGTTGCGCCACTGAACATCCAGCAGGCCATCCGCGACACGGTGGTGGCCGGCGTCGAGCTGCCGGCTGGAACGCTGGTGATGTGCCTGATGCGGCCCGCCGCGGTCGACGCGCGCCACTTCGACGACCCCACGGCGTTCCGCCCCGAGCGCTGGCTGACGGGGCTGTCCGCGAGTTCGTCCAAGCGGGTGGCCATGCCCTTCGGCGCCGGTCCGCGCATCTGCCCGGGCCGCTACCTGGCGCTGGCCGAAATGAAGATGGTCATCGCAATGCTGTTCGCATGCTTCGACATCGACAGCGTGAACGCGCCGGGCGGCGGCGAGGCGCGTGAACGCATCGCGCTGACCATGTCGCCGGTGGACCTGCGCCTCAGGCTGCGCCCGCGCTCACGCTGAGCGCGCGGTGTTCAGTGCTGGAGGATCTTCGACAGGAAGTCCTTCGCCCGCGGCGACCTGGCATCCGGGTTGCCGAAGAAATCATCGCGCGTGCAGTCCTCGATGATCTTGCCGGCATCCATGAAGATGACGCGGTGGCTCACCTTGCGTGCGAAGCCCATCTCGTGGGTCACGCACATCATGGTCATGCCTTCCTGCGCGAGCTGCACCATCACGTCCAGCACCTCGCCCACCATCTCGGGGTCGAGCGCCGACGTCGGCTCGTCGAAGAGCATCACGATCGGGTCCATCGACAACGCGCGGGCGATGGCCACGCGCTGCTGCTGGCCGCCGGACAGCTGGCCCGGGAACTTGTCCTTGTGCGCCATCAGGCCCACGCGGTCGAGCATCTTCAGGCCGCGCGCCTTCGCGTCGTCGAGGTTGCGGCCGAGCACCTTGATCTGCGCGAGCGTCAAGTTCTCGGTCACGCTCAGGTGCGGGAAGAGTTCGAAGTGCTGGAACACCATGCCCACGCGGCTGCGCAGCTTCGGCAGGTTGGTGTTCTTGTCGGAAATCGAGATGCCGTCGACGACGATGTCGCCCTTCTGGAAAGGCTCCAGCGCGTTCACCGTCTTGATGAGCGTGGACTTGCCCGAGCCCGACGGGCCGCACACGACGACGACCTCGCCCTTCTTGATGGTGGTCGTGCAGTCGGTGAGCACCTGGAAGGTGCCGTACCACTTGGAAACGTTCTTGATGTCAATCATGGTTCGCTCTCCAGGCGCGAAATCAGCGAATGATTTGGATTTTCTTCTGCAGCCGGCGCACGAGCATCGACAGGCTGAAGCAGATGACGAAGTAGACGACGGCCGCGACGAGGTACGACTCCACCGGCCGGCTCAGGTTCTTGGCCACGAGGTCCATGCCATGGAACAGGTCGTAGGCGCCGATCGCATACACGAGCGAGGTGTCCTGGAACAGGATGATGGTCTGCGTGAGCAGCACCGGCAGCATGTTGCGGAAGGCCTGCGGCAGCACGATCAGCTGCATGCACTGCTTGTAGGTCATGCCCACCGCGTAGCCGGCATACACCTGCCCGCGCGGCACCGACTGGATGCCCGCACGCATGATCTCCGAGTAGTAGGCCGCCTCGAAGAAGGTGAAGGTGATGACCGCCGACAGCTCCGCCCGGTGCGCGAGCGCGAACTGCCCACCGATGGCCGAGTAGAAGCCGGCCGGAATCAGCAGGAAGAACCACAGGATCACCATCACGAGCGGGATGGAGCGCAGCGTGTTGACGTAGGCCGCGGCCGGCATCACCAGCCACTTCTTGCCCGACAGCCGCATGAGCGCGAGCAGCGTGCCGATGACGATGCCGCCCACCATGGCGACGAGCGTGAGCTGCACCGAGTAGATGAAGCCCTTGGCGACGTAGGTGGAGATGACGTTCCAGTTGAGGAACCCGAAGTCGAGGTGCAGCATCACTTGCCTCCCCCGATCATGCCGGGCACCTGGACCCGTTTTTCAACCACCGCCATCACGCGGTTCACCGCGAAGGCCGAGATGAAGTACAGCACCGTCACTGCCAGATAGATGGTGGTCGGCCGCGAAGTCTCTTCGCTGGACTGCAGCGCGAAGAAGATGAGCTCGGAGATCTGCACCGCGAAGGTCACCGACGAGTTCTTGATGATGTTCATCGACTCCGAGGTGATGGGCGGGATGACGATGCGAAACGCCATCGGCAGGAGCACGTAGCGGTAGGTCTGCGGCAGCGTGAGGCCCATGGCCAGGCCCGCATAGCGCTGGCCCTTGGGCAAGGCCATGATGCCCGCCCTCACCTGCTCGGCAATCCGCGCGGAGGTGAAGAAGCCCAGGCCGAAGACCGCGAGCACGAGGCCCGGAATCGCCTGCAGGGCCGGGAACATCTGCGGAATGACGTGGTACCAGATGAAGAGCTGGACCAGCAGCGGAATGTTGCGGAACAGCTCCGTCCACGCATCGCCGATGAACACCAGCGTCTTGCTGGGCGTCGTGCGAAGGATGCCGATGAGCGACCCCACCACCAGCGCCACCACCAGCGCGAAGACGGAGACGAGCATCGTCCACCCCCACGCCGACATCATCCAGTCGAGGTAGGTGCGACCCCCTCCCGTGTCCTGGAGAAAGATCTCCCAGTCCCAAGTGCTTCCCAAATCGGCCTCCTGTTTTTTCTTGTGGCTTGGTCGCCCGGACCCCGGGGCGGCCAAGCCAGAAAAAAGCGCGACGCGGTCAAACCGGGCGCCGCGCTGGTCGAACCGCGCAGGCCGGGGCAAAGTGCCCCGAAGCCTACCCGAGTCCGATCGATCGCTGTCGAATTACTTCTTGGCGTAGTCTTCCATCGGCTTGTCGTTCGGATTCGCGAGTGCCGCCTTGGTGGCTTCGCTCATCGGCAGGCCGATCTTGGCGCCCGCAGGCGGGATGGGCTGCATGAACCACTTGTCGTAGGTCTTGTTGATGTCGCCGGTCTTGATCTGATTCTTGATGCTGTCGTCCACCGCCTTCTTGAAGGCCGGGTCATCCTTGCGCATCATGATCGCGATCGGCTCGACCGACAGCACCTCGCCGACGATCTTGTAGTCGTTGGGGTTCTTGGACGAAGCGATGTTCTTGGCCAGGATGGAGCCGTCCATCACAAAGGCGTCGGCGCGGCCGGACTCGAGCAGCAGGAAGCTGTCGGAGTGGTCCTTGCCGAAGAGTTCCTTGAAGTCGACGCCGGTGGCGCGCTCGTGCTTGCGCAGCGTCTGCACCGAGGTGGTGCCGGTGGTGGTCGCCACCGTCTTGCCGGCCAGCTGGCCGATGTTGGTGATGCCGGAGTTGGCCTTCACCGCGATGCGCACTTCTTCCACGAAGGTGGTGACGGCGAAGGCGACGTCCTTCTGGCGGGTGGCGTTGTTCGTGGTCGAGCCGCACTCGAGGTCCACGGTGCCGTTCTGCATGAGCGGGATGCGGTTCTGCGAGGTCACGGGCTGGTACTTGATCTCGAGCTTCTTGCCGACGACCTTCTCCAGGTCCTGGATGACCTTGGTGCAGATGTCGACGTGGTAGCCGACGTACTTGCCGTCGCCCAGCGTGTACGACAGTCCGGAGGATTCGCGCACGCCCATGGTGATGGAGCCGCTGTCCTTGATCTTCTTGAGCGTGTCTTCGGCGTGAGCCGCGCCCACGGCCACAACGGCGGCAAGGGCGAGCATGGTCTTCTTCATGAGGACTCCTTCAGAGGTTTTGCTGAGCAGATGAGAGAAAAATGTGAACGCGAATCGTCAAAACGAAATTCTATGGACGGGCATCTACGCAAAAACACGTAGATCCCCTGCAACCTAGGGTTGATCGGGAGGTTAATAGGGGACCTGGTCCGTCGGGTACTTCCAGAAGTCCTTCAGCAGGTAGTTCATGTGCAGGTTCAGCGCGGTGTCCTTGGGCGGAATCGGCTTCAGGAACCACTTGTCGTAGATGGCGTAGGCCTCGTGGGAGTTGATGAGCCGCTTCATTTCCTCGTCCACGATCTTCTTGAGCTCCGGGTCGTTCTTCGGAAGCATGATGGCCAGCGGTTCGATGGTGAGGAACTTGCCCACCACTTTCAGCTTGCTCGGATCGGGCCGGCCGGCGATCAGGCCGAACAGCTGCACATCGTCCATCACGAAGCCATCGGCCTCGCCGGATTCGACCATCTCCACCGCCTTGCCGTGGTCGGGCGCCTCGAGCACGGTGATGCCGATCAGGCGCTCCTTGTTGGCGGCGATCACCGCCTTCAGCGGCGTGGTGCCCTTGGTGGAGACGAGCTTCTTGCCGTCGAAGTTGGGCAGGTCGTCGATCTTGCTGTCGGCGCGCACCATGTAGCGGGCGCCGGTGATGTAGTGCGGCACGGTGAAGGCGACCTTCTCGCGGCGCTCGGCATTGTTGGTGGTGGAGCCGCATTCCATGTCGGCCTTGCCGTCGGTGATGGCAGCGATGCGATTGGACGGCGTCACCGCCAGGAACTCGGGCTGCAGGCTCGGCAGGTTCAGCTTCTTCTTCACCGCCTCGGCCACCTTGAGGCACAGCTCGACGGCGTAGCCCACGGGCTTCTTGTCAGGCAACACGTAAGAGAAAGGCACCGACGATTCACGGTGGGCGATGATGATCTTGCCGGTCTGCTTGATGCGGTCCAGCGAGGGGCCGGACGGCGTGGGTGCTGGGGGCGGCGCGGCCGCGGCGGCAGACGCCGCGAGCGCGAGGGAGATGAGAGACAACAACTTCATGGCGTATTCCCGAAGGAGGGCGTGAGAACCTGGGTCCACAGGTTCAATGCAACGCTCATGCCACCAAGCGCACCGGGTGGGTGAGCGTTTCGGGCACGAGCAGGGCCTCCATTTCAGCACGGCTCATGATCCCGAGGCTCTCGGCGGTTTCGGCAATCGTGCCGCCGGTCACGAGTGCGGTCTTGGCGATCAGTGCCGCCTTTTCATATCCGATGATGGGGTTGAGCGCCGTCACGAGCGTCACCGATTCCGCGACTCGTCGTGCGAGCAGCGCCGTGTTGGCCTGGATGCCCTCGACGCAATTCACCTGCAAGGTCCTGCAGGCGTTCGTCAAATGCTTCACGCTCTTGGCGAGCGCCCAGCCCATGATGGGCTCGAAAGCGTTGAGCTGCAGCTGCCCCGCCTCGCTCGCCATGGTGATGGTGACGTCGTTGCCGATGACCTCGAAGGCCACCTGGTTCATCACCTCGGGAATCACCGGGTTCACCTTGCCCGGCATGATGGAAGAACCCGCCTGCCGCGGCGGCAGCTTGATGTCGCCGAAGCCCGCCTGCGGGCCCGAGGACAAGAGCCGCAGGTCGTTGCAGATCTTCGAGAGCTTGCAGGCCACGCGCTTCAACACGCCCGACAGCTGCACGAAGGCACCGGTGTCCTGCGTGGCCTCGACGAGGTTCTCGGACTTCACCACCGGCACGCCGGAGATGTCGGCCAAGAGCGCAATGACCTTCTCCGCGTAACCCGCCGGCGCGTTGATGCCGGTGCCGATGGCGGTGGCGCCCAGGTTCACCTCGGTGATGAGCGCGCGCGCCTCGCGAAGGCGCGCCTCGTCCTCGCCGATCATGATCGCGAAGGCGAGGAACTCCTGGCCGAGCGTCATCGGCACGGCATCTTGCAACTGCGTGCGGCCGATCTTCAGGACGCTTGCGAATTCCGCCGCCTTGGCCTCGAAGGCCCCGCGCAGCTCGCTCATCGCGCTGATGAGACGGCCGATGCCGAACCAGGCGGCCAGGCGCAGCGCGGTGGGGTACACGTCGTTGGTGCTTTGCGAGGCGTTGACGTGGTCGTTGGGGTGCAGGACGTCGTAGCGGCCCTTCTCGAAACCCAGGTGCTCCAGCGCGCGATTGGCAATCACCTCGTTCGCGTTCATGTTGGTCGAGGTGCCGGCGCCGCCCTGGATCACGTCGACCACGAACTGCCCGTGCAGTTCGCCGCGGATGAGGTCGTCGCAGGCGCGCTCGATGGCCAGGCACAGCCGCTCGTCGATCACGCCGAACGACAGGTTGGCCTGGGCCGATGCGCGCTTGACGAAGGCCAGCGCGCAGACCAGGTCGGACCAGCCGCCGATCGCCTGGCCGGTGATGGGGAAGTTCTCCACCGCCCGCGCGGTGTGCACGCCCCAGTACGCGTCGAAAGGGATGTCCCTCTCTCCGAGGAAATCGTGTTCGCGGCGGGCGTCGGGTCGGACTGTCGAGATTGCTTGCATGATGGGCGCGGACTGTACGTTTGCACGCGGCGCGCGGTCCAATGCTGAATCTCGGAGCGTGTATGCGTTTGTTGCATACGGCCATGGGGTTTACCCAGGGCACCCGGTACTAACCCGAAGCCCGAACGCCGGAAGCATTCGGAAAACAGCGCAGGCCACCGGATTTTTCTCGGCAAACCACGCGCTCCGGCCGAGTCCGCCGGTCAGGCCGAATCGCGCAGAAAGTCCCAAAGCGCCTGCGCGCCGGGCTTGATGTGCCGCGCCACCTCGGGCCTTTCGCGGTAGATGCGCACTTCCATCGACAACTCGCAAACGCCCGGCGCGGCGGCGCGCACGAGCCGCTTGCTCTTGAGCTCCTTCTTCACCGAGCTGCCGGGCAGGAAGGCCAAGCCGTGTCCTTCGAGCGCCATCGCCTTCAGGCCCTCGGCCATGTCGGTCTCGTAGATCGGGTCGAGGTTGAGCGGCGTGGGCGAGAGCTTGACGATCAACTCCACGAGGCGGCCCAGGTAGGCGCCCGATGCATAGCTGAGGTACGGCACTTGCGTGCCGGGGCCCGACGGGATGTGGAACATCGGCTGGCCATCGTCGTTCGCCTTGGCGTACGCGGCCAGCGTCTCGTGGCCCAGGCTCAGCATCTCGTAGCGGTCGGGGCTCAACTGCAGCGGCTGCGAGGGGTGGTGGTAGGCGATGAGCAGGTCGCAGCTGCCCTCGGTGAGCTGCATGACGGCGTCGTGCACGTTGAGCGCGATGAGCCGGCTCTTGACCGCGCCGAAGCGTTTGCGCAGGTCCATCACCCAATGCGGGAAGAAGGTGAAGGCCAGCGAGTGCGGCACCGCGAACTCGATCATGTCCTGCCCCGCCACCTGGTGGCCGCGCATCATGTTGCGCGTGGCCTGCAGGCTGCCGAGGATCTCCAGCGCCTGCGAGTGGAAGGTTTCGCCGGCAGGGGTGAGGCGGGTCGGGTAGGAGGAGCGGTCCACCAGATCAAGGCCGGCCCAGGCTTCCAGCGCCTGGATGCGGCGCGAGAACGCCGGCTGCGTCACGTGGCGCAACTGCGCCGAGCGCGAGAAGCTTCGCGTTTCCGCGAGGCTCACGAAATCTTCAAGCCACTTGGTTTCCATGTCCCTCTTTGTCGTCCACTCACCTTCCGGTCCCCGTTCGGGCTGAGGTATCGAAGCCTCAACCCGCACGCCCTGAGGTATCGAAGGGTCGGGCTGAGGTATCGAAGCCTCAAGCCGTACGCCCTGAGGTATCGAAGGGTCGAGCACTTCGATACCTCAGTGCGAACGGAAAGGGGTGAATCACCCCGATTCATCCCCCGCCTGCTGCAAGCGCCACATCTCAGCATACCGCCCGTTCAGCGCCAGAAGCTGTGCGTGCGTGCCGCGTTCGATGATCCGTCCCAACTCCATCACGAGAATCTGGTGCGCATCCACCACCGTCGACAGCCGGTGCGCGATGACCAACGCCGTCTTGTTGCGCGCCACGCCCTGCAGCTCGGCCTGGATGGCGCGCTCGTTGGCGGAGTCGAGGGCGGAGGTCGCCTCGTCGAAGATCATGATCGGCGGGTTCTTCAGCAGCGTGCGCGCGATGGCCACGCGCTGCTTCTCGCCGCCCGACAGCTTGAGCCCGCGCTCGCCCACCATGGTGTCGTAGCCCTTGGGCGTGCTCGTGATGAAGCCGTGGATGCGCGCCGCCTTGGCCGCGCCTTCGATTTCCTCCTGCGTCGCGCCCGCACGGCCGTAGCCGATGTTGTAGGCCACGGTGTCGTTGAAGAGCACGGTGTCCTGCGGGACGATGCCGATCGCCTGGCGCAGGCTCGTCTGCGTGACCTGCCGGATGTCCTGGCCGTCGATGCGCACGGCGCCGCCCGTCACGTCGTAGAAGCGGTACATGAGCCGCGCGAGCGTGCTCTTGCCTGCGCCCGACGGCCCCACCACCGCCACCGTCTTGCCCGGCGGGATCTCGAAGCTCACGTCGTGCAGGATGGGCCGGTTCGCGTCGTACGCGAAGCTCACGTGGTCGAAGGTGACGCGGCCTTCGCTCACGACCAGCGGCTTGGCGTCGGGCGCGTCGTCCACCTCGCGGTCGCGCTCCATCAGCGTGAACATCTTGTCCAGGTCGGTGAGCGACTGCTTGATCTCGCGGTAGATCACGCCCAGGAAGTTGAGCGGGATGTACAGCTGGATCATGAAGGCGTTGATCATCACCAGGTCGCCGAGCGTCATGTGCCCCAGCACCACTCCGTTCGTCGCGCGCCAAAGCATCAGCACGAGGCCGGCGGCGATGATCAGCTGCTGGCCGGTGTTGAGGATGGACAGCGTCGTCTGCGACTTGAGCGCCGCGCGGCGCAGCCGCTCCAGGCTCTCGTCGTAGCGCTTCGCTTCGAAGGCCTCGTTGTTGAAGTACTTGACCGTCTCGTAGTTCAGCAGCGAATCGATGGCCTTGCTGTGCGCCGTCGAATCGAACTCGTTCATCAGCTTGCGGAACTGCGTGCGCCAGTTCGTCACCGTGACGGTGAAGGTGATGTAGATGACGAGCGCGCCGAGCGTGATCCACGCGAACCAGGCATCGAACTTCACGCCCAGCAGCGTGAGCACGATCACCACCTCGATCAAGGTCGGGATGATGCTGTACAGCGAGTACGAGATGAGCGACTGCACGCCGCGCGTGCCGCGCTCGATGTCGCGCGTCATGCCGCCCGTCTGGCGCTCGAGGTGGAAGCGCAGGCTCAAGCTGTGCAGGTGGCGGAACACCTCCAGCGATATGCTGCGGGCCGCGCCTTCGGTGGCCTTGGCGAAGATGAGTTCGCGCAACTCGGTGAAGAGCGTGGTCGACAGGCGCAGCGCACCGTAGGCGATGAGCAGCCCGATGGGCACCACCAAGATCGCGCGAACATCGCCCGGCGGAATGGTCAGGCTGTCGACCAGCTTCTTCAGGAGCAGTGGCACGCCCACGTTGGCGAGCTTGGCGCCGATCATGAACATCAGCGCCAGCACCACCCGGGCGCGGTAACGCCAGAGGTAGGGCAGCAGCTTGCGCAGCGTCTGGCCGTCGCTGTGGGCGCGCGCAGGCACCACGGCGCCGGGGACGGGGATGGCGGAAGAATCGATGGTGGCTCGGCGCATCGTGAAAGAATCGGAGGGTCTGAGCCCAGGTGAAGCAATATGCCCGAGATTACAAGCCCCGCCGAAAACCTGATTCCGGAGTCGATGGCGCCATTGAAGCTGCCCGACGACCGCGAGCTGGTGATGCGCGTCATGCCCATGCCGGCCGATGCCAACGGCAATGGCGACATCTTCGGCGGCTGGATCATGGCGCAGGTGGACCTGGCCGGCAGCGTCCTGCCGGCGCGCATCGCGAAGGGCCGCATCACCACGGTGGCAGTGAACAGCTTCGTGTTCAAGCAGCCGGTGTCGGTGGGCGACCTGCTGAGCTTCTACGCCAAGGTGGAGCGCATCGGCCGCACCTCGGTCACCGTGCATGTCGAGGTGTACGCCGAACGCAACCCGGCCAACCTGCATGTGGTGAAGGTGACGGAGGCCAACCTCACCTTCGTGGCCATCGACAAGAGTGGGCAGCCGAGGCTGATTCCGCGGGCCTGAGCGCGGCCATGGCGCCGCGGCGCCACCCTACCCGCATCTGCGTCTTTCGGCGGGGTCAGAATTCCCGCCATGCCGCATGAGACCCTGCCCTTTGACACTCGCGAAGACGCGGGCCGCCAGCTCGCTGCCCGGCTGATGAGCCACCGTGGGCGAGACGTGGTGGTGCTCGCCCTGCCCCGCGGCGGCGTGCCGGTGGCGGCCGAGATCGCCCGCGCGCTGGACGCGCCGCTGGAGCTGCTCTTCGTTCGCAAGATCGGCCTGCCCTGGCAGCCCGAGCTGGCCTACGCGGCCGTGGTGGACGGCAACCCGCCGGAAGTGGTCATCAACGACGAGGTCGCACGCATCGACCCGATGAGCTCGACCGAGCTCGCGTCGGCCAAGCAGCGCGAGGTGGCCGAGATCGAGCGCCGACGCGAGACCTACATGCATGGCCGCCTGCCGCTGGACGTGACGGGGCGAGAGGTCATCCTCGTGGACGACGGTCTTGCCACCGGCACCACGGCCAAGGCGGCACTGATGGCCCTGCGCCGCCGCGCGCCCTCCACCCTCATCCTCGCGGTGCCGGTGGCGCCGGAAGACACGGTGATCGAGATCCGCTCGCTGGTGGATGCGGTGGTGTGCCTGGCCATGCCCGACCCCTTCGTGGCGATCGGGATGCATTACCGCGACTTCCATCAGCTGGACGATGAGGAAGTGCTGGAGATCATGAGTTCGGTGGGGTGAGATGGGGGTGTTCGCGCTGAGCCTGTCGAGGCGCTTCGTTGCGCCAACCCATCCGTTCACGCTGAGGTATCGAAGCGCCGGCCCGCGCGCGGCACTTCGATACCTCAGTGCGAACGGTTTGGCGTGACGAAGCGTCTCGTGTCTCAGCACGAGCGCCTCATCCATCAATCCACAAAGAAGTCCGGAATGAACTCCGTCGTCCCTGGCTTCACGCTGTACTTCTCCAGGTCCGTCACACCATGCGCGGCGAGCACCTCGTCGTCGATGAAGAAGTTGCCCGTCGTCTCGCGGGCATCGCTCGTGAGGATGAAATAGGCGGCGTCGGCCAGGATCTCCGACGTGCGGCACTTCTCCACGTCCACCCCCGGGATCATCTGCAGCGCCGCCGTGGCGATCGCCGTCCTCGGCCACAGCGAATTCACCGCGATGCCATGCGGCTTGAACTCGCCCGAATGGCCGAGCGTGCATTCGCTCATGCCGTACTTGGCCATCGTGTAGGCCACGTGGTTCTTGAACCAGTGCTGCTTCATCGACAAGGGAGGCGACATGTTAAGCACGTGCGGGTTGCGCCCAGCCTGCGCCGATTTCACGAGGTGCGGCAGGCAGGTCTGCGTGCACAGGTAGGTGCCACGCACGTTCACGCCGAACATCAGGTCGAAGCGCTTCATCGGCGTGTCGGGCGTGGGCGTGAGGCTGATCGCGCTCGCGTTGTTCACGAGGATGTCGATGCCGCCATACTCCTCCACCGCCTGCGCCACCGCCGCGTGCACGCTGTGCTCGTCGCGGATGTCCGTCTGCAGCGGCAGCGCACGGCCGCCGGCCGCGACGATCTCCGCTGCCGCCGAGAAGATGGTGCCTGGCAGCTTGGGGTTGGCCTCGGTGGTCTTGGCCGCGATGACGACGTTCGCGCCGTCGCGCGCCGCACGTTTGGCGATGGCCAGGCCGATGCCTCGCGATGCGCCGGTGATGAAGAGCGTCTTGCCCGACAAGGTGTTCATGGGGTCTCCAGTCTTCTTGTGGCGATGTGGCGGGCGAGCGCCTCACCGCAAGCCCGATACACCGGCTCGCCCGGGTGGAAGCCATCGGACGCCATGCAGCTCGCGTCCAGCCGGATGTCGATGGGCAGGTGCGACACGTCCGGCCGCGTCGCCGCCCAGCGCGCCTGCGCCTCGTCGTGGCGGCGCACGTCGCGCCCCATGATCCAGCGCAACGGCTGCGGCAGCAAGGGGAATTGATGCACCGGCGGCAGCGGCGCGAAGACCACGTGCCCCACGCCGGCGTTGGCGATCAGCCAGTCGGCCAGCGCCTCGCGATGCAGTACCGCGTGGTGCGAGGGCACCTGGTCGATCACATCGTTCACGCCCAGCACCACCACCGCCACCTCGGCGGGCCCGGGCCGTTCCTGCCTCACCAGGTCGAGCGCCTGGGCGGAGGTGATGCCCGCCCTCGCGACGAGGTGCCAGTGCACTTCGGCCTGCGCCGCCTCGGCCAGCGTGCGGGTCAGGTAGCCGGCGAGCGCCAGGTCCTGCGTCGGCACGCCGACGCCGGCGCCGGACGAGTCGCCCACGATGAGCACCCGCAGCACCGGCCCGCTTCCGAAGATGCCGCGGCGATTCCCCGAGGCCTCCGGCAGCACGGGCGCGCGGCGGCGCGTCATCACCGCCTGGGCGACGAGCAACGGCGAGAGCAGCAGCTTCACGACCAGGCTCATCGCCGTGCACCGCTCACGAGAACTGCGCGAAATCGGGCTTGCGCTTCTGGAAGAAGGCGCTGAACGCCTCGCGGGCCTCGGGGCTCGAGAGCCGTTCGCCGAAGATGCCCGCCTCGACGGCGATGGTCTCGAGCACGGCGGCGGAGCCTGCCCGGCGCATGAGACGCTTGCTCTCGCGCACGGCGCTCGGCGGCAAGGCGTTGAAGCGCTCGGCGATGCGGCGTGCGTGGTTCACCACCTCGCCGGCGGGCAGCACGGCATTGGCCACGCCCATGTCCACCGCATCCTGCGGCGTGAAGGGGTCGCCCAGCAGCAGCTTCTCGGCCGCCTTCACGTGGCCCACGAGCTGCGGCAGCAACAGGCTGGAGGCGAACTCGGGCACGAGCCCCAGGCTCGTGAAAGGCATGGCCAGGCGCGCCTCGTCGGACACGTAGACCAGGTCGCAATGCAGCAGCATGGTGGTGCCGATGCCGATGGCCGCGCCCGTCACCGCAGCCACCACCGGCTTCTCGCAGGTGGACAGCGCCTTCATGAACTGGAACACCGGCGAATCCATGCCTTGCTTGGGCCGCTGCATGAAATCCTCCAGGTCGTTGCCCGAGGTGAAGATGCCCGGCTGGCCGGTGATGAGCACGGCGCGCACGGCCGCGTCGGCATTGGCGTTGCGCAAGGCCGCGGCCATGGCGGCGTACATGTCGACGGTGATCGCATTCTTCTTCTCTGGACGCGCGATCTCGATGGTGGCCACGCCATTCAGTGTGGCGGTCTTGATGCTCATGCTGCTGTCTCCTGCAATTGTTGGAAGCCCTGGAGCAGCCCCAGCGTGCGTGCCCACAGGGAATGTTGAAACTGGTCCCGGAAGAAGCCGAAGTGTCCGATGCGGCGGGCCTGCACGTCGGCCGGCGCGATGCGCTCCACGCGGCGCGGTGCGTTGGCGTAGCAATCGACCAGCACGTGCGTGCCGCGCTCGGTCATCAGCTCGTCGTCGGTGATCGACAGGGCCACGAGTGGGAAGCGGGCGGACTCGAACTTCTCGCGGACTTCGCGTCCTTCGGCGCCGACGTGGTAGCGCGGGTGGAGGCACCACTTGCGCCACTGCATGATGACGCCGGCCGGCAGGTCGCCCACCTTGCGCAATTTCTTGCCGGGGAAGTAGCCGAAGAGCCGGGTGGCCACGGGCACGAGCACATGCCAGAAGTACAGCACCATGCGCTTCAACTGCGGCGCGTTGTCACGCCAGTAGCCGCTACCCGCGGCGACAGACACGAGGCCCGCGATGCGGTCGCGGTGCCGGAGCATGCCGGGGAGCTGCGCGCCCAGGCTGTGGCCGATGACGTAGACCGGCGCGCCGTGGGCGCGGCGCATCGCCTCGGCGATCACGGTGTCGAAATCGTCGGCCCAGTCGAAGAGGTCGGCCTGCAGACGCTTGAGCGGGCCGCGTCGAGAGTCGCCCATGCCGCGATAGTCGAAGCTCGCGACGAGGTAGCCCTGGGCCGCGAGCCATTGGGCGAAGGCGGCGTAGTAGTCCTGCTTGACCCCCATGGCACCGCCGATGACGACGGCGGCCTTGGGCGTGGAGGGAGGCTCGTGGAAGCGGGCGGCGATGAAGGTGCCGTGGGCGGACTGAAGGTCGATGGACTTCATGTGCAGCTCCGTTTCGCCGAGGCTCAGGCCCCACCCAAAAATCAAAGGCCGCTTGTGGCGGCCAGCAAGGCCGCGTTGGTAGCGGCCCTGCCTGACTTCAGACGCTTCAGACGCGCTCGAAGATCCCGGCGGCGCCCTGGCCGGTGCCGACGCACATCGTCACCATGCCGTACTTCAGGTTGTGGCGGCGCAGGGCATGCACCACCGTCGCAGCACGGATCGCGCCGGTCGCGCCCAGCGGGTGGCCGAGGGCAATCGCGCCGCCCATCGGGTTCACCTTCTTCGGGTCGAGGCCGATGCTGTTGATCACCGCGAGCGACTGTGCCGCGAAGGCTTCGTTCAGCTCGATCCAGTCAATCTGGTCCTGCGTGAGGCCGGCGTACTTCAGCGCCGCAGGGATCGCCTCGATCGGACCGATCCCCATGATCTCCGGCGGCACGCCGCGTGCTGCAAAGCTCACGAAGCGAGCCAGCGGCTTCAGGTCGTACTGCTTGATGGCCTTCTCGCTCGCGAGGATCAGCGCGCCCGCGCCGTCGCTCGTCTGCGAGCTGTTGCCGGCGGTGACGCTGCCCTTGGCGGCGAACACCGGCTTGAGCTTGGCCAGTCCTTCGATGGAGGTGTCCTTGCGCGGGCCTTCGTCGAGCTTGACGGTGCGGGTCTTGGTGCCTTGCTCACCGGTCTCGAGGTTGGGGAAGCGGTCCACCACGTCGATCGGCGTGATCTCGTCGGTGAACTCGCCATCGGCCTGCGCCTTGAGCGCGCGCAGGTGCGATTCGAGGGCGAAGGCGTCCTGCGCTTCACGCGAGACCTTCCACTTCTCGGCGACCTTCTCTGCCGTCAGGCCCATGCCGTAGGCGATGCCGACGTTCTCGTCCTTCGCGAACACTTCCGGGTTGAACGACGGCATCGCCTACGGCATGGGCCTGAC
>Ga0207709_10001611_pt1 | contig 15373 bp, 13 predicted proteins | sample KBSM34metaG_FD_184397 | JGI IMG/M metagenome (GOLD analysis project Ga0207709, IMG submission 184397) | Miscanthus rhizosphere microbial communities from Kellogg Biological Station, Michigan, USA - KBS M3-4 metaG (SPAdes) (version 2) | ecosystem: Host-associated > Plants > Roots > Rhizosphere >...
ATTTCCATCGGTGCCGCCACGGGCCTCGCCAGCGCAGTGCCCTGGGCCTTTGCGCAGGACGGCTACCCGAAGCAGCCGATACGCATCGTCGTGCCCTTCGCGGCCGGCAGCGGCACCGACGCTGTGGCACGCATCACCGCGCAGATGCTGGGCGAGGCGCTCAAGGGCTCGGTCATCGTCGACAACAAGGCCGGTGCCAACGGCGTGATCGGCGCCGAAGCCGTGGCCAAGGCGCCGCCCGACGGCTACACGCTGTTCATGACCACCAACACCACGCACTCGGCCAACCCGAGCCTGATGAAGTCGCTGCCCTACGACCCGGTGAAAGACTTCGCGCCCGTCAGCCGCATGGGCAACCTGCCGTTCATGCTGGTGGTCAACAACGACCTGCCCGTGAAGAGCGTGGCCGAGCTGCTGGCCTGGGGACGCGCGCACCCCGGCAAGCTGACCTATGCGAGCGGCAACAGCACCGGCATCGTGAGCGGCGCCACGCTGTCGCGCATGAGCGGCGTGCCGATGCTGCACGTGCCGTACAAGAGCACGCCGCCGGCCATTGCCGACCTGATCGGCGGGCAGGTGTCGATGATGGTGGTCGACCTCGCCGCGGGCCTTGCGACGGTGAAGGCCGGCAAGATGCGCGCGATTGCGGTCACGACGCAGGAGCGCACCAAGCTCTTCCCCGAGCTGCCGCCGCTGGCCGACACGCCCGAGCTGAAAGGCTTCGACATCACCTCGTGGAACGGCGTGTTCGCGCCGGCCGGCACGCCGCGCGACATCGTGCTGAAGCTCAACAAGGCGCTGTCGGAGATGGCGAACGGCGCGGCCTTCCGCGAGCGCGTGAGCAAGCTGGGCTTCGATGCCTTCGGCAGTACGCCCGAGGAGCTGGGGGCGTTCACGGTGTCGGAACTGGCGAAATGGAAGAAGCTGATCCAGGCTGCGGGGATTCAACCCGAATGAGTGATCCGACTTTATCCCTCCCCCGCTGGAGGAGGGCAGGGGTGGGGGCAAGCGGCGTCCCTGCTTGGCGCCCTGCCTGCCCCCATCCCGACCTTCCCCCAGCGGGGGAAGGAGCGAAGACATGAACACCTCCGGACCTCTCCAAGGCATCCGCATCCTCGACCTCACGGCCGTGGTGATGGGGCCTTACGCCACGCAGACGCTCGGCGACCTCGGCGCCGACGTCATCAAGGTCGAGCCGCCCGGCGGCGACAACCTGCGCGCTGTCGGCCCCATGCGCCACCCCGGCATGGGCGCGATGGCGCTGCACCTCAACCGCAACAAGCGTTCGATCGTGCTCGACCTCAAGCAGCCCGAAGGGCGCGAGGCCTGCCTGAAGCTCGCGGCAAGTTGCGATGCATTGATCTACAACACGCGGCCGCAGGCGATGGCGCGGCTCGGGCTTGACTACGACGCGGTGGCCGGGGCCAATCCGAAGATCGTCTACCTCGGCGCCTTCGGCTATGGCGAGCAGGGGCCCTACGCCGGCAGGCCCGCGTACGACGACCTGATCCAGGGCGCGGCAGGCGTGGCCTCGCTGTTCGCGCAGCAAAGCGGCGGCGAACCGCGCTATGCACCCGTCACGCTCGCCGACCGCGCCGTCGGACTGCAGGCCGCCATCGCGCTGCTCGCCGCCGTGCTGCACGCGCAACGCACCGGCAAGGGCCAGGCGGTCGAGGTGCCGATGTTCGAAGCGCTCTCGCAGTTCGTCATGGGCGACCACCTCGGCGGCCACAGTTTCGAGCCGCCGCTCGGCCCCACCGGCTATGCGCGCTTGCTCGCGCCGCACCGCAAGCCCTACGCCACGGCCGACGGCTACCTCAGCGTGCTGATCTACAACGACAAGCACTGGCAGGCCTTCTTCGACCTGATCGGCCGCCCCGGGCTGCGCGATTCGCCGATGTTCGGCACGCACACCGCGCGCGCCGCGAACATCGGCGCGGTGTACGCCTTCGTCGCCGAAGCGATGGCCACGCGCACCAGCGACGAATGGTTCGCCGCGCTCGATGCTGCCGATATCCCCGTCGCGCGCCTTCACAGCACCGAGAGCCTGCTCGACGATCCGCACCTGCGCGCCGTCGATTTCTACCCCGAGCTCGACCATCCGACCGAGGGCCGCATCCGCACCCTCGCGCCGGTCGGCCGCTACGGCGCCACGCCCACCGCCATCCGCCGGCCCGCGCCGCGCATCGGCGAGCAGAGCGTGGAGCTGCTGCGCGAAGCGGGATATGGCGACGAGGCCATTGCCCGCATGCTCGAACGCGGCGTCACGCTGCAACCCGACCCACCGAAGGACAGCAAAGCATGAACTTCTCCCTGAACGAAGACCAGCGCTCGCTGGTCGCGGCCATCGAACGCCTCTGCGAGGACTTCCCCGCCGACTACTGGCGCGACCACGACGATCGCGCCGTGTTCCCGCATGAATTCCACCGCGCTGTTGCAGCGAGCGGCTGGCTCGGCATCGCGATGCCCGAGGCGCAGGGCGGCGCGGGGCTCGGCATCACCGAGGCGGCGCTGATGATGCGTGCCATCAGCGCGTCGGGCGCGGGCATGTCGGGCGCATCGTCGGTGCACATGAACATCTTCGGGCTCAACCCGGTGGTGGTGTTCGGCAGCGAGGCCCAGCGCCAGCGCTTCCTGCCGCCGCTGATCGCGGGCACCGAGAAAGCCTGCTTCGCCGTGACCGAGCCCGACGCGGGGCTCGACACCACCAGCCTCAAGACGCAGGCGGTGCACCAGCCCGGCGGCAGCTACCTGCTGCACGGCCGCAAGATATGGATCTCGACCGCGCAGGTCGCCGACCGCATGCTCATCCTCACGCGCACCACGCCGATCGACCAGGTGAAGAAGCCCACGCAAGGCCTCACGCTGTTCTACACGGCGTTGGACCGCAGCAAGGTCGAGGTGCGCGAGATCCACAAGCTCGGCCGCGCGGCAGTGGATTCGAACATGCTCTTCATCGACGGGCTCGAAGTGCCGCAGGAGGATCGCATCGGGGAGGAAGGGCGCGGCTTCGAGTACATCCTGCACGGCCTGAACCCCGAGCGCATATTGATCGCTGCGGAAGCCATCGGCATCGGCCGCGCGGCGCTGCGCATCGCCTCGCAGTACGCGCAGGAGCGCATCGTGTTCGGCCGGCCCATCGGGCAGAACCAGGGCGTGGCGCATCCGCTCGCACGGGCCTGGGCCAACCTCGAGGCCGCCGACCTGATGGTGTTCAAGGCCGCCACGCTGTACGACGCGGGCGAGCCCTGCGGCATCGAGGCCAATGCCGCCAAGTACCTCGCGGCCGAGGCGGCGCACGATGCCTGCCAGAACGCGATCCTCACGCTGGGCGGCATGGGCTATGCGAAGGAATACCATGTGGAGCGCCTGCTGCGCGAGAGCTACATCCCGCGCATCGCGCCGGTGAGCCCGCAGATGATCCTGAACTTCATCGCGGAGAAGGCACTGGGGCTGCCCAAGTCGTACTGATCGCAATGCCATGAACAACGCCATCACCGTGACTCGCCACCTCGTCATCCGCGGCCTCGTGCAGGGCGTGGGCTATCGCTGGTCGATGGTGCAGGCCGCGCAGCGGCTCGGCGTGCAGGGTTGGGTGCGCAACCGACGCGACGGCAGCGTGGAAGCGCTGGCGATCGGCGAGGCTGGCGCGGTCGAAGCGCTGGTCCGTTGGGCGCAGCAGGGGCCGGACGGTGCGCGCGTGGATGCGGTCGACGTGGACGAGCGCCTCGACGCTGTCGCCGCGGGCGGCATACCCGGCGGCTTCGAGCAGCGGGGAACCGTCTAGCGCCCGCTTCGGTCTGCGTCCGAGCCCGGGTGCCGTGCGGTTGGCACCATTTGCAACCCCGCAGGCGCGCATTGCTACCTTCCGCGGCCTGTGTGCCTGGCAGGGCATTTCCATGTGTCGGACAATGGCCGACGGCCTTTCATCCTCCCGCGACATAAGAGACATCCCATGAAACTCCCCACCCGCGTCAAGCTCGTCGACGTCGGCCCGCGCGACGGCCTGCAGAACGAAAAGCAGCCCGTCTCGGCCGAGGTCAAGATCGGCCTCGTGCACCGCCTGCAGGACGCGGGCCTGAAGGAGATCGAGGTCACCAGCTTCGTCTCGCCCAAGTGGGTGCCGCAGATGGCCGACAACGCCGAGGTGATGCATGGCATCGTGCGCAAGCCCGGCGTGCGCTACTCGGTGCTCACGCCCAACATGAAGGGCTTCGAGGCCGCCATCGCCGCGCCGCGCGAGGAATGGCCCGACGAGATCGTGGTGTTCGGCGCCGCGAGCGAGGCCTTCAGCCAGAAGAACATCAACTGCTCGATTGCCGAGAGCATCGAACGCTTCGCGCCCGTGGTGGCCGCGGCGCGCGAGAAGGGCATCCACGTGCGCGGCGCGATGTCGTGCACCGTGGGCTGCCCGTATGAAGGCGAGATCGCACCGGCCAAGGTCGGCTACCTCGCGCAGCTGATGAAGGGCATTGGCGTGCAGCGCGTGGACGTGGCCGACACCATCGGCGTGGGCACGCCGCGCAAGGTGCAAGGGGCGATGGAGGCCACGCTGGCGCACTTCGATGTCGATGCCGTTTCCGGCCATTTTCACGACACCTACGGGCAGGCGCTGGTCAACACGCTGGCGGCGCTCGAACTGGGCGTGTGGAATTTCCAGTCGTCCTCGGCCGGCCTCGGCGGCTGCCCCTACGCGAAGGGCGCGACGGGCAACGTGGCGACCGAAGACGTGGTCTACATGCTGCACGGCATGGGCATCGAGACCGGCGTCGATCTCGACAAGCTGATCGACGCGGGCGTCTACATCAGCGAGGCGCTGGGCCGCGAACCGAACTCGCGCGCGTCGAAGGCGATCCGCACCAAGCGCGCCGGCTGAGCGGCTTCGTCTTCTTCAGCGCCCGAAGGCGCGCAGCCCGAGCAGCACGATCACCGCCGCGGCCAGCAGGACCGTCGTGCATTGCCAGAACAGCACCGGCCGGCGCTCGATCAGCGCGGGTGACCGCGGGCGAAGAAACTCCGGCCCCGGCGCCCTGAGGTCGTGCGCGAATTCGGACACCGCCTCCTGCCGCTTCGCCGCCTGCGGCTGCAGCGCCTTCTGCAGCACGGCATCGACCCACGCAGGCAGGTCGGGACGGAAATGCCGCACCGGCACATAGCGCAGCCGGCCGACATCGGCGGGTGAGCGGATGCGCGACGCCTGCAGCCCGTAAGGCAGCTGGCCGGCGAGCATCTGGTAGGCGATCACCGCCAGCGAGAACAGGTCGGATCGGGCCGTGCCGCCATGGCCGGTGAAGTATTCCGGCGCGGTGTACTGCAGCGTGCCTTCGATGGCGAGCGCCCGGCGCTCGCCGCTGCCGTCGGACAGGCCCGCGACGTGGGTGGCGGCGAGGTCGATGATCTTCACGGTGCCCGTGCGGTCGATCATCACGTTCTCGGGGCGCATGTCCTGGTGCAGCATTTCCTTGCTGTGCAGCGCCTGCAGGCCCCGCGCCAGCTGCTCGACGATGCCGCGCACGCTGTCCAGCGCGGGCCGGGGGTGGTCGACCATCCACTGCGCCAGCGTCTGGCCGTCCACGTACTCCATGGCCACGTACAGGTGGCTGCGCGTGCGTTCGACGGTGCTGGCCTTGAGCACGTGCGGGCTGTCGATGCGCCGCGCCACCCATTCCTCGAGCACGAAGCGGTCGAGGTAGTCGGGGTCGCCGCGCAGGTCGATCGACGGGAGCTTCAGCACCACCGGCTGGCCCGTGGCCTCGTCGGTGGCCAGGTACACGTGGCTGCGCGCGCTCATGTGGATCTCGCGCACGAGCGTGAAGCCCTCGAAGCGGTCCCTCGGCGCGAGGGCCGGCGGCAGCGCCAGGCCTTCGCGCTGCAGCTGCGCATGCGGCGCGTCGGCTTCGGGAAGCTCGTCGATGCGCAGCAGCTGGACCGTGCTGTCGTCGTCGCTGCCCTTGGCCTGCGCGGTTTCTGCCAGCAGGCGGGCGGCCGCGTCGAAATCGTCCCCGCAGCGGCCGAGCACCTCGTTCACCGTGCCGCTGTCGAGATGCGCGTACGCGCCATCGGTGGCCAGCAGGTAGACCTCGCCCGCCTCAGCCTGCCAGCAGCGGTAGTCGATCTCCACATTGGCGCCCGCGCCCAGAGCGCGCCCGAGGTACGACTCGGCCGACGACACGTTGACGCGATGGTCTTCGGTGAGCTGTTCCAGCGCGCCGGCATGCAGCCGGTAGATGCGCGCATCGCCGACGTGCAGCAGGTGCGCGTCGCGGCCCTTGAGGATCAGCGCGCTGAAGGTGCAGACGTAGCCGCTGTCCTTGTCGAAGCGCGCGTCGCTGCGCATCGTCTGCGCATGCAGCCACGAGTTGGTGGCGTCCAGCACCCGCTGCGCGGAGCGGCGCACCGACCACGCGTCGGAGGTTGCGTAGTAGTCGTCGAGAAAGCCCCGCACGGCCGCCGCGCTCGCCACCTGGCTCACGCGGCTGGAGCCGATGCCGTCGGCGAGCGCCACCGCGATGCCCTTGGAGGCGCGCAGCGCCCCCTCGGGCAGCATGGCGCCGTGGAAGTCCTGGTTGACCGGCGATTTGCGCCCTGCCAGCGAATGCTGGCCGAGCGTCACGCGCAATGCCTTGCGCGGCATCCAGGCCGGCTCAGCTGGCGGCGCGCTTGGGCGCCGTCTTGTAGTGCGTGGAGTAGAGCGTCAGCCCGACGAAGGTCAGGCCGCCGACGAGGTTGCCCAGCACCGTGGGCAGTTCGTTCCAGATCAGGTAGTCCATGATCGTGAACTTGCCGCCCAGCATCAGGCCGGTGGGGAACAGGAACATGTTGACGATCGAGTGTTCGAAGCCCATGTAGAAGAAGACCATGACCGGCATCCACATGCCGATCGCCTTGCCCGACACGGTGGTCGACATCATGGCCGCCACCACGCCCGTCGACACCATCCAGTTGCACATCACGGCGCGGATGAACAACGTGAGCATGCCGGCGGCGCCATGCGCGGAGTAGCCGATGGTGCGGCCTTCGCCGATGTGGCCGAGCTTCTCGCCGATGGCGTTGGGCGCCTCGCTGAAGCCGAAGGTGAAGATGACGGCCATGAACACCGCGACCGTCAGCGCGCCCGCGAAGTTGCCGGTGAACACCAGTCCCCAGTTGCGCATGACGCCGCCCCAGGTGGCGCCGGGGCGCTTGTCGAGCACGGCCAGCGGTGCCAGCGTGAACACGCCGGTCAGCAGGTCGAAGCCCAGCAGGTACAGCATGATGAAGCCCACCGGGAACAGCATCGCGCCAACGAGCGCATTGCCGGTGTTCACGGTGATGCTCACGGCAAAGGCCGCCGCCAGCGCGAGGATCGCGCCCGCCATGTACGAGCGGATGAGCGTGTCGCGCGTGGACATCAGCAGCTTGGATTCACCGGCGTCCACCATCTTGGTGACGAATTCGGCGGGGGCTAGATAGGCCATTCTGGTTCCTTGGAAGCGATAAAGACGAAACTGAAAAGGGAGACTGAGGCCTCAAGCCAGCGCGACGAGCACGCGGCCTTCCTGCACGCGCACGGCATGCGCGCGCACCGAGTGCTCGGGCGCTTCCAGGCATTCGCCGCTGCGCAGGTCGAAGTGGTTCTTGTAGAGCGGCGAAGCCACGACGATGCGCTCGCCCAGGCTGCCGACCAGCCCGCGCGACAGCACGCTGGCCCCCGCCTTCGGGTCGATGTTGTCGATGGCGAACAGCGCCTGCTCATGGCCGACGCTGAAGATCGCGACATGCACGCCGTCGACCAGCGCGCACACGCCGGTGTCGGGCAGGATGTCGGTGGCCGCGCACACCGGGGTCCACTGGAGCTTGTCTTGGGTCATGGGATTTCCTTGGGTGTTCTTCAGGCCATCGAGACGTCGGAGGCGGCTTCGCCGCGCTCTTCCACGCGGGCGGGGCGGATCTGGCCGCGCTCCTGCACGAAAACGATGTGCTCGTCCGGCTTCTCGCTGTTGACGAAGGAGCGGAAGCGCTGGCGCGTGACCGGGTCGTTCACCGCGGTCTTCCATTCGCACTGGTAGGTGTCGACCACGCGCTGCATCTGTGTTTCCAGCTCGTCGCCGAGGCCCAGCGTGTCCTGCAGCAGCACATCCTTGAGGTAGTCGAGGCCGCCCTCGAGGTTCTCGCGCCACGTGCTGGTGCGCTGCAGGCGGTCGGCCGTGCGCACGTAGAACATCAGGAAGCGGTCGATCAGCCGGATCAGCTCGGCCTTGGTGAGGTCGCTCGCGAGCAGTTCGGCATGGCGCGGCTTCATGCCGCCGTTGCCGCACACGTAGAGGTTCCAGCCCTTGTCGGTCGCGATGATGCCGACGTCCTTGCCCTGCGCTTCCGCGCATTCGCGGGTGCAGCCCGACACGCCGAACTTGATCTTGTGCGGCGCGCGCAGGCCCTTGTAGCGGTTCTCCAGTTCCACGGCCAGGCCGACGCTGTCGTCTACGCCGTAGCGGCACCAGGTGGAGCCGACGCAGCTCTTCACCGTGCGCAGCGACTTGCCGTAGGCATGGCCCGATTCGAAGCCGGCCGCGATCAATTCTTCCCAGATGGCGGGCAGCTGCTCGACGCGCGCACCGAACATGTCCACGCGCGCACCGCCTGTGATCTTGGTGTACAGGCCGTACTTCTTCGCCACCTGGCCCACCGCGATCAGCCCGTCGGGCGTGACCTCGCCGCCCGGCATGCGCGGCACCACCGAGTAGGTGCCATCCTTCTGGATGTTGCCGAGGAAGTAGTCGTTGCTGTCCTGCAGGCTGGCCAGGTCCTTCTTCAGCACGAACTCGTTCCAGCACGAAGCGAAGATGCTCGCGGCCGTCGGCTTGCAGATGTCGCAGCCCAGGCCCTTGCCGTGCTTTGCCAGCAGGTCGGCGAAGCTGCGGATCTCGCCCACGCGGATCAGGTGGTACAGCTCCTGGCGCGAGTAGGGGAAGTGCTCGCACAGGTGGTTGTTGACCGCCATGCCGCGCTTGGACATCTCCATCTTCATCACCTGCGTGACCAGCGGCACGCAGCCGCCGCAGGTGGCGCCGGCCTTGGTGCAGGCCTTCAGCTCGGCGACGGTGCACGCGCCCTCGCCCACGGCCTCGCAGATCCGGCCCTTGGTGACGCTGTTGCACGAGCAGATCTGCGCGGTGTCGGGCAGCGCATCGACGCCCAGGCCTGGCTTGGCCTTGCCGTCGCTCGACGGCAGGATCAGGAATTCAGGGTCGGCGGGCAGCGCGATGCCGTTGAGCGCCATCTGCAGCAGCGTGCCGTACTCGGCGGCATCGCCGACCAGCACCGCGCCCAGCAGCTGCTTGCCGTCCTCGCTGACGACGATCTTCTTGTAGATCTGCTTGCGCTCGTCGACGTACTGGTAGGCGCGCGACTTCGGCGTCTTGCCGTGCGCGTCGCCGATGCTTGCAACGTCCACGCCCATCAGCTTGAGCTTGGTGCTCATGTCGGCACCGGTGAAGGCGGCGTCGTCCTGGCCGGCGATGTGCCTGGCGGCTACGCGGGCCATGTCGTAGCCCGGTGCGACGAGGCCGAAGGTCTGCTCGTTCCACGACGCGCATTCGCCGATCGCGTAGATGTTGCGGTCGCTGGTGCGGCAGTGGCTGTCGACCGCCACGCCGCCGCGCGGGCCGACGGCCAGCACGCTCTGGCGCGCCAGTTCGTCGCGCGGACGGATGCCGGCGGAGAACACGATCATGTCGGTTTCCAGGTGCGTGCCGTCGGCGAACACCATGCGGTGGCGGGCGGTCGCGCCGTCGGTGATCTCCACCGTGTTGCGGCCGGTGTGCACGTGCAGGCCCATTGCCTCGATGCTGTTGCGCAGGGCGCGGCCGCCGCCTTCGTCGACCTGCACGGCCATCAGGCGCGGTGCGAACTCCACGACGTGGGTTTCGAGGCCCATGTCGCGCAGCGCCTTGGCGCATTCCAGGCCCAGCAGGCCGCCGCCGACGACCACGCCGCTCTTCGAGCGGGCGCCGCAGGCCTTCATGGCCTCGAGGTCCTCGATGGTGCGGTAGACGAAGCAGTTCGGGCGGTCGCGGCCGGGCACGGCGGGCACGAAGGGGAAGGAGCCCGTCGCAAGCACCAGCTTGTCGTAGTGCACCACTTCGCCGTCGGCCGTGGTGACGGTGTTGTTGCGCCGCTCGATGGCTACCGCCCGCGCGGCCAGGCGCAGCGTGAAGCCGCTGCGTTCGAAGAAGCCCGGCTCGACGAGCGACAGGTCTTCCGCCGTCTTGCCGGCGAAGAACTCGGACAGGTGAACCCGGTCGTACGCCGGGCGGGGCTCCTCGCACAGCACGGTGACTTGCGCGTTCGCGACGCCGAGCTCGTGGAGTTGCTCGAGGAACTTGTGGCCGACCATGCCGTGGCCGATGACTGCGATCTTCATTGGGGGTCCTGCACGCAGCCGGCCCTTGGAGGTGCAGCGCCGCGCTGTCGTGGCAGACAGCGGCAGCAGAGCCCCGCGACGGAACGGATGCGAAATTGGGTTGGAGCAGACGAGCTCGCGGCTTGTCGGCCGCCGGCTCGCTTGAACCCCGCCGTCGTTAGCGGAGGCACTGTGAACCGAGGGATAAGCAATATCCATGCCCAATCGTGCGGGTGCCGCGGCCGCCCTGACCGGCCGGTTGCGCACCGAAACCGCCCCGGGCCCGGCACCGGACGCACGGGCGTCGTGCGCCGTGGCGCCGCGACGCTCTTCGCATTGGTGCACCCCGGGCGGCGGCGCAGGCTTTTCCGTATGCTCTGGGGCCTCGATGAACCCAGAACCTGCTGAACCTGCCATGTGCGGCTCCGAACTCCATTCCCTTCCCGACGGTGTCCAGCGCGTCTCGCGCGTGCTCCAGGACGCCGGCCATCCGCATGCCCCGCGCATGCTCGACGACGCCTGCCGCACCGCGCAGCAGGCGGCCGACGCGCTCGGCATCTCGGTCGGCCAGATCGCCAAGAGCATCATCTTCCGCCGCAAGAGCGATGAGGCGGCGGTGCTGGTCATTACCTCGGGCGACAGGCGCGTCGACGAGAAGAAGGTCGATGCGCTGGTCGGCAAGACCGGCCGCGCCGACGCCGACTTCGTGAAGGCGCGCACCGGCTTCACCATCGGGGGCGTGTCGCCGGTCGGGCACGTGACCAAGCCCGTGGTGCTGATCGACCGCGAGCTGTTCCGCTTCGAGGAGATCTGGGCGGCCGCGGGCCATCCGCATGCGGTGTTCCAGCTGCGCCCGCACGACCTCGAGAAGCTCACCGGCGCGCCGGTGGCGGACGTGGTGTGAACTTCGACGAGGCCGAGACCTTGGCCGAGCGCGCCGTGGCCGTGCAGGCCATGGCCGACGACGTGCCCTCGCCGTGCTCTTCCGTGTGCCGCATGGACCGCCTGAGCGGCTTCTGCGAAGGGTGTTTGCGCACCATCCCGGAGATCGCTGGCTGGAGCCGGATGGAGGACGAAACGCGGCGCCACGTGTGGCGCGCGATAGAGTTGCGGGCGCGGGCCGGCATCTGGCGCGCTTCAGGAGACAACGCCGCATGAAGCACATCGACTTCTATCTCGACTTCATCTCGCCCTACGCGCACCTCGCGTTCGAGCACCTGCCGGAGGCGCTCGAAGGCCTGAGCTGCAGCGTGGCCTACAAGCCCGTGCTGCTGGGGGCGCTGCTCAAGCAGCACGGCCAGCTCGGGCCGGCGGAGATTCCGTCGAAGCGCAGCTGGACCTACCGCCACGTGCTCTGGCTGGGCCACACGAACGGCATCCGGATCGAGATGCCCGCCTCGCACCCTTACAACCCGCTGCCTCACCTGCGGCTGGCAGTGTCGACGAGCGACGACGGCAGCATCAGCCGCTTCGTGGCCGAGACCATCTTCCGCCATGTGTGGCGCGGCGGCGAAGACGCGGGCGACGCCGCGCGCCTCGCCGCGCTCACCGCGCAGCTGGCGCCGAAGCGCGACGCGAACAGCGAGGAGAGCAAGGCCCTGCTCAAGCGCAACACCGACGAGGCCCTGCAGCTCGGCGTGTTCGGCACGCCCGCCTATGTGGTCGACGGCCGCCTGTTCTGGGGCTTCGACGGCCTGCAGATGCTGCGCGCCTACCTGTCGGGCGACGCGTGGTTCGACGGCCCGCAATGGACCTCGGCGGACCAGCGCCCGTCCCTGCTGCGCAGCAGCAAAAACTGAGTGACCCCCGGATTTCTTACAACCTGAAACGCGCCCCGCGGGTTTCACCTTAAACCGTAAGCACCGGTTCAGTTTCGCGCAAGGCTCGGGTCAGTCGCGCCTCCAAGAATGCCTCACGGTCCCGAAACAGTCGGGCGCCGCATGAACGCACACACACAGGAGACGACGCAATGGCAGCCACACTAGATTCACGGGGAGTGCCGCATCCGGCCCCCCGGCCCATGTCCTCGGAGGAGAAGAAGGTCATCTTCGCCTCCTCGCTCGGCACCGTGTTCGAGTGGTACGACTTCTATCTCTACGGTTCGCTCGCCGCGATCATCGCGAAGCAGTTCTTCAGCGGCCTCGATGCGGGCGCCGCCTTCATCTTCGCGCTGCTGGCGTTCGCCGCGGGCTTCCTGGTGCGTCCGTTCGGTGCCATCGTGTTCGGCCGCCTGGGTGACATGATCGGGCGCAAGTACACCTTCCTGGTGACGATCCTGATCATGGGCCTGTCGACCTTCATCGTCGGCCTGCTGCCCAGCTACGCGACCATCGGCGTCGCTGCGCCGGTGATCCTGATCGCGCTGCGCATGCTGCAGGGCCTCGCGCTCGGCGGCGAGTACGGCGGCGCCGCCACCTACGTGGCCGAGCACTCGCCGCACGGCAAGCGCGGCGCCTACACCTCGTGGATCCAGACCACCGCCACGCTCGGCCTGTTCCTGAGCCTGCTGGTGATCCTGGGCGTTCGCGAAGGCATGGGCGAAGCGGTGTTCAACGACTGGGGCTGGCGCATTCCGTTCCTGGTGTCGATCCTGCTGCTCGGCGTGTCGGTGTGGATCCGGCTCTCGCTGTCCGAGTCGCCGGCCTTCCAGAAGATGAAGGCCGAGGGCAAGACCTCGAAGGCGCCGCTGTCCGAATCCTTCGGCCAGTGGAAGAACCTCAAGATCGTGATCCTGGCGCTGGTCGGCCTGACGGCAGGCCAGGCCGTGGTCTGGTATTCGGGCCAGTTCTATGCGCTGTTCTTCCTGACGGCACAGCTCAAGGTGGATGCGACCACGGCCAACCTGATGATCGCCGCCGCGCTGCTGATCGGCACGCCGTTCTTCGTGGTCTTCGGAACGCTGTCCGACAAGATCGGCCGCAAGCCGATCATCATGGCCGGCTGCCTGCTGGCCGTGGTCACCTACTTCCCGGTCTTCAAGATGCTGACCGAAGCCGCCAACCCCGACCTGGCCCGTGCACAGGCCACGGCCGGCGTCACGGTGACGGCCGACCCGTCGACCTGCTCGTTCCAGGGCAACCCGGTGGCCCGCGAGATCGACTTCAGGAGCTCGTGCGACATCGCCAAGCGCTACCTGGTGCAGAACTCGGTGAGCTATGAAAACGTGGCCGGCGCGCCGGGCTCGAAGGCCGTCGTGAAGATCGGCGACAAGTCGGTCGAGGCGCCCGTCGGCAACGTCGTGAACTCCAAGTTCGACGAGGGCTCCGCCAAGGAAATCGCCGCCTTCAAGAAGAGCGTGGCCGAAGACCTGAAGGTCGCGGGCTACCCGGCCAAGGCCGACCCCGCGAAGATGAACAAGGTGCTGACGGTGCTGCTGCTGTTCTGGCTGGTGCTGCTGGTGACCATGGTCTACGGCCCGATCGCCGCGATGCTGGTGGAACTCTTCCCCACGCGCATCCGCTACACCTCGATGAGCCTGCCGTACCACATCGGCAACGGCTGGTTCGGCGGCCTGCTGCCGACCACCGCCTTCGCCATCGTGGCCTCCACCGGCAACATGTACAACGGCCTCTGGTATCCGATCATCATCGCCGGTGTCACGCTGGTGGTGGGCACGCTCTTCATCCGCGAAACGAAGAACGTGGACATCTACGCCAACGACTGATCGCTGCTCGCGCAAAGGAGGGCGCCATCCGCCCTCCGTTCAACAAAGAGGCTTCATGCCAACCGCATGAAGCCTTTTTCTTGAGCCCTTTGAATCAACCTCGTCAGGAGACAGCACCCATGTGGAAACTCGCCGTCGGCTTCATCGTCTTTGCCGCCATCGCTCTGTTCGTGATTTCCAAGGCCGGCGACAAGGTCGACATGTCGGGCGAGAAGCATGGCGCCGACGCAGCGCACGAAACGGCGCCCGCCGCCGCGCCGAAGTAGGAAGGCGCCGCGCAGCGGTCAGCGCTTGAACTTGCCGTCGCTGATGATCGACAGGTCCGCGAAATCGATGCCGCTGTGATCCTGCGGCGAGTAGCTCACCTCGAGCCCGCCGCCCAGGTCGTAGCCCCGCAGGCTGTCGAGCGCCGCCACGATCTTTGCGCGTGTGGGCTTGGGGCCCGCGCGGCGCAGCGCCTCCACCAGCACCTTGGCCGAGGCGAAGCCTTCGAGCGTGGCCGGCGACAGTTCGGCCTGGCCCTTGGCCTGCGCGAGGGCCAGGGCTTCCTTCACCATCGGCTGGCCGAGCGAGCGCTCGTTCGGGAACACCTGCGTCACGATCACGCCGCGGCTCGCGTCGCCCAGCTGCTTGATGAAGCCCGACGAAGCGTTGTTCGACAGCGTGACCACCTGCGCCGCGGAGCCCGCGGCGCGCAGCGCCTTGATGCCGTCCACCACGGCGACGCCCGAGCCGATCCACACCACGGCCTGTGCATCGGCATCCTTGATGGCCGGCACGATGGTCTTGTAGTCGGGCTTCTCGCGGTCGGCCGGAATGGTCACGACCGGCTTGGCCTTGCCCTTGGTGAAGCCGGTCATCGCACCCTCGAGCGCGTCCGCGCCGAACGAGTCGGTCACATGCACCACCGCAATGCGCGTGAGGCCGATGGTCAGCAGGTGCTGCACCGCCTTCTCGGCCTCGCGCTGGTAGGTGGCGCGCACGTTGAACACGTGCTTCTGCAGCGGCTTGTGCAGCACCATCGCGCCCGTCGAGGGGCCGATGAGCGCCACGTCGTACTTGTCGAGCCACGGGATGATGGCCTGCGAGTGCGGCGTGCCGCGGCTCATGAAGAGCGCCAGCACCCTCTTGTCCTCGATCAGCACGCGGGCGTTCTCACTGGCGCGCTTGACGTCGAAAGCGTCGTCCATGCGGATCATCTCGATCTTCTCACCGTGGATGCCACCCTGGGCATTGGCCGCATCGATCACCAGCTGGGCGCCGCCGATGGTCTCGTTCACGCCCGCGGCCACCGAGCCGGTCATGCCGGCGGTCTGTCCGATCAGGAT
>Ga0207709_10001614_pt1 | contig 15344 bp, 19 predicted proteins | sample KBSM34metaG_FD_184397 | JGI IMG/M metagenome (GOLD analysis project Ga0207709, IMG submission 184397) | Miscanthus rhizosphere microbial communities from Kellogg Biological Station, Michigan, USA - KBS M3-4 metaG (SPAdes) (version 2) | ecosystem: Host-associated > Plants > Roots > Rhizosphere >...
GCTGATGATCGAAAGCCACCTGCAGGAAGGGCGGCAGGACATCGTGGACGGCCAGCCGCTGGCGCATGGCGTGTCCGTGACCGATGCCTGCATCAGCCTGGAGCAGACCGTGCCTGTGCTGGAGCAGCTGGCTGCGGCGGTGAAGGCGCGGCGGGCGAAGCTGCGGGGATGAGTTGACTGGCCGGGTCTGTTTTGGACCCGCGTCAGGCAATGGGGCAGTCCTGTCCTTCGGCAGGACTGCAATGCAATCGCCACAGCGCAGTGGCGTGCATATGAGCTGCCGATGTAAAAGCAGGGTTGGCAGACTGCGAATTCAATTCAGGCGCTGGTGCAGCACAGGCTGTGCATCAAGACTTTCAGATCAGTCCGATTGCATCATGCATTTTTGCAATGAATGATTGATTTATTCATATCGAATTGAAAGATTCTTCTATTGCTGCATCCAGATGTATTTCGAGGATTGCACCAATATGTTTGGCCGTCATTGTTATGTTTGTCCATATTCCGGAATGAGAGGGGCGGAGGACAAATAAAATGAATGGCTCTATCAAAGAAGTCCAGAATCTTCATTTCAAAGAATTCGGGTCATATGTCATGGGTTTTGATTCTGCGGAGGAGGGATAGGTATGAGGCCTGGCGATGCAAAGCGGGTATTTGATCTTGCAGTTGGGCGCTCCGCCCCACCGATTGCCTCCATGGTCACCATTTTTGCCATTAGTTTTTATAGCTCGACTCTCGTTGCCCAATTCAGCATAGCCCTTTCCTTTGCATCACTTTTCTTTGTGTTGCCGGCGAGTATTGGTTCCATCTTTTTTCCGGAAATGGCTGCCAGCAAAGAGAAGGAGCAATCGGACTCACTCATCAGTTTGCTGTTTTGGCTGGTATTTCTGTACACCGGGTTTTGTTTTATTCTGGTGTATTGGCTTCCTGTTATCTCGAAAACCCTGATATCCGGTTTGCCAGAGGAACTGTTGGATGGGGCCGTATCGCAGGCAAGATTGATAATTCTGTGTATTCCATTCTTCGGAATCATCAATGTATGTAGCTGCGTTCTTGAGTCAAGATCACATACTGCCATCGTTGCAAAATTCAGAATGTGGCAGGTTTTTTTCCATGCAGCCTGTGTGATTGTTGTGCTGGCGCTGCTTGGGAAGAATGAGTGGATGAGTGATGATTCGGTCGCTCTTGCCTATCTGTTCAGTGACATCATTTTTTCCGTTGCCGCATATGCTTTGATGCGGAAATACTGTCAATTCAGATTTTCATTCAATTTTCGTGTATTGCCTGGCAGAAGAATATTTTCCGTTTTGATCCCTGGCTATGCCAATGCGTTCTTTGGGAAATATCTGCTTTATATATTGTCAATGTCTGTTGCAGGGCTGGGTGCAATGTATTCTGCAATTCAATCTCAAGCTTCTGCCATATTGCTGTTGGCAGAACTGCCTGCCATGGGAGTCTGTGCTCTTCTGGCAATGGAGATATCCAAAAATCGTGGAAAATGGGCAGTGCAATTTCAGTTCATCAAAGATTCATCGTCATTGATGATTTTTTGTGCCATTGTTCCAGTTGTTGCATTGTCTGTATTCATGCTGTTCTATGAAATATCAGAAGCGAATGGCTCTCAAATTGTCGGGGAAGGTTTCCTTTCCTTGGTGTGCAAAGGAACTACGGATGTGGTGTTCTTCTATGCGGCAGCAATTTCTGGAGGGCTAGGTCTTTATTGGTCATCAAGAATGATTTTTTGGACTATTTATGCAGTGATATTTTTTGCCCCGATGTCATTGGGCTTCCATGGCTCCAGTTATTCCATGATCAACTATATTTTCTCGTTTTCTTCTCTCGTGTCCTGTGTGATGTTGGTATTGCTTATTCACAATAGGCGAGAGTCTCTATCTGAAGAGAAGATTGGCTTGAAGGAAAGCTTGTAGCCGTGGTGGCCTTGGCGAGGTCGTCTGCCCTTCGACAACCTCGCAGCCCCGCAACCGCCACGACGCAGGCGCTGACATACGGGGTGGGGAGGCGGCGGGAGCGCCCTCAGGCCCGCGCTGGCCTGGGCTCCAGATTGCGCGCCGTGCCCAGCCAGGTCGCGCAATGCGTTTCATGACCATCCTCGGCCACCGCGTACAGGTCGGCTGCGCAGATGCTGAGCACGCGGCCGGCATCCACCACGCGGCCGCGCGCCCGCAGGTGGGTGCCGCGTGCGGGGGCGAAGAGCTTCACGCTGCCGTCCACCGTGGCATTGGCCCAGCCTGGCGGTAGCACAGAGCCTGCGGCCGACACCGCCGCAAAGTCGCCCAGCGCAAAGATCGCCGTGGCCTGCAACTGGCCCGGCTGAAAGCACAGCGCATCGGCAATGGGCATCTCCAGCTCGGTGGCGCCGGGCTCGGCCCGCACGAAGCGCAGGCCCAGGGTGCGCGCCATGGGCATGGCCAGCACGGCGTTCTGCAGCGCCTGGGTGGATGGGGTGGGGTGCGTGATCGGCTCAGTCATGGCTTGTCTCCTTCGTGGTGGGTGAAGCGGCACGGCGCACGCGCGGCCAGGGCGCGGCGGGTTTGTCGGGTGCGTTGGATGGGGCCGGTGCCATCTGCGCCAAGTCCCGCTCGGCCTGGCGGGCGCGCAGCCACTGCACATGGTCCAGGGCCTGGGCGCGCTGGGCCTGCAGCGCGGCGATCTGTTCGTCTATCTCCTGCACGCGCTGCTGCACGGCATCGGCCAGGTCACCGGGACCTATGCGCCCCGCACGCCAGGCGCGCAGGTTCTCCGCAATGCGCGGCAGCCCGAACCCCAGCGCGCGGGACATGGCGATGAACACCACCTCGCGCCGGGCCGAGCGCGGATAGTCGCGGTAGCCATTGGGCAGGCGCCGTGGCTTGAGCAGGCCCGCGCGCTCGTAGTGGCGCAGCGCGTGGATGGAGACGCCCGTGAGCTGGGCGAGTTCGGAGATCAGCATGTGCCAAGGCTAGCAAGGCTCGTGCTGGGCTAGGGTTGGGGAGGGGACAGGTTTTTTCCCGCCTCTTCGCGAATCCAGTCCAGGAATGCACGCACTTCGGGGCGGTCGGCCGCTCCGGGCCGCGTCACCGCGTAGTAGGCAAACCTTGCGGGCCATGGCTTGTCCAGCACCTGGATGAGCCGGCCCGCCGCGATTTCTTCCTGGGCATAGGCCTGCGGCACCAGCGCCAGGCCCTGGCCAGCCTCTGCCGCACGGATCAGCAGGAAGTCATCGTCAAAGGCACTGCCGCGCTCCGCGCGCATGTCGTCGGCCACGCCATGCGCTTTCAGCCAGAGCGGCCAGTCTGCGCGGTCGCCGTCATGCAGCAGGGGGTAGCCCAGGCAATCGCCGGCCTCATGGATCACTGCCCCGTGCGCCTTCAGGAATCCCGGCGAGGCGACGGGCGTCAGAACCGGCGCCATGAGGGGGAGAACCTCCAGCCCCGGATAGTCTCCCAGCCCATGGCGCAAGGCCACGTCCACCCGGTCGCGCCGCAGGTCCACCAGTTCCGACGTGGCCTCCACGCGGATTTCGATGTCCGGGTGCAATTGCTTGAAACGCCCCAGCCGGGGCACCAGCCAGGATGCCGCGAACGTGGCGACCGTGCTGACGGTCAGGCTCCGTCTTGCCTTGGTGCTTTCCAGGTCATGCATGGCCTGGTCGATTTGAAGAAACGCTTCGCGCAGCCTGGGGAACACGCTGGCGCCTGCCTCGGTCAGCCGCATGCCAAGGCGCTCACGCTCCAGCAACACCACTCCCAGGCGGTCTTCCAGCACGCGGATCTGCTGGCTGACGGCGCCGGGCGTGACGTGCAGCGCCTGTGCCGCAGCCTTGACGCTTTTGCGCTGCCCCACTTCCACGAAAGTGCGCAGCGCCTGCAATGGATAGGTCATCTTGTTTTTAGATTTACTAAATTCTTGGAGCAGAAATCATCGCTTTAGATTAGACGTATATCTGTTGAGAATAAGTCTTTCCAGTGATTCTATGAATTCAGTTTATCTAAAATTCAAATGCTCCATCTCTATTCAGACAGCTCCCCCAATGGCTTCAAGGTGACCATTGCGCTTGAAGAGCTTTCGCTGCCTTACCAGCTGCACCATGTGCGCATCGATGAAGGCGAGCACCGGCAGCCGGCCTTTCTGGCGCTGAATCCCCATGGCCGCATTCCCGTGCTCACGGACACCGAGACGGGGGTGGTGTTGTTTGAGTCAGCGGCCATTCTTCTGTACCTGGCCGACAGGGCCGGACAGCTGCTGCCAGAGGACCTGCAGGCCCGCTGGGAGGCGATCAAATGGCTGCAATTCCATGCGTCCAGTGTCGGGCCGCTGCTGGGCCAGCGCGTGCACTTCGAGCTGTTTGCGGACAGCCCGGTTCCTGCCGCAATCGAACGCTACCGGCGCCTGACGGAGGATGCGTTCACGGTGCTGGACCACGCGCTGCAAGGCCGTCCCTACCTGGCGGGCGACTGCTACTCCATTGCAGACATTGCCCATTTCGGCTGGATGCACATCGCGCGAATCATCCACTTCGACTTCAGCCGGCACCGCCATCTGAGCGCATGGCATGAGCGGGTCGCGGCCCGGCCTGCGGTGCGCAAGGGCATCACGCTGCCGGCACCGGCAACCGGCGCATGAACACGAGTCAGGTCCAGACAATGAACGCAACTCCTCTCTCCCCGCGCACGGGTGGGGCTTCCTATGCCTCGTTCTACGCACACCCTGGCTACCGGCGCATGTTTGCACCAGACCGGCTGACCGTGGGCATCTTCCTGCCGCTGCGCAGCTACAAGGGCGACATGTCGGTGCTGCGCGGGCAGGCCGATCTGGTCACCCGCATCGACCAGCATGGCTTTGCCGCCGTGTGGGTGCGCGATGTCCCCTTGTTCGATCCCTCGTTCGGAGACGCTGGGCAGGTGTTCGACCCCTTCACCTACCTGTCCTTCCTGGCTGCCCGTACCCGCAAGATCGCCTTGGCCACGGGCAGCGCCATCGTCTCCCTGCGCCATCCGATCGACCTGGCCAAGGCCGCCACAAGCATTGACCAGCTCTCCGGCGGCCGGCTGGTGATGGGCTTGGCCTCTGGCGACAGGCCGATGGAGTTTCCCGCCTACGGACTGGAACACGCGGCCCGGGCACAGCGCTTTTCCTAGGCCGTGGCCTATATGCGCCAGCTCATGCAGCCTGGGCTCCTGGACATCGACTCCCCGCTGGGGCGCCTGGAAGGCGCCGAGTTTCTCCCCCAGCCCGTTGCGGGGAGCATTCCGCTGATGGTGACGGGATCGTCAGGCCAATCGCTGCCATGGATTGCAGAGCATGCAGATGGCTGGCTGACCTACCCCGGTGCCACCCATACCCCCCGGGGGCCCCAGCACCTGGCGGAAAAAATCCGTGCCTGGCGTGACCTGATCCCTGGAGGCGCATTCCGCCCGCACATGACGAACGAGTGGATCGACCTGGTCGATGACCCCGGCCATCCCCCAACCCCGTTGCATGGGGGCTATGTCCTGCGCACCGGGCGCAAGGGACTGGTGGCATTGCTCGAACAGTGGCAGGCGGCGGGGGTGAACCACGCGGCGCTGGGCATCCAGTGGTCACAGCGCCCGCCCGCCGAGGTGCTGGAGGAACTGGCCCAGGAGGTGCTGCCGCACTTTCCCTCGCACGAAGGGCTGACGGCAGTGGCGGCTGACTGGTGAACGCAGGCCGGGGACAGGAGTGACCAGGCCTTGGCGAGCATGGAAAAGCACCGGACGCCGAGCCCCGTGACAATCCGCCCCTCGAACATGGCCGATACGGTCTTGGACCGAAGTGGGTCATGGCTGATGGAGCCGTACCGTCCATGCAATGGCTTGCTGTAGAGGGCTTCCATCTGCGTTGAGGGGACGGTTTTCTTGCTTTCTTGAGTGGAAGCACCCATTAGCTACATGATTCATTAATTGGAAGCAAAAAATCAAAATTTGATGCACTATAAGCTAACATAGTTGCCTGATAAACGAGCCTATAGGCTAGCAATGTCTCCCGAACTGAATCAGCTTCGACTCGAACAGTTGGACGCAAACCTGTCAAATTACGCAGACTTGGTGAAGCAGCAGACGCCCGCACGGGGATGGCTGAAGCTCATCCGGGAGGCGTTGGGACGCACGCAACGCCAGCAGGCCCAGCGGCTGGGCGTCTCCGGTGCCACGCTGCACAAGTCCGAACAGTCCGAAGCGGAGGACCGCATCACGCTTGGGCAACTGAGAAAGCTGGCCGACGGGTTGGACTGCGAACTGGTCTACGCCCTGGTTCCCCGGCAACCGCTCACCAAAGTGGTTGAGGAACGCGCCCGCGTCATTGCCATGGAGGAGGTCGCGGGCGTGGCCCACACCATGGGACTCGAAGACCAGCGCCCGGGCGCCGATCGGCTTCGCAAACAGGTGGAACGCAGGACCGAAGAGTTGCTGCGCGGCCGATGGTCGGAGCTATGGCGATAGACCTCGACGAGCAGGACGGCCAGAGCCCGCTAGACCCGGACGAGAAGGCCGGGCTCATCCCCCAGCACCTGGCAACCAAGGGTGACCTGAATGAATGGGAGCAGGAAAACCTCCTGATTGCTGTGCGCTGGCTGAAGCGGGTGCGGCCAAACGTGCTCAGCGAAGGATTCTGTCGAACCTTGCACTCCAAGATGTTCAGCTTGACGTGGTCGTGGGCAGGCACGTTTCGCAAGTCGGATAAGAACATCGGTTGCGATTGGACGCAGGTGGGCGTCCAATTGGCACAGCTTTTCGGGAACACGCAGTGGTGGGTGGAAAACGCCACCTTCCCTCCTGACGAAATCGCTGCGCGCTTTCACCGCGATCTGGTATGGATTCACCCGTTTCCCAACGGCAACGGACGTCACTCGCGCATGATGGCCGACGCGCTGTTGCGCAGTCTGGGACAGCCGGCCTTCTCTTGGGGAAGTGGCAGCAATCTGGTGGCGGCCAATGATGTACGGGCTCGCTACCTTGCGGCCCTGCGAGCTGCAGACCAAGGCAACTATCAACTGTTGCTGGCATTCGCCCGTAGTTGAGCGGGGTCCGTTGTCCGCCATCGAGTGGACTCGCTGCAGCTGCTCCGCGTCTGTGCTTGAGCAGCTTCCTCTGGGCAGACGCCCCGTGAGCTGTGCGAGTTCGGAGATCGGCATGTGGCAAGGCTGCCAAGGCTTGTGCTGGACCAGGGTTGGGGAGTGACAGGTTCTTCCGACCGCTCAACGCAATCGTGAACGGTCAAGAGGCCTGATTCCGCCGTGCATCCACAAGACCCAAGAACATTCAAGCTTGGTGCGCTGCAGGCCTCATCACGCGCGCCGTGAACCGGGCCATGAACTCGCGCGTGGCAACGCGGGCGCCCAGGGCCGTCAGGTAGTTGGCGCAACCGTGCACCACCGAGGCGCGGTTGTCGTCGAAGGCTTTCAGCCCCAGGCGAACCACGTCTTCGCTGGACGCTTTTTTCCCGAAGGATGCGGCCTCGCCGGCGCGGGCGAAGAACGCCGTATCGGTAGCGCCCGGGCACAACGCCAGCACGCGCACGCCGCGCGGCCGGTATTCGGCCCAGAGCGCTTCGCTGAACGAAAGGACAAAGGCCTTGGTCGCGGCGTAGACCGCCATGTACGGGACCGGCTGAAACGCTGCCGTGGAGGCGATGTTGATGACGCCGCCCTGGCGCTGCTCCAGTGCGGGGAGACACAGGTGCGTCAGCTCCACCAGGGCGCCCACATTCAGATCGATGGCCTCCCGCTGCATGGCCAGCGCCAGTTCATCAAACCTGCCGTGGGTGCCGAAGCCCGCGTTGTTCACCAGCAGATCCGGCAGCAGGCCCCTGGCGCTGACGGCATCGAAGACCCGCCGGGCCGCCCCGGGTGTGGCCAGGTCCTCGACCAGGAATTCGGCGCCGGGCAATTCGCTGGCGAGCTTTTCGAGCCTGTCGCGGCTGCGCGCGATCAGCACGACTTTGGCGCCACGGCGGGCAAGTTCCCTGGCGAATACTTCGCCGATGCCCATGGAGGCGCCGGTCACCAGGACGGTTTTCTGGGAGAAATCAAAGGGGGTTTTCATGCACTCGAGTATTGCGACGGGGTGCCAGGCTGGGAATGGGCAGCGCTGGTAAGCTGATTTGCATTCATGAAAAACCAACCGCCCACCACCTGGGATGACCTGCGCGTGCTCCTGGCGCTTCACCGCCACCAAAGCCTGCTTGCCGCAGGCGCTGCCCTGGGCCTGTCCACCTCCACCGTGGCGCGGCGCATCGAGGCGCTGGAGCAATCCCTGGGCCGCGCCCTGGTACACCGCAGCAGCGCAGGGACGACGGTCGAGCCCGATGCAATGGAACTGGTGGAACTGGCCGAGCAATTCGAGCTGGGACTGGGCGGCATCAAGCGCGACGACCGGCCCGATGAGAAGGCCCATGCGCTGACCGGCACCATCCGCGTCAGCATGGGCGAGGGCTTCGTGAAGCCCGTGACCGCCGTGCTCTCGCAGTTGAGAAGCACGCACCCGGGGCTTCATATCGAAGTGGCCGTGGAGTCGCGCTTCACGGATGTCGGGCGGCGCGAAGTGGATGTGGCGCTCAGGGTCGGGCGCTCCAGCTCGGCCGTGGTGGTGGAGAAAGGGGTGGGGCAACTGACGTTTGGCCTGTACGCCTCGCACGGCTATGTCGAGCAGCGCCTGCCGGGTCGCCACCTGTGCGTGCAGGACTTTGCCAGCCACGACTTCGTGGGACAGGACCTGGCCACCGGCCGGCAGGACGCCTCCAACCTGTGGCTGGCCAGCCGGGGCGCCACCCGATTCGTCTTTCGATCCGGCTCCGACCTGGCCCGCCAGGAGGCCACGGAGCAAGGTCAGGGCATCTGCCTGCTGCCCGACGCCATGGCCCATGCCGTGCCCGGCCTGGCACGGCTGGAGGTGGACGCGCCACTGCCGTCCTGCCCGGTGTACCTGGCCTATCACCGCGACCGCCGCAACGTGCCGGGGGTGCGGGCGGTCATTGACGCGCTGGGTGTGGCGCTGGCCGAAGGTCTGCAACTGCAAGCAGAAAAGGCGAAGGCGGCCAGCCCCGCCGCGAAGCCATGACAGGCACGGTCTTTCCAGATCTTCTGGTCTTGCACGTCGATGAGCCGGGCGACGAAGCTGCGTCCGTTACGCTGGCCAGCGACCAGGCGACCGTCACCGTGTTCTGCCACCCCTGCACCTTGAGCGCCGGACAGAGGGTTCGCAATCGTCTCAGTGCATTGGACGTCCGGCTGCTCCAATCACCGTATGGCTTCGATTGGCCGCAGGACGAGCGAGAAAAGCTGGGGCGCGACAGACTGATCCGAACCGGACATTACGCGTACAGCGGCACGGGGAGGGTTATCGATGCAGGCCGTGGACTGGTGCTGGTTCACGGATTCCTCGTCGATTTTGGGAAAGTTCCAGACGTCGATCACGTTGAATTCGATGTCGTGAGGCTGGATTGCGACGAGGATACCGTCGATGAAGAGCCCAGCGCCATCGTTGGTCGTTGATCTTGACGGGAAAAAACGGGGCCTTGGCTGGCGTAGAACGACGGTGGATTCAACCGTTGTGAATTCAACCAGTCGATGCAGCACCATGTCCGCCTCTGGCCGAAAATCCAAGCGCCGCGCCAATAAGAAAATGATGAACTCAAATATATGGATTATGGTCGCTTGAGCCCCGGTCAGCCCGATGGCGAGAATTTCGCAAGCTGACCCTCAACGGAACTGCGGCAAAATATCAGCCACAGGAGTCAGTCAGCCATTCTTCGTATTCATCGAGCGACAAGAGCGTCGCCTGATAACGAACAAGACGGTCTGCATGATATTCCAGGACGTTGCTGCATTTCAGATGTTTCAGCTGCTCTACCGCGTATGCAGATATTTTTATTTCCTCCGCAAGCCAACTCCTGAGCGTCATATTTTCGACTGTCATTTTCATTTGTAGAACCTGCTTCTGCACTACGTGCGATTGCAGCATACTCTCTCAGAGCGCTGCTGATTCCGGACCCGAAAACTAAGATGCATCTTCGTAGTAAAAGCAAATTTCTATTTCTGCTTCATGCCCGGCAAGAAGCGCCAAAGTTTCGCTTGTAATAAATGGGCCACCTCCCGTCCCATTTCCGCCCCAGAAGACTGAAAAATAATATTTATAACCCATTGATTTCAGATCGCCAAGGCTTCTTTTATTATTCAGGCAGCTTAGCAAGGATTTAATGTGATCCTCTATGCTTGTACTGAGAACCGTACCGTTCGTGTCTAAAACCCACCCATACCTAGGCAGATCGGGTCGCCTTCGGATTCCAGCAGCGTCTAGTCGTCTTCGCGTCTGGCGTCGCTCTGGAGATTCTTCATCTGTAAAATCGAACTTCTCCAGTGAAGATTGCGAAAATATTTCCGAAGGAAGTTCTGAGCGATCATCGGATCGAATAAATAGTGTGCAATAGCATGTCATTGAGAATAATCATCTATTAGATGGATGATGGATGATATTCTGCTATTTCGGCGCAAAAAGAGCAGGCAATCCATTGATCCAGGGAACTTCGGAGTCGTCATCGCTTTCGAGTGCATCAAGTTCTTCAAAGGTGAGCCAAACCCCATGCGGGTCTACCCAATATCGTTGACCGTTGGTTAAGGTGACAGCCTTTGATATTGCTCGCAAATTGCCTCTCAAAAGTAGTTCTGTAGGAACGACTTTAGTCATAAAAACGGTGTGCTCCGGTGTCTGCGCTTCTGTCGCGAGTTGCAGCGCATGTGTACGAGCGCCGTCAGGCGCTTGGCACAACGCAATCCGATATTCCTGCAATTGGTCGATACTGGCTGGAGACCACATTTTGTATTCCTCAAATGAATTAAGGATGGATTGGCTCGGGAAACGCGTGCCGATCCATCAGGGCGGGGTACGACGCAGAAAAGCTCCACTCTTCATCACTGATGTCGGTTGGATAGGGCTTGAGGGCACCGCCGAACTCTACTCGCCTACCAGCGGCGGCGAACCAAAGCTCATGACACGCTCTAGATCCCTGACAGAACCGCCTCAAGCGCCGTACCAGCGTGCTGGCCTGCGCCGCGACGTTACCGACAGGGCGCCGCAAAACCTTCTCTGGCAACCCGTTGCAGATGAGCAACTAATACATGAGTTAAGCCACGAAGCGGTGTGGGATTGAATGATTACTTAAGTTCCAGCGGTCCACACTTTTGCATGCCTTATCTTCTCCAATAATTCCTCGTACTGCGGGGATTTTGTGGCTAGATCTTCGATAAGGAGGATCGCTTCTTGCTCAATACGGCTCCCGCGTCGAAGGAAGGCCGCATCTTCCCCGGTTTCATATGAAGATCCGTAGCAGAGACGACCGAGAAAGCGCTCGAAGAAAAAAGGGATGCATCTATCATCGAAATCTTTGAGATCCACATAGTAAGTGCTCCCTTGAGGACCAGAATCTCGATATCGGCCATGAGCAGCGATTCGCACTGGATGGGTTGGGGCGAACGGCCAGTCGTCTAGCTCTGGAAAGCAAGGAATGGATGTGTCGAGGCTCATAGGATTAACTGGATTTAGACGGCAGCATAGTCGAGATTGACGTTCGGATGTTTGACGTTTGTGCTGAACGGATGCCTCTGAATAAAAGATGTCCGCCCTTATGGAGGCTTGGTGACCAACATGAAGGTCAGCAGCAGGCTGCGCAAGACGTACCCCGGGATCTTCAGCGACGAAGACTTGGCCAAGCGCGTCGAGCGCGCGGTCTTCGAGGCCTTTGAACTGCTGCCCGGCGATGACGATGAGGTGGTGCCGCGCCTGGATGTGGTGGCCCGATGAATTCCTGAGGGCTCCTGTCAATTCAGTTTCCGGATCTCTGGATGCAATTTGCTCAGTAGCCAATTGCTGTTGCTTCATGGCCAGCACTCCTTGCGCCAAGTGCAGTCATTGTGTTGCATCGACCGGTTGAATTCACAGAACGCTTTGAAGCGTCGGGCCTCAATCAGCCACATGCATACTGCGATGCCTCAGGAAAGCTTCCCGTTCGCAGGCGCTCGCTTGTCACCTTGTTCACTGCACGCTGGAAGCGCTTACCTCCCTCGTCCCCAACCATCGGTCTCAACAAACTGGCTCGCGAGGATGCCTTGTCAATGCGAAAAAGTCCGCGCTGTTGCCCGGTGAGCATGAAGCGCCCCTTGGTACGGGGATCATCGCCCCAGACGTCGGCGACAAATACGTAGTCGACGTACTCACTGGTCTCTTTTTCTCGAAGAATTCCAAGCGACATCGCATCGAGTCGCGCAGCATCGCTGCTATTGGGGCCTGAGTTCATCATCGTATTCGTGGAGACTAGAGGAAAAAGAGGCAGCCGCGAAGGTCCGTAGTTGGTCGAATTCGACCGGCCAGAAGGTACGAGCAAGAACACACCGATTCTCCCGTCGCTTCAGCACAATACCGGAAGCGCACTCAAAGGCCCCCTGAACATGCCAAGAAGACACCGGTCACTACAAGGAGGATGCTGACAAGTGCTATGCCTGCCCACCAGATGCGCGAATCACGCTTTGCGCATTTTTGGCATACACGTGCTGAAGTGGCCGAACCGGGGCCTCCAGCTACACGAATAAAAACGGATTGCATAGGACCCAAGTTTGCGCCGCAACGAAAGCAATTCCAGGAGGAGATGATCTTCCTTGCTTTCCGGTAATTCCAACGGTCCCAGACGAAAACCCCTAAGAACACTACAGCAACGAGTGCAAAAAAGATGAGATCTGTATTCATGATGCCGGGAGATGGTGGTGAAGATCAGGTTTTAGCCGCATGCTGTACTTTGCAAGCGCGCCTATTTTTACTTAACGACAAGGTGGCCGAGCAGACTGTCAATTTCTTCGTCTGTATGACCCTTGCCGTCTCCTGCCATATCCCAGTGCCAAAGGGCTTGAACTTCGGGTGTTGCAATGTTCTGAAATATGTCTGCCGCAACCCATGCAACATCAGTGCGTTCGAGCTGAAAGCGCCGTGCAATAGCTCGCAATGCCACTGAAGGCCGACCTGCTGTTAGCTCCGAGCGGGCGGTGGCAAGAATCTCTGGCGTCACTTCGAACATATGGGTCTTAGGATACTCGGGCTGAAGGCTGACCGGCTGCTTCTGGTGGCTTGCCATCGTCTGAGAAGAACAGCCTCCCTTCGCGATATCGATACGCAGTCAGTGATCTCTTGCCGCTTAATCCTGCCAACATGCCGTCATAGGGGCTGCAGTTGGTTCGCCCCTGCCGCCCAGCCATCAACCCCAATACAGCTTTTTTCGCCTGCGCCCGACCACCGCGAGCCAGCTTGCTCCACACCAGGATCACTTCAGCAAGATCATCGTCCTCGCAGTAAAGGTAGGCAGTCGGCACTCCGAGGATTTGCGCAATCCGGTGAGACATTTCCACGGGTGGCCGCCATTGTCGTATCCAAGCCAAAGACAACCATCCTGGCTCGGCTTCCGTTCTACGAATTCCGTAGAGACGCCCCTCGCCGATTCAACGAGCATCACAGGATGCCTCATCATCCCGATCCTTCATCGGCTGCTTCTGCCGCGCCTCGGCTCGACGAACTCGCCATAGACGCCGTCCTGCACATGGGCGCTGCGCTGGATGTGCTGGACCTGCACGCTCGCCACAACATCACAGCCATCAACTGCGTCTGCCGCGACCTGCTGCGCATCTACTACGTGAAGGCCGATCAGGCCCAGTCGCTGGAGCCGCAGGACAAGGAGTTGCTGGGCCTGCTGCACGACACGGCGGTGAACCTGGGCTATGCCATCGAGGTGGTGGACCATCTGAATGGCGACGAGGCTGACGACCCCATCCTCTATGCCGTGAGCTATCTGCTCAAGGCGGCCAAGCGGTTTGCGGATGAGGGCTTGTCTGCTGGGGTGTCGTGATGGGTGAGGACGCGAACATATTGCCTGCGCTTCACATGCAGGGAATCTGCGTGCGTTGGGAGGCTGCAGTTCGCCGGAGCCGTGAATTCGTACACTGTGGCGACGGAGTTTTGAACAGAGCCATGCTCGTCGCTGCAGACTCTTACTGATTGGCTCTTTTTTGGCGACGGTGGAGGCCTGGCGTTGGCAACCGTTCCCTATGCGGCTACGCCTTATGTCGGCGCAGAACGGCGAAGCTGCGATGCCGAATCCGTTGGGAAATGTGCTTGTTCTCAGATACCCGAGCCAGCGCTTGAAGCACCTCAGCGTTCACTGGTGCACCTTGCTCCAGCCATTCGATGGCCAAGCCCGGCCAGTAGTCGGAGGCTTCGTAGCCCAGGCCGGCCAGGACGATTTCAACGGGCGATGCACTGCCTGAATAGGCTTGCAGCGGGTGCTCCAGATGCAAAAGCAGGATGCGCGTGTCCATTGGGTTGAATTTCAAAGTTTTGCTGCGGGGCTGCATTCACTGAATCCAGTTGCCACGCCTGGCATGAGTGCGTGTCCATCCGTCATTAATCTTGCCGCCGTTGATCTCGCAGGAAGCTGGCGTCTGCGTCGTGCCCTGCACTCTGGCTCCCGTGTGGTTTGTCATGGAAACGGGGGCGGCAATCACGAGGGTCACCACCCGGCGATCCTTGGTGGCACTCAGGTACGTTGCGCCCGGGGGCAGGCCGGCATTGTTCTGGTACCAGTCAAGACACATGCGCGCTTCTTCCTCCAGCATGGAGGAGGGCGATACAGCCTGTGGTGCGGGGGCTGACGCGGGCTTGGTGGCGGGCTCGGTCGGCATTGTGTCCCGCAAAGGCCCGGGGGATGCAGGGGGCGGGTCCAGTTGCATGGGCCTGGCGGTGGTGCCTTGCGGGCAGGGGGCATCCTGGTACCAGGTTTTTCCGTCGGCAAGGCATTTCATGACGGCCTGGGCATCGGGGACCAAGCCAGCCGCTGCCACTATCCACAGCAGTTTTTTTAGCATTGCTTCCATCCATTGTTCTGTGATCGACTTCTGTCTTGAAGAAGATGCTCTGGTATCAAACGTTCAAGAACTATGCGATGCTTGCTCATACAAGTTGACTTGTCGTTGATGCTGATCCCCGTAATTGAAAACGATATTTTTAGCGAGGGTCAGCAAGGGTGGATTATATGGTCTGCCAATATTAAGAAAATGGGGGCTACGAGTGTCCATACATAGCGAAGAATAGGCAGCGGCTGACGGAGGTTCTACGGCAGCGCTTCGGCTATTGAACGGAATCGCGTTGTTGCCTTTGCATGGTATGGCAGAAGCCCGAAACCAGAGCATGCCCAGTTTTTTGCATGAAATCACTGGATTGTCCAAAGCACGTATCTCTCAGGGAAACCTGGATGCGATCAGGCCATCCACACTGAGAAGAATAAATGAGCATATA
>Ga0207709_10001626_pt1 | contig 15285 bp, 15 predicted proteins | sample KBSM34metaG_FD_184397 | JGI IMG/M metagenome (GOLD analysis project Ga0207709, IMG submission 184397) | Miscanthus rhizosphere microbial communities from Kellogg Biological Station, Michigan, USA - KBS M3-4 metaG (SPAdes) (version 2) | ecosystem: Host-associated > Plants > Roots > Rhizosphere >...
AAGCCCTGGCGCGCATAGAAATCGCGGGCGGGCAGCTGGGCGTGCAGGTGCAGCTCGGCCAGGCCGAGCCGCCGCCCGGCCTCGACCAGCGCCTCCAGCAGAGCCTCGCCCACCCCGTGGCTGCGATGGCTGGCCAGCACCGCCATACGGCCGATGCGGCCGTCCGGGGCCAGTCGGCCGGTGCCGACCGGCTGCCCGTCGCCATCCAGCGCCAGCACATGGGCGCTGACCGGGTCCAGCGCGTCGCGCTCCAGTTCGGCGGCGATGCCCTGTTCCTGCACGAACACGCGCTGGCGCACGTCGTGGAGAGCGGCATGGGCATCAGCGTGGCTGACCTGCTGGACCCGGATCACGGTCATGGCTCAGCCGCGGCCGTCGTCGCTGTCGTCTTCCTCGTCGTCCTCAAAGTTGACGATGACCTCGATGCCGTCGTCGTGCACGGTCACGGAGTGGACATCGTCGGACACCGCGTTGGCGTCGATCACATCCACGCGGTCACGGCCTTCGACGACTTCGCCGAGCACCACGGCATCCTCACCGTCTTCCTCGTCTTCGGCCTCATACATCTCGTTCGGGTCGATCAGCTGGAACACACCGCCGACCAGCAGCTGCTGGACCGCAGCGCGGCCCTTGTCGGACAGGCCGCGGTAAGCGGTGGCATCCAGCTGTTCGGCACCGGCAAGGCGCTGGGCGTCCTTGACCGGCAGCGCGAAGTCCTGGCCGCTGACATACAGGCTGGCGCCACGCTTGGCCCGCCGCCAGGCCAGGCGGGCCCACGGGTGGCGCTGCAGCAGCAGTCCGGAGGCCAGCGCCTCGACCACTTCCTCCGGGGCCGGAGCAGCCTGGTGGGGCATCACTTCGCCGGCGGCACGGTAGGTGGTGATGAAGCGGCCGAACCAGTCGCCCAGCTTGTCCGGGTCGTTCATGCGGATGGCGTTGAGCGCGGTGATCACCCGTGCCATCGCCACGGTATCGATTTCGTTCGGGTCGGCCGGCACCTTCAGATCGGCATCCTGGTAACGGATGTTCTCGTCGGCATCGGCGATCAGGGTGTCGAGGTAGTCGCTGATCAGCTCGGCCGAGGACGGCGCGCGCATGCCGAACGAGAAGGTCAGGCAGGGGTCTTCGGCGACGCCATGGTGCGGCACGTTCGGCGGCAGGTACAGCATGTCGCCCGGCGCCAGCACCCAATCGTGGGTCGGCTTGAACACCTTCAGCAGCTTCAGCTCCACGTCGGGGCGGAAGCCCAGCGGCGGCTGCTTGCCCTTGATGGATTCACTGGCATCGATCTGCCAGCGACGGTGGCCCTGGGCCTGCAGCAGGAACACGTCGTACTGGTCGACGTGGGCACCAACCGAGCCACCGGTGGCGGCAAAGCTGATCATCACATCATCCATGCGCCAGCGCGGCAGGAAGCTGAAGTGTTCGATCAGCGCGCGCACGTCCTTGTCCCACTTGTCCACGTCCTGCACCAGCAGGGTCCAGTCGCGGTCGGGCAGGGCGGGGAAGATCTCTTCCTGGAACGGGCCGGTACGCACGCGCCAACCGTCCTGGGTCTTGTCATGCTCGATCAGGCGGGCCAGCACGCCTTCTTCGCAGGCCAGCCCGGCCAGGTCTTCCGGCTGCACCGGGGTCTGGAAATCCGGGAAGGCGTTGCGGATCAGCAGCGGGCGTTTCTGCCAGAAGTCGCGCAGGAAGGTGGCCGGCGCCATGCCCAGCGGCTGGCCGGGGCGGGCGGTGACTTCGATCAGGGGGGCGGAGGACTTGCGGGCGGCCATGGGGGAATCCTTGCAGCGGAAAGCGGGAGGGGCGGCGCGGCGGGCCGCCAAGGCCTCCATTGTCCGACGTTCGCCGGGATTGCGCACGTGTGCTGGTTTGTCGCGGGGTTCCGGCCAACGGCTGAGTCCCTCGTGGCGGTCGAGCTCAAAGCAAAAGCCGCGCTTGGCCAGGCGGGTGGGCCATGCAGGGGACGCTGCAAGTACGTCCCTGTAAGCTCGATGGCGCCATCCATGGCGCCAACGCCCCTGCATGGCCCACCCGCCCGGCCCCTGACAGTTTCCTGCGGGGTCCGCCACGGAATGGAAGAAGAAAAGCAAGGCAAAAGCGGGTCGCGCGCTGCGCTTGCTCCTGCTCATGCTCCTGCGCTCGTGGGGTCAGATCCCTTTTCCGATGGAAAAGGGATCTGACCCCATCGGACAAACGAAAGAGGGACGCGGCGAAGCCGCGTCCCTCTTTCAAAATTCCGTCCCGACAACCCAACGCTCTTCGATCCGTCACCGGGAATCTGTCAGAGGTGGGACGGGTTGGGTTCGCGGGGGTGTCCGCGGCATGGATGCCGCGGCCAAGCCCCCAGGGACGGGTTCACGGCGTCCCCCGCGAACCCAACCCGCCCCGCCAAGCACGGCATAACCCAGAGCCGCCTTTGACGTTGCAGTTGCTGTTGCCGTTGCAGTAAAGCCTGCCGCAGGCAGCGCCCGCGGCCGCCGCCGCAAGGAAACCCCTTAAATCTTCTTCGCCAGCGACTCGGCCAGACCGGTGTAGCTGCCCGGGGTCATCTCCAGCAGGCGCTGCTTCGCATCCGCCGGCAGCTCCAGCCCCTGCACGAACGCACGCATCGACTCGGCGGTGATGCCCTGACCGCGGGTCAGCGCCTTCAGCTGCTCGTACGGGTTCGGCAGGCCATGACGGCGCATCACCGTCTGCACAGCTTCGGCCAGCACTTCCCAGGCCGCATCCAGATCGGCATCCAGGCGCTGCGGGTTCACTTCCAGCTTGCCCAGGCCCTTGGCCAGCGAATCCAGTGCCACTTGGCTGTGGCCGAACGCGGTACCCAGCGCACGCAACACCGTGGAATCGGTCAGGTCACGCTGCCAGCGGCTGATCGGCAGCTTCGCGCTGAAGTGCTCGAACAGCGCGTTGGCGATGCCGAAGTTGCCTTCCGCATTCTCGAAATCGATCGGGTTGACCTTGTGCGGCATCGTCGACGAGCCGACTTCGCCTTCCTTCAGGCGCTGCTTGAAGTAGCCCAGCGAAACGTAGCCCCAGATGTCACGGGCCAGGTCGATCAGGATGATGTTGGCGCGGCGTGCGGCGTCGCCGATCTCGGCGATGTTGTCGTGCGGCTCGATCTGCGTGGTGTACGGGTTGAACACCAGGCCCAGGCCGGTCACGAAGCGCTCGGCAAAGGTCGGCCAGTCCACGTCCGGGTAGCTGGCGATGTGGGCGTTGTAGTTGCCCACCGCGCCGTTGATCTTGCCGGTCAGCTCGACGGCGGCGATCTGCTTGCGCTGGCGCTCCAGGCGGGCGACCACGTTGGCCAGTTCCTTGCCCAGGGTGGTCGGCGAGGCGGTCTGGCCGTGGGTGCGCGACAGCATCGGCTGGCCGGCCTGGGCGTGGGCCAGGCTGCGCAGGGTGCTGGCGATGCCGTCCAGGGTCGGTAGCAGCACCTCGCGGCGCGCCTGTTCCAGCATCAGGCCGTAGCTGAGGTTGTTGATGTCTTCGCTGGTGCAGGCGAAATGCACGAATTCGAGGGCTGGGGCCAGTTCGGCGTCGTCCTTCAGCTGTTCCTTGATGAAGTACTCCACCGCCTTGACGTCATGGTTGGTGGTGCGCTCGATCTCCTTCACCCGCGCGGCCTGGGCCGGGCTGAAGCTGCTGGCCAGGGCGCGCAGGCGTGCGATGGCGGCGTCGGAGAACGGCGCCAGTTCGACGATGCCCGGCTCGGCGGCCAGGGCCAGCAGCCATTCCACCTCGACCGTGATGCGGGCCTTGATCAGGCCGTACTCGGAGAAGATCGGGCGCAGGGCGTCGACCTTGCCGGCATAGCGGCCATCAAGCGGGGACAGGGCGAGCAGGGCAGAATCGGACATGTCGGCAGGGCTGGGACGAGCGGCGGGGGCCATATTCTACGACGTGCCGGTCAGGTAATGCCGGCCGCTGGCCGGCAACCACGCCCGGTCCACGCTTCCATGGATTGCCGGCCAGCGGCCGGCACTACCCTTGCGCACGCACAACGGCCCTGCGGATGAAACGATCTGGCCCGTCCCCGTCATCCCGTGTCACCGGCAAGGGAGTATCGTTGGCGCAGCCGCCAGCCCGGGAAGCGACACCCTGCCAGCCGCCGCTTCCCTTTCCCCAACTGAAGTAGTGCGGAGTTGATGCAATGAGCAAAGCTGCAAGCAAGGGTTTCAGAATCGAACACGACAGCATGGGCGAGCTGCAGGTGCCTGCGGACGCCCTGTGGGGCGCACAGACCCAGCGTGCCGTGCAGAATTTCCCGGTGTCGGGTCAGCGCATGCCGCGCGGTTTCATCCGCGCGCTGGGCCTGGTCAAGGGCGCCGCCGCGGGCGTCAACGCAGAGCTGGGCCATCTGCCGAAGAACGTGGCCAAGGCCATCCAGTCCGCTGCCGCCGAAGTGGCCGCCGGCAACTGGGACGCGCATTTCCCGATCGACGTCTACCAGACCGGCTCGGGCACGTCGTCGAACATGAATGCCAATGAGGTCATTGCCACCCTGGCCAACCGTGCCGGCAAGGCGGGCAAGGCGGGCAAGACCGCCGTGCACCCCAATGACCACGTCAACCAGGGGCAGAGCTCCAACGACGTGATCCCGACCGCACTGCGCGTGTCGGCGGTGCTTGCGACGCACGAGCAGCTGCTGCCGGCGCTGGTACACCTGCGCAAGACCCTGGACAAGAAGGGCCGCAGCCTGCGCAAGGTGGTCAAGACCGGCCGTACCCACCTGATGGATGCGATGCCGCTCACCTTCGAGCAGGAATTCGGTGCATGGTCGGCGCAGCTGGCCTCGGCCCAGGAGCGCATCGAAGACAGTCTCAAGCGCGTGCGCCGGCTGCCGCTGGGTGGCACCGCCATCGGCACCGGTATCAACGCCGACCCGCGTTTCGGCGCGCAGGTGGCCAAGGCGCTGAAGCAGCAGACGGGCTTCAAGTTCGACAGCGCCGAGAACAAGTTTGAAGGCCTGGCCGCGCAGGACGATGCAGTGGAGCTGTCCGGCCAGCTCAATGCGCTGGCGGTGGCACTGATCAAGATCGCCAATGACCTGCGCTGGATGAACGCCGGTCCGCTGGCCGGGTTGGGCGAGATTGAACTGCCGGCGCTGCAGCCGGGCAGCTCGATCATGCCGGGCAAGGTCAATCCGGTCATTCCGGAAGCGACGGTGATGGCCTGTGCACAGGTGATCGGCCACCACACTGCAATTACCGTGGCCGGCCAGACCGGCAACTTCCAGCTCAATGTCACCCTGCCGCTGATCGCGGTGAACCTGCTCGATGGCATCGGCCTGCTGGCCAATGTGTCCACCCTGCTGGCCGACAGCGCGATTGCCGGACTGAAGGTGCGCGAGGACCGCGTGGCCGAGGCGCTGGCACGCAATCCGATCCTGGTCACCGCACTGAACCCGATCATCGGCTATGAGAAGGCTGCGGCGATCGCCAAGCGCGCCTACAAGGAACAGCGCCCGGTGCTGGACGTGGCGCTGGAAGACAGCGGCCTGGCCGAAGCCGAACTGCGCCGCCTGCTGGATCCGACCGCGCTGACTGCCGGTGGCATCCAGGCCGGTGGTGGTGGCGCGGGCGGTTGATCTACCGGCGCTACCGGGTCAATGAGAAACGCCGCCCTCGGGCGGCGTTTTTTTCAGCGACGATCGGCGACGATGTTGCCGAAGGTGTCGGTGTAGTCCTTGAACTCGGGGATACGCTGGATCAGATCGGACGGAATCACTTCCATGCCTTCGGGCGGCTGGATCTTCACTGGCTGCATGTTGGGATCGGCCGGGGCCGCCACCAGAGTGTTCTGGCGCAGTACCTGCAGTTTGCCGAACATGGTCTGCAGCATCTGCTTCTGCGCGTCGTCCAGCGGAATCTGGATTTCGTCCATCTTCATCGTGCCATCGGCGAGGATGATGATGTTCGGCGCGGGTGGGCGACGCACGGTGACCATGCCTTCGCTCACGGAAATCTTGGGCTTGCCGCGCTCGGCGCGGTGGTTGCGGTAATCCTTGTCACAGCCAACCAGGCCCAGGCAGAGCAGGGCGGCCAGCAGCAGGAACAGTTTCTTCATGGCGGTTTGATCGGGTGCATCCGGGGCCGCCATTGTAAGCCCGCGCAGGCAGCGTCGGCCGGCAACGCTTGCGCGCTGCCGGCCGGGTGCGCTCATTTGCCGCAGTCAGAGATTGACGGTGTGGCCCTTGCCGGTGTCCTTGCCGCAGTCGTCCACGTCGCTCTGGTCCATCGTCGCGTAGGGCTTGAATGCCGGCAGTTCGCGCGCCAGCGCCTGCTGGCTGGCCAGCATCGCGGGCAGGCGGTCGCAGATGCGCTTGGCCTGGGCCTCGATCTTGGCGGCTTCGGCGTTGATGCGCTTCTCGACGCCTTCGCTGTCACCGCTGAAGATGCCCTTCAGCGCCTCGCCGGCGGCACTGGCACCAAGCTTGGCACCGGCCAGGCCGACGTCCATGCCGTCCATCGCGATGGCGACCACGTGGCCGCGGTACTCCAGCAACTGGCGGCGCTGCGCGTCATTGGCGGCGACGTCCTTGCCCGCGATCAGCAGGTGGCCGTCCGGGGTGATTTCTGCGCGCGGCTGCTTGTCGGCGGAGATCTTGATGTTGCCCTGGGCGATGTCCTTGCGGGCATCGTTCATGGCGTCCTTGACGGTCTCGCCGACGCCGCTGGTGGCCTCGGCAACACTCTTGCCGACGGTCTTGTCAGGCGAGGAAGAGGTGCCGCCACAGGCGATCAACGGCAGGCACAACAGGGTGGCAGGCAGCAGGCGCAACAGGTTCATGGTATTCCCCTGGGATCGGTTGGCTGGAAGTTACTTGTTGCGCGGCAGGGTGACCTTGCCGCTGACATTGCGGTGGCCGACGTCACCGCTGCCGCTGTGGTCGACGGTCAGGCTGCCGCGCACGCCATCGACCTGGATGTCGCCCGAGCCATGGCTGCGGACGTGCACATTGCCGCCGATGTCGGTGAGGTCGACGCCGCCGGAGCCGACCACGCCCACCTCGACATTGCCCTGCACGCGCTTGAACTCGATGTCGCCCGAGCCGACGGTGTCCAGCCGCGCGTTGCCACGCACGTCGGTGATCTTCAGGTCACCGGAGCCGACCGTGCCAGTGCTGGCATCGCCGCCGATGTTGCGCGCCGTAACGTCGCCCGAGCCGAGCGACAGCAGGTTCAGCGAGCTGCCACCGTCGATGTCGAGGTCGCCCGAACCCACTGCGGCATGGATGCTGCCCCGGGTGCCGCGGGCGGCGGCGTCACCGGAACCAACGTCCACGCTCAACGACTGCGCGTTTTCAACGCTGGCGTCGCCCGAGCCGACCTTGACCTGCAGCGGCAGGTTGTCCGGCACGCTGCCGCGGATATCCAGCCAGGCATAGCTGTTGCCCAGGCTGATGTTGCTGATGCGGCCCTCGCGACGCAGGCTGACCACCAGCTTGTCGCCCACCTTGCGCTGGTCCAGCACCAGCTGGTCCAGCCATTCCTGGTTGGAGGCACAGGCGCGGCCGTCGAGCTGGCCACCACCGGCGCTGGCAACGACCTTCAGGTCGTGCTGGTTGACCTCGAACACCACCGCCTTGGCACCGGCCACGTCCAGCTTCAACGTGCGGGCAGCAGTGAACTTGCAGTTCTGTGCATCGGTCGCAAGGGCCGACAGCGGCAACAGCAACAACGCGGTACAGGCGATCAGGGAACGCATGGGTGGTGCCTCCGGGTGGATGGAATCAGATCTCGCCGGCGCGCTTGCGCAGGCGGATGGCGAGGAAGATGAAGAACGCACCGACGGCGGCCCCGATCCACAGTTCCGGCATCGCCAGTGACTTCAACTGCGAAGCCGGGGACATCAGGCTGACCACCGAATCCAGGTCACGGCGCGAACCGGCGCTGAGGCGGTACACCAGGTCCATGCCCGGCACGCCGCCCAGCAGCAGGCGGCCGACGATGTTCTGCCAGAACCAGCCGGTGCTCAGGCCGAACAGCGGCATGATCTTGGTGGTGCTGACGATGACGCCGGCAAACAGCGGCAGCATCACCGCCCACAGGAACGGCTTGCTCTTGGCCCAGGCCGAGCACAGCAGCAGCCAGCCGGCGGTAGGCAATGCCCACAGGGCATAGACCGGAATCCAGGACAGGTGGCCGGCGGCCAGGGTCAGCGGGCTGGCCGGACCCCAGATCAGGGTCATCGGGCTGCCACCATGCATCAGGGCCACGATGCTGATGATCAGCATGAAGCCGAACATGGTGATGATGCCGGCGATCACCGCGATCAGCGGTGCCACCACCAGTGCACTGATCACCTTGGACAACACGGTCTGCGTGTCCGACAGCGGCAAGGACTTCCAGAACAGGATGCTGCGGTCGCGGCGGTCGTCGTACAGGGCGCCCAGGCAGTAGAAGAACACCACGAAGGCCAGCACCAGGAACGGCCATGCCGAGCTGAGCACCAGGGTCAGGTCGAGGCCGTTGCCGAGGTCGGTGAGGTCCTTGCTGTCGATGTTGCGGGTCAGCAGTGCCAGGTCCAGGCCGTTGACGTTCACGCTTTCGCCATCGACATGCAGCGCGCCGTTACGCGCCGCACGGTTCAGCGCGAACAGGCCGAAGGCGATGCCGACGGTACTCATCACCAGCGAAATCAGGCCGGCGATCAGCGGGGCATACAGGAATCCGCCGCGGTTTTCCCAGTACTCGCGCTTGAGCAGCCAGCGCAGCGTACCCAGTGGGCTGACGGGGTGGTTGACGGCATTCATGCGTAGGTCCCCTTCATGATGGCGACGAACAGGTCGGCCAGGCCCGGGCTGCGGGTCTCGCCAAGGGTGGAAAGCTGGGAGCGCGGCACGCCATCGAACAGCATCACGGTCTTGCCGAACGTCAGGCTGCGTTCGTCGATCGGCTTCAGGGCGCGCGCGGTGTCCAGCTGGTCGGCGTTGACCAGCAGCTCGGTGTAGCGCCGCCCGACTTCGTCCATTTCCGCATCAAGCACGATGCGGCCGTCACGGATGAACATCACGTCGCTGAGGATGTGTTCGATCTCTTCCACCTGGTGGGTGGTGACGATGATGGTCTTCTGCTCGTCGAAGTAGTCTTCCAGCAGGCGCTGGTAGAACTCCTTGCGGTACAGGATGTCCAGGCCCAGGGTGGGCTCGTCCAGCACCAGGATACGGGCGTCGATGGCCATCACCAGCGCCAGGTGCAGCTGTACGATCATGCCCTTGGACAGTTCGCGCACGCGCTGCTTCGGCTGCAGCTTGGTGTTGGCCAGGAAGCGCTCACAGCGGGCGCGGTCAAAGCGCGGATGGACGCCGGCAACGAAATCGATCGCCTCGCGGACCTTCAGCCAGCGCGGCAGCACGGCCACGTCGGCGATGAAACAGATGTCGTTCATCAGCTCATCGCGGTGCAGCCGCGGATCGCGGCCGAGCACGCTCAGCTCGCCTTCCACCGAGGTCAGGCCGAGGATGGCCTTCAGGGCGGTGGTCTTGCCGGCGCCGTTGGGACCGATCAGGCCGATGATGCGCCCGCTCGGAATGCTGAAGCTGGCGTTGTCGAGGGCGACGGTGGTCTTGTAGGCCTTGCGCAGGCCTTTGGCGGTGATGACGGCATCGCCGGGTGCAGCAGTAGTGGGACTGGCATTCATCAGAATTTCCCCTGGGGCAGCAATTCGTCGAGGCTCAGGCCCAGGCGCTGGATGCGCTCCAGGACCGCTGGCCATTCTTCATTGAGAAAGCGTTCGCGTTCGCTGCTGCGCAGCTGCGTGGCCGCCTGTTCGGTCATGAACATGCCCAGCCCGCGGCGCTTTTCGACCAAGCCTTCGTCGGCCAGTTCCTGGTAAGCTCGCGAAACGGTGATGGGGTTGAGCTGGTAGTCGGCGGCCACCTGGCGCACCGAAGGCAGGGCATCGCCCGGCTTGAGGATTCCGTCGAGCATCATGGCGATCACGCGCTCCTTCAACTGACGGTAGATGGGAGCACCGTCGCTCCACTGGATGTCGCTCATATTCAGCTCCGTGGGGTCAGCGGCTGGGCGAACGAGAAGTACGGCATGGACAGGGAGCTGTGCAGCCGACGCGGGGGGGAGGCAGCATTGCCTGCCGGTGAAGCGGTCGCGTCCTGCGCACTATCGGTTGAGGCGGGGGAGGTTGGCGCGGCCAGCCAGGCCAGCACGATCAGGGTCGAAACGGCAGCGGCCGCGGGTGCGGTGAGGTTGCGACGTATCCGGACGTTCATGGCTTCCCCCTGTCTCAGGTGACTGGTGTTGTATGCAACTATAACACCGGCACGCCTACGTGCAACCCCCTACCGTCCCCAACTGATGGCAGGGGTGGTCAGATTGCTGAAATATCCCTTTATTCAATTGATTTAAAAGAGAAATAAAACTGTCGCAGGGGGCAGTCCACATCCGCCTTGCATTCAGTGATGTCCATGCTATGTCATCACTGCGCCGTCGATCGCGCCCGGGCGGCGCATTCGCCACGCCGCGCAAAGCCCGGGTGGGCCTGTGCCATCAGGGGCGCCGGAGCCCGGTGCTATAGTTCGGCCGATCCCCGGCCGGTGCTGGCCGGGCCCCTGTTGAATGGCTACCGCGGACCGCTCCTGATGCCCCTGCCGACTGTTTCCCCGCGCCGCCTGCGCGGTCTGTACCTGCTGGTCCTGATGGTGGCCGGCGCTGTTGGTTCCGGCAGTGCCCTTGCTGCCGATCTGCTCGACCTGGATTACCGGCCGCTGGCCGGCAAGCAGCAGGTCAACCTGCAGCAGCGCTACCACGGGCAGGTGCTGCTGGTGGTCAACACCGCCAGCAAGTGCGGCTATACCCCGCAGTACGAAGGGCTGGAAGCGCTGCAGAAGCGCTATGCGGGGCGTGGCTTCGCGGTGCTTGGCTTCCCGTCCAATGATTTCAAGGGCCAAGAGCCGGGCGACGAGAAGCAGATCCAGGATTTCTGCACCCTGACCTACGGCGTCAAGTTCCCGATGTTCGAGAAGGTGCATGTGGTGGGGGAGCAGGCAACGCCGCTTTATCAGCGCCTTGCCGCAGCCACCGGCGTAGCCCCGGCCTGGAACTTCCACAAATACCTGGTCGGCCGCGATGGCAAGGTCATCGCCCAGTTCGCCAGCAAGGTGACGCCGGATGATGCACAGCTCACCGCCGCCATCGACAAGGCGCTGGCCGCTACCGCCACGCATTGATATCCGGCATGTATGCCTCGACATCGACGGCATGCGTGCGACAATGACTCTTTTCGCGCCGACGTCGGCGCCCGGACACTTTCAGGAATGCAGCGAATGAAGATGGGAATGCGCGGCGCCGCGGCGTCGGTTCTGATTCTGGCAATGGGCACTTCGGGTGTCGCTCTGTCGCAACAACCGGCTGCCCCCGCAGCCGCCAAGGAGACCGCAACCTTGAATTCCCCCAAGCAGAAGCTCGGCTACGCCATCGGCCTGGACGTGGCCAAGTCGTTCACTCCGATTGCCGATGAGATTGACGTAGCTGCCCTGCGCACCGCCGTGGAGCGCTCCTTCGAAGGCCTGCAGCCCCAGATCACCCAGGAACAGGCCAAGGCCACCGATGCCGCACTGCGCCAGGTGTTGATGGCCCGCAGCGGCCAGCAGGTGCCGGGCATGGCGCCGGGCTCGCAGCCGGCGAAAGTGGACCGCGTCAAGGTGTCGCAGATGATCGGTTCCTATTCGGTCGGTCCGTCGCTGGCGCAGCTGAAGGACGACATCGACGTCGCCTCGCTGTTTGACGCGATCAGCACCGGCCTGAGCAAGGGCCAGCCGAAGATGACGGAAGCTGACGCGACCGCCACCATCCAGTCGTTCATGGGTGCCAAGCAGGCCGAAATGCAGGCCAAGGCCGCCGCCGCCGCGCAGACCAACCGCGAGGAAGGCAATGCGTTCATGTCCAAGAACAAGACCCAGCCGGGCGTGGTGACCACCGCCTCGGGCCTGCAGTACCAGGTGATCCGCCCGGGTAGCGGCGAGCGCCCGCTGCCGAGCAGCAAGGTGCGCGTGAACTACGAAGGCAAGCTGCTCAACGGTACCGTGTTCGACAGCTCCTACGGCCGCCAGCCGGCCGAGTTCGGTCTGGACCAGGTGATCAAGGGCTGGACCGAGGGCGTCGCGCTGATGCCGGTCGGCTCGAAGTACCGCTTCTGGATCCCGGGCAACCTGGCCTATGGCGAAAACGGCACCCCGGGTGGCCCGATCGGCCCGAACGCAACTCTGACCTTCGACGTCGAGCTGCTGGGCGTCCTGCCGTAAGTCATCCAGGAGCGAATACGGATATGCGCGTTGCGATTTTTGGTACCGGCTACGTTGGACTGGTAACCGGTACCTGCCTGGCCGATGTGGGTCATCAGGTGGTCTGCGTCGATATCGACCAGGCCAAAGTGGATGGCCTCAACCAGGGCATCATCCCGATCTACGAGCCGGGCCTGGAGCCCATGGTGAAGGCCAACCATGCCGCCTTGCGGCTGGCATTCACCACCGATGCCGCGGCCGCCATCGACCATGGCCAGGTCGTTTTCATCGCCGTAGGCACGCCACCGGACGAGGATGGCAGCGCCGATCTGCAGTACGTGCTGGCCGTGGCCCGCACCATCGGCCGGCACATGAGTGTGCCGACCGTGGTGGTCAACAAGTCGACGGTGCCGGTCGGCACCGCCGACAAGGTGCGCGCGGCCATTGCCGAAGAGTTGGCTGCGCGCAATGCGGACATCGCCTTCGACGTGGTGTCCAACCCGGAGTTCCTGAAGGAAGGCGATGCGGTTGCCGACTGCATGCGCCCGGACCGCATCATCATCGGTGCGACCAGCGAAGAATCGGTGGCGGTCATGCGCCGTCTGTATGCGCCGTTCAACCGCAACCACGACCGTGTGGTGGAAATGGACGTACGTTCGGCCGAACTGACCAAGTACGCGGCCAACGCGATGCTGGCGACCAAGATTTCGTTCATGAACGAAATCGCCAACATCGCCGAGCGTGTCGGTGCAGATGTCGAGCAGGTCCGCCAGGGCATCGGTTCGGACCCGCGCATCGGTTGGCATTTCATCTATCCGGGCGCCGGCTATGGCGGCTCGTGCTTCCCCAAGGATGTGCAGGCGCTGGCCCGCACCGCGCAGCAGTACGGCCTCGAGCCGAAGCTGCTGAACGCGGTGGAAGCGGTCAACGATGCACAGAAGGGCCATCTGTTCGCCCTCATCCAGCGCCACTATGACAAGGGCGAGGACGAAGGCGTGCGCGGCAAGACGTTTGCCGTGTGGGGCCTGGCCTTCAAGCCGAACACCGACGACATGCGCGAAGCCTCCAGCCGTCGCCTGCTGGCGCAGCTGTGGGAAGGTGGTGCGACGGTGCGTGCATATGACCCGGAAGCGATGCATGAATCGCAGCGCATCTTCGGCGAGCGCGACGACCTGGTGTTCTGCAACAGCGCTGATGAAGCGCTGCAAGGTGCCGACGCACTGGTCGTGGTGACCGAGTGGAAGCAGTTCCGCAGCCCCGATTTCCAGAAGCTGCGCGAGCAGCTGAAGGACGCGGCGGTGTTCGATGGCCGCAATCTGTACGAGCCGGCCGAGGTGGAAGCTGCAGGCCTGGCGTACTACGGTATCGGCCGGGGGCGTTCGCTGCATGTCTGAGCTGCCGAGCGAACGTGAGCAGGCGCTGGAAGCGCGCCTGGTCGAGCTTGAAATGCGCGTGTCCTTCCAGGAACAAGCGCTTGCCGAACTGAGCGATGCGCTGGCTGATGCCCGCATGCAGGGCATGCGCAACGCCGACGTGCTGCGCGTGCTGCTGGAAGACCTGGGCAAGGTCCGCAACGCACTGAATTCTTCCGATCCGGCGAGCGAACCGCCGCCGCCGCACTACTGATCCGAACTCTATGAGCGATACCCTCCGCGACCAGCTGATGGGCCTGGGCTTCAAGCCGGCGCCCAAGCCCGAGCGCAAGAATGATGGCCCCCGCCGTGATGGCCGCCCGCAGGGCAAGGGTGGCAATGGCAATGGAAAGCCGCAGGGCGCAGTCAAGGGCGAGCACAAGCCCGGCGAGCGCCGTGGCCATGGTCACCACGCTGGAGCCGGCAAGCCCGGCGGCCAGGCGCGTGGCCAGGGCCAGCAGGGACCTCGCAAGCCGCGCAGTGCCGATGAGATGGATCTGGCCAAGGCCTACGCCATCCGTGCGCAGAAGGAAAAGGAAGAACGGATCCAGGCAGAGCGCCTGAAGCAGGAAGAAGCGCGCGTGCGCCGCGAGGCGAAGGCCAAGCTGGAAGAGCTGCTGAAGGACAAGGGCCTGAATGCCGAGGATGCCGACATTGCCCGCCACTTCCCGTATGGCGGCAAGATCAAGCGCATCTACGTGACTGCCGAGCAGCTGACTGCGCTCAATGCAGGTGAACTGGGCGTGGTCCAGCTCAATGGCCGCTACCTGCTGGTCACCGCCGAAGTGCTGGCGCAGTCCGAGGCAGTGTTTGCCGCGTCGGTGGCGCTGAAGGTCGATCCGAACGCGCCGGCCGAGGAAGATCCATACGCCGACCCGCAGTTCCAGGTGCCGGACGACCTGGTCTGGTAAGGACGCAACCACCGCGGATGGCGCTGCCTCCGCGGTTGTGGGGAAAGGGATGACCGCTGAACCAAGCCGTGGCTACGTGCCGCACATTGACGGTCTGCGCGCGATTGCCGTGCTGGCCGTCATCGTGTTCCACCTGGACCCGGCCTGGTTGCCGGGCGGGTTTACTGGCGTAGATGTGTTCTTCGTCATCTCCGGTTTCGTGGTCAGCGCGTCGGTGCACCGGCTGCCACCGTTGTCGCTGTGGCAATCGATGCTGCGCTTCTATTCGCGCCGTATCCGCCGCATCGCACCTGCGCTGATCAGCTGCCTGCTGCTGACCGCCGTTGCCAGCGTGCTGTTCATTCCCGAGTCCTGGCTCAGCGAGGCCAGTGACAAGACCGGGCTGATAGCGTTCTTCGGCTTCAGCAACTGGGTACTGGCGCTGATCGGCAACGATTATTTCGCGCCCAAGGCCGAATTCAATCCCTACACCCATACCTGGTCGCTGGGCGTGGAAGAGCAGTTCTACCTGCTGTTCCCGCTGCTGTTCCTGGCCTGGGCACGCGGCGCGCGCGGGCGTTGGATGAGCCTGGGCTTGTTTGCCGTGGTCAGCGTGGCGTCGCTGCTGCATGCGGCGGTGCTGGGCCTGCGCGAGACACCTCCATCGTGGGCGTTCTACGCCACCAGTACGCGGCTGTGGCAGTTGGGTGTTGGCGTACTGTTGTTCCAG
>Ga0207709_10001640_pt1 | contig 15189 bp, 7 predicted proteins | sample KBSM34metaG_FD_184397 | JGI IMG/M metagenome (GOLD analysis project Ga0207709, IMG submission 184397) | Miscanthus rhizosphere microbial communities from Kellogg Biological Station, Michigan, USA - KBS M3-4 metaG (SPAdes) (version 2) | ecosystem: Host-associated > Plants > Roots > Rhizosphere >...
CCCCTTCTTAACGGTTATGGCGACCAAGATGCCTCTGTTTGGCAGGGGGTGAACGGCCGGCTCGGATCGGCACCCGTCTGTGATGATTTTTTCATCGATCTGCGGAGCGATTCGTCACAAGCGCCATTTCTACTCCTGAAGGGAGAAGAACATGCGCGCCGGGTTCTTGGGACAAAATATCTGCGCACTCGGTTTCGGCATCGCGACCTTGCAGGCGCCCCGCTTGGTGATGGACCATCCAATCGAGGAACCGCCGCAGCCGCCCTCCAGTGACGAATCGCGGAAGTTGGAAGAGGAAAACATTTCACCGGCCTTATCCTCTGTAACAAATCCGCCACGGCTGCATGCCTGAAACTGCAACAGGTGTGACTGGCAGGACAAAGGTCTACTGACGAAAAATCGATTGCTGAGTCGAGGCCCCCCGGACTACCCACTGTAGGTGCATGAATCAGCCGCCCCCCTTGTACCCCGCGGCACGAATACCGATATTGGGCGTTAACTCGAACGCGCCGGTAACGGTATTTTATTTAAGATTCTGATATTTGGTGGGCATGAACGTCTCTTTTCCCGTGATATCGGCGCTCGCCCTGAGCCTGGTGTTGGGCGCCTGTAGCACTCCCAGTGCGGAGTCCCTCGCCCAGAATGATCCCTGGGAGAGGACCAATCGCGACATCTTCGATTTTGACGTGCGGATGGATCATGTGGTGGCCCGCCCCCTTGCCAGGGGCTATCGGACCGTCCTCCCCGAGCCGGTGCGGGACGGCATCCACAATGCCCTGACCAACTTGAACGAGCCGGTGGTCCTGGCCAACGATGTGCTGCAAGGCGATGGCGGCAAGGCCGCCAATACCGCCGGCCGCATTGTGATCAACTCCACCGTCGGAATCGGCGGGCTGATCGATGTCGCCAGCAAGATCGGCATTCCCGGTCATGACAATGACTTCGGAATCACCCTGGGCAGGAACGGAATTGCCGAAGGCTCCTATCTGGTGCTGCCATTTGCCGGCCCCAAGCCGCCGCGGGATCTGCTGGGCACGGCGGTGGACCAGGCTTTTGATCCCCTCACCTATGTCCGTTTCCATGGCAAGGACACCTGGATGGTGGTGCGCTACGGCATCGGCATCCTGGACAGCCGCGCCGCGACCTTGGAAGCGGTGGAGACCATCGAACGGTCATCGATCGATTTCTACGCCACCACGCGCAATCTTTATCGCCAGAGCCGCAACGCCAAGATCAACGAAGGCAAGCCTAGCAGCGCTACCGACGATTTACCGAATCTGTAGTTCTCGCGGCTACTCAGCCGGCGCGGGTCCTCGCACAGGCGCGTGATCGCCGGGCCTGTCCTTCATGATACCGTGGTACCACTTGTTCCAGAACCCCGACGTCCAAACCCCAAACCGATCCATATAGAGGAACACCACCGGCGTGGTGTAGAGCGTCAGGATCTGGCTCAAGAACAATCCGCCCACCACCGAAATGCCCAGAGGCTGGCGCAATTCCGAGCCCTCGCCGAGCCCGATGGCCAGTGGCAATGCGCCCAAAATGGCGCCGGTGGTTGTCATCATGATGGGGCGGAAGCGCAGCAGACAAGCTTTGTAAATGGCGTCGCGGGAGCTCAACCCCTCCCGCCGCATCAAATCGATGGCGAAATCGATCATGATGATGGCGTTCTTCTTGACGATGCCGATCAACAAGATCACCCCGATGGTGGCGATGAGATCGAACTGGGTCCTGAACATCAGCAAGGCCAGCACCGCGCCCACACCCGCCGAGGGCAGGGTCGAAAGGATGGTCACGGGATGGATCAGGCTTTCATACAGAATACCCAAGGTGATGTAGATCGTCAGAATCGCCGCGATCAGCAGGAAGGGCATATTGGCGAAGGAATTCTGGAACAGCCGCGCGGTGCCCGCCGTTTCGCCATGGACGGAAATCGGCACATTGATATTGGCCATGGTTCTTTGAATGGCGTTCAGGCCCTCGCTCATGGAAACGCCGGGCGCCAGGCCGAAGGAAAAGGTGGTGGCTACGAACACGCTTTGGTGACTGACGGACAAGGGCGTGGTGCCGGGACCGAAACTGGTGAAGGCCGACAGGGGCACCATGGTTTCCACCCGAGTGGAAACCGAGGATCCGGTGGAGGAACCGCCGCGCGCGCCCACCGCCACCGAATTCAGCTGCTGGTTTCGCACCGCGTCTTGCTGAGCCTGGGCGGCGGAAGCGACGGTGGAAGATGTGCCGCCCGCCGATGATGTCGTGGCGCTGTTGCCGACCACAAAGGCGCCGCCCGCCGCGGCGCTGGACGCGGTGCCGCTCACTTGGCCGCCCGAGGTCGAGATAAAGATGTCGTGTAGCGTTTCAGGGCTTTGCCAGAAGGCCGGCGCCACCTCCATCACCACGTGATACTGATTTTTGTCCTTATAGATTGTGGAAACCTGGCGCTGGCCGAAAGCGTCATACAAGGCGTTGTTGACCTGAGCGATGGTCAATCCCAGGCGGGCGGCCGTAACGCGGTCGACCTTCAAGTCGACTTGCAGGCCCTTGTCCTGCTGGTCGGAGTTGATGTCCTGCAGTTCGGGCACCTCTTGCAAGGCCTCGGTAATCTTGGGCACCCACGCGTTCAGATCCTCCAACTCGTCCGCCAGCACGGTGTATTGATAATTGCCGTTGCCCTGGCGTCCGCCGGCACGGATACCGCCGCCCGACTGCAAAAACAGCCGAGCGCCCGCCACCTGCAGCAGTTTGGGCCGCAAACGTTCGATCACCTCCGGCGTGGTGAGTCCGCGCTCGCGCAATGGTTTCAGAGTGACGAAGACGTTGCCCTGATTGGTCGCCTGGCCGCCGGCGAAACCGCCCACAGTGGCCACGGCGGGATCGGATTTGATGATGTCGATGAATTGCTGGAATTTTTTCTGCATCGACTGGAAGGAAATGCTTTGGTCGGCCCGGATGCCGCCGAACATCATGCCGTTGTCGGTATCGGGGAAAAATCCCTTGGGCACGATCGCCAAGAGATAGAAATTCAGCCCGACCGCGACAAAGAGGATCGCCATAATGGTCTTGGGATTGCCCAACGACCAATTCAGGGTGCGATGATAGAAGCGCTGCATCGCCTCGAAGCTGCGGCGTGACCAGCGCATCAGCCAGTTCTGGTCCTCGTCGACCGTGAAATCCAGATACGCGCACATCATGGGCGTCACCGTCAGAGACACGATCAGCGACATGATGATGGCGGTCGTCAGGGTGATGGCGAATTCGTTAAAGATGCGGCCCACGATGCCGCCGATCAGGAGGAAGGGGAAAAATACCGCCACCAGCGAAATGCTCATCGAGAGCACGGTGAAGCTGACTTCCCGGGAGCCGCGCAGCGCAGCGGTCATCCGGCTCTCGCCATTTTCCAGGTGCCGGGTGACGTTTTCCAGCACCACGATGGTATTGTCGACCACAAAGCCGGTGGAAACGATCAAGGCCATCAGGGAGAAATTGTCCAGGCTGAAGTCCAACAGGTACATCACCCCGAACGTGCCCAGCAGCGACAGCGGCACGCAGACCGTCGGCACCAAGGTCGCCTTGAAATTGCGCAGGAACAGGAACACCACCAGGATCACCAGGATGGTGGAAAGAATCAGGGTGACTTCGACATCATGCACCGCGTTGCGGATGGAGCGGGTGGTATCGAACAGGATGCCCAGATCGATGCTGACCGGAAGCGCCGTTTTCAATTCGGGAAGCTGGGCGCGGATATGGTCCACCACCTCGATGACATTGGCGCCCGGCTGCTTGGTGATCTGCACCAGGATGGCGGGCTGGCCGTTGAAGGTGCCCAGGTTGCGGACATTTTCGACTCCGTCATAGACCTCGGCGACGTCCTGCAGGCGCACCGCCGCATTGTTGCGATAGGCGATGATCAGGCTCTGATAGTCCTTTGCCAGGCTGGCATTGTCGTTGGCATAGACCTGGAAAGTCTGTCCTTTTTGCTGGATATCGCCCTTGGGGCTGTTGGCATTGGCGGCGCTGACCGCGGCGCGGACATCCTCAAGCCCGATGCCGTATTTGAACAAAGCCTTGGGATTGAGCTCGATACGGATGGCCGGAAGCGAAGCGCCGTTGAGCGAGACGTCGCCCACGCCGGAAACCTGCGACAGCTTTTGCTGGATGATGTTGGAAGCCTGGTCGTAGATCTGGCCCGGCGACAAGGTCTTGGATGTCATCGCCAGAATCATCACCGGCTGGTCGGCCGGATTGAACTTGCGATAGGTGGGATTGGAACGCAGCGCCGTCGGCAGGTCGGCTCGCGCCGCGTTGATCGCCGCCTGCACGTCACGCGCGGCGCCGTCGATATCGCGATTGATGTCGAATTGCAGCACGATTTGGGCGTTGTTCACATTGCTGCGCGACGTCATTTCCGTCACGCCGGCAATGGTGCCCAGGTGCCGCTCCAGCGGCGTGGCGACACTGGACGCCATGGTTTCCGGACTGGCGCCCGGCATGCTGGCATTCACCGCGATGGTGGGGATGTCGATGTTGGGAAAGGGCGAGACCGGCAACAGGAAATAGGCCACCAGCCCGGCCAACCCCAGCCCAAGCGCCAGCAAGGTGGTGGCGATCCGGCGGTGGATGAAGAGCTGGGCGAAGTTCATTCAGCGGGCTCCGGCTCGGGTCCGGCATGGCTGGCGCGGCGGCGGGCGCGCCATTCGCGCAAGTCGCGGCCGGCCCGGTCGAAATAGATATAGATTACAGGCGTGGTGAAGAGGGTAAGCAGCTGGCTGACCAACAGGCCGCCGACAATGGAGATGCCCAGGGGATGGCGCAGCTCCGAGCCCATGCCCGAGCCCAGCATCAGCGGCAGGGCGCCGAACAAGGCGGCGACCGTGGTCATCAGGATGGGCCGGAAGCGCAGCAACGCGGCCTGGTGGATGGCCTCTTCCGGCGATTTGCCCTCGATGCGTTCGGCCTCCAAGGCAAAGTCGATCATCATGATGGCATTCTTCTTGACGATACCGATCAGGAGAATGATGCCGATGATGGAGACGATGTTGAGGTCATGGCCGGTGATGATCAGCGCCAGCAGCGCGCCCACGCCCGCCGAAGGCAAGGTGGAGAGGATGGTCACGGGATGAATGAAGCTCTCATACAAGACGCCCAACACGATATAGACGGTGACGATGGCGGCGAGGATCAACAGCACTTCATTGGAAAGCGCTGATTGAAAGGCGAGCGCCGAACCTTCGAACTGGGTGGTAATGCCGGGTGGCGGACCCGCAATGGCTTCGGCGCCCTGAATCGCATTCACCGCCGCGCCCAGCGCATAGCCGGGAGAGACGTCGAAGGAGAAGGTGGCGGAGGGGAACTGGGACAGATGATCCACCTGCAGCGGCACGGGGCGCTGTTCCACTGTGGCGATGGCCGATAGCGGCACCTGGCCGCCGCCGGCGGTCGGCAGATAGATGTCGTTCAGCGAGGCCACGGAATTCTGCAAGGTCGGATCGGCTTCCAGGATCACGCGGTACTGGTTGGACTGGGTGAAGATGGTGGAGATGATGCGCTGGCCGAAACTGTCATACAGCGCATTATCTATGGTTGCGGAGGTGACGCCGAAACGCGCGGCTGTATCGCGGTCCACTTCGACATGCGCCGACAGGCCTTGGTCCAGGAACGAGGTGGAAACATTACGGATCGCCCGGACCTTTCTCAGCTCGGTCAGCAGCTTGGGCACATAATCGCGAAGCGCGGCCGATGTGGCGGCCTGCAACACGAACTGATACTGGGCGCGAGACACCACCGAGTCGATGGTGAGGTCCTGCACCGGCTGCAGATAGAAGGTGATGCCGGGCACGCCATGGGCATCCTCGGCCAGGCGATCCATCACTGTCTCGACGCCGTCGCGCTGATGCTTGGGCTTGAGGTTGATCAGGAAGCGCCCGCTGTTCATCGTATTGTTGGTGCCATCGACGCCGATGAAGGACGACAGGCTGGCGACGTCGGGATCTTGCAGGATCTTGGCCGCCACCTGTTGCTGGCGCCGGGACATCGCTTCGAAGGACACAGTGGGGCCGGCCTCGGTGATGGCCTGGATGAAGCCGGTATCCTGGACGGGGAAGAAGCCCTTGGGGATGGCGATGTACATCACCACGGTGAGCACCAATGTTCCCACCGCCACCAGCAAGGTCAATTTCTGGTGCTTCAGCACCCAGATCAGCAGCCGGTCATACTCGGCGACCAGGCGGTGGTAATAGCCTTCGACGGTGCGCTGAATGCGGCTTTCGCGTTTCTCTTCCTCGGCATGACTGCGCAGAAGCTTGGCGCAAAGCATCGGCACCAAGGTGAGGGAGACCACCGCCGAAATCAGGATGGTGACCGCCAGGGTCACGGCAAATTCGCGGAACAGCCGGCCAACCACTTCCTGCATGAACAGAAGCGGGATCAGCACGGCGATCAGGGACACGGTCAGCGACACGATGGTGAAGCCGATTTCGCCCGCGCCCTTCATCGCGGCGTCGTAGGGCTTCTCGCCCTTTTCGATATAGCGCGAGATGTTCTCGATCATCACAATGGCGTCGTCCACCACAAAGCCGGTGGAGATGGTCAGCGCCATCAAGGACAGGTTGTTGAGCGAATAGCCCAGCAGATACATGGCCGCGAAGGTGCCCACGATGGACAGCGGCACCGACAGGCTGGGAATGAAAGTGGCGGGCAGGCTGCCCAGGAAGCAGTAGATCACCAACACCACCAGCACCACGGCCAGGATCAGCTCGAACTCCACGTCGGCGACCGAAGCGCGGATGGTTTCGGTGCGGTCGGTGAGCGTCTTTACGTCGACCGAACGCGGCAACCCTCCCTGGATCATGGGCAACAGCTGCTTGATGGAGTCGACAACGGCGATCACATTGGCGCCGGGCTGGCGCTGGACATTGATCAGCACCGCCGGCGTCTTGTTGGCCCAGCTCGCCAGCTTGCTGTTCTGCGCCCCCTGCACCACATTGGCGACATCGCGCAGGAACACGGGCGAGCCGTTCTTATAGGCCACCACAATATTCTTATAGGCCTCAGCGTCCTCCAGCTGGTCGTTGGCATTGATGGTGTAGGACTGCATCGAGCCGTCGAAGCTGCCCTTGGGCGCGTTGGAATTGTTGTTGGAAATGGTGGTGCGCAGGTCGTCGATGTTCAGGCCCAGAGCGGCAAGCTTCTGGAGGTTGGCCTGCACCCGCACCGCAGGCCTTTGGCCGCCGGAAATACTGACCAGGCCGACGCCGGGCAATTGCGAGATCTTCTGCGCAATCCGCGTGTCCGCCAGATCCTCGACGCGGGTAATGGGCAGGCTGGCGGAGCTGACCGCCAGTGTGATCACCGGCGCGTCCGCCGGGTTGACCTTGGCATAGATGGGCGGAGCGGGCAGCAGATTGTTGGGTAACAGGTTGTTGGAGGCATTGATGGCCGCCTGCACTTCCTGCTCGGCAATGTCGAGGGAAAGACTCAAATCGAACTGCAAGGTGATGACCGACGATCCGGCCGAGGAGATGGACGACATCTCCTTGAGGCCGGGCATCTGGCCGAATTGCTTTTCCAAAGGCGCGGTGACCGAAGTGGTCATCACGTCGGGGCTGGCGCCGGGCAGGAAGGTCTGCACCTGGATGGTGGGATAGTCGACTTCCGGCAGGGCCGAAAGGGGCAGAAACTTGTAGCCCGACAGGCCCACCAGCAGGATGGCGATCATCAGCAGCGTGGTGGCGACCGGCCGCTGGATAAAAGGCGAGGATATATTGGCGCCGATTTGCGACTCAGGAGAAGGTCCTGACGGCGCAGAAGACGAAGGGTTCACGGCCCGCCGCCGCGGCCGGCGCGACGCCCGCCACCGCCTCCGTTGCCACGACGCATCTCGGAGAAAGCCCTGGAGCAATCGCCGCTGAGATCGTCACGGTTCTGGAACAGGCACATGCGCATTTCGCGGCTGCCCACCTGAGCCGTGGGGCAGTACTTTGCCACATCTTCAGTGCAAGCCTTGTTGACGGCGGACGCGGCCTGGGCCCGCTGCGCCTCACGCGCGGCGTCGCCGGCGTTGCCCGACGGCGCGGTAATGGCGGCCTTCTGGTTGGGGATCTCGACATCGGCGCCATCGCGCAAGCGATCGCCGCCATCCACCACCACAGTATCGCCAGGCTTGAGGCCGGACAGGACCTGGATGTTGTCGCCATCCTGCACCCCGGTCTTGACGCTGCGCTGTTTGACCGTCTTGTCCGGCGTCACCAGGAATACAAAACTTCCGTCGGCGCCGCGCTGGATGGCGGGAATGGGCACCACGGTCTGATTGTGCAGCGTATTCACCAACAGGCGTATATTGACGAATTGCGCCGGGAACAGCCTGCTGTCCTTGTTGTCGAACAAGGCGCGCAATTTCACCGAGCCGGTGGTGGGATCCACCACCGTGTCGACCGCCGAAAGCGTGCCGCTGGTGATCTTGTTGGTCTGGCTGCGGTCCCACACATCCGCCGGCAAGACCGCGCCCGCATTGACCCGATCCAGGACGGAATGGACACTGTCTTCCGGAATGGTGAACAGCACCGACATGGGCTGGAGCTGGGTCACCACCACGATGCCGGTGGATTGACCCGCCTGCACGATGTTGCCGATATCCACCAGGTGAATGCCGGCGCGGCCGGTGACCGGAGAGACGATATTGGTGTAGCCCAGATTGATGCGCGCGGTTTCGACATTGGCCTGATCGGCCACGACAACGCCTTCCGTCGATTGCACCAAGGCGCGTTGGGTGGCGACCTGCTGCTGGGAAATCGCATTCTGCTCGAAGAGCGCCTGATAACGGGCCAAGTCCACCTTGGCATTGGCGAGGGTGGCGGTATCTTTCGCCAGCTGGCCGCGCACCTGGTCCAAGGCCGCCTGATAGGGGCGCGGATCGATCTGCGCCAAGGTATCGCCGGCATTGACCATCTGGCCTTCGGTGAAATTCAGCTTCACCAGCATGCCGCCGACTTGCGGACGCACCGTCGCCGTGGCCAGAGGTGTCACCGTGCCCAGCGCATTCAAGGTCACATTGATGTCGCCGCTGACCGCCCTGGCGACGCCCACAGGCTGCGCGCCCTGGTTGATCTGGCCGCGGCGGTTGTTCTGCTTGGGGGGATAGATCGCCCAAATCAACAACGCCAGCAGCGCCAACCCCACCGCGAACCACACCACCCGCGACAGGCGGGGGTTGCGCGCGCTCCAGCTTTTGGCGCCTTCCCACACGCCCCCGGCCGCGCCGGTCGCGATGGGTCCGGCACGCCGAAAATCTCCAGGGGAACGATCGATATTCATAAGCAGTCCATATCAAAGAGCGGTGTCACAAAAGGGCCGAAATAACCCAGGAAACTCAATATATTAAATGAGTTAGCAGATCAAAGCTGAATGCGGCATGAACTTATACCCTCAACGGGCGCTGTCAGATATAGCTGCCCGATACGGGAGAAATATGTCCGAAATGTCCCGCCCTGGCGCCGCCGGTCTAACAAGGCTATGGGGGGAACCCCCCGAAATGAAAGCAGCTGACGGTGTTTGAGTTTCTTCACAGCTTTGCCAATGACGCGCGGGAATGGGTCACGGCTACCGCCCACAGCCATCCCTATTGGGCCTTCCCCATCGCCTTTGTCATTGCCTGTTCGGAATCCTTTGTCGGGGTGTCCTTCATCATTCCGGGCACCATCCTCCTGATAGCGTTGGGCGGCGTGATCGGAGCCACCGATATCAGCCTGTTTCCGGCCTGGCTGGGCGCGGTGTTGGGCTCGATCCTGGGGGACTGGATCTCCTGGTGGCTGGGCTTTCATTATCACCATCAAATCGTCCATTCCTGGGTCTTCCGGCGCTTCGAAGAACAGATCGAGAAAGCGCTGCATCTGTTTCACAGATGGGGCGCCTGGGCGATTTTCATCGGCCGCTTCATGGGGCCCTTGCGGGCCACGGTGCCGCTGGTGGCCGGCATGTCGGAACTGGAATTCTGGCCCTTCATGATCGCAAACGCCCTTTCTGCGCTCGTCTGGGCCTATGCGCTGTTGGCCGGGGTCGACATCCTGACCCATATCCTCACCCTGATCTGGCACTATGTTTTTCCATAAGCGCCTGATTTGAAAGTTAGTTTTCGGTAAGGTCCCGCCGCGGCCGCTGATAGACTTTGCGACACTTGGCAGCGCCGCCACCGGGATTTTTTTGGCGATCGGAAGAGCTGGTGGTTAACGCGGCAGTTCTGAGCTTCCCATCAGAAACTGGTCGACACCTCTGGCGCACTGACGGCCTTCGCGGATCGCCCAGACCACCAGCGATTGGCCGCGCCGCATGTCGCCGCAAGAGAAGATCTTGGCCTTGCTGGTCTGATAATTGGTCAGCGGCGCCTTCACATTGCCGCGCGCATCCAATTCGACGCCCGACTGTTCGACCAAGCCGGCTTTCTTTGGGCCGACAAAACCCATGGCCAGCAACACCAGGTCGGCCTTGATGGTGAATTCGCTGCCCGGGACTTCCACCAACTTCATCTGGCCGCCATCGCCCAGCTGCCAATCGACCCGCACGCATTCCAGCCCGGTGATCTTGCCGCCGTTACCATCGTTTTCTGAACCGATGGCGCGCTTGGTCTGCACCGACCAGTCGCGGTCGCAGCCTTCCTGATGCGACGAAGAAGTGCGCAGCTTAAGCGGCCAATCCGGCCAAACCAGCGGCTTGTTTTCCTTCACCGGCGGCTGGGGCAGGATTTCGAACTGGGTCACCGACGCGGCGCCATGGCGGTTGGAGGTGCCGATACAGTCCGAGCCGGTATCGCCGCCGCCGATCACCACCACATGCTTACCCTTGGCGCTGATGGTGCCTTCAGGGGCGGCCTTGGATTCGGGATCGCCCGCCACACGCTTGTTCTGCTGGGTGAGGAAATCCATGGCGAAATGAATGCCGCTCAACGCGCGGCCGGAAACCGGCAGATCGCGCGGCGCTTCGGCGCCGCCCGACAGCACAACCGCGTCATGATCGGCAAGCAGCATATCCATCGAGACGGTGACGCCGACTTCGACATTGGTGCGGAACACCACGCCTTCGGCTTCCATCTGGCGCATGCGGCGGTCGATCAGATGCTTTTCCATTTTGAAATCGGGAATGCCGTAACGCAGCAGCCCGCCGATACGATCGGCCTTTTCGAACAGCGTGACGCTGTGGCCGGCGCGAGCCAATTGCTGGGCGCAGGCCATGCCGGCGGGACCGGAGCCCACCACCGCCACGGTCTTGCCGGTCTTTTTGGGCGCCACCACCGGCTGAACCCAGCCTTCTTCCCAGGCGCGGTCCACGATCTGGCATTCGATGGTTTTGATGGTGACCGGCGTGTCGATGATGTTCAGGGTACAAGAGGCTTCGCAGGGCGCCGGACAGATGCGTCCGGTGAATTCGGGAAAATTGTTGGTGGAGTGCAAGGCTTCCGAAGCGGCGCGCCACTGGTCGCGATAGACCAGGTTGTTCCAGTCCGGAATCAAATTGTTGACCGGGCAGCCCTGGTGACAAAAGGGAATGCCGCAATCCATGCAGCGCGCCGCCTGCTTGCCGACCTCGGGCGCCGGCAGCGGATTGACGAATTCGCGATAGTTGTGAATCCGCTGCTCCGGCTTTTCGGAGCTGCGGTCCTGGCGTTCGATTTCCAGAAAGCCTGTGATCTTGCCCATTGTCTTTCTTATTCCGCGGCGATGGCCGAACGCGCCTTCATGTCGGTCAGCGCCTTGGCATAGTCGGTGGGCATCACCTTGACGAATTTGCTCAAGGCACTGTCCCAATTGTCCAGTATCTGCTTGGCGCGCGCACTGCCGGTGTGCAGCAGGTGGCGCTCGACCAGGATGCGGATCCGTTCCGCGTCGAACCGCAACAGATCGCCCATGCCGGCATCCGATACGCTGAGCGAGCGCTGTTTCGGCAGGTCGGCATGCTCGATACCGTCGCCGGCGCCGACCTTCTCCAGCCGGATCATCGCCATATTGCAGCGTTTCTCGAAACTCGAGTCTTCGTCATAGACATAAGCCACGCCGCCCGACATGCCGGCGGCGAAGTTGCGCCCCGTCTTGCCCAGCACCGCGACCACGCCGCCGGTCATATATTCGCAGCCGTGATCGCCGGTGCCTTCCACCACGGCGATGGCGCCGGAATTGCGGACCGCAAAACGCTCGCCCGCCACGCCTTGGAAATAGGCTTCGCCGGCGATGGCGCCGTAGAGCACGGTATTTCCGACCACGATATTCTCTGTCGGCTCGCGCTTGAGGCCGGCCGGCGGCTTGACCACGATGCGGCCGCCCGAAAGGCCCTTGCCGACATAGTCGTTGGCGTCGCCGGTCAATTCCAGCGATACGCCGCGCGCCAGGAAGGCGCCGAAGGACTGGCCGGCGGTGCCGGTGAATTTCACGCTGATCGTGTCTTCCGGCAGGCCGGCATGGCCATGGCGCCGGGCCACTTCGCCCGACAGCATGGCGCCCACGGTGCGGTCGACATTGCGGATGCTGCGCTCCAGCCGCACGGGCTGGCCGTTCTCGATCGAAGGCTGGGCGGCGGCGATCAGGTCGTGATCCAGCGCCGACTCCAAGCCGTGATTCTGCTTTTCGCGGTGATGGATGGCGATGCCGGGCTTGGGCGTGACGCTGTAGAGAATCCGCGACAGGTCCACACCCTTGGCTTTCCAATGCGAAACCGCCTTGGTCATGTTGAGCTTGTCGACCCGGCCGATCATCTCATTGACGGTCTTGAAGCCCAGGCCGGCCATGATCTCGCGCAGCTCTTCCGCCACGAAGAAGAAATAATTGATCACATGCTCGGGCTGACCGGTGAAGCGCTTGCGCAGCACCGGATCCTGCGTCGCCACGCCCACCGGGCAGGTGTTGAGATGGCATTTGCGCATCATGATGCAGCCCGAGGCGATCAAGGGCGCGGTGGCGAAGCCGAACTCGTCCGCGCCCAACAACGCGCCGATGGCCACGTCGCGGCCGGTGCGGATGCCGCCATCGACCTGCACCGCGATGCGGCCGCGCAACCCGTTCAGCACCAGGGTCTGCTGGGTTTCGGCCAGGCCGATTTCCCATGGGCTGCCGGCATGGGTGAGCGAGGTGAGCGGGGATGCGCCGGTGCCGCCTTCGAAGCCGGAAATGGTCACATGATCGGCGCGGCACTTGGCGACGCCGGCAGCGACGGTACCCACGCCCACTTCCGACACCAGCTTGACCGAAATGCGCGCCTTTTGGTTGACGCTTTTCAGGTCGCGGATCAGCTGCGCCAGGTCTTCGATGGAATAAATGTCGTGATGCGGCGGCGGCGAGATCAGGCCGACGCCCGGCGTGGAATGACGCACCTTGGCGATATTGGCGTCCACTTTATGGCCGGGCAGCTGACCGCCTTCGCCGGGCTTGGCGCCTTGCGCCATCTTGATCTGGATGTCGTCGGCATTGACCAGATATTCCGCGGTGACGCCGAAGCGGCCCGAGGCCACCTGCTTGATGGCCGAGCGCATGGAATCGCCGTTTGCCAGCGGCTTGAAACGGTCCGGTTCCTCGCCGCCTTCGCCGGTGTTGGAGCGTCCGCCGATGCGGTTCATGGCGATGGCAAGGTTGGTATGAGCTTCGCGGCTGATGGAGCCGAAACTCATGGCGCCGGTGGAAAAGCGCTTGACGATGTCCGACGCCGGCTCGACCTCGTCCAAGGGCACGCCGTCGCCGGTCTTGAACTGCATCAAGCCGCGCAGGGTCAGCAGGCGTTCGTTCTGCTGATTGATCTGATCGGCGAAGAGATTGTATTCGGCCGGATTGTTGCCGCGCACCGCATGCTGAAGGCGCGACACCGTGTCCGGCGTCCAGGCATGGTCCTCGCCGCGCAGCCGGAAGGCATAGTCGCCGCCGACATCCAGCATGTTGCGATAGACGGGATTGTCGCCGAACGCGTCCTTGTGACGGCGCACGCATTCCTCGGCGATCTCCTTCAGGCCGATGCCTTCGATGGTGGAAGCGGTGCCGGTGAAATATTTCTGGATCAGGTCGGTCGACAGGCCGACCGCGTCGAAAATCTGGGCGCCGCAATAGGACTGGTAGGTGGAGATGCCCATCTTGGACATCACTTTGAGGACGCCCTTGCCCACCGCCTTGATGTAGTTCTTTTGCACTTCATAGGGCTTGAGCGAAAGCCCCTGGCGGACGCGGATCTGCTCCAGCGTCTCGAAGGCGAGATAAGGATTGATCGCTTCCGCGCCGTAACCGGCCAGCACACAGAAATGATGCACTTCCCGCGCCTCGCCGGTTTCCACCACCATGCCGGTCTGCATGCGCAGGCCCTGGCGGATCAGGTGGTGATGCACCGCCGCCGTCGCCAGCAAAGCCGGCACCGGAATGCGGTCGGCGCTCACCGCGCGGTCCGACAGGATCAGGATGTTGTTGTCGGCCAACACCGCGTCGGTGGCATTGAGGCAGATGCGCTGCAGCGCGTTCGACAGTCCGTCCGCGCCCTCGCCCGCCGGCCAGGTGCAATCGATGGTGCCGGTGCGGAACGCGCCGTCCACCAAAGTGGAGATGGAGCGGATTTTCTCCACATCGCCATTGGTGAGAACCGGTTGGCTGACTTCCAGCCGCTTATGCGCGCCGGCATCGCGGCCCAAGAGATTGGGACGCGGACCGATCATCGACACCAGGCTCATCACCAGCTCTTCGCGGATCGGGTCGATCGGCGGATTGGTGACCTGGGCGAAGTTCTGCTTGAAATAATTGTAAAGCAGCTTGGGCTTGTTGGAGAGCACCGCCAGCGGCGTGTCGGTGCCCATCGAGCCCACCGGATCGTCAGCGGCGGTCGCCATCGGCTCGAGGAAGAATTGCAGGTCTTCCTGGGTGTAGCCAAAGGCCTGCTGCTGGTCGAGCAACAGCGAGGGATCGTTGGCTTTCGCGCGATGATCTTCCGGCAAGTCGGGCAGGTCTTCCAGCTTGAACTGGGCGGCCTTCAGCCAATCCTCATAGGGCTCGGCTTCGGAGAATTTCTTCTTGATCTCTTCGTCTTCGACGATGCGGCCTTCCTCGAAGTCGATCAGCAGCATCTTGCCGGGCTGCAGCCGCCATTTGCGCTTGATCGTTTCCTCAGGCACCGGAATCACGCCGGATTCCGAGGCCATGATCACCAGATCGTCCTCGGTCACGATGTAGCGCGCGGGCCGCA
>Ga0207709_10001641_pt1 | contig 15185 bp, 11 predicted proteins | sample KBSM34metaG_FD_184397 | JGI IMG/M metagenome (GOLD analysis project Ga0207709, IMG submission 184397) | Miscanthus rhizosphere microbial communities from Kellogg Biological Station, Michigan, USA - KBS M3-4 metaG (SPAdes) (version 2) | ecosystem: Host-associated > Plants > Roots > Rhizosphere >...
CGACCGGCAATACCGTCGAGGGCAACAGTTTCACCGACGTCAACGGCGACGTGGTGCGCACCCGCGATGCGTCCGACGATACCCAGGTGCGCGGCAACCATTTCGTGCGCGCCGGCAAGTACGCCGCGTTCTCCGATTGGTTCGATCCGGAGCAGGGCGAATGTCCGTCGCAGGGCGGGCGCTTCGTCGACAACACGGTCGGCGCCGGCTATTACGGCGCGATACCCGCGACCGCCACGACCGGAGCCGACGACGCCTGCGGCGCGCTGGGCACGCCGCGCATCGTCGAGAGCGGCACCGTGCACGAGTAGAACTGGGGGCCGCAACGGCGAATCTGCGGCGTGCAGCGCGATGAGGGAATTTGTGGGAGCGACTTCAGTCGCGACGGGCGTTACCGGTAGAGCCCGTCGCGACTGAAGTCGCTCCTACAGTGGCAACATTACGTGGCATCGCCTGGACCGAAATGCGCTAGCTCGCCGATGCCAGCGGCAACGGCACCGCCACTCCGGCGCGATTCCCGCCAGCGCCACTGCCGTCGCCGACACCGCGCATCGGCGAGAGCGGCAACCGTACACGACTGAGCGCGTGTGCGCCTTTGTAGGAGCGGCTTCAGCCGCGACAGGTTCTACCGGGAATTTCTGTCGCGGCTGAAGCCGCTCCTACACGGATGCGTGAGGCGTCAGCCCGCCGACGCCAGCGGCAACTGCACCGCCACGCACAGCCCGCCTTCGTCGCGGTTCTGCAGCGACAGGCGGCCGCCGTGCGCTTCGACGATCTCGCGGGTCAGCGCCAGGCCCAGGCCGGTGCCGTTGCGCTTGGTCGAATAGAACGGCATCAGCGCGTTGTGCAGCACTGCTTCGTTCATGCCGCTGCCGCGGTCCAGCACCTCGATGCGCAGCCATTCGGGGCGGGTGGAGACGCGGATGCGCACGCTGTCGGCCGGCGCCAGGCTCTCGGGACTGGACTCGTGCGCGTTCTTGACCAGGTTCAGCAGCGCCTGCTGCAGCTGCGCCGGGTCGACCCGGCTGTGCAGGTCGGGCGCTTCCAGTTCCAGCGCGAACGGGATCTGCTGCTGCAGCCCGCCCAGGAACTGCGCCCAGTGCACGGTCTGCAACTGCGGCTGCGGCAGCTTGGCGAAGCGCGCGTAGCCGCGGATGAAGCCTTCCAGGTGCCGCGCGCGCTCCTCGATGGTGCCGAACACCTCTTCCAGCCGCTCCACCTTCTGCCGCCGCACCAGCTCGGCGCCGGAGTGCGCCAGCGACGCGATCGGCGCCAGCGAGTTGTTCAATTCGTGGCTGATCACCCGGATCACCTTCTTCCAGGTATGCACTTCCTGGCGGCGCAGTTCGGCGGTGAGCAGGCGGATCAGCAGCAGTTCGTGCGGGCGGCCGTTGAGACGGAAGCGGCGCCGCGACAGATGGTAGACCTGCTCCTCTTCCGGATCCTCCTCGTCGTCGATGGTGAACAGGCTGTCGCCGCCGCGCGCCACGGCCTCGCGCAGCGCCGGCGGCATGCCCAGCAGCAGGTCGTCCAGGCGCTGGCCTTCCAGCTTCCAGCCGCCGTGCAGCAGCTTGCGCGCGGCCAGGTTGGAGAACACCACGCGGCGCAGGCCGTCGCCGCCGTTGGAGGTCAGCAGCATCGCCACCGGCGTGTTCTGCACCATGGTGTCGAGCATCAGTTCGCGCTGCGCCAGGCCCTGGCGTTGCTCGCGCAGGATCTCGCCCAGCTGCCGGTGCGCGGCGACCATCTCGCCCAGTTCGTCGTCGCCGCGCCAGTGCACGCCGAAGTTGTATTCGCCGTCGCGGTAGCTGCTGACGGTCCCGGCCAGGGCGCGGAACAGCGAGCGCATCGGCGCGGTGGCGCGGCGCAGCGTCCACCACATCAGCACCAGCAGCGACAGCGCCGAGAAGGTCACCACTTCCCAGCCGCGGTCCATCCAGTACGCCAGCAGCCACGGCATCGCCGCGGCCAGCGCCAGCACCGGCAACAGGCGCAGGAACAGGCCGACGGTGAACGAGCGGCGCAGTTTCATTCGCGCGGGATTCCGTAGCGGTCCATGCGCCGGTACAGCGCCTGCCGGCTCATGCCCAGTTCGGCCGCGGCCTGGGCGATGACGCCGTTGGCGCGGCCGAGCACCGCGACGATGCGCTCGCGGTCCGGTTCGGCGCCGGGTGCGGCACGCTGCGCTGCGGGCTTGGGCAGGTTGAGGTCGGCGGCCTCGATCACGCGGCCGCCGGCCAGCAGTTCGGCGCGCTGGACGACGTTGCGCAGCTCGCGCACGTTGCCCGGCCAGGCGTGCCGCTGCAGCGCCTGGGCGGCGCCGGCCGACAGCGGCTTGGTGCCGGACAGGAAGTGCTCGGCCAACGGCAGGATGTCGCCGGGCCGGTCGGCCAGCGCCGGCAGCGACAGCTCCACCGCGTTGAGCCGGTAGTACAGATCCTCGCGAAACGTGCCGTCGCGGATCATCGCGGTCAGGTCGGCATTGGTGGCGCTGATCACCCGCACCTTGACCTGGCGCTCGCGATTGGAGCCCAGCCGTTCGAAACGCCCGGTCTCCAGCACGCGCAGCAGCTTCATCTGCCCGGCCAGCGACAGGTTGCCGATCTCGTCCAGGAACAGGGTGCCGCCGTCGGCGGCCTCGAACTTGCCTTCGCGGACCTTGTTGGCGCCGGTGTAGGCGCCGGCCTCGGCGCCGAACAGCTCGGCTTCGATCAGTTCGGCCGGAATCGCGCCGCAGTTCAGCGCCACGAACGGGCCTTGCCGCATCGGCGAGTTGGCCTGGACGATCTCGGCGATCTTCTCCTTGCCGCTGCCGTTGGGGCCGGTGATCAGTACCGGCAGTTCCGAGCGCGCGACCTGGCAGGCCAGGGCGATGGCGCGCTCGCTGGCCGGATCGGCGAACACCGCGCCGCGCAGGTCGTAGCGCTGCGCCAGCTGCTGGCGATGGCGGCGTTCGCCGTCGCGGCGCCGTTCCAGTTCGCGCCGCGCTTCGGACAGTTCCAGCAGGTTGTTGACCGTGGTCAGCAGCTTGCGGTCGTCCCAGGGTTTGGCCAGGTAGTCGGCGGCGCCGGCCTTGACCAGTTCCACCGCGCTGCTGAGCTGGGTCCAGGCGGTCAGCAGGATCACCGGCAGGTCCGGGTGGCGCGCGCGGATCGCATCGAACAGCGCCACGCCTTCCTCGCCCGAGGTGGTGTCGGCGGTGAAGTTCATGTCCTGCAGCACCAGGTCGATATCGCCCTCGGCCAGGCGCTGCAGGCCGGCATCCGGACTGTCCGCATGCACCGTCTCGATGTCGTGCAGCGAGAACAGCACTTCCAGCGCGGTGGCGACGGCGGGGTTGTCGTCGATGATCAGGATGCAGGGCATCGGGAACCTTGTCGGATGGCTTGGGCGGAACGGGCGAATGCCGGACGAAGCGGCATCATCGCAGTCCCGGTGTGGCTTGTCGTGTGCGCCAGCGGCCATCGGCGTGCGGCCGATGCCATCGCGGGCGCAGGGGATGTGGCGACTACGCGCATGCCCATCACCGATACGCCGCAGGCGACAGCCGCGCCGCGCGAACGGCCGGTCCGCGCATCGCCAGCCAGCCGGCAGCGAGCAACAGCGACGCGATGGCCAGGGCGGGCAGTGGCGGCGGCGACAGCGCTGCGGCATCCGGCAGGACCCGGCGCAGCAGCGCGGCGACGCCCGCGCCGATGGCGACGCCCAGGCCGCACAGCAGCAGGTTTTCCTGATGCAGCTGCCGGCGGATCTGCGCCGCGCGCGCGCCCAGCGCGCGACGCAACGCGATCTGCCGGTAACGCTGGCGCACCATCAGCTCGCTGATGGCGTAGACCGTCGCGGTCGTGGCGAGCAGCCACAGCGCCGCACCTGCCGCCAGCAGCATCAGCCGCTGGCGATGCAGGCGCCGTTGCTGCGAGCGCAGTTCGCCGGCGCTGCCCAGCTCGTGCATCCGCCCCGCTGCGATCCGCTGCGCATCCGCCCCCAGGCGCGCGCGGAGCTGCGTCGGATCGCCGTGCGCGATGCGCAGCACATACAGCGCGTCGCCGTCGTCGCGCAAGCGCAGCGCCAGGATGGCGCCGTCCTCGTCGCCGGTGCCCGGCGCGCGCAGCCGCTCGACGATGCCGACCACCCGTGCCGGCGGCCGGCCGCCCAGATACACCGCCTGTCCCACCGCGTCGCGGCCGGGGAACAGCCTCGCTGCCAACGACTGGGTCAGGATCACCCGCTGCGCCAGGTCCAACGCGGTGGGCGAGGCGAGGTCGCGGTACTCGTCGCTGGCGAAATCGCGGCCGCGCTGCAGGCGCAGGCCCAGCGCCGCCACCAGTCCGGGACCGCCGAGGTAGGTGGTCACGCGGAACTGTCCGCCGGCGCCGTCGGCACGCGGTCCCATCAGCGTGCTCCAGTGCTCGGGTCCGAACGGCAGCTGATTGATCGCCGCCACGTGCAGGACGCCGGGAATCGCGCGCAGTGTCGCCGCCTGGCGCTGCGCTTGCGCGGCGGACACGCGGCCGTTGAGCCGCAGCGTCAGCAGATGCGCATCGTCGTCGATGCCGCTGGAGGCGTGCATCCGCGCATGCGCCTGCGACGCCAGCGTGCCCATGGCGAGCAGCACCGGATAGCCGAGCGCCATCTGCAGCACGATCAGCATCGCCAGCAGCGGGTGCCTGTACGGCGAGATCAGCAATCGATCCATGATCCGACGCGATCCGCTCAGGCGCTGCGTGTGGCGACCGCGGGCGGCACGGCGGCGGCGCGTTGCGCCGGCCACAGCACCGCCAGCTGGCCGAGCGCAAGCAAGGCCATGGCCGCCGCCGGCAGGTAGCCCGGCGGCAGGCGCGACAGGTCGTAGTGGCGCATCAGCGCCTGGTTGAGCAGCACTGCCAGCGCCATGCCCAGCACGCTGCCGCTGCCGACGATCAGCAGGTTCTCGGTCTGGAAGTAGCGCAGGATATCGCGGCGGGTCGCGCCGATGGCGCGGCGAATGCCGATCTGGCGCGTGCGCTGCTGGACCCAGAAGCTGGCCAGCCCACCGATGCCCAGGGCGGTGACGAACAGCAGGCCCGTGGTCGCCGCGAGCAGCAGCCCGATCATGGTGGCATCGCGCTGGAAGTAGCGCTGCCGCACCTGCGCGAAACTGCGCCGCCCCTCGTTCGGAATCAGCCGCAGCGGGCCGGCCTTGGCCAGCACGCCGGCCGCGGCGGCCAACACCCGGTCGCGGTCTTGCGGGGCGCTGCGCAGCAGGTATTGCGTCTGCGAGCCCATGGGACGCTGTGGCGACAGCGCGACCAGGCGATCGACCGCGGCGCCGCGCAGCATCGGGCGCAGCAGGTCGTCGACCACGCCGACGACGGTGCTCTGGCTGTCGCCGTAGAGCGTTTTGCCGACGGCCGGCTGGTCCGGCCACAGCCGTTGCGCCAGCGCGCGGGTGACGATCAGCGCGCTGGGGGACGCGGTGGAGTATTCGTCGGCATGGAAATCGCGGCCGGCGACCAGGTGCGCGCCCATGGCCTGCACGAAACCTGGCGAGCCGACGTAATACGTGGCCTGGATGCAACCGGAAACGTCCATCGATCGCTGCGCGTTCGCACGTTCCAGCGCTTCCCGGTCGGCGCAGCCGCCATAGTCGTTGGCGCCGCCGGACAGCGGCATGCTGGCGCCGAACGCGGTCGCCGCCTTGACCCCGGGAATGCTGCGCAGCGCCAACAGGTCGGCTTGCTGCTGGGCCTGCGCATTGTCGCTGCCCTGCAGGCCACGCACCGAGATCAGCGAGAGTTCGTCCTCGGGCAGGCCGCTCGGGGTCCGCAACCGTTCGATCCGGCCGCCGATCAGGAACACCGCGTTGGCGACGAAGGCGCAGGTCAGCGCGACCTGCAGCGTCAGCAGCGCGGCGGTGAGGCGATGGTGATGCAGGCTGGAGAGGATGGGGCGGATCGGCAGGTTCATGTCAGATGTCCTTGATCTGCAGGGCGGGGTTGATCCGGCTGGCCCGCCAGGCCGGCAGCAGGCCCGCCAACAGCGCGGCGACCACCGCCAGGGCCACGGTGGCCAGCAGCATCTGCAGGTCCATCCGCGCGATCCTGGCGTAGTCGTCCGGGCGCTGGCGCACGCTCCACAATCCCAGTTCGGCGATCGCGGTTCCCAGTGCGCCGCCGAGCAGCCCGATCAGCGCGGCTTCGCAGCCGAACTGCAGGAGCATGTGGCCGCGCCGGGCGCCGAGCGCGCGGCGCACGCCGATCTCGCTGCCGCGGCGCAGGAACTTCGCCAGCAGCAGGGCGATGACGTTGACCAGGCAGATCCACAGGAAGCCCAACGCCAGCAGCGTCTGCAGGCGCACGTCGTCGGGCACCATCCGCAGGTGGCGCAGCCAGTCCATCAACGCATACAGCCGGGCACGCTGCGGCGGGCGCTGGAAGCGTCCGCTGGCGTGCTGGGTCGCGGCATAGTCGTAGAGGAAGCGCTGGTAGGCGGCTACCTGCTGCGGCGTATCCAGCTGCACCCAGAACTGCAGCCAAGTGGTGGAAGGGTCCTTGAGGCGCGCCTGGTCGCTGCCACTGAACGCATCCCAGCTGCTGACGCTGCTGCTGGTGTCCAGCCCCAGTTCCATCGCGGTGGCCAGCGGGAGGAAGAAGTCGTCCTGCTGACCGAAGCCGCCCTTGCTGTTCGGGTCGGCATAGAACAGCGGTTGCGGATTCCAGTGTCCGGCCACGCCGATCACCTGGAAGCCGATCCGCTGTTCGCCGAGCGCAACCGTCTGGCCGATCGGATCGCGTGCGCCGAACAGGGTGTCGGCCAGTGTGCGGCTCAGCACGATGACGCGGGCATGGTTCTGGTCATCGCTTGCGTTCCAGCCGTGTCCGCGTTGCAGCGGTATGCCGAACAGGGCGAAGAATTCGGCGGTGGCGTAGCGGCCGCTCAGGTCGAGCGGCGGACTGGTTGCGCGCTGCGGCCACAGCAGCGCCTGCCCGCCCGCCATTGCCGCCTGGTGGGTAGCGCGGTTTGCCCGCAGCAAGGCCATTGCGTCGGGCCAGGTGAGGTTGTCCGAAGGGTTGCCCCATTCCTGGCTCTCGGGGTAGCTGGCCGGCAATGGATCCAGGTGCGGGGCGTAGAGCGTGCCGCTCCTGCCCGGCAACGGATCGCGCGACATCACGTGCAGCACCGTCAGCATGGTCATGCTCGCGCCGATGCCCAGGCCGATCGCCAGCACCATCAATGCGGTGGCGATCGGCGTGCGCAGCAGACTGCGCCAGGCCATCGTCAGGGAGTAGTACAGCATCCGGACGTTCCTCGGTTGCGTGTCGTCGTCTGCGCTAGGTCAGGCGCTGCGCGTGGCCACCGCCGGCGGCACGCGGGTGGCGCGGCGCGCCGGCCCGAGCACCGCAAGCTGGCCGAGCAGCCACAGCGCCAGCGCGCCGACCGGCAGGTACCACAGCGGCAGCCGCGGCAGTTCGTAGGCGTTCATCAGCCACAGATTGGCGGTGTAGGCCAACAGCATGCCGAGCACGATGCCGGTGCTGGCGAGCAGGAAGTTCTCGGTCTGGAAATGCAGCAGGATCTGCCGGCAGGTCGCGCCGAGCGCGCGACGGATGCCGATCTGCTTGGTGCGCTGCTGCACCCAGAAACTGGTCAGGCCGACGATGCCCAGCGCGGTGATCATCAGCAGGGCCACGCAGACGCCGACCAGCAGCCAGGCCATGGATCGATCGTTGCGATAGTAGGCCGCGCGCGCCTCCTGCAAGGTCCTGCTGTCCTTGTTCTGGACCATGCGCCTGGGGCCGTGCGCCAGCAGGGCGGTACGCGCCTGCTTCAGTACTGCCTCGCGCTGCGCCGGGTCGTCGACCCGCAGCAGGTAGGTTCCATTGGTGTAGGGCATGTTCACCGGGAACAGCATCGCGTCCTCGTAGTCGGCTGCGGTGCCGAAGTCGCGCGGCTGCACCAGGCGTTGCACGATGCCGACGATGCGATGCTCGCCGAAGACATGGATGCTGCGGCCCAGCGCGGTCCCGTCCGGGAACAGGCGCTGCGCCAGCGCCTGGCTCAGGATCACCGCCGGCAGCGTGCCCTTGTCGTTGGGATCCTGCAGCCGTGCGTAGTCGAGGAATTCGTCCGCATTGAAACGGCGGCCGGCGACGAGCGTGAGCCCCAGCGTGTCCAGCAGCTGCGCATCGCCGAAGTAGTTGGTAGCGCGCAAGGTGCTGCGTTGCTGGTCGGCGCTGAGCGAGATGCCGCTGGACCCGACCGTGCTGCCGAACAACGGCTGGTTGACGACGCTGGCGTTGCGCACGCCGGGGATCCGGCGCAGGGCATCCAGATCCTCGCGGGTCAATGCGGCACTGTCGTCTTTCCTGTCCACGCTGCGGATGCGCAATTGCACGATCTGCTGTTCGACCGCCCCAGTGGGCCGTTGCATGCGTTCCAGGCGCAGGTTGATCAGGAACAACGCGTTGCACACCACGGCGCAGCTGAAGGCGATCTCCAGCACGATGAGCAGTGCGGCAATCTTGTGCTTGCGCAGGCTGGAGAGGATGGGGTGGATGTGCACGGCTGATGGTCCTGAAAGGGATGGAGGCGCGCGGCGCGTCATTGCGACTTGAGTTGCAGGGCGGTCTGCACGCGCATGGCCTGCCATGCCGGCAGCGCACCGGCCAGCAGACTGCTGGCCAAGGCCAACACCAGCGTGACCAGCAGCATGCTGCCGTCCATATGCGCCAGCGCCGCATAGTCGGCCGGTTGCCGCCGCACCAGCCAAAGGCCGATCCAGGCGAACAGCAGGCCGAGCGCGCCGCCGGCCGCGCCGATCATCCCGGCCTCCACCAGGTGCTGTGCGAAGATCGCGCGGCGCGACGCACCGAGCGCGCGGCGCACGCCGATCTCGCCGCCATGGCGCATGAACTTGGCCAGCATCAGGCCGACGGTATTGAGTAGGCAGATGCCCAGGAACACCAGCGCCAACCACAGTTGCAGGCGCACGTCGGCAGGCACTGCGTGATTCCTGTCCAGCCAGGTCATCACGTCGCTCAGACGGATGTCCGCCGAATGGCTGAAGCGCCCGGCATCGTGCTGCTGGCGCGCGTAGCTGTCGAGATAGTCGCGGTACGCGGCCTGCTTGCCGGCGTCGCCCAGTTCGACCCAATACTGGATCCACACGCAGGGGGCGTTCTCGCCGTTCGGGCCGTTCGGACTGTCGCCCCAACAATCCATGGTGCCTCTGCTGCCGAGCTCCAGGTCGCGCGAGGTGGTGAACGGAACGAACACGTCCTCGCTGTCGGCGTAGGTCTCGTTGGTCATGTCGTAGAAACGCGGGTTCATGCTCCAGTCTTCGGTCACCCCGACGATGCGCAGCACCGTGTCGCCGATCTGCAGGTTCTTGCCGACGCTGTCGATGTCGCCGAACACCTGCTCGTTCAGATGCCGCGAGATCACCGCGATTCGCGCACGCCGGCCATCGTCATCGGCGGTCCAGGCATGGCCGTAGCGCATCGGCACGGCGAACATCGGGAAGAAATCGGCGCTGGTGTAGCGCGCCTCCACGGAAAACGGGGTCTGCTCCGCGCGCGCCGGCACCACGGTGACGCCGCCGGCGGACATCATCGCCTGGCGGTCGCCGCGCTTGTCGCGCAACAGCGCTTCGGCATCGCGGCGGGTCAGCTGCAAGGGTTCGGTCGCGCCCGGTTCGTACTTTTCGTCCGGATAGACGTTCATCTCCACGTAGAACAGCTGAGCGCTCTTGCCCGGAATCGGATCGGCGGCCAGCACGTGGAACACGGTCAGTGTGGTCATCGACGCGCCGATGCCGACCGCGATGGCGAGCACCATCAACGCGGTCAGCAGGCGGTTGCGGCCGAAGCTGTGCAACGCCAGTTTGCAGTAGTAGCCGAACATGGGAAGTCCTGGAAAAAAAGGCCGGCATGACGCCGGCCAAAGGGGACGCTTCAAGCGCTGCGCGTGGCCACCGCCGGCGGCACCGCCGCAGCGCGGCGTGCCGGCGCGAACACCGCGATCTGGCCGAGCAGCCACAGGGTCAGCGCGCCGAACGGCAGGTAGTACAGCGGCAGCCGCGGCAGTTCGTACTTGCCCATCAGCCACTGGTTGATCGCGTAGGCCAGCAGCATGCCGAGCACGATGCCGGTGCTGGCCAGCAGGAAGTTCTCGGTCTGGAAGTAGCGCAGGATCTGCCCGCGGGTGGCGCCGAGCGCGCGGCGGATGCCGATCTGCCTGGTGCGCTGCTGCACCCAGAAACTGGCCAGGCCGACGATGCCCAGCGCGGTCACGATCAGCAGCGCGATGCACACCGCACCGAGCAGCCAGACCATCGCGCGGTCACCCTGGAAGTATTCGTCGCGGATCTCGGCATAGGTCTGCTGTTTCAGCACCAGGCGGCTGCTGTCCACCTTCATCAGCGCCGCGGTCGCCGCGGTAAGCACTTCCTGGCGCCGCGCCGGGTCGGTGACGCGCAGCACGTACAGGCCCTTGGTGTAGTTCAGGCGCAGCGGCAGCAGCATCGCGTAGTCGATCTCGGCCAGGCCGCTGGTCGCGGCCGGCCGCGCCAGCGTGTCGACGATGCCGACCACGCGCACCGGGATCTGTCCGATATAGAGGGTCTTGCCGAGGGCATTCTGCCCGGGGAACATCTTCTCCGCGGTGGCGCGATTGAGAATGATGGCGGTACCTTTTTTCTGCGCGTCCCTGTCGGTTTGCGCGGTCTCCAGATCCAGGTATTCGTCGGGCGTGAAATCGCGCCCGGCCGCCAGCCGCAGGCCCAGTGTCTGCAGCGTGCCTTCTTCTGCCATGTACTGCGCCGCATTGAGGGTGGGCCGCTCCTGGTCCGGGGTCAGCGACAGGCTGGTGTTCGAGGAGTAGTGCACGAACGGCACCTGGTTGAGCACGGTCGCGTTGCGCACGCCCGGCACGGCGCGCAACGCAGCCAGATCCTCGCGGGTGCGCGCGGCCGCATTGACCTGCTGGCCGATGCCGCCGAGCGAGACCGTCACCAGTTCCGACTCGGCGATGCCGCTGGGCCGGTGCAGGGTCTCGATGCGGTTGCCGATCAGGAACAGCGCATTGCAGACGATGGCGCAGGCCAGCGCGATCTCGAGCACGATCAGCGCGGCGGCGGTCTTGTGCCGGCGCAGGGTGGAAAGGATGGGGCGGATGTCCATGGCGATAACCTTGTGAGGGACCTTCGTTGGCGGTCTGCCCGCCGCCGTGCGGCGGGGGCGATGATCAGGACGATTTGAGCTGCAGCGCCGGCGCCACCTGGATCGCGCGCCAGGCCGGCAGCAGGCCGGCCAGCAGACTGGCGGCCAGGGCCAGGGCGAAGGTCAGTGCCAGCATCGTAGGGTCCATATGGGCGAGCTTGGCGTAGCTGGAGGGCTGCTGGCGCACGGCCCACAGGCCGAGCACGGCCAGGCCGAGACCGGCGATGCCGCCGGCCAGGCCGATGGTGCCGGCTTCGACCAGACACTGCGCGAAGATCGCACGGCGCGAGGCGCCCAGCGCGCGGCGCACGCCGATCTCGCCGCTGCGGCGCAGGAACTTGGCCAGCAGCAGACCGACGGTATTGAGCAGGCATACCAAAAGAAAACCCATCGCCAGCCACAGCTGCAGGCGCACGTCGCCCGGCACCACTTCGTTGTGGTCCAGCCACTGCATCACGTTGCGCAGGCGCACGTTGTTCGGACGCTGGAAGCGGCCGGCGGCGCGCTGCTGGTTGGAGTAGTTCTCTAGGTAGGCCTTGTAATCGGCGGCCTGCGCCGGGCTCTCCAATTCCGCCCAGTACTGCATCCAGGTGCAAGGCGCATTGAGCGAGGTCTGATCGCCGTTGCTGTCGCCGAAGCAGTTCATGTTGCCGTTGCGGTCTATCTTCAGGTCCATCGCGACTGAGAACGGCAGGTAGGCCTGTTCGTCCGAACCGTAAGTGTTGGTGATGTCGTAGAAGCGCGGATTGGGGGCCCAGGTGTCCAGCACGCCGACGATGCGGAACGTGTTCTGGTCCATGCGCAGTTCGCGGCCGACGCTGTTGGCGCCGTCGTACAGCTTCTCGTTGAGCTTCTTGCTGATGACCGCCACCCGCTCGTGGCGTTCGTCTTCCGTACCGGTCCAGCCGTGGCCGTACAGGAACGGCGTGTCGAACATCGGGAAGAAATCCGCTGAGGTAAGCCGTACTTCCGACTTGAACGGTTTCAGCCCGCTCCTGAGCGGCTCGATCGCCGCCGACCCGCCGGTCATGATCGCCTGCCGCTTGGCGCGTTTCTCGCGCAGCAGCGTTTCGGCGTCGTAGCGCGTGTTCTGGAAGTCCGGCTCCTCGCCGGGCTGGAAGCCGGCTTTCGGCTGCGCATCGACCTGCACGTAGAACAGCCGATCGCTCTTCTGCGGGATCGGGTCGCCGGAGAGCACGTAGAACACGGTCAGCGTGGTCATGCTGGCGCCGATGCCCAGCGCGATGGCCAGCACCATCAGCGCGGTGAGGACCTTGTTGCGGCGGAAGCTGCGCAAGGCGAGGCGGAAGTAATAGCCGAACATGGGTGGCTCCGGGTCAGGCGCTACGGGTGGCGGTGGCGGGGGGGACGGCGGCGGCGCGCAGCGCGGGGCCGAGGACGGCGAGCTGGCCGAGCAGCCATACCGCCACGATGCCGGTGAGCACCGTGGGCGAGGACAGCCGCTCCAGTTCGAAGCGTTGCATCAGCCATTGGTTCATGACGTAGGCGAGAACGGCGCCCAGCGCGGCGCCGCCGCCGACGATCAGGAAGTTTTCCAGCTGGACGTAGCCCATGATGTCGCGGCGGGTGGCACCGATGGCGCGGCGGATGCCGATCTGCCGGGTGCGCTGCTGTACCCAGAAACTGGCCAGCCCGCCGATGCCCAACGCGGTGACGGTGAGCAGGATCAGGATGATCGCCAGCAGCATGCGCGCCACTGCGCTGTCGCTCCTGAAATAGTCGGCGCGCAGTTCCTGCATGGTGGCGACCTGGTGTTGCACATAGGTCGGGTTGGCATGCTGCATCGCCGCCGCCGCGCGTTGCAGGACCTGCGGCAGTTGCCCCGGTTTGCTGCGGATCAGATAGCCGCCGCCCCAGCCTTCGGCGCCGACGCGCAGTTCGGTCAGCAGCGCGTCTGCATCGTCGTCGTGGCCGGCGATCACGCCACGCAGCGGTGCCATCACCCCAACGACATCCAGCCGTACCGCCTGGTTCCACATCGTGGTGTAGATCTTCTGCCCCAGCGGCGAAACGCCAGGAAACAACTTGGCGGCCAGCGACGGGGTGATCAGCGTCGGCAGCTGGCGCTCGCCATGGTTGGTCTCCGCGAACGTCTCGGCGGCAGTCGGTAGCTCGGCGTCGTGCAGGTCGCGGCCGGCGACGATGCGGATGCCCAGGGCGCGGTTCAGGCCCTGGCTGCCGGAGAACAGCGTCGCGTGCGCCGCCGGTTGCGTCGCCTGCGCTTCCCGGAACAGTTGCACCCGGTTCGGATTCCATAGCGGCGGTGCGCCAAAGGCGGCCGCTTCCACGCCGGGCACCGCTTGCAACACATCCAGGCTGCGCCCGACGCTGCTCTTGCTGTCTTGCTCGCCGATCACGGAGATGCTCTGGATCAGGCCGATGTCCTGCTCCATCGCCCCGGTCGGCGTGTCCACCCGCTGGTAGGTGCGCGCGATGATGAACACCAGGTTGCACAGCACCGCCAGGGTCAGGGCGATCTGCAAGACCATCAACACCACCGCTGCACGATGGCTGCCCAGCGCGGAAAGAATGGGGCGTGCGTGTCTCAGCGCGGTCATAGCGATTTCACCTGCAGGGCGGGAGCGATGCGCGAAGCGCGCCATGCCGGCCATACGCCGGCCGCCAGGGCCGACAGCACCGCCACGGCCAGCGCGAGCGCAAGCAGCGAGGGGTCGGCATGCGCCTGTTGGGCGTAGGCCACCGGTTGCTGGCGCACCAGCCACAGGCCGATCCAGGTCAGCGGGATGCCGAGCAGTCCGCCTAGGCAGCCGATCAGCCCGGATTCGGCCAGGCATTGCAGGAACACCGCGCGGCGGCTGGCGCCCAGCGCGCGGCGCACGCCGATCTCGGCGGCCTTGCGCATGAACTTGGCGACCAGCAGGCCGACCGCATTGAGCAGGCACACCAGCAGCACGCCGAAGCCGATCCAGCTCTGCATGCGCACGGTGGCCGGCACCACCCGCTTGTAGTCGAGCCAGTCGAGCAGATCGCGCAGGCGCGTGTTGGGCGCGCGTTCGAAGCGGCCCAACTGGCGCTGTTGCGCGCTGTAGTCGTCCAGCGCGGTGCGGTAACGCTGGACCTGCGCCGGCGTGTGCAGTTGCACCCAATACTGCACCCAGGTGCATTGCGTGCTCTTGGGATTGTGCAGGCCCGCTTCCTGGTCCCGGCCCCAGCACTGCATCGGCCCATAGCCGTAGTCCTGGGGCAGGTCCAGCCAGGTCTCGAAAGGCACGTACAGCGCTTCCGGCGCCTTGTACGCGCCCGAGTTGAGATCGTAGAAACGCGGCTGCGCATCCCAGGTGTCGATCACCCCGATCACCCGGAACGGGCGGGTGGCGATGGTCAGGGTCTTGCCGACGCTGTCGGCGCCGCCGAACAGGGTGTCGTTGAGCGTGCGGGTCAGCACCACGACCTGCGCGCGCTGCGCATCGTCGCCACGGCTCCAGCCGCTGCCGTAGAGGAAGCGCATGCCGAACATCGCGAACAGGTCGGCGGTCGCGGCGCGGGTGGTGAGCATGCGCAAGGGGCTGGCCGGCACGGTCTGGCGGACCGGAAGCCAGTTCGCGCTGGTCATGGTCTGCGCCGGCGCGGCGTGCAGCCGGTACAGCGCGTTCGCGTCCTGCCAGGTCAGTTCGTCGGGCGGCTCCTGGTCGGCACCCGGCAGGTCGCGCGGACGCGGGTCAAGTTGCGGATGGAACAGCGTGGCGCTGTGGCCGGGCAGCGGATCGCCGGACAGCGTATGCAGCACCGTGAGCATGGTCATCGAGGCGCCGATGCCCAGTGCCACGGCCAGCACCATCAACGTGGTGAGGATCTTGTTGCGGCCGAAGCTGCGCAGGGCGAGGTGAAGGTAGTAACCGAACATCGTGGGTCCCGGGTCAGGCGCTACGGGTGGCGGTGGCGGGGGGGACGGCGGCGGCGCGCAGCGCGGGGCCGAGGACGGCGAGCTGGCCGAGCGCGCACAGC
>Ga0207709_10001643_pt1 | contig 15140 bp, 10 predicted proteins | sample KBSM34metaG_FD_184397 | JGI IMG/M metagenome (GOLD analysis project Ga0207709, IMG submission 184397) | Miscanthus rhizosphere microbial communities from Kellogg Biological Station, Michigan, USA - KBS M3-4 metaG (SPAdes) (version 2) | ecosystem: Host-associated > Plants > Roots > Rhizosphere >...
CTTCGGCATGGGCAAGATCGGCGAAGGCAAGAACACGGTCCACCAGACCAAGAAGCTCGGCGACGAGGACATCAAGGCCTTCCGCGACCGCTTCAACATCCCGATTCCCGACAGCCAGATCGCCGAGCTGCCGTTCTACAAGCCGGCCGACGACACGCCGGAAATGCGCTACCTGCACGAGCGCCGCAAGGCCCTGGGCGGCTACCTGCCGCACCGCCGCGTCAAGGCCGACGAGAGCTTCACGGTGCCCTCGCTCGACACCTTCAAGGCAGTGATGGAGCCCACGGCCGAAGGCCGTGAGATCTCGACCACGCAAGCTTACGTGCGCTTCCTCACGCAGCTGCTGCGCGACAAGGCCCTGGGCCCGCGCGTCGTGCCCATCCTGGTGGACGAGGCCCGCACCTTCGGCATGGAAGGCCTCTTCCGCCAGATCGGCATCTACAACCCGCACGGTCAGCAGTACACCCCGGTCGACAAGGACCAGGTCATGTACTACAAGGAAGACAAGGCCGGCCAGATCCTGCAGGAGGGCATCAACGAAGCCGGCGGCATGTCCAGCTGGATCGCGGCGGCCACGTCGTACAGCACGAACAACCGCATCATGGTGCCGTTCTACGTGTACTACTCGATGTTCGGCTTCCAGCGCATCGGCGACCTGGCCTGGGCGGCCGGCGACATGCAGGCCCGCGGCTTCCTGCTGGGCGGCACCTCGGGACGCACCACGCTGAACGGCGAAGGCCTGCAGCACGAAGACGGTCACAGCCATATCCTGGCCAACACCATCCCGAACTGCGTGAGCTACGACCCGACCTTCGCGCACGAAGTCGGCGTGATCCTGCACCACGGCTTGAAGCGCATGGTCGAGAAGCAGGACAACGTTTACTACTACCTGACGCTGCTCAACGAGAACTACGCGATGCCCGGCCTGCAGCCCGGCACCGAAGAGCAGATCATCAAGGGCATGTACCTGTCCAAGCAGGGCCCGGTGGTCAAGGCCGGCAAGGGCGCCAAGGAAGCGCCGACCGTGCAACTGCTGGGCAGCGGCACCATCCTGCGCGAGAGCTTTGCCGCGCAGGAACTGCTCGAGAAGGAGTGGGGCGTGTCGGCTTCGGTGTGGAGCTGCCCGAGCTTCAACGAGCTGACCCGCGACGGCCAGGACGCCGACCGCTGGAACCTGCTGCACCCCGACCAGACGCCGCGCGTGCCCTTCGTGGCCGAGCAGCTCGGTGCCTCGACCGGCCCGGTGATCGCGTCGACCGACTACATGAAGGCCTACGCCGAGCAGATCCGTCCCTTCGTGCCGAAGGGCCGCAACTACAAGGTGCTGGGCACCGACGGTTTCGGCCGCAGCGACTTCCGCGCCAAGCTGCGCGAACACTTTGAGATCAATCGTCACTACATCGTCGTGGCCGCGCTCAAGGCGCTGAGCGAAGATGGCACCGTGCCGGTGGCCAAGGTGGTGGAAGCGATCAAGAAGTACGGCATCAATGTCGACAAGGTCAACCCGCTTTACGCTTGAACATCAACAACCAACGAACGAACGGCGCCTGACGGCGGGAGACAACGATATGGCAGCAGTGGAAGTGAAGGTGCCGGACATCGGCGATTTCGATGAAGTCGCGGTGATCGAGGTGCTCGTGAAGGTGGGCGACACGGTCAAGGCCGAACAGTCGCTCATCACGGTCGAATCGGACAAGGCGTCGATGGAAATCCCGTCGTCCACGGCCGGTGTGGTCAAGGAAATCAAGGTCGCCGTGGGCGACAAGGTCAAGGAAGGCTCGGTGGTGCTGGTGGTCGAGGCCGAGGGCGCGGCTGCCGCCGCCCCGGCGCCGGCCGCTGCGCCTGCTGCCGCGGCACCCGCTGCCGCAGCGCCTGCACCGGCTGCTGCCGCTCCGGCTGCAGCGGTTGCGTCGGGCCCGGTCGAAGTCAAGGTGCCGGACATCGGCGACTTCAAGGACGTCGCGGTCATCGAGCTGCTGGTGAAGGTGGGTGACACCATCGCCGCCGAGCAGTCGCTGATCACGGTGGAGTCGGACAAGGCCTCGATGGAAATCCCGTCGTCGGCTGCCGGCGTGCTGAAGGAACTCAAGGTCAAGGTCGGCGACACCGTCAACATCGGCGACCTGATCGCGGTGCTCGAAGGCGCCGCAGGCGCTGTAGCACCCGCACCGGCGCCCGCGCCGGCACAGGCCGCGGCTGCTGCGCCCGCCGCCGCAACCGCCAGCGTACCTGCGCCGGCCGCCGCAGCACCTGCTGCAGCCGCCCCGGCCCACCAGCCGACCTCGGCCCCCACCGGCAGCCTGCCGCACGCCTCGCCCTCGGTGCGCAAGTTCGCGCGCGAACTCGGCGTGCCGCTCGAAGAGGTCAAGGGTTCCGGCCTCAAGGGCCGCATCACGCAGGAAGACGTCCAGAACTTCACCAAGGCCGTGATGAGCGGCCAGGCCAGCACCAAGGCCTCGGCGGCCAAGGCGCCGGCAGGTGGTGGTGGCGACGGCGCGGCGCTGGGCCTCATCCCGTGGCCGAAGGTCGACTTCACGAAGTTCGGCACCGTCGAGCGCAAGGACCTGTCGCGCATCAAGAAGCTCAGCGGCGCGAACCTGCACCGCAACTGGGTGATGATCCCGCACGTCACCAACAACGACGAAGCCGACATCACCGAGCTCGAGGCCTTCCGCGTCTCCACCAACAAGGAGAACGAGAAGTCGGGTATCAAGGTCACGATGCTCGCCTTCGTGATCAAGGCGGTGGTCGCGGCGCTGAAGAAATTCCCCGACTTCAACACCAGCCTGGACGGCGACCAGCTCGTCTACAAGCAGTACTACAACATCGGCTTCGCGGCCGACACGCCCAACGGGCTCGTGGTGCCGGTGCTGAAAGATGCCGACAAGAAGGGCATCCTGCAGATCAGCGCCGAGATGGGCGAACTCGCCAAGAAGGCGCGCGACGGCAAGCTCGGCTCGGCCGACATGCAGGGCGGCTGTTTCTCGATCAGCTCGCTCGGCGGCATCGGCGGCACGCACTTCACGCCCATCATCAACGCCCCCGAAGTGGCCATCCTCGGCCTCTCCAAGGGCCAGATGAAACCGGTGTGGGACGGCAAGCAGTTCGTGCCGCGCCTCACGCTGCCGCTGTCGCTGTCGTACGACCACCGCGTGATCGACGGCGCCCTGGCTGCGCGTTTCAACGCCTACCTGGGCCAGGTGCTCGCGGACTACCGTCGCATCCTGCTATGACCACGGTTGTGGCCGTCCGAAAGGGTGGCCAGGTCACGATGGCGGCAGATTCGCTGGTGACCTTCGGCGACACGCGCATGTCGCACAACGCCGAAGCGAACCAGAAGATCTTCACTGTCGAGGATGCCGCGGGCCAGAGCCTGTTCGCGGTGGCGGGCGCCGCCGCGCACCAGCTGGTACTCCAGCATGCGCTGGCGGCCCAGCCGCGCGAGGCGCTGCAGTTCGGCAGCAAGCACGAGGTGTTTCACACCTTCACGCAGCTGCATCCGGTGCTGAAGGACTCGTTCTTCATGCAGACCAAGGAAGACGAGCACGAGCCCTACGAGTCGAGCCAGTTCACCATGCTGCTGGCCAACCCGAGCGGCATCTACGGCATCTACAGCTACCGCGAGGTGTTCGAGTTCAAGCAGTACTGGGCCATTGGCTCGGGACGCAGCTTCGCGCTCGGCGCCATGCACGCGGCCTATGACAACAAGTCGCGCAGCGCGCGCGACGTGGCGGAGGCGGGCATCGCCGCCGCCTGCGAATTCGATCGCAATTCGGCCCTGCCGGCCGACGTTCTCACACTCAAACTGAAAGTGTCCAAATGAGCGAACAACACATCAAGGTGCCGGACATCGGCGACTTCGACGAAGTCGCGGTGATCGAGGTGCTGGTCAACGTCGGCGACACGGTCAAGGCCGAGCAGTCGCTCATCACGGTCGAATCGGACAAGGCCTCGATGGAAATTCCGTCGTCGGCCGCCGGCGTGGTGAAGTCGCTGGCCGTGAAGGTGGGCGACAAGGTCAAGCAAGGGTCGGTCGTGCTGACGCTCGAAGTCGACGGGGCCGCTGCGCCTGCGCCGGCTGCTGCAGCGCCCGCACCTGCCGCTGCGGCGCCCGCGCCCAAGGCGGCTGCACCGGCTCCGGCCGCGGCAGCGTCCGTGGTGGTGTCCAGCTACGGCGGCAAGGTCGATGTCGAGTGCGACGTGGTCGTGCTGGGCGCCGGCCCCGGCGGCTACTCGGCCGCCTTCCGCGCGGCCGACCTCGGCCTGAAGGTCGTGCTGATCGAACGCTATGCCACGCTCGGCGGCGTGTGCCTGAACGTCGGCTGCATTCCGTCGAAGGCGCTGCTGCACGTGGCGTCCGTCATGGACGAGGTCAAGCACTTCGCCGACCTCGGCGTGAGCTTCGCGGCCCCCACGGTCGACCGCGCCAAGCTGCTCGGCCACAAGAACAAGGTGGTGGGCAAGCTCACCGGCGGCCTCACGGCCATGGCCAAGATGCGCAAGGTGACGGTGCTGCGCGGCGTCGGCAACTTCATCGACCCGTACCACCTGGAAGTCGAAGAGACCTCCGGCACGAGCTGGGACACCACCGGCAAGAAGCAGACCGTCAAGTTCCGCAACGCGATCATCGCGGCCGGTTCGCAGTCGGTCAGCCTGCCCTTCATGCCGAAGGACCCGCGCGTGGTCGACTCGACCGGCGCGCTCGAAATGGGCACCGACCCCAAGCGCATGCTGGTGCTGGGCGGCGGCATCATCGGCCTCGAAATGGGCACGGTGTATTCGACGCTGGGCGCGCGCCTGGACGTGGTCGAGATGCTCGACGGCCTCATGCAGGGCGCCGACCGCGACCTCGTGAAGGTCTGGCAGAAGATGAACGCGCCGCGCTTCGACAACATCATGCTCAAGACCAAGACGGTCGGCGCCGAAGCCACGAAGGAGGGCATCAAGGTCACCTTCGAGGGCGAGCAGGCGCCTTCGGCCCCGCAGGTCTACGACCTCGTGCTGCAGGCCGTGGGCCGCAGCCCGAACGGCAAGAAGATCGGCGCCGAGAAGGCCGGCGTCACGGTGAGCGACCGCGGCTTCATTCCGGTCGACATCCAGATGCGCACCAACGTGCCGCACATCTTCGCCATCGGCGACATCGTGGGCCAGCCCATGCTGGCGCACAAGGCGGTGCACGAGGCGCACGTGGCGGCCGAAGTGATCGCCGGTGAGCAGAAGGGCGACAAGGAGCTGTCCAGCGCCGCCTTCAACGCCCGCGTGATCCCCAGCGTGGCCTACACCGACCCCGAAGTGGCATGGGTCGGCCTCACCGAAGACCAGGCCAAGGCCGAAGGCATCAAGGTCAAGAAGGGCCACTTCCCGTGGACCGCGTCGGGCCGCGCCATCGCCAATGGCCGCGACGAAGGCTTCACCAAGCTGCTGTTCGACGCCGAGACGCACCGCATCCTGGGTGGCGGCATCGTCGGCACGCATGCCGGCGACATGATCGGCGAGATCGCGCTGGCCATCGAGATGGGCGCGGACGAGATCGACATCGGCAAGACCATCCATCCGCACCCGACGCTGGGCGAAAGCATCGGCATGGCGGCGGAAGTGGCGCACGGTACGTGTACCGACCTGCCGCCGGCGAAGAAGGCGGCCTGATCGAGAGGCGCTACGGCGCCTATCGAGCGCCCACAAAAAATCCCGCCGCGGCGGGATTTTTTTTCGTCTGGAATGCGGAAGCTGGAGGCTCAGTCGCTGGCGGTGCCCATGGCCGCCGCCTTGACCTCGTCGCCCTGGCCGCTGAGCACCCGGCGGGCGCCGTCGAAGCGGCGCTGCCAGTAGCTGCCGTTCATGTCTTCCACGCGGACCTGGGCGCCGGAGCGGGGCGAGTGGATGAACTTGCCTTCGCCGACGTAGATGCCGACGTGGCTGAAGGTGCGACGCATGGTGTTGAAGAACACGAGGTCGCCGGGCTTGAGTTGGCTGCGGTCGATCTTCTCGGTGGCGGCGGCCTGTTCTTCGGCGCGGCGCGGGAGCACGTGGCCCACCGTCTGGTTGTACATGGCGCGGACGAAGCCGCTGCAGTCGAAACCGGATTCGGCGGTGTTGCCGCCACGGCGGTAAGGAACGCCGAGGAAACCGATGGCGGTCACGACGAGGTCGGACGTGCGCTCTGCGACGGTCTGGCGAACCTGATGGAACTGGCCGACCAGGCCGCGTTCGGCAAGGATTCGGTCCATCTCATCCGATCGATCCTGTTGAGGGGGGGCGGCGTGGACGGCCACGGCGAACAGGAGGGATACGGGTAGGACGAAAAAACGCATGGCGCGTAGGATATTGATGACGCGCAGTTATGTCAATTTAATCTGAATTGTTGAATGCTTGCGTAAGCCATTGATTTACATGAACTTTTTCGATCCGGCCGAAGAAAAAATGTAACGGTGAACGTTTATGCGGCATAAGGATTCGAATGTAAACACCTCGGTCGATATGACTTCGAGGTCTTAAAAGTCGACATGTGCATTCCATTTGTTGCCAAGACGCCCTCAAATTCAGGAAATCTTCATGAACTTGCGAGATCGCTCCTTTCTTCGCTCCCTGGGAAGCCTCTTGGTGCTCGCCGGTTGCGGCTTGGCTGGCGTGGCCATGGCGCAAGTGCGTGCCGAAACCGTCGCCTCCGGTCTTGAGAACCCCTGGGGCGTCGCCTTCCTGCCGGAGGGCCGTTTCGTGGTCACCGAGAAGCCCGGCCGGCTGCGGCTGGTGGCGGCCGACGGCAAGCTGGGCGCGCCGATCCAGGGCCTGCCGCCCATCGCGGCGGGCGGGCAGGGCGGGCTGCTCGACGTGCTGGCTGACAGCGGCTTCGCGCAGAACCGCACCCTGTACTTCTGCTATTCGGAGCCGGAGGCGGCGGGCGGATCGGCCAACAGCACCGCGCTTGCACGCGCGCGCCTCTCGGCCGATGGCACGGCGTTGGAGGCGCTGAAGGTCATCTTCAGCCAGAAGCCCAAGGTCGCGAGCCGCGCGCACTTCGGCTGCCGCATCGTCGAGGCCCGCGACGGCAACCTCTTTCTCACGCTCGGCGACCGCTTCAGCCGCAAGGACGATGCGCAGACGCTCGACAACCACCACGGCAAGGTGGTGCGCATCGCCAAGGACGGCAGCGTGCCGAAAGACAACCCCTTCGTCGGAAAGCCGGGGGCGCTGCCCGAAATCTGGAGCTACGGCCATCGCAACAGCCAGGGTGCGACGCTCGCGCCCGACGGCCGCTTCTGGATGACCGAGCACGGCCCGCAGGGCGGCGACGAGATCAACATCCCGCGCGCCGGCGTCAACCACGGCTGGCCGGTGATCACCTATGGCGAGAACTACGGCGGCGGCAAGATCGGCGAGGGCATCACCCGCAAGGACGGCATGGAACAGCCGCTGCACTACTGGGTGCCGTCGATCGCGCCCTCGGGCATGGCCTTCCTCACCAGCGACCGCTACGGCGCCGCGTGGAAGGGCAACCTGTTCGTGGGCTCGCTGAAGTTCGGGTACCTCGACCGCATCGAGCTGAAGGACGACAAGGTGGTCGCCGAGCACAAGCTGCTGGCCGATGGCCGCGCCCGCATCCGCGACGTGAAGCAAGGGTCGGACGGCCTGCTCTACGTGCTCACCGACGAGTCCGACGGCAAGCTGCTGCGTCTGCGGCCGAACTGACCGACGGCTCAGCCCGGGCAGCCCGGCAGCGGCAGCGTCGGCAGCAGGCGGCGCCAGAGCCGCCGCCACTCGGGCCAGTCGTGCCCGCCTTCGGTCGTGACCACGCGCTCCGCCGGCAGCGCCCCGGCCAGCAGCCGGTGGCTAAAGGCGAAGCGGTCGTCGAGCGCGTAGCCCAGGTACAGCGGCGGCCGGTCGCCGAACGTGCGGGTGTGGCCAACGTAGCCGCGCAGCCATTGCCACAGCTGCGTGTCGCTGGGCGTGCGCGGGTCGCTGCCGGGTGGTGCTTCGAGCGGGCCGCGCCAGTGCGACAGGCCGCCGGCATTGGCGATGTCCTGGCTCAGCACGCGGTCGCCCAGGTAGGGCGCCAGCACGACAAGGCCGGCGAGGTCGCCGGGGTGCGTCTGGGCATACAGCAGCCCGCCGAAACCGCCGACCGAGATGCCTGCGATCCAGATCGCCTTGTAGCCCTGGCGGCGCGCCGGTGCGATCACGTCCCGATCCAGCCGGTCGAGGATGGTCTTGTTCCGGTAGTAGCCCATGTGGGCATCGACGCGCAGGGTGTCGACCGCGAGCCGGCTCTCGTTCAGCGCGTCGATGAAGCCTTCGCGCACGAACTCCTCGGGCGCCGAGTAGGCGCCGGGCAGCAGCACGATCAGCGTGTCGGCGTTGCGGGTGCAACTGCTCTTTTCCAGTGTGCTGGCCAGTGGTGCCTCGGCGGTGCGCAACCCGCCGCAGCCGGCGAGCAGCAGCAGCGAGGCGGCGCCGAGGAGCAGGGCGAGGCGGTGGCGCAGGAGCGACAGGGTCTGCATCCGCCGGAGTCTAGGCGCCTGGGCGAGCGAGGGTCGGAACCGGCAGGTCGACCATCACGGGCTGTCCCGGCACGGTGCAGCCGGTGTCGCAGCACTTGCCGGGCTGGCGGTTCTTCGTGATGGCGCGGCGCGGATCGTGCGGCGCGGCGGCCGGCGTGCCGTCGGCCGCGATGCCGCGCTCGAGCAGCCGCTCGACCAGCTCGACCTTCGATCCCACCGGGTAGTTGCGCCAGATTTCCTGCTTCATCGCCGCCGGCGAACCGCCGCCATGCAGGCTGATCACGCTGTACCAGCCACCCTGATAGCCGGCCGTCAGGTCTTCGATGAAGCGCGCCGTCTCGATGCGCTGTTCGTAGGGAGTGGCGGGGTTGGCGCGCAGCACGTCGGACAGGCGTGCCGCCGTCTCGGGGTTGTGGTCTTCGTCCGGGCCGGGCAGGGTGACGATGAGCCCGCCGCTCACGTAGTGGGCGATGCGGTGCATGTCGTAGATCTTGGTGGCCAGCAGCAGCTTGCCGATGTTGCTGAACACCGGGTCGGGCATGAAGACCTCGCAGTGGTCGTCGGCCTTGCCATAGACGCTGGCCGCCACGCCGCAGGCAAAGAAGCTCTCGGTGATGGTGATGAGCTCGACCATCTGCTCGCGCAGGTGGCTTTCCTTGCCGGGGTCGAAGCCGTTGGCCTCGCACATCAGCGCACCGGCGCCGATCAGCAGGTCGCCGAAGCCGGCGCGGGCCGCGATGCAGCTGTGGCGGTGGTGCGTGGCGTAGCTGTAGGTCAGGTGGCCCGAGTGCTCCCATTCGCCGGCGTAGAACACGCGCTCCCACGGCACGAACACGCGGTCGAACATGCACACGCCGGTGCTCTGGCCGTACTTGCGGCTGAAGAGCGCATCGCCGTGCTCGAGCTTTTCGCCGGGTCGACCGGCCGGCCGCGCGACGATGGTGAGCCCGGGCGCATCGAGCGGCACGGCGCAGCAGACGGCGAAGTCGGCGTCTTCCTTGCCCATGTTCCGGCAGGGCATGACCAGCAACTCGTGCACGTAGGGCGCGCCGGTCACGATGGCCTTGGTGCCCGAGATGACGATGCCGCGCGCGTTGCGCTCGACCACGTGCAGGTAGCTGTCGACGTTCGCCTGCTCGTGCGGACGGCGACTGCGATCGCCCTTGGCGTCGGTCATGGCGACGCCCAGGGTCAGGTCCTGGTCCTGGATGCGGTGCAGGTAGGCGTGGAAGCGCGCGGTGTGCTCGGTGCTACCGCGCGCGTCGTCGATGCGCGCCGACACCTGCGCGATGGCGTTGAGCGCGTCGTGCGTCAGGTAGCGCTGGGCGCAGCCGGTTTCCTGGCAGACCAGCCGCACGGCCTCGAGCTTGTTGAGCAGGTCGCCCGAGCTCGTGTTGATGTGCGAAAGGCGGTTCACGCGCTTGCCGCTGGTGTGCTGCACGGCGGTCATGAGCGGCGCGTACTCGGACTTCAGCGCGTGGTCGTAGGTGAGGGCGATGGCGTTGATGCCCGGCTGGAAGGTGGGCTCGTCGGCCACGCTGGCGACGCGGCGGCCGTCGACGAACACGGTGGGCGTGTAGCGGCGCAGCGATTCACGGTAGTCGGCGCCGGACATGAGGAGGGCGTCGGAAGGCGGGGCATTCATGCGTGTTGTCTCCAGAGGCTCGTGGGGATTTTGGGGCCGTTGGCGCGGAGATTTAAACACTGTTCAATTTTTAGATCAACGTTCGAAAAAATGATCGGTGACCAGATCGAGGGCTATAGTCCCAACGATGCACGCCAAGCTTCAACGCCGCCAGACCCTCACCGACGCCCGCCGCGCCCTGGTGCTCGACGCCGCCCGCACGGTGTTCGCCGAGGCCGGCATCGAGGGCGCGAGCATCCGTGAAATCGCGAAGAAAGCCGGCTACACGCCGGGCGCCATCTATTCGTACTTCGAGAGCAAGGAGGCGATCTACGCGGCCTTGCTCGACGAGTCGCTGCTGCGCCTGCAGGCCGCCGTGGCCGAGGTGGCGGTGTCCGAGCGCCGGCCCGACCAGACCCTTGCCGCCAAGGCCCAGGCCTGGTTCGACTTCTACGCGGCGAACCCGCGCGACCTCGACCTCGGCTTCTATCTGGTGCACGGCATGCGGCCCCGAGGGCTCACGCACGCGCTCGACCACGAACTGAACGACCGCCTCTACGACGCCCTGCGCCCCTGCGAAGAAGCATTGCTCGCCTTGGGCCTCGACGCCGACCTCGCGCAGCAGGAGAACACGGCGCTGTTCGCGCACGGCGTCGGCCTGCTGCTGATGCAGCACACGGGGCGCATCCGCATGTTCAGGCAGTCGGCCGATGCGCTGTTCAAGACCTACCTCACGCAGCTGGTGCAGCGATCGAGCCCTCCAGCAACAGCGGAAGACGCAGTGAAACCAGCTCTTTTCAGTGGTACGGTTCAGCCCAGTTCAACCGATACCTGAAAGAAGAAGTCCATGCTGCTCGACGCCACGCAATCCCAACTCGTCCTGGTCGATTACCAGGCGCGGCTGATGCCGGCGATCTTCGAAGGCGAGGCGGCAGCGCGCAATGCGGCGCGCCTGGGCCAGATGGCGCAGTGGGTCGACGTGCCGGTCTGGGGCACCGAGCAGAACCCGTCCAAGTTGGGCGAGAACCTGCCCGAGATCCGCGCCTTCTGCCGCAAGACGCTGGCCAAGATGCATTTCAGCGGCGTGGAGGAGGGGCTCGGCGAATGGCTGCGTCCGCCCGCCAAGGCGGCACCGCAGGGCAACGCCCGCAGCCTGCCCAAGCACCTGCAGAAGCCCCCGGCCGCGGCCGAAGAGCGCAACACCATCGTCATCGCCGGCTGCGAAGCCCATGTCTGCCTGCTGCAGACCGCGCTCGACCTGCTCGAGGACGAGTTCGACGTGTGGGTCGTCACCGACGCCTGCAGCTCGCGCACCGAGCGCAACCGCGACGCCGCCTTCGACCGGCTGGCCGGCGCGGGCGCCGAGCTCGTGACCACCGAGATGGTCGGCTTCGAGTGGCTGCGCACCGCCGAGCACCCGGCGTTCCGCGACCTGCAGGCGCTGATCCGCTGATTCACTGAATTGCTGTTGAGGGGCGGCCCGGCAAGGAGGCCGCCCGGATTGCCGCGGCTGTCAGCTTCCCGCAAAATCGGTCCCCATAATTATGAATTCAGTTTCGGCGCGAGTCCGGAACGGTATCCATAAAACAGGAGACAGATCCCGATGAGCCGCTATGAAGAGTTCTACCGCCAGTCCGTCGACGCGCCCGAGGCCTTCTGGGCCGAGCAGGCGAAGCTGATCGACTGGCACACGCCCGCGCAGCAGATCCTCGACGCCAGCCAGCCGCCGTTCGCGTGCTGGTTCGTCGGTGGCACCACCAACCTGTGCCACAACGCGGTCGACCGGCACCTGGCCGATCGGGGCGACCAGCCGGCGCTGATCTTCGTGTCGACCGAGACCGGCACCGAGAAAAGCTACAGCTTCGCCGAGCTGCATGCCGAGGTGCAGCGCACCGCCGCCAGCCTCGTCGAACTGGGCGTGGGCAAGGGCGACCGCGTGCTCATCTACATGCCGATGATTCCCGAGGCTGCCTTCGCGATGCTGGCCTGTGCGCGCATCGGTGCCATCCATTGCGTGGTGTTCGGCGGCTTCGCCAGCGGCTCGCTGGCCACGCGCATCGAGGACGCCGAACCCAAGGTGGTCGTGAGCGCCGACGCGGGTTCGCGCGGCGGCAAGGTCATCGCGTACAAGCCGCTGCTCGACGAAGCCATCCGCCTGTCGAAGCACAAGCCCGAGGCCGTGCTGCTGACCGACCGCGGCCTGGCGCCGATGACGCTGGTGGCCGGCCGCGACCACCTGGCGGGCGAGCTGAGGCACAACCACATGGATGCGCAGGTGCCTTGCACCTGGCTGGCCTCGACCGACATCAGCTACACGATCTACACGAGCGGCACCACCGGCAAGCCCAAGGGCGTGCAGCGCGACGTGGGCGGCTACGCCGTGGCGCTGGCCGCGAGCATGAAGCACATCTTCGACGGCCGCCCCGGCGAAACCTACTTCTCGACCAGCGACATCGGCTGGGTCGTGGGCCACAGCTACATCGTCTACGGTCCGCTGATCGCTGGCATGGCGACCATCATGTACGAGGGCCTGCCCACGCAGGGCATCGACCAGCAGCCCGACGGCGGCATCTGGTGGCGCCTGGTCGAGAAGTACAAGGTGACGGTGATGTTCAGCGCGCCCACCGCCGTGCGCGTGCTCAAGAAGCAAGACCCGGCGCTGCTCAAGAAGTACGACCTGTCGACCCTGCGCGCGCTGTTCCTGGCCGGCGAGCCGCTGGACGAACCGACCGCGCGCTGGATCAGCGACGGCCTGGGCGTGCCGATCATCGACAACTACTGGCAGACCGAATCGGGCTGGCCGATGATCACCATCGCCAACGGCGTGGAAGCCAAGCCCAGCAAGTTCGGCAGCCCCGGCGTGCCGATGTACGGCTACCGCATCAAGATCCTGCACGAGTCGACCGGCGAGGAGCTCACCGGCGCGAACGAGAAGGGCGTGGTCGTGGTCGAGGGCCCGACGCCGCCCGGCTTCATGCAGACCGTGTGGAAGGACGACGCGCGCTTCGTCAACACGTACTGGAAGAGCGTGCCGGGCAAGATGGTCTATTCGACCTTCGACTGGGGCATCCGCGACGCCGACGGTTACTTCTACATCCTGGGCCGCACCGACGACGTGATCAACGTCGCCGGCCACCGCCTGGGCACGCGCGAGATCGAGGAGAGCATCTCGGGCCACGCCAACGTGGCCGAGGTGGCGGTGGTCGGCGTGGCCGACACGCTCAAGGGGCAGGTGGCGATGGCCTTCGTCGTGCCGAAGGACGGCCTGGCCGTGACCGATGCCGACGCGGCGCTCAAGCTCGAGGGCGAGATCATGAAGGTCGTGGCCGACCAGCTCGGCGCCCTGGCGCGGCCCGCGCGCGTGCGCTTCGTGAGCGGCCTGCCCAAGACCCGCAGCGGCAAGCTGCTGCGCCGGGCCATCCAGGCCGTCTGCGAGCAGCGCGACCCGGGCGACTTGACCACCATCGACGACCCGGCCACGCTGCAACAGATCAAACAGTTACTGTCGGCCAGCTGACCGCAGGCGCGAATCGGGGTAGGGTTGCGGGCCTTGCGCAGCCGCGTTCTGTCGTCATATGGTTGACGTGGCACAATGCCAAGGTACTCAGGCCCTTCCCCAGCCACAGTCGCATCCGCCAATCGGTCCAGCCGTGTCGCGGAAGGTTTCTTAACCAACTCGTGCTTCCTCCAGGGAAGCGAAGGTCAGCGGATCATGAGCGATTCCTCTACGCCCACGGCGTACACCGCCTATCAAGGCAACACCTACCTCTTCGGCGGCAATGCGCCCTATGTCGAGGAGATGTACGAAAACTACCTCGCCAACCCCGGCAGCGTTCCCGACAACTGGCGCACGTATTTCGACGCCCTGCAGAACGTTCCCGCCGCCGACGGCACCAGCGCCCGCGACGTCCCCCACCTGCCGGTCATCAATGCTTTTGCCGAACTGGCCAAGCAGGGCACGACCCGTGTCGTGCAGGCTAGCGGCGCCGACTCCGAACTCGGCCGCAAGCGCACGGCCGTCCAGCAGCTGATCGCCGCCTACCGCAACGTCGGCGCCCGCTGGGCCGACCTCGACCCGCTCAAGCGCGCCGAGCGTCCCGCCATTCCGGAACTCGAGCCCTCGTTCTACGGTTTTGCCGACGCCGACCTCGAGACGGTGTTCAACACCAGCAACACCTTCTTCGGCAAAGAGACCATGTCGCTGCGCGACCTGCTCAATGCCCTGCGTGAAACGTACTGCGGCACGATGGGTGCCGAGTACATGTACACCACCGACCAGAACCACAAGCGCTGGTGGCAGCAGAAGCTCGAAAGCGCCCGCACCAACCCCAAGCTCAGCGCCGAGCAGAAGAAGCACGTGCTCAACCGCCTGACGGCCGCCGAAGGCCTCGAGCGTTTCCTGCACACCAAGTACGTCGGCCAGAAGCGCTTCTCGCTCGAAGGCGGCGAAAGCTTCATCGTCGCGATGGACGAGCTGATCAACCAGGCCGGCGTCAAGGGCGTGCAGGAAATCGTGATCGGCATGGCCCACCGCGGCCGCCTGAACGTGCTGGTGAACTCGCTGGGCAAGATGCCCGCCGACCTGTTCGCCGAGTTCGACCACACCGCCCCCGAAGACCTTCCCTCCGGCGACGTCAAGTACCACCAGGGCTTCAGCTCGGACGTGACCACCCCCGGCGGCCCGGTCCACCTGAGCCTGGCGTTCAACCCCTCGCACCTGGAAATCGTGAACCCCGTGGTCGAAGGCTCGGTGCGCGCCCGCATGGACCGCCGCGGCGACCCGCTGGGCAAGCAGGTGCTGCCCGTGATCGTGCACGGCGACGCCGCCTTCGCAGGCCAGGGCGTCGTGATGGAAACGCTGGCACTGGCCGAGACCCGTGGTTATTCCACCGGCGGCACGGTGCACATCGTCATCAACAACCAGATCGGCTTCACCACCAGCGACCCGCGCGACAGCCGCTCGACGCTGTACTGCTCGGACATCGTCAAGATGATCGAAGCGCCGGTGCTGCACGTGAACG
>Ga0207709_10001644_pt1 | contig 15134 bp, 12 predicted proteins | sample KBSM34metaG_FD_184397 | JGI IMG/M metagenome (GOLD analysis project Ga0207709, IMG submission 184397) | Miscanthus rhizosphere microbial communities from Kellogg Biological Station, Michigan, USA - KBS M3-4 metaG (SPAdes) (version 2) | ecosystem: Host-associated > Plants > Roots > Rhizosphere >...
GTACTTTGGGATTCATCAGGGGTCCACCTATTCGATTTGGTGGACACCATCCTCAGCGCCTCAACCGCCTCGTTCAAGATGGGATCGCTGGCCCCTTACTGTGCCTGGGTCATATTGCGGGCCTTGCGCAAGGAGGCGATGCGTTCGCCCATGGACACAAAGAACTGGCGTTCTTCGCTGCTGATGGTCATGGCGGCGGAGGAAGGAGCTTGCAGGAGTGGAGCCATGACGATACCCATGCGGTGCTGCGTAACGCGGTCAACATTACCACAATACGTGGTACATTGATTCGAGTTATTTTTTTATGGACCTGTTCGCGGGAATATCCCTGCGGTGCGGTCGGAAAAGGCACTCATGGCGCGCATCCCCGAAGAGCAGATCGAGCGGCTGAAGGAAGAGGTCGCGGTGGTGCGGCTGGTGGAGTCGTCGGGGATCGAGCTGAAGAAGTCGGGCAAGGGCTGGATCGCGAAGTGCCCGTTCCACGCCGACGACACGGCCAGCCTGGTGGTGACGCCGGCGAAGAACCTGTGGCACTGCTTCGGGTGCGGGGCGGCGGGTGGTCCGATCGACTGGGTGATGAAGCTGCGCGGGATCTCGTTCAGGCACGCGGTGGAGCAACTGCGAGAAGGCCTTCCGGCCTTAGCTGCTGAGGGTGCCGGCGTGAAGCGCTCGACGGTGAAGGCGCTGGCCGCGCCGGTGGCGTTCGACGCCGACGACCAGGCGCTGATGAACCAGACGGTGGGCTACTACCACGAGCGGCTGCTGACCACGACCGAGGCGCAGGCGTACCTGGCGGCGCGAGGACTGGACCACCCCGAGTTGATTGCGCACTTCAAGCTCGGCCTGGCCGACCGCACGCTGGGCTTGAGGCTGCCGGAGAAGACGCGCAAAGCTGGCGCCGACATCCGCTCGCGGCTCACGCGCATCGGGCTGTACCGCGAGAGCGGCCACGAGCACTTCAACGGGTCACTCGTGGTGCCGGTGTTCGACGAGGCGGGCAACGTGGTCGAGGTGTACGGCCGCAAGCTCCTGGACAACCTGCGCACGGGCACGCCCAAGCACCTTTACCTGCCCACGCGAGAGGGGCGTGGACGCGGCGTGTTCAACCTGGCCGCGTTGAAGGCGAGCAAGGAAGTGATCCTGTGCGAAGCCTTGATCGACGCGCTGACGTTCTGGTGCGCGGGGTACAGGAACGTGACGAGTGCCTACGGCATCGAGGGCTTCACGGCCGAGCACGTGGAGGCCTTCAAGCAGCACGGCACCGAGCGCGTCTTGATCGCCTACGACCGTGACGAGGCAGGCGAGCGCGGAGCGGCGAAGGTGGCTGAGCTGCTGATGGCGGCGGGCATCGAGTGCTTCCGCATCCAGTTCCCCAAGGGCATGGACGCGAACGAGTACGCGCTGAAGGTGCAGCCGGCGAGCAAGAGCCTGGGGCTGCTGATCCGCAAGGCGGTGTGGCTGGGCAAGGGAGAGGCACCGATGCAGCCCACGGCCGCGCCGGTAGTGAGCACGACAGCGGCTAAGGAACAAACGCCCTCGCAGGTCGAAGCGGTGCCGGCCGCTCCTGCCTTAGCTGCTGAACCCTTGCCCGCGAGCCCGATGCCGAACGCGGCGCGCGAGCTGCCCATGGAAGTGAAAGAGCGCGAGCAAGGGCGCGAGGTGACGCTGACCCTGGGCGAAGGACGGGACGCACGGCGCTACCGCGTGCGCGGCCTGGCGAAGAACCTCGCGGTGGACGTGCTGAAGGTGAACGTGATGGTGGCGGTGGGCGATGCGTTCCACGTCGACACGCTGGACCTGTACAGCGCGAAGGCGCGCGGGCACTACATCGCGCAGGCTGCGCCCGAGGTGGGCGTGGATGAACGCGTGCTCAAAGCTGACCTTGGCCGCGTGTTGCTGGCGCTCGAAGGCCTGCAGGACGAGACGATTGCCAAGGCCTTGACGGTGGAGCCCAAGCCGCAGATGGACGAGGCGCAGGCGCAAGCGGCGATGGCGCTGCTGAAGTCGCCGCAACTGGTCGAGCGCATCCTGGCCGACTACGCGGCGTGCGGCCTGGTGGGCGAGGAGACGAACAAGCTGGTGGGCTACCTCGCGGCGGTCAGCCGCAAGCTGGACAAGCCGCTGGGCGTGGTGATCCAGAGCAGCAGCGCAGCGGGCAAGACGAGCCTCATGGATGCGGTGCTCGCGTTCGTGCCCGACGAGGAGAAAGTGAAGTACAGCGCGATGACAGGGCAGAGCTTGTTCTACATGGGCGAGACGAACCTCAAGCACAAGGCGCTGGCCATCGTGGAGGAGGAAGGCGCGAGCCGCGCAAGCTACGCCTTGAAGCTCTTGCAGTCCGAAGGCGAGCTGACCATCGCGAGCACGGGCAAGGACCCGCAGTCGGGCAACCTGATCACGCAGCAATACCGAGTGGAAGGACCGGTGGCGCTGCTGTTCACGACGACGGCGCGCGACCTGGACGAAGAGTTGATGAACCGGTGTCTTGTGCTGGCGGTGGACGAAGGCCGCGAGCAGACACGCGCGATCCACGAGCGCCAGCGAGCCAGGCGCACGCTCGAAGGCTTGCTGGCCAACCGCGAGAAGAAGGACCTCGTCACCCTGCACCAGAACGCACAGCGGCTCTTGAGGCCGCTGGATGTGCTGAACCCCTATGCACGCTGGCTGACCTTCCCGGACCAGACGACGCGGCTGCGGCGCGATCACGAGAAGTACCTCACCCTGATCGACACGATTGCCTTCGTGCACCAGCACCAGCGTGCCGTCAAAACCGCACAGCGAGGCGAGCAGCGCATCGAGTACATCGAGGCGACGCTGGCGGACATCGAGCTGGCCAACGTGATCGCGCACGACGTACTCGGGCGCAGCCTGGACGAGCTGCCACCGCAGACCAGGCGGCTGATGAAGCTCGTGGAGCAGCACGTGCGCGGCGAGTGCGAGCGCCTGAAACTGCGGCGCTGTGATCTGCGCTTCAGCCGCCGAGGCCTGCGCGAAGCGATCGACTGGGGCGACACGCAACTGAAGATCCACCTCGCGCGCCTGGTCGAGCTGGAATACATCGTGGCGCACCGCACGGCCACGGGCGGGCACGCCTACGAGCTGGTCTACGAGGTGGCCGACGCTGGCCACGTGCGCTTCCCTGGTCTTGCCGACATCGAGGCCTTGCGATGCGCCTACGACGGCGCGCGGTCGGGGCAAAGCGATGCCCGGTCGGGGGCTGGTCGGGGCGTGGTCGGGGTTCGGTCGGCCGGTGGTCGGGGTGAGCAAACCGCCGCAGAGCCAGCAACGGCGCGGGTTGGCAGCGATGAGGCCGAAGACGGCGAGCAAATGCACGGCTCCACGCCCGCCCGAAAGAGCACGCCGTACACGCAGCCCATCGCCTTAGTTGCTGCTGCTGCCGCCGCTGGAGCCTGACATGCCACGCGCTGGACAACGCATCAAGACGCGCAAGCCCGCAGCGGTGAAGCCCAGCGGGCGCGGCAACAAGCGCGATGACGACCTCGCGCACAACCGGCTGGTGCGCTACATGGAGGATCACTTCGAGTGGATGCTCGTGAGCGGCTACAGCGCGAGCACGGTGACGGCCAGGCGGCAGCACCTGCGGCGCTTCATCCGCTGGGCAGATGAGCGCGGGCTGGATGATCCGCGCGAGATCACCAAGCCCATGCTGGAGCGCTACCAGCGCTTCCTCTTCTACTGGCGCAAGGAGGATGGTGCGGCGCTGACGGTGGGCATGCAGTACCAGTACCTGGCGCCCCTGAAAACGTGGTTCCGCTGGATGAGCCGCGAGCACCACATCCTGGCCAACCCTGCGGCGGACCTCGATCTGCCGAGGCAGCCCAAGCGCCTGCCGCGTTCGGTGCCCAGCGTGCAGGAGGTGGAGGCGATCCTGGCCGAAGCCGAGCACGACAACGCGCAAGGCTTGAGAGACCGTGCGCTGCTCGAAGTGCTCTATGCGACAGGGCTGCGGCGCATGGAGCTGGCCGGCGCTGCGGTGTACGACGTGGACCTCACGCGCGGCATCCTGTGGGTGCGGCATGGCAAGGGTGGACGCGAGCGTGTGGTGCCGCTGGGTGCGCGTGCGGCGGCCTGGCTGGACAAGTACCTCACCGAAGCACGGCCTGAGCTGCTGACCACGGACTGCACGGCGCTGTTCGTCAACGACTACGGCGAGCCGGTGTCTGCGGACTTCATCTCTGGCAAGGTCAAGCGGTACATGGAGTTCGCGGGGGTGGAGAAGATCGGCAGCGCGCACCTGCTGCGTCATGCGTGCGCGACGCACATGCTCGAAGGCGGGGCGGACATCCGCTTCATCCAGGAGATGCTCGGGCACGCGAACATCGAGACGACGCAGATCTACACGCACGTGAGCATCGACAAGCTGCTGGAGGTGCACCGGGCGACGCATCCGAGCCGATTGCAGCGACGCAGAGGCGATGAAGCCGTGGTGAAGGGTCCGAGCCTGGACGAAGCGCGTGAAGCGTTCCTGAGCGCCATTGCGGCCGAGGGTGAGGCCGAGGCCACGTAGCCCGTTCCGTCACAGCGCTTGCGGAGCAAGCCCCGCGCCGTCTCTACGCCGCGCAAGCTTGTGAGGGCATGCGTCGCACCAGGTCCAAGAGGCCAGGCGCTGCGCGCGGAGTGTGGAGAGCAAGCCCGTCCGGGCGTCGAGCCCGGCCGAGCTTGCAGTCGCTGCGGGGGAACTTGCTTCGCAAGTTCACATAACGGGCTGTTGCTCCCGCTTGCCGCATTCGCCGCCCGAGGCGGCTCGGTGCGAGCAAGCGTGAGCAACCCCCGTTATGTCTGGCGCCCCGCAGCGCCTGCTGCGCAGGCTGAAGGGCGTTGCGGCCATCCGGCCGCAAAGGCAATGGCCAGTGCGCCGCAAGCGGCGCAGTCCTTGGGTTGGCCCCGGCCCGCCGCCCATCCGCCCCCCGAGGGGGCTCCCTGCCGTCGAACAACCAGCGTGGTGCGCCACCGTCTTGAGCGGTCGTGCATCGCGCGTGAGGCGCTGCCGGCGGGCGCTCCATCGAGCGCCGGGCGTACCTCAAGGAAAACCTCACATGAGTCACCACACCGTCACCCTCGTGCTGCCCGCAGCCTTCGTGGCGCACTGCCGCGCCGACAGCGTGGAGCCGGCCACCGTGCTCCAGGGCTTCGTCGCCGACCTGTGCAGCCTCACCGACGCCGAGGCCGGCTTCGTGTGCAACGGCGAGCGCGCCACCGACCTGGCGCGCTGGTACTACGCCCAGGTGGGCTACGCCTGGTGGCCACGCTGAAGAACTACCGCCCCGGGCTTCCGAGGCTCAGCGCAGGCGGCTGGCGCCGCCTGCACCGGCGCCGCGCCGGTGCGCTGAACAACTCCCGGCACGCTGAACAACTCCCGGCACGCTGAACAACTCCCGCCGCGGTTCCGGATGCGGTGCAAGCCTCAAAGCCGGCTCGCACCGCACCCGGACAGCGTGCTCTTGGCCGTGCCGCGTCAAGGCCAAGCCCTTCGGGCGCTTCGCGGCCTTGACCCGTTGCGGCGCCGTGCCACGCGGGGGAACCCTGGGGGACTGGGAGGTGTTGACACCGTGTCAACGCCGGCTGTTGACCCGGGTCAACACGGCCAGGCCTACAAAAACCGAGGCCTCCTCGCGCGTGCGCGCGAGGCAGAATGCGCCTCTAGGAAAAACTGCTCGTGATCAAGGAGGGTTCCAGGCAGAAAACCGCTGCCAGGCCGCGCGGCGCCTAGCAAAAATGGGCTGAACTACGACGGTGGGCGTCAGGGCAAACCATTTACGCATATGTTCGAGGCAACCCGCTGAGCCTCATTGATCCGAACGGTCAATTATCGGTATCACCCGCGACCATTGAAGCCGCCTTGGCGCGTGCCGGACTTGCTGAGGTGGTAGGAGGCGGACCCGAAGATCCCTTTGCCGATATCGCTGCTGCTGCGGTCTTTGTTGGCACAATCATCTTGACATCGGACACCCCCCAGCCGCAGGTACCTGCAACTAATCGCGACGCAGACGACATTGACAAGCACATGGAGTGGCTGGCGTACAAGTGGCAGTGTGACTTCCAACCGCCTCCACCGCCCAATGCGACTCAGTGTGAAAAGTGGAAATGGAAGCGAGATCAACTCCCGGCTTGCATTGCTCGTCGGCAAGCGTGGCTTCACAAGTGGGATCCGTCAAATAAGAAGCACGTGCCACAACTCGAACGTGAACTTCAAAATCTTGATCGAAAAATCGAGCGCTTTTGCAAACAGGAAAAGCCATGTCCATGAATACTGTCATCGAAGCTCTTCGGCCGATAGTTCCTCCGCCTTCAAAGAACGATTGGGAGGTTCGGGCGGACGATATTGACGCCGTTTGGGCAAAGGAGCAATTTTTCGCACTAGACACGGTGAGCGCCATTGAACAGTTTGATAGAAATGTAGTGTCCGCGGCCGAATCAATCGAGCACATGCCAGCTGTCCCTTTTCGTTATTTTCTCTGGAGTCTTGGTTTGTATATGTTAGGGCTCGAGGACGGCGCAGACAATGCGGCTGACGTGGCAAGCAACTTTCTCCAAATCGTTGAGCACAACTTGACTTCGAGTCCGAAGCGAATAGTTCCGCTTTTCCCTCGCATCCTAGAGCTGGTTGATTATGCGGTTGCGATGCAAGAACGGTTCGACATACCGGCCGACATCTATGGTGACTTCACCGAATCACGGCAACGAATTGAAGTGGCATCGAAGCTCGTGTGACTTGAACGTCGTGCTGACTCTGCGAAGACGCCCGTCATTAAAGTGCGGCCTACGGCTCGTCCAGCATCGGTGTCCGAAGATGGCGTCCACCGGCGCCCCTATTGACCGGTGCTGTGCAGCGGTGTGCGGTTGAGTGCCACATCGTCGGCGACGAGAATGCTGCGCACCTTGCCTTCCGGTGGAGGCGGTGCTGGACACGGCCGAAGCGGGCACGCCGTTGGGCGTGCGCAACCGGGCGATCCTGGAGGTGCTGTACTCCAGCGGCATGCGGCGCATGGAGCTGATGGGCTTGAAGCTGCACGACCTGGACACCGTGCGCGGCGTGGTGACGGTGCGCCAGGGCAAGGGGAGAATGGACCGCTTCATCCCGCTGGGCGAGCGAGCGTGCGGTAAGCGTCAGCCCAAGGCCCTCTTGACGAGGAAGTTCAGACCTCCACGACGTGCCGCAACAGCGGGAAGTCCGTAAGCGATCAATAAAACACGTCCTTGAGCAAGCCTGCCGAGGCTGACAGGCTACGTTCCCACGTAGGTCAACGTGGGAACGTGATGTCTGAGGGAATGGAAGAACTGGCGCGGCGTCTGGTGGTGGGCCGCAAGCGTGATGGACGGGCTGTGTACGACGAACAGGCCAAGGCCGAGCTTGTGGCGATGTGCGCGGCGCCCGGTGCATCGGTGTCGCGCCTTGCGCGCGAGTGCGGCGTCAATGCCAATCAGCTGAGCCGCTGGGTGCGCGAGAGCGCCGAGCGCCGGCAATGCGCACTGGTGGTGGCGACAGAACCGCCCGCTGCGGCCTTCATGCCGGTAACGCTGGAAGTCCCGCCCTCAAGTGCAGAGCAGCGCAGTCTGTGCCTGCAGGGTAAGCGTCAGCCCACGGCCCTCTTGACGTCGAAGTTCAGACCTCCACGACGTGCCGCAACAGCGGGAAGTCCACGCGCCACGACTGCCGGTTGTCCGTCACGACGGTTGCCGTACGCCGGTTGATCTTGGCGACGACGCCGATCTGCGCGCTGCCCTTGCCGTTGTCGAAGGTGACGCGGTCGCCAACCGCGAAGCCCGTCGGGCTCGCGCGCCGCGCGGGCTCCGGCGGTGGGTCGTAGGGCCTGGCCGTGTCGCCGGGTGTCGTCTGGGCCGCCTCGATCGAAACGTAGGGGATCTTCCAGGTTCGCCGCACCGCCTCTTCAAGCACGCTGGCCTGCGTCGCGTGCTTTGCGATCACCTTGCCTTGTCGCAGCTCGCCGGTGCGGAAGTCCACGAAGCGCACGGCTTGCCCGAGGTGCAGTTCGGCGCAGGCCTGCATCGTGCGCTTGGGCTCGGCCAGCATGCCGTCGATGAGGGCGCGAAGCTGGTACAGCTGCAGGTTCGAGGCGCCTTCGAGCGCTTCGATCATGCGCACTGCGATGTCGTCTTGTGCCACGTCGTGTTCCGGTTCGACTGTCGACGCGTGCGTCGACGTCAGCCTGCTCGGCGCTCCTGCTGCGCTTGGACGAAGTTCCAGGGCAGCAGCTCGTCGATGCGGTTGATCGGGTGATCGGCGATGCACGCGAGCACGTCACGCAGGTAGGCCTGCGGGTCGAGCCCATTGAGCTTGGCCGTCTCCACAAGACTGTAGACGGCCGCGGCACGCTCGCCGCCAGCGTCGGATCCCATGAAGAGGTAGTTCTTGCGACCCAGCCCGACGCCGCGCAACGCACGCTCGGCCGCGTTGTTGTCGATCTCGATGTGGCCGTCGTCGCGGTAGCGCGTGAGCGTCGTCCAGCGCGCGAGCACGTAGCCGATGGCCTTGGCAAGGTTCGACTTCCTCGAGACACGCGCAAGCGTCTGCGTGAGCCAGGCGTGCAATTCATCGAGCAACTGCCCTGCGCGTGCTTGACGCGCTTGGCGGCGCACCGCGGCCGGCCGGCCGCGGATCTGCGCCTCGATCGCGTAGAGCGCACCAATGCGCCGCAGCGCCTGTTCGGCCACCGGTCGTGGACCGGTCTTGTCGTCCTTGTAGATGTCCCAGAAGCCGCGTCGTGCGTGCGCCTTATGCCGAGCACCGCATAAGGCGCATTGCCGGAGGTACTTCATCGAAGCGCTGCAGGCGCTGCCCAAGGACAAGCGCGGAGGCGACCAACTGCCAGCACAGTTCATCGAACTGATCGCTCAGCTCTACAAGGTGGAAGGCCAAGCCCGGGGTGATGAAGTGAGTGCAGAAGAACTCCGGCGCCGGCGCCAAGAGCACAGCGTGCCGGTGCTGAAGAACATCGAAGCGCTGTTGCTGGCCAACCTGCACGCGGTGCTACCCAAGAGCCTGCTGGGGCAAGCGCTGCATTACCTGGCCTCGCAGTGGACGAAGCTCAAGCGCTACGTCGATGACAGGAGCTACAGCATCGACAACAACGCCCAAGAGAACGCGATCCGTCCGTTCTGCGTGGGGCGCCGAAACTGGCTCTTCGCCGATACCGTGGCCGGCGCCAACGCGAGCGCGAACCTGTACTCGCTGTTGCAGACCTGCGTGGTCAACGGCATCGACGGCTACAGGTACCTGCGCGCGCTGCTCGTCGCGTTGCCCAAGGCCAAGACGGTGGACGACTACGCCGCGCTGCTGCCGTGGCAGATCGACCTGGGCGCGGCCTGATCACGCAGTTGGTTGCGTAGCCCATCTCGGGCACCCGGGGCAAGAACGTAGTTCAAAGTGCGCTTACGCACGACGCATTCGCCGACCCACTGCGCCAGTTTCGGGCGATCGCGTGACTGGCCAACATCAGCCATCGCTTCGCGCCAATGTCGCCTCCATTCCTGCCGTCACGCCGCGATATGCCAAACAGTTCACATGCGCGTTGACGCACTGGCGGCGAATATTCGACATCACAAGATTGACGGGCGAGGGAGTGACAAATTACGCAGAAACCGGGGCGGAGTTCCGCCCCGAGAGGGAGCGCACGCGGACAGAAGTCGCTGCAGTCGAAGTGGCGGACAGTCAGCATCCTGCGTATGCGCTTCAGTCGCAGTGCGTGATCGCCCGCCTGCGCCACATCCCCCTGAGCCTGCGCATCTTGCCTATGGCATTCCTTGTGCTGATTTCGCCAGTGACCTCCGCTTCAACTGAAGTGGAATTTATCTACATACTCGTTCGAGCGCTGTTTGTCTCTGTTAGAGATAAACACAAGAGGCTTGAAATCGATTGGCGAGGCCGGCGCGGCAGCCATCAAGAACTAGGAACTCGACGCGATGGAGGCACCGGTATCGGCGACGCCGTCGCCCACCGTGCTGGTTCCGGTGAAGCTCGAAGCGCCATGCGAGGCCAGCGTGCCCGCGAACTCACCGCCGGCGGTGCCGCGTACGCCGGACACCATCGAGATCGATCTTGCCGGTGCGCGCGTGCGCCTGCGCGGTGCCATCGACGAAGCCAGCGTGCGCTGCGTGCTGCAGGCACTCCACGCCCTCGCATGATCGGCCTGCCCGCTGGCACCCGCGTGTGGCTGGTGGCGGGCCACACCGACATGAGGAAGGGCTTCGACGGCTTGGCCGCCATGGTGCAGACCGCGCTCGCCGAGAACCCGTTCAGCGGTCACGTCTTCTGCTTCCGCGGCCGGCGCGGTCACATGCTCAAGGTGCTGTGGTTCGACGGCCAAGGATTGCTGATGTTGGCCAAGCGGCTCGAGCGTGGGCACTTCGTCTGGCCGCAGGGCGGTCGTCGCGCACGTACACCCACAGCCGGCCGGTTCGCGTCTTGCCGTTGCCCGGTGCCAGCACCTTCACCGGCGTGTCGTCGGCGTGCACCTTGGGTGCTTGCAGCACGTAGCGGCCGAGTGCTCCCACCAGCGGGTCCAGCAGCGCGTGCACCTGCTCGATCCAGCCGGCCATCGTGGCACGGTCGCGAACGGTCGTTTGTTTTGTGGGGGTGGTGAAATGACATCGTACTGATTTTGTAATGGTCAATCCAGCGTGATTGGACGATGATGTGACGAGCCGCGCGAGGCGGCGATAAGACTTTCGAAAATTGAGGGGGGAAGATGGGAATCACCAAGCGACGTGCTGCGGGAGCAGTGCGTGTATCCAATTCGTTTGTCAGGCCCTTGCTGGGTATTGGCGCTATGGCGCTTGCGCTGGCATTGACGCCGATGACGGGGCATGCATCGAACCTGGTATGGACGGCTTGTTTTAATTATGGAGACCCACTGAGCAAGTGCACGAAGTGGCGGGCGAGCACGGCGCAGATGTGCGAAGAGTACAAGGTCGTCTATGCACGGGACGTGCGGATGGATTCGGGTTGGGTACTCGATGGCATCGGCTCATCGACGCCCGATGGTGACCATTGCGTGCTCGACACGGCGGTTCACAACACGAACACCGGCGAGTCCTATGCCCACAGCTGGGTCAATTCAGGGCACTTCATCGCAGCCGAACTGCGCGAGAGCTACAAGGTCTGCATGGAGTGCCTGAGGTACGGCAACCCGATTTACCCGCTCACGGGTTCCAAGCGCAACGAGATCGATCTTGGAAGCTGGCTGTCGACTCCGGTGAAGGCGATTTACGACACCCGCCGCAAGGTACCGTTCGACGACCCGGGCAATGTGCTCTCCGTTAAGGCGCCAGCGTCGTTTGGTGAACTCTGGACGAGCAGCCTTCACAAGCAACTGCTCATCCAGCCCAAGCTCGTGGTGGCTGCGCGCGGCTCGGCGTTGTGGACGCCGTTCACGCTCAATGCTGCGGGAACGTACGCGCCCGATGGCGATGTTGCCGACCAGTTGGTCTCCGCCTCGGGTGGGTGGCGCTACTACGATGTGTCGGCGCAGGCGGTGGAAACCTATGACAGCAACGGCTTCCTCCAACAGATCGCCTATGCCAGCGGCAAGACGCTGACGTTCACGTACAGCACCTCTGCAACACCGGCCACGGTGGCGCCCGTGCCGGGACTGCTGATCCAGGTGGACGACAACCTGGGGCGCCGGGTGCAGTTCCAATATGAACAACCTGCGACGGCCGGCCTGGACCCGCACATCATCCGAGCTACGGATGTCTCAGGCGCGAACACGGACTTTGCCTATGACGCGCTGGGCAATCTGTCCAAGATCACCTGGCCCGACGGGAAGACCCAGCAGTACCTCTACGAAACGGGGTTGTCCTGGGCCTTGACGGGTGTGGTGGATGAGAACGGCAAACGGACCACCACCTACGGATACGACGACAAGGGCCGAGCCATAGAGACCCAGGCGGCTGGTGGTGTCGATCACTACAAGGCGTCGTACACCGTACCGCCCCAGTGGGAGGTCACGGAGTCCTACGATCCGAATGAAAGCGTTCTGTGGCGCTCCTACAAGGCGGGCATGCCGCAGGGGACGTCGATCACGCTTGCAAACGGCCAGACGGCTGCGCTGACCACCACCGTCGTGCAAGGCACACCTCGCGTGAGCTCGATCAGCCAGCCGGCAGGTGCGGGGTGCAGCGCGAGTGCCAGCGCGACCGCCTACGACGCGAACGGGAACGTCACCAGCGCAGACGACTTCAATGGCATCCGGTCGTGCTACGCCTACGACTTGGCGCGCAATGTGCGCACGACGGCCGTGGAGGGGTTGGCCAACACCGTGGCGTGCTCCAGCGTGACCGCGGCCAATGCCACCCTGCCTGCGGGAGGCCGCAAGGTGAGCACGAGCTGGCATCCGCAATGGCGCATCGAAGCCAGGCGCGCGGAGCCGGGTCGCCTGACGACGATGGTCTACAACGGCGAACCCGATCCGTTCAACGGAGGTGCCGCGGCCACCTGCGCGCCTGCGTCGGCGACCTTGCCTGACGGCAAGCGGATCGCAGTGCTGTGCAAGAAGGTGGAGCAGGCGACGCTGGACACGAACGGCACGAAGGCTTTCGACGTGCAGGGTGCTGCTGCCACGACGGGCGATCCGGACTTCGCCAAGGTCAGCCTGCTGCTGCACATGGACAGCCTCACGGGCACGAGCCTCACCGATTCGTCTTCCCTGGCCAATCCTGTCAGCACCTATGGCAATGTGGGAATCGCCGGAGGCGGCAAGTTCAGCAGTTCCAGCCTGGTGTTCGACGGAAGCATTGGCAGCTACGCAGTGGCTCCGGCGTCGGTCCTTCAGGTCGGGTCTAGCGACTTCACCATCGAGACCTGGGTCCGGCTCAACTCCTATCGGGGCAATGGCACCCTCATCAGCAACTACGGGGGTGGAGGAGCGCGTGGCCTGGAATTGCTGACTCAGAGTGACGGCACGGTGCTGTTCAGGTACAGCCTGGATGGTGTTGGCGACGCCGGATCCGCCGGCTTCGCGACGCCGCTGGCCTTGAACACGTGGACGCACATCGCGGCGGTCCGCAAGGGATCTGCCCTGACGGTGTACGTGAACGGTACACCCGGGCCAACTGCAACTTTGAACGGCACCATTTCCTCGTCGTCGACGCTGACGAACCTGGGCCGTACGCCCGACGTCGGCTCTGGCGTCTGGTACGTCGACGGCTCGATGGATGAAGTGCGTGTGACCAAGGGCCTGGCCCGCTACACGGGTGCATTTGCGGTGCCGACGGCTCCCTTCGGCAACACGACGACGAGCACGCCGGCGATTCCCTCATCGATGGACACGAGCGTGGCCAACCGTGTGTGGAGCTACACGTACAACCAATACGGGCAGGTGCTGACGGCCAAGGGGCCGAGGACGGACGTGAACGACACGACGACCTATGAGTACTACACGGACACGACGGTGGACCACACGGTGGGGGACCTGAAGACGGTGACCAACGCCAAGGGGCAGGCCACGCAGTTCACGCAATACAACAAGGCCGGTCAGGTACTTCGCTCGGTGGACGCGAACTCGGTGACCACGGACTACACCTACGACGCGAGGCAGCGGCTGAAGAGCGTGAGCGTGGCCGGGCAGATGGCGAGCTACGACTACCTGCCCAGCGGCCAGTTGAAGCGGGTGACGCAGGCCGACGCGAGCTACGTGGAGTACAGCTACGACGACGCGCAGCGACTGGTGGCGATGAACGACAACCTTGGCAACCGCATCGACTACACGCTGGACAACGCGGGGCGGCGCACCGCGGAGACGGTGAAGGACCCCAGCGGGGCACTGAGTCGGCAGGTCAGCCGGGTCATGGACGCGCTCGGACGCGTCCAACAAGTGACGGGGAGGGAGTGAATGATGAAGAAGCAGACCATGGCGCCGCAAGGTGGCGCCAGAGGATTCCATTGGCGCGATGCCGTGGGGCGGGTGATGTCGGTACTGCTGTGGCTGGCACTCATGCCGTTGACGGCGCAGGCGCTGACCACCAGCAGCACGACGCTGAGCTCGGACAGCAGCTCCGTGTACACAGCCCAGACCCTCAAGCTCACGGCGCGGGTGGCGGGTAGCGGACCAAGCGGGACGGTGACCTTGAAGGATGGAAGCGCGGTGCTGGGCACGGCGACGCTGTACTCCGACGGTACGGCGGAGCTGAGCACGAGCTTCCCTACCTCGGGCACGCACCCGCTGACGGCGGTGTATTCAGGAGACGGCAACAACACCTCCAGCACCTCGACGGTGCTGAATCAGACGGTGGTGGAGCGCTCTGCCACCAGCATCAGCGTGCTGGCCACGCCCAATCCGGTGGTGGCGGGCCAGTCGGTTCAACTGCGGGCGTCGGTGGTGGCGGGGGTGCCGGGCAACGTCCCCACCGGACGAGTGACCTTTGACTTCTCGGGATTGGCACCCGCCTTCAACGGCTTGACCGATGGTGTGACGACGCTGAGCGTGCCAGCCCCTTGTGCCGGCAGCTACAGGGTGCAGGCCACCTATGCCGGCGATGTGGCCAACGCCGGCTCGTCCGGCGCCATGGCACAGATGCTGACGGTCACGCCGCAGACGGTGACGGCCACCTTGACGAGCAACGTGGCCGGGGCCTACGTGAACCAGACGGTGCGGCTGAGCGCCACGATCAACGGACTGCATCCCTCCGGCACGGTGACGTTCAAGGACGGCGCAACGACCTTGGGCACAGGCAGTGTCACCGCCGGCGTGGCCACGCTGGACACGGTGTTCAGCACGGCGGGCACGCACAGCCTGAGCGCAAGCTATGCGGGCGACACCTGCAACGCGGGGGCCTCGGGCAGCCTGACGCAGACAGTGAACGCGCAGATCACCACCACGACGACGCTCATCGCGTCGGTGAACCCGGCAGGGCTGAACCAGACGGTGACGCTCAGCGCGACGGTTACCGGCAGCAGCCCCACGGGCAGCGTGACGTTCAAGGACGGCAGCACCATGCTGGGCACGGCAGCCCTCAGCGGCGGCCCCGCCACATTGAACGCGAACTTCGCCAGCGCCGGAGCGCACAGCCTGACGGCCACCTATGGCGGTGATACCCCCAACAAGGCTAGTACCTCCACAGCACTGGCGCTGACGGTGAACAAGGCCAGCACCAGC
>Ga0207709_10001653_pt1 | contig 15074 bp, 9 predicted proteins | sample KBSM34metaG_FD_184397 | JGI IMG/M metagenome (GOLD analysis project Ga0207709, IMG submission 184397) | Miscanthus rhizosphere microbial communities from Kellogg Biological Station, Michigan, USA - KBS M3-4 metaG (SPAdes) (version 2) | ecosystem: Host-associated > Plants > Roots > Rhizosphere >...
TAGCACCAGCTCCAGCTCCAGAGCCAGCTCCAGAAGCTCCAGTTGCTGAAGTGGTTCGTGTTGAGCTGGACGTGAAGTTCGACTTCGACAAGTCGGTCGTCAAGCCTAACAGCTACGCTGACATCAAGAACCTCGCTGACTTCATGAAGCAGTACCCACAGACCACCACCGTTGTTGAAGGTCACACTGACTCCGTCGGTCCTGACGCTTACAACCAGAAGCTGTCTGAGCGTCGTGCAAACGCCGTTAAACAAGTTCTGGTTAACCAGTACGGCGTTGGCGCTAACCGCGTTCAATCCGTTGGTTACGGTGAGTCCCGCCCAGTTGCCGACAACGCAACTGAAGCTGGTCGCGCAGTTAACCGTCGCGTAGAAGCCTCGGTAGAAGCTCAAGCTAAGTAATTAGCCTTGTAGCTTGGAAAAACCCGGCCTAGGCCGGGTTTTTCTTTGCCTGCGATTTGCCTTCCTGGCGCGAGAGTCAGGCCAGTTGCACCTGGGTTTCAGAGGTAGGGGCCGTGACCGACGCGGTTGCCGCGACTGCCCCGATAACCAGGATTGCCGGGCTCTTGAGGGCGAAAACCTGGGCGTCGCGTTCCATGTTCGCCAGTACGCTGCGGCATTCGCGCTGCTGCGGCAGCGAGGCGTTTTCAATCATCGCCACCGGCGTATCCGCCGCCAGTGCACCACCGAGCAACTGCTCGGCAATCTCCGCCAGCTTCGCCACGCCCATGTAGATCACCAGGGTCGTTCCGCTGTGTGCCAGCGCCTGCCAGTTCAGTTGGCTGTCGTCCTGCGTATGAGCAGTTACCAGAGTCACGCCTCGAGCAACGCCGCGTAGGGTCAGGGGAATATCACAGCGTGTGGCACCTGCCAGGCCGGCGGTTATGCCGTTTACCAGCTCCACTTCGATGCCCCGTGCCTTGAGCCACTGCGCCTCCTCGCCGCCACGCCCGAAAATGCACGGGTCGCCGCCTTTGAGGCGCACTACGCAGCGGCCCTGTCGGGCGTAGCGCAGCATCAAGCGGTAGATAAAGGCTTGGGGCGTCGAGCGACAACCGCCGCGCTTGCCCACCGGAATCACACGCGCCCCGGGGCAATGCTCCAGCACGGCAGGGTTCACCAGGTCATCGATCAGCACCACATCGGCCTCACCGAGGGCGCGTACGGCCTTGAGGGTCAGCAGCTCCGGGTCTCCGGGGCCAGCGCCTACCAACCAGACTTTTGCATTCATAGGGTTTCCTCACTCCAGGGCGACGACAGGTTGCACGCAAGCCGCGAGCAGGCGCTTGATCTCCGGCACGCAGGAGCCACATTGGCTGCCGCAACCCAGTTGCTGTTTCAGTTGTTCCATATCCAGGCCTTGCGCGATTCCGGCGCAGACCGCGCTGTGGCTGACGTTCCTGCAATTGCACAAGATGCGCTCCTGTTGTCCTCCCAGGCCGCTGGCGTCTGGCGGTGCACTCATCGGCGCCAGCAGCCAGCGCCTTAGTTGTTCATCGGCGCGGCCTTGCTGCCACAGCTCGTGCAGCCAATGCTGTGCCAGGGTTTCCCCGGACAAGCGGATGGCGATAATTCGCCCCTGTTCGATCCGCACTCGCTTGCCGATGGCCCGGCGGAGGTCGTCGTAGGCCAGTACCGGGCCTGTGTCGAGCTGCAATTGCCGGTCGATGGCCTGAAGCAGTGCCGCTTGTGGTGCTTGCGCATGGGCGGCGCGAATCACCAGTGCCGGGCGCTCGCGACCGGTCAGGCTGAGGCTGACATAGGCCAGAGCCTGGCAAAGAGGGCGTAGGGCCCGGAAATGCGCCTGCACATCACCTTCAATCAGCACGAACAGTTGCCAAGGCAGTTGCACCGGTTCCAGGCGCACGCCGCTGTGCTTGAGTTCCGGCTGTTTGGACAAGGGGTCGAAGGCGGGCTGGGTGACGGCATTGACCCCGCCCTTGAGGAAGCGATCGCCGAAGTGCATGGGCAGGAAGGCTTGCCCGGGGCGCACGCTGTCATCGCCGGTCACTGCCACGATTACGCTGCCGCGCCGGCTCTTCAGGTTCACCAGTTCTCCATCTCGCAGGCGTTGGCGCCGCAGTTCGTCCGGATGCAGGCTCAGCAAGGCTTCGCTGACATGGCCGAACAACTGCGCCGCAGTGCCCGTACGGCTCATGCCGTGCCATTGGTCGCGCAGGCGGCCGGTGATCAGGGTCAGGGGGAAGCGTGCGTCCCGCTGCTCCTTGGCTGCTACATAAGGGTCGCTGACAAAACGCGCACGGCCATTGGCGGTGGGAAAGATCCCGTGTACATACAGGCGCTCAGTACCCTGGGTCGCGCCTTCAGGGAAGGGCCATTGTTGTGGGCCGAGGCGGTCGAGCAACTCGTGGCTGAGGCCGCTCAGATCCAGGTCGCGGCCGCGGGTCAGGCCCTTGTACTCATCGAACACCCGGGCGGCGCTATCGAAGGCAAACAGGCTCGGCAGGCCGGGGCGCAGGAATCGCTCCAGGCGTTGAGCAAAATCCACGGTGATCGCCCAATCCGCTCGGGCCTCGCCGGGGGCGGCAACGGCCTGGCGGACATGGGAAACCCGGCGCTCGGAGTTGGTCACCGAGCCTTGTTTTTCGCCCCAACTGGCGGCTGGCAGCAACAGGTCGGCGAATGCCGCGGTTTCGGTGGTGGCAAAGGCTTCCTGCAGAACCACGAAAGGGCAGTTCAGCAGCGCCTCGTGCACTCGGTTCTGGTCCGGCAGGGATTGCGCCGGGTTGGTGCAGGCGATCCACAAGGCCTTGATGCGGCCGCTGCGCATCTGTTCAAACAGCTCCATTGCGCTCAAGCCAGGGCTGGCGGGCAGTTGCTCCACGCCCCAGTAGGCGGCGACTTCGGCGCGGTGTTCCGGGTCGGCAGCCTCGCGGTGTCCAGGCAGCAGGTTGCTCAAGCTGCCGGTTTCGCGCCCACCCATGGCATTGGGCTGACCGGTGAGCGAGAAGGGGCCTGCACCGGGGCGGCCGATTTGCCCGGTGGCCAGGTGCAGGTTGATCAATGCACTGTTTTTCGCGCTGCCGGCGCTGGACTGGTTCAGGCCCATGCACCACAGGGACAGAAAACTTGGCGCATTGCCCACCCACTGGGCGCATTCCTGCAATTGCTCGAGGCTGATGCCGCACAGCTGGGCCACCATCGGCGGGGTGTAGTCGCGGACCAGGGCCTTGAGCTGCACCAGGCCCTCGGTGTGTTGCTGGATGAAATCCCGGTCGATCCAGTCCTCCCACAGCAGCAGGTGAAGGATGCCGTGAAATAAAGCGACATCTGTGCCGGGCAAGATCGCCAGGTGCAGGTCAGCCAGGTCGCAAGTGTCGGTACGACGCGGGTCGATCACTATGACTTTCATCTGTGGGCGTTGGCTTTTGGCCTGTTCCAGGCGACGAAACAACACCGGATGGGCGTAGGCCATGTTGCTACCGACGATCATCACGCAGTCGCTTTGCTCCAGATCCTCATAGTTGCACGGCGGCGCGTCGGCCCCCAGGCTGCGCTTGTAGCCCACCACCGCCGAAGACATGCACAGCCGGGAATTGCTGTCGATGTTGTTGGTGCCCACCAGGGCCCGGGCCAGTTTGTTGAAGGCGTAGTAGTCCTCGGTCAGCAGTTGCCCGGAAATATAGAACGCCACGCTGTCCGGGCCGTGCTCGGCGATGGCCTGGGCGAACACCCCAGCGGCATGTTCCAGGGCGCTGTCCCAGTCGCAGCGGTTGCGGGCCAGGGCCTTGCCCAGGCGCAGTTCCGGGTACAGCGCGCGGGCCGCGTGGTCGCCGGTCAGGTGCAGGCTGGCGCCCTTGCTGCACAGTTTGCCGAAGTTGGCCGGGTGCGTCGGGTCGCCACTGACCCCGAGAATATGTCGGCCGTCATGCTCGATCAGTACCCCGCAGCCGACCCCGCAGTAGCAGCAGGTCGAGGCCGTGCTCTGGCGCTCCATTACCCGGCATCCTGCAGGGCCAGCAGCACCCGGCCGCTTTCCACTCGGGCCAGATGCTGGTGGGCGCAGCCGTGGTCTGGGGCCTGGGCCTGCCCGGACTCCAGATCGATCTGCCAGTTGTGCAGCGGGCAGGCTACCCGTTTGCCGTAGATCAGCCCCTGGGATAGCGGCCCGCCCTTGTGCGGGCAGCGATCGTCGAGAGCGAAGACTTGATCATCGCTGGTACGAAAAATTGCGATATCGCCCTTGGGGCCCTTGATGATGCGCGAGCCCAGGGTGTTGATTTCTTCCAGGGCGCAGATATCCAGCCAGTTCATGCCGGCACCTCCAGTTGTTTTACGGGGATCGACTCGAACTCTTTTTTCAGCTGCGGCTCGGCCAGGCGCTGTTGCCATGGGTCCTGCTCGAAGGACAGGGAGAACTGCAGGCGCTCGTTCAGCGCCTTGCGCCGCTGCGGGTCTTCCAGCACGGCCTTTTTCACGTGTTCCATGCCGACCCGTTGCAGGTAGTGCACGGTGCGTTCGAGGTAGAAGGCTTCTTCGCGGTACAGCTGGAGGAAGGCGCCGTTGTATTCGCGCACTTCTTCGGCGGTCTTGAGCTTGACGAAAAACTCCGCCACCTCGGTCTTGATCCCGCCGTTGCCGCCGATGTACATCTCCCAGCCCGAATCGACGCCGATGATGCCCACGTCCTTGATCCCGGCTTCCGAGCAGTTGCGCGGGCAACCGGAGACCGCCAGCTTGACCTTGTGCGGCGACCACATGTTGAACAGGTCGTGTTCCAGCTCGATTCCCAGCTGGGTGGAGTTCTGCGTGCCGAAGCGGCAGAACTCGCTGCCGACGCAGGTCTTCACGGTGCGGATGGATTTGCCGTAGGCGTGGCCGGACGGCATGTCCAGGTCTTTCCAGACTCCGGGCAAGTCTTCCTTGCGGATGCCCAGCAGGTCGATGCGCTGGCCGCCGGTGACCTTGACCATGGGCACCTGGTACTTGTCGGCGACATCGGCGATGCGTCGCAGCTCGGACGGATTGGTCACGCCGCCCCACATCCGCGGCACCACCGAGTAGGTCCCGTCTTTCTGGATGTTGGCGTGGGCCCGTTCGTTGATCAGCCGCGATTGCGGATCGTCCCGGGCTTCCCCCGGCCAGGTGGAGATCAGGTAGTAGTTCAGCGCCGGACGGCAAGTGGCACAGCCGTTAGGGGTGCGCCAGTTGAGGTAGCTCATGGTGCCGGCGATGGTCAGCAGGTGCTGGTCGCGGATCGCCTGGCGGATCTGCCCGTGGTTCAGGTCGCTGCAGGCGCAGATGGCTTTTTCGCTTTTCGGCTTGACGTCCGCCGCGCCGCCCACGGTATTGATCAGGATCTGTTCCACCAGCCCGGCACAGGAGCCGCAGGAGCTGGCGGCCTTGGTGTGCTTCTTGACCTCGTCGACGCTGAACAGCCCCTGTTCCTGAATGGCCTTGACGATGGTGCCCTTGCACACCCCATTGCAGCCACAGACCTCGGCAGTGTCGGCCATGCTCATGGCCTTGTCCTGGCCCTGATGGCCGACGTCGCCCAACGCGTTCTCACCGAACATCAGGTGGTCGCGGATCTCGCCGATGGCCTGCTGCTCGCGGATCTGCCGGAAGTACCAGCCGCCATCCGCGGTGTCGCCATACAGGCAGGCGCCGACCAGCACGTCGTCCTTGATCACCAGCTTCTTGTAGACCCCGCCAATGGGGTCGGCGAGGGTGATGGTTTCGGTACCGTCGCCACCCATGAAATCCCCGGCGGAAAACAGATCGATGCCAGTGACCTTCAACTTGGTGGACGTCACCGAGCCCTGGTAGCGGGCGAAGCCCAGTTGGGCCAGGTGGTTGGCGCAGACCTTGGCCTGTTCGAACAACGGCGCCACCAGGCCGTAGGCGATACCGCGGTGGTTGGCGCACTCGCCGATGGCGTAGATGCGCGGGTCAAAGGTTTGCAGGGTGTCGTTGACCAGTATCCCGCGGTTGCAGGGCAGGCCGGCCCGTTCCGCCAGCTCGGTGTTGGGGCGGATGCCGGCGGCCATCACCACCAGATCGGCGGGGATGATCTCGCCATTCTTGAACTGCACCGACCCGACCCGACCATTGCCGGCATCGATCAGGGCCTGGGTCTGTTCGCACAGGCGGAACTTCAGGCCGCGGCTTTCCAGGGCGCTTTGCAGCAACTGGCCGCTGGTCTGGTCCAGTTGTCGTTCCAGCAGCCATTCGCCGATATGCACCACGGTCACATCCATGCCGCGCAGCTTGAGGCCGTTGGCGGCCTCCAGCCCCAGCAGGCCGCCGCCGATCACCACCGCATGCGTGTGAGTCTTGGCCGTGTCGATCATCGCCTGGGTGTCGGCAATGTCGCGATAGCCGATCACCCCCTGCAGGTCCTTGCCGGGAATCGGCAGGATAAAGGGCGTGGAGCCGGTGGCGATCAGCAGACGGTCATACTCGGCTTCGCTGCCGTCCTCGGCGATCACCCGGCGCCTGATCCGGTCGATCTCTACCACCTTGCGGTTGAGCAGCAGCTTGATGTGGTGGTCCAGGTACCAGTCCAGGTCGTTGAGGACGATGTCCTCGAACGTCTGTTCACCGGCCAGCACCGGCGACAGCAGGATGCGGTTGTAGTTGGTGTGGGGTTCGGCGCCGAAGACCGTGATGTCGTACAGCTCATCGCTCAGCTTGAGCAGTTCTTCCAGGGTGCGGACCCCGGCCATGCCGTTGCCGATCATCACCAGTTTGGGTCTTTTCATGGGCTTCTCCGGAGCTCAGGCAGGGTCAGTGACGCCTGGCTCGACAAAATGCGCGCAAACAAAAAAGGCGTCCCGTCAGTGGCCTGACGAGGACGCCTTTGTCCGATCCCGTTCTCTCGGGAAGCCTGCCTTCGTCGTTGAAGGCCGGGCTTTATGTCTGTTGCCTGACGCAATGCAGCGCCTGTGCCAAGTGGCCGAGGTGCTGGTTTTATTGAGCTTTGATGAAGGTTCTGTGCGTGCTGATCTCGGCTGTTGCACTGAATTGAGACGCTATGCCCTGTTTCGGCTCTTTGTGGCAGATCGGGTCGCGTTTGGATCAACGGCTCCTAGGGACGCAGGGGCCTGAGGTTTGTCGGGAGTTTGAGGGGCAAGGCCACCCACCCGATGGCCTCAGTGATGCAGCAGTGACAGCAACAAGATCAGGTTGAGCAGCAAGGCGAGCAGGGCGATGCCGCGCCAGACTTTCAGCGGTTCGCGTTCCAGTAATGGCCGCGATCTGGTGCTCAAGCTGCGGCGTTCGCCCTGTTCCAGCGCCAGCAGCCATTCTTCGGCAGTTTCGTAGCGCTGTGCCGGATCGGCATTCACCCCGCGCTCCAGGTTTTGTGCCAACCATTCCGGCAGGTCCGGGCGGTAGCGGCCGGGGTTCGTCGCTGCGCCGAAACGCGGGCGCTGGAAGGCTTCGATCTCGCCGTGGGGGTAGTGCCCGGTCAGCAGGTAGTACAGGCTGACGCCTACCGCATAGAGGTCCTGTTGCGGGCCGGGAGGTTCACCGTCGAAGGCTTCCGGGGCGATAAAGCTCGGGGTGCCGGGTAGCAGGTGTGCCGGGTCCGCCGAGAGGCCGGGGCAGTACGCCAGGCCGAAATCCAGTACCCGCAGTTCGCCATCGTCCCCCAGCAGCAGGTTGTCCGGTTTGATATCCCGGTGCAGGATCTGCCGCCGGTGCAGCAGACCGATTGCCCGTAGCAGATGCTCGGCCAGGGGCTGCCACTGGGCCAGGGGCAAGGGGCCGTTCTGGCGAAGCAGTTGTGCCAGGGTGCGGCCCGGGTATTCGCGCATCAGGTAGTACAGGTGCTGGCGTGAAGTTGCGCGGTGTACCTGGGGAAAGTGACGCCCGGCAACGCGGCGCAGCAGCCATTCTTCGCATAGCAGTCCCTGGCAGGCCGTCTGGTCGTTGTGCAGGGCCGGGGGCAAGGTCTTCAGCAGCCAGGTTTGTTGCTGTTCGTCGTGTACCCGATACAGCAAGGCCTGCTGGCTGTGGCTGAGCAATGCCTCGACTTGCCAGCCCTCGAAGCGCTGGCCGGGTTTCAGCGGCGGCGGCAGGGGCCATTGCTGCAGCTGCAGCAGGGCGTCACCGAGGCTGCTTTCGCCGAGCTCATCGACTCGCACCAGCAGCGCGCTGGCGTTGTCCTGGCTGCCTGCCAGGTGGGCGGCGCGGACCAGGGTCTGTACAGCGCTGTCCGGGTCCGTCTGGTCACGCAGAATGGCAGCGATGGCGCTGTCGCCCAGGGTGGCCCAGACTCCATCGCTGAGCATCAGGAAGCTTTCGCCCTGGCGCAGTTCGCCGTCGAGGAAGTCCAGCACCAGATGTTGGTCCAGGCCCAGGGCACGCTTGAGCACATGCTGCATGCCCGGTTGCTCCCAGACGTGGTCCTGGCTGATGCGTTGCAACTGCTGCCGGTGCCAGCGGTAGACCCGGCAGTCGCCGACATGGGCCAGGGTGAAGCGCCGGCCCCGCAACACCAAAGCGCTGAGGGTGGTGAGCAGTGGCTGGCCGCCGCCGTTGGCCTGGAGCCAACGATTCTGGGCGACCAGCAGGCGTTCCAGGGCTTGGGCCACAGCCCAGGTTTGCGGGGTGGCGTAGTAGTCCAGGGCCAGGGCCTGCACGCTTGAACGGGCGGCGAGGCCGCCGTCGGCGCACTGGCTCACACCGTCGGCGATGGCGAACAACAGGCCTTTGCTTGCGGCCAGGTCCGGCGCCGGGGTGACCCGGCGCAGGGCGTCCTGATTTTCCGCCCGCGGTCCGGTGGCGCTGGCCTCGGCGTGGCTCAATTGCAGGCCCATGACGCCCTCAGACCCGCGCCGCAGTCACGGCGGCGGAGCCCCAGGTGGTTCTCCAGCGGCGCTTGACCCCGTGCAGGCCGAACCAGGCCAGGACCCCGAGACTGGCGAACAGCCACAGCGCCAGTTGATAGCTGCCGGTGCTCTGCTTGATCGCACCCATGCCCGCCGCCAGGGCAAAACCGCCGATGCCGCCGGCCATGCCGATCAGCCCGGTCATGACCCCTATTTCCCGGCGAAAGCGCTGCGGCACCAGTTGGAATACCGCGCCATTGCCTGCGCCGAGACCGAGCATGGTGCAGACGAACAGCACCAGCGCCGCATAGGAACTGGGCAGGTTGAAGCCCACGGCGGCGATGCACACCACCGCCACGCTATACATGCCGAGCAAGGTGCGAATACCGCCGAAACGGTCGGCCAGGGCGCCGCCCAGAGGGCGCATCAGGCTGCCGCCGAAGACGCAGGCGGCGGTGTAGTAGCCTGCGGAGATCGGGCTCAGACCGTACTGGTCGTTGAAGTAGCCAGGCAGGGCGCTGGCCAGGCCGATGAAGCCGCCGAAGGTCACGCTGTAGAAGAACATGAACCACCAGCTGTCACGATCACCCAGGGCCTTGAAGTAGTCGGCCATGGACTTGGCCTGGGGCCGTTGGGGGGCGTTCTTGGCGAGCCAGGCGAACAGCGCCAGGGTCACCAGCAGGGGAATCAGGGCGAGGCCGAACACATTGCTCCAGCCATAGGCCGCTGCCAGTACCGGTGCCAGCAGGGCGGCGAACACCGTGCCGGAGTTGCCGGCGCCGGCGATGCCCATGGCCTTTCCCTGGTGCTGCGGCGGGTACCACTGCGAGGCCAGGGGCAGGGCCACGGCGAAGGAAGCCCCGGCCATGCCGAGGCATACCCCCAGCAGCAGCGCCTGCTCATAGCTGTGGATGCCCAGCTTCCAGGCCATGAACAGCGCGCCGATGACGATCACCTGGCCGATCAGGCCGGCGGTCTTGGGTGACAGGCGATCGGCCAGCAGGCCCATGATGAAGCGCAGCACTGCGCCGGCGAGGATCGGCGTGGCCACCATCAGTCCGCGTTGCTGAGTGCTCAGGTGCAAGTCGGCGGCGATCTGCACCGCCAGGGGGCCCAGCAGGTACCAGACCATGAAGCTCAGGTCGAAATACAGAAAGGCCGCGAACAGGGTCGGGGTGTGGCCGGATTTCCAGAAGCTTGAATTCATCGCGCACCTCAGCTGATAAGAGTCGTTGGAGTCGTCATGAGCTTGCAGGTGGAGCGCCGCCACGGCCGCGCCACCGACCCCGGTCAGTGGGGCCAAAACGAAAAAACGTCGGCACCCGGCTCGTTGAGGGCGAGCAGGGCGCGCGACGTCTTTGTCGTAGGTGGGGCAACCGCCGTTGGTTACCGGTGTGGATCTGATAGCAAGAGCCGCGCCAACCTGCGGCCGATGCTGGCTCGCATGGGCAGGTTCGCTGTAGGCGCTGGCTTGCCAGCGAAGGCACCCTCAAGACTGGCACAAGGTTCAGAGGCCTATTCGCCGGCAAGCCGGCTCCTACGGGGCGCAGGTCAGCCCAGCAGTTCCTGCATGGCGATGATCTGTTCCGCGACCTGGATCAGCTTCTGCTGTTTGCTCATGGCCTGGCGACGCATCAGGGTGTAGGCCTGTTCTTCGTCGCAGTCCTTCATCTTCATCAACAGGCCCTTGGCCAGTTCGATGCGCTTGCGCTCGGCCAGTTGCTGGTCCCGGGCCTGGAGTTGCGCGCGCAGGGCCTGGTCGCTTTCAAAGCGCGCCATGGCCACGTCGAGGATAGGCTGCAGGCGCTGGACCTGGATGCCCTCGACGATGTAGGCGCTGACCCCGGACTTGATCGCCTGGCGCATTACCCCCGGATCGTGTTCATCGGTGAACATCACGATGGGCCGGGGTTGATCGCGGCTGACCAGCACCACTTGCTCCATGACATCGCGGCTGGGTGACTCGGTATCGATCAGGATCACGTCCGGACGCACCGTTTCGACGCGGCCCGGCAGGTCGATGGTCAGGCCGGATTCGTCAATCACCTCGAAACCGGCTTCGCTGAGGGCGGCCTTGAGCCTTCCGACTTTTTTCGCTGTGTCGTTGATCAGCAGGATACGCAGCATGGTCGCGGGCTCCGATCAGCGCTGGGCAACAAGGGGAGGGGTGCCGTTCATCGCATGCAGGCGGAAGCTGCGGGCATAGGCGGCAGGCTCAGAGCCGTCCCACACCTTGCCATCGATCAACTGGCTGCTGCGCATGTCCTGGCCCCAGGCGGCGATGCCCAGCGCGGTGGCGGCTTCGCGGTACAGCTCCAGCTGCTGCACGTGGCGAGCGACGCCCAGGTAATCCGGGTCTTCCCGCAGCAGGCCCCAGCGGCGGAACTGGGTCATGAACCACATGCCGTCGGACAGGTAGGGCAGGTTGACGGCGCCATGATGGTGAAAACGCAGGGCGTGGGGGTCCTGCCAGCGATTGCCCAGGCCGTCGGCGTAATCCCCCAGCAGCCGCGGCTCGATGCAGTCCAGCGGTGCATTCAGGTAATCGGCAGCGCTCAGCAACTGGGCGGTGCTGCGGCGGTTTTCCGGGCTTTGCTCGATAAAGCGGCTGGCTTCGAGAATCGCCATCACCAGGACCCGGGCGGTGTTCGGGTATTGCTCGACGAAGGCGCGGGTGCAGCCGAGGACTTTTTCCGGGTGATCCGGCCAGATCGCCTGGCTGGTGGCCAGGGTGAAACCCTGATCCTGCTGCACTGCACTGGCGCTCCAGGGTTCGCCGACGCAGAACCCATCGATGCGCCCGGCCTGCAGATGAGCCACCATCTGCGGTGGCGGCACCACTACGCTGTCGACATCCTGCAGCGGGTGGATACCCTGGCTGGCCAGCCAGTAGTACAGCCACATGGCGTGGGTACCGGTGGGGAAGGTCTGGGCGAAGGTCAGTCGTGCCCGGCTTTGGTGCACATGGCGGTCCAATGTCTCAGGGCTGGTCACCTTGAGGTTCTGCAGCTCCCGGGATAGGTTGATGCTCTGGCCATTCTGGTTCAGACCCATGAGCACTGCCATGTCGCAGGGGTTGGTGCCGCCGATACCCAGGTGTACCGCGTAGATCAGTCCATACAGGCTGTGGGCGGCGTCCAGTTCGCCGCTCACCAGCTTGTCCCGCAGCCCGGCCCAGGAGCTCTGGCGCTTTAGGTTCAGAGTCAGCCCGTAGGGCTGGGCAAAGCCCTGGGTGGCGGCGACCACCACTGAGGCGCAATCGGTCAGGGCCATGAAGCCCAGGTCGATGGCGGACTTTTCCGGGGCATCACTGCCGTTGACCCAGGCCAGCGGGGTGTTGGGGAGATCGGTCATGACGTGGCACCTTGCATAAAAAGCGTCGTACCCGCCGACCGGGTGAGGCCGGGGCGGGTGACGACGCCATTGTCCTGGGACCTCAGCCGCCCTTGGCCGAGGTCTGCATGCACATGAGAGTGCAAGGCATATGCCAGCCCGGCGGGGATTTCACTTCGCGCCTCGCCTGCAAGCCCCGGGGCCGGCTATAATCGGCGCCCTATTTCGCCGCCAACCGAGTTCATCCCGCCCATGTATACCCTGGCCCGCCAGCTGTTGTTCAAACTCTCCCCGGAAACCTCCCACGATCTGTCCCTGGACCTGATCGGCGCGGGCGGGCGTTTGGGCCTTAACGGGCTGTTGTGCAAGGCCCCGGCGCAGATGCCGGTCAAGGTCATGGGCCTGGAGTTTGCGAACCCGGTAGGGCTGGCTGCGGGCCTGGACAAGAACGGCGCAGCCATCGACGGCTTCGCCCAATTGGGGTTTGGTTTTGTCGAGATCGGCACCGTCACCCCACGCCCGCAACCGGGCAACCCCAAGCCGCGGATCTTCCGCCTGCCCCAGGCCGAGGCCATCATCAACCGCATGGGCTTCAACAACCTGGGGGTCGACAACCTGCTGGCACGGGTCGCGGCCTCGCAATACAAGGGCGTGCTGGGGATCAATATCGGCAAGAACTTCGACACCCCGGTGGAGCGGGCGGTGGATGATTACCTGATCTGCCTGGACAAGGTCTATGCCCATGCCAGCTATGTCACGGTCAACGTCAGCTCGCCCAATACCCCGGGCCTGCGCAGCCTGCAATTTGGCGAGTCGCTCAAGCAACTGCTGGCGGCCTTGAGCCAGCGCCAACAGGAACTGGCTGCGATCCACGGCAAGCGTGTACCGCTGGCCATCAAGATCGCTCCGGACATGAGCGACGAGGAAACCGTGGAAGTGGCCCGCGCCCTGCTTGAAACCGGCATGGACGCAGTGATCGCCACCAACACCACTTTGAGCCGTGAAGGCGTCGAAGGCCTGGAGCACGGCGCCGAGGCCGGCGGCCTGTCCGGCGCACCGGTACGGGAAAAGAGCACCCACACGGTCAAGGTACTGGCTGCTGAACTGGCCGGCCGTTTGCCGATCATCGCCGTGGGCGGCATCACCGAAGGCAAGCACGCGGCTGAGAAGATCGCTGCGGGCGCCAGCCTGGTGCAGCTGTATTCGGGGTTCATCTACAAGGGGCCGGCGCTGATTCGCGAGTCGGTGGATGCCATCGCGGCCATGGGCTGAGAGGGAAGGACAGCACGCGGGCATAAAAAAGGGCTCCTCGAAGGAGCCCCTGGGCCGAAGCCCGCCGCCCGGATGGGGCGTGCGTGGTTAAGTCGTCATCTATTCAAGTTTTAGGTGTCGGAATGTGCCCTGATCAGCCGACAGCGCGAAGTTCGTTGAGTCTGTGAATGCCCGCAGTGCCTGTCATACCGTCCCAGTTGTCGCCGCGTCCTTCTCGCCAGCCGTTAATCCAGGCTTGGCGTACCGACGGTAGAGTAAATGGGCAAAGCTCACGGGACTTGCCATTAACGCCATACTGATATCCGCGTAAAAACGCTTTTTCCAACGGATCACGCTTTAGTCTTCTCATAGGGTGTTTCCCTCACTTGTTGACTGCTTTATGTCCCGTCGACCTTCGTTGAGGTCGGGCAGATTGCTTCTGCCGTTGGTGCTCGCTGCCGGCGTCGCGAGCCTTGATGTTGACGCTGTTGCGGCGCCAACCTGTGTTGAGTTCTAACCAATAGGTCACAGCAAGTGAATGATCGTTTTGTCATAAGGACGTAACGATAATGCTGTCCAGGCCATAAGCCTGGGGCGGTTTTGTATCGTGCCTGTCACGCAAAGCCCCCTGTGATCAGCCTCTCACTAGATGATGAGGTTAATGCTTTAGTGAGAATGTCGAACGGTTGCACTCAACTACTATTCGACGAAGGGTCGACTTATGTCATTTTGTTGCCCTGACTTTTTATCTGTCCCGGCCTCTAAGCTCTTTTGCCCTGCAAGAAAGCCAGCCTGCCGGGGTGGGACGGCGCAGTTTCGCGCCACACGAGCGCTCTTGAAGAAAAGCGCTTGATTGAAAACCGAACGGGCGATGCGTTGCCCGTTCACTTATTGCTAAAGGCCCTGGTATTCCCATGTCGGATCGTTACGAAATCTTCCTCACCTGTCCCAAAGGCCTTGAAGGCCTGCTGATCGAGGAAGCCGTCGGGCTTGGCCTTGAGCAAGCGCGTGAGCACACTTCTGCCGTGCGCGGCATGGCCGACATGGAGACAGCCTATCGCCTGTGCTTGTGGTCGCGCCTGGCCAACCGGGTGCTGCTGGTGCTCAAGCGCTTCCCGATGAAGGACGCCGAGGATCTCTACCACGGCGTGCTGGATGTCGACTGGCAGGACCACATGCTGGCCGACGGCACCCTGGCCGTGGAGTTCAGCGGCCATGGCTCGGGCATCGACAACACCCACTTCGGCGCCCTGAAGGTCAAGGACGCCATTGTCGACAAGCTGCGCACTCCGACCGGCGAGCGCCCTTCGGTGGACAAGCTCAACCCCGACCTGCGCATCCACCTGCGCCTGGACCGCGGCGAAGCCATCCTCTCCCTGGACCTCTCCGGCCACAGCCTGCACCAGCGCGGCTACCGCCTGCAGCAAGGCGCCGCGCCGCTCAAGGAAAACCTGGCGGCGGCGATCCTGATCCGTTCCGGCTGGCCGCGCATCGCTGCCGAAGGCGGCGCCCTGGCCGACCCGATGTGTGGCGTGGGTACCTTCCTGGTGGAGGCGGCGATGATCGCCGCCGACATCGCCCCCAATCTCAAGCGTGAACAATGGGGCTTCACTGCCTGGCTCGGCCACGTGCCGGCGCTGTGGCGCAAGCTGCACGACGAAGCGCTGGCCCGGGCCCAGGTCGGCCTTGCCAA
>Ga0207709_10001654_pt1 | contig 15057 bp, 15 predicted proteins | sample KBSM34metaG_FD_184397 | JGI IMG/M metagenome (GOLD analysis project Ga0207709, IMG submission 184397) | Miscanthus rhizosphere microbial communities from Kellogg Biological Station, Michigan, USA - KBS M3-4 metaG (SPAdes) (version 2) | ecosystem: Host-associated > Plants > Roots > Rhizosphere >...
CTTGACGCCGACGATGGTGCCGTCGGGCGCGAGGCTCACTTCGAACTCGGCCGCCGGGTTGCCGTTCACGGTTTCGGCATCGGGGAAGGTGATGTTCGGGCGCACGGCAGCGGCGATGCGGCCGGCATAGCCACTCGAAGGCCCCGAAGAGCGTTGGGCCGTGCCCTTCGAATCGTCGCTGCCGCTCGCACCGGCCAGGCCCTGCATGCGCTTGAGCGCTGCGGCACGGTCGGCGGCGGCCTGCTTCGTGGCGGCCTCGGCCTTCTTGGCTTCGGCCTGCTTGGCCTCGGCTTCCTGCTGCTTCTTCTGCTCGGCCAGCTTCTTCTGCTGTTCCTTCTTGCGCTCGGCTTCGTCCTCGGCGCGCTGCCTGGCTTCGAGCTCTTTTTTCTTCTGCTGCTGTTGCTCCAGCTCGCGCTCTTTTTGTTCCTTCTGCTCCTTGAGCTTCTTCTCGCGCTCCAGGGCAATGTCGGGGGCCTTGGGTGCGGGCGCGGGCTCGGGGGCCTTGGCAACAGGCGGGGGCGGCGGTGCGGGGGCCGGCGGCGGCGGCGCGGGAACCGGGGTGGGTGCCGGCGGCGCCTGCAGGCGAGGCGCTGCCTGCTGAACCGTGGACGACCACAGCTCTGCATCGACCGCGCCTTCGTCGGCATCGCTGCGCCAGCGCACGCCCCAGGTGAGCGCCGCGATCAGCAGCGCATGCGCGATGAGCGCCAGCACGACGGCGCGCGGCGTGCCGCGCTGCGGCGGCGGCGCGAACTCGGGGCGATCCAGTGCGAGCGACATGCCTTATTTGCCGCCCGTGGTCGTGACCGACAGGCCCACGCGCTCGACGCCGCTCTTCTTGAGCTGGTTCATCGCCTTCACGACGGTTTCGTACTTCACCGACTTGTCGGCGCTGATGACCACCGGGCGCTGGTCGTCGCCGCCCTGGGCCTGCTTGGCGGCCGAGCCGATCTGGCTCATGGGGATCGAGGTGCCGCCCGTGCCGGTGGACGGGTCCTTCTTGATCTGCACTTCGTCCTCGCTCTTGATGACGATCTCGATGGGCTTGTCGGGCTGCTTGTTGGCGCGGTCGACCGAAGGCAGGTTGATCACGCTCGGCGTGATGAGCGGCGCGGTGACCATGAAGATGATCAGCAGAACCAGCATCACGTCGATGAACGGGACCATGTTGATCTCGTTGATCGTCCGGCGGCCGCGGCCCCGGGATGAAACGGCGGGCATGCGTTGCGCCTCGCTCAGCGGTTGGCCGGAGCCACCGACGATGCAGCGCCCGCGTTCGGGTTGGCCGAGAGGTTGCGCTGCAGGATGTTGGAGAACTCCTCGATGTAGGTCTCGAGGGCGATGGCGATCTTGTCGATCTCGCGGGCGAAGCGGTTGTAGCCGACCACCGCGGGAATGGCGGCGAACAGGCCGATGGCGGTGGCCACCAGCGCCTCGGCGATGCCGGGGGCTACGGTGGCCAGCGTCACCTGGGCGAGGGCCGCGAGGCCGGTGAAGGCGTGCATGATGCCCCAGACCGTGCCGAACAGGCCGACGTACGGCGACACCGAACCCACGGTGGCCAGGAACGAGAGGTTCTGCTCGGCCGCGTCGAGCTCGCGCTGGAAGCTCGCGCGCATGGCGCGGCGGGCGCCGTCTAGCAGCGTGGCGGCGTCGCTCACGTGGCGTTCGCGCAGCTTCTGGTACTCGCGCATGCCGGAGGCGAAGATGCGCTCCATCGGGCCGGCGAACTTGGCGTTTTGCGCGGCCGAGGCGAACAGCTCGTTCAGGCTGGTGCCTGACCAGAACTCGCGCTCGAAGTCGTCGTTGAGGGCGCGCATGCGCCGCAGCGCGAAGTACTTGCGGATGATCGCGGCCCAGCTGGCGATCGAGACGATCACCAGCAGCAGCACGACCAGTTGAACCACGAAGCTCGCATGGAGCAGGAGATTGATGATGGAGAGGTCTTGGTTCATGGCTTGAAAGGTTGTGTCATGGAGCCGCTGTAGCGCTCGAGGGTTCCCGTCACTTGCTTCGGAATGCGTGCGGGACGCAACGTGGCGGCGTCCACCCAGCCGATGCGGATCGTGCCTTCGCACAGCAGGACAGGCGCCGAGGCATCTGTTCGCTCTTGCTCTGTTTTTGATAGCACGCGCTGGCCGATTATCAACGACGCCGTGCCCAATTGTTGAAGATCGGCTGTAACGAGCAGTTCGTCGTCCAGCCGCGAGGGGCGATGGTATTTGAGCTGCGTTTCGCTCACCACGAACTGGCCGCCGGTTTCCTCGCGCAGCTTGTGCTGCTCGACGCCCAGGGAGCGCAGCCACTCGGTGCGGCCGCGTTCCATGAACTTCAGGTAGTTGGCGTAGAACACGATGCCGCCGGCATCGGTGTCTTCCCAGTAGACGCGGATCGGGAACGCGTAGCTCATTGGGCCCGGTTCTCTGCCATCGCCCGCAGGCGCTCGATGGATTCCTGCAGGTGCGCCATCGAGCTGGCTGTGGAGAAGCGCACGAACTTCGCTGTCTGCGCCGTGCCGAAGTCGCGGCCGGGCGTGACAGCGACGTGGGCGCGCTTCATGGTTTCGAAGGCGAAGTCCCAGCTGCCGGAGATGCCGAGCTTCTCGGCGAAGCTGGTGCAGTCGGCCCAGGCGTAGAAGGCGCCGTCGGGCACCACGGGCACGTTCAGGCCCAGCGCGTTCAGCTGCGGGATGAACCAGTCGCGGCGCGCCTTGAATTCGGCGCGGCGGCGTTCGTACTCGGCGATGCTCTCGGCCTCGAAGCAGGCGAGCGCCGCGTACTGCGACACCGTGCTGGCGCAGATGAAGAGGTTCTGCGCGAGCCGCTCGACCACCGGCACCAGCGCCTCGGGCACCACCAGCCAGCCGAGCCGCCAGCCGGTCATGTTGAAGTACTTGCTGAAGCTGTTGATGCTGATGACGTTGTCATCGATGGCCAGTGCGGTTTGCCCGAATGCGTCGTCGTACGAGAGGCCGAGGTAGATCTCGTCGATCAGCGTGATGCCGCCGCGCTGCGACACCGCCTCGTGGATGCGGCGCAGCTCGGCGGGCGCGATGGAGGTGCCGGTCGGGTTGGAGGGCGACGCCAGCAGCACGCCGCGCGTCCTGTCGGTCCAGGCGGCCTCAACCTTGGCGGCCGTGAGCTGGAAGCGCTCTTCGGCCGTGGTCGGCACCAGCACGGCCTTGCCGTCCGCCGCGCTCACGAAGTGGCGGTTGCACGGATAGCTCGGGTCGGGCATGAGAATTTCGTCGCCCGACTCGATCAGCGCGAGGCAGGCCAGCTGCAGTGCGGCCGAGGCGCCGGCCGTGATGACGATGCGCCGGGCCGGCACGTCGACGTTGAAGCGCTGCTTGTACCAACCGCTGATGCGTTCGCGCAGGTGGTCGAGGCCGGTGGCCTGTGTGTACTGCGTGGCGCCGGCGCGCACGGCGCGGGCTGCGGCTTCCTGGACCAGCGGCGGGGCGGTGAAGTCGGGTTCGCCGATGTTCAGGAAGATCATCGGCCGGTCGGTATGGGCCACTTCGCGGGCCAGCGCACCGGCCGCCTTCGCCACCTCCATCACGTAGAAGGGCTCGATGCGCTGTGCGCGCGTCGAGATCCTCATGCCTTGGCTTTCCCCGAAGCGCGGTCGGCTTCCACTTCGAGCGGACGCAGCTGCGGCGCCAGGCCGTTCAGCACGGCGTTCACGTACTTGTGGCCGTCGGTGCCGCCGAATTCCTTGGCGAGTTCGATGCACTCGTTGAGCACCACGCGCCATGGCACGTCGGGGCAGTTCTGGAACTCGTACACGCCGATCCACATCACGGCGTGCTCGATGGGCGAAATCTCTTCGAACTTGCGATCCAGCAACGGGCGGATCAGCGCGTCGAGCTGCTCGGCGCCTTCGATCGAACCGTGCAGCAGCGCGTCGTAGTGCAGCGCATCGGCCTTGTGGAAGCCCGCGAGGTCGCGCGTGAAATGGTCGATGTCGGTCGGGTCGTTGCGGCCCACCAGGTGCTGGTAGAGCGCCTGCAGCGCGAACTCGCGCGCGCGGCTGCGGTTCGATTTGGCCGAAGCCTTGCGCGCGCCGGTGCTGGTGAGTCCGACGCGCGACTGGCGCGGCTTGGCGCCAGCGGGCTTGAGGGGCTTGGAGGTGTCTTCGGTCATGAAAGGGTGGCCAGCAGTTGCGCCATCTCGACGGCGACCTGGGCTGCGTCGCGGCCCTTGTCGGTTTGCCGCGCGATGGCCTGCTCGAGGTTTTCGGTGGTGAGGATCGCGTTGGCGATGGGCAGGCGGTAGTCGAGCGCGACGCGGCTCACGCTCGCGCCCGATTCGTTGGCCACGAGTTCGAAGTGATAGGTCTCGCCGCGGATGATGCAGCCCAGCGCAATGAGCGCGTGGTAGCCGCCGCGCTCGGCGAGCGCCTGCAGGGCCACGGGCACTTCGAGTGCGCCGGGAACCTGCAGGTGGTGGATGTCGCTGGCAGCCACACCCAGTGCCTCGAGCTCCGAGAGGCAGGCCGAGGCCAGCGCGTCGGTGATGTCGGCGTTGAAGCGCGCCTGCACGATGCCGATGCGCAGTCCCTTTCCGTTGAGCGTCGTCTCGCCCTTGTTTGAACCTTGCATGGTCGTTCAGTCTTTCGTGAGGTAGCCGGCAATTTCGAGGCCGTAGCCTGCTGCCATGCTCGGCATGCGGCGCGGCGTGCCCAGCAGGTTCATCTTGTGCACCCCGCATTCGCGCAAGATTTGCGCGCCGATGCCGTAGCTGCGCAGGTCCATGCGGCCGCGCTCGGGGGCTTGCGCGGGGCGCGCGGTGCCGTCGAACTGCGCAAGCAATTCACCGGCGGTTTCGCCGCAGTTCAGCAGTACGGCCACGCCCTTGCCCTCGGCTGCGATGTGCGAGAGGCTGGCGTCCAGGCTCCACGAGTGCATCGGGCGGTTGATTTCGAGCGCGTCGAGCACCGAGAGCGGCTCGTGCACGCGAACCGACACCGTGTCTTCCGGCGCCCACTTGCCGCGCACCAGCGCGAGGTGCACGCCGCGGCTGGGCTTGTCGATGAAGGCGTGGGCAGTGAAGGCACCCCAATTGGTCTGGATCTCGCGGCAGCCGACCTTCTCGACCAGCGATTCGACGCGGCTGCGGTGCTCGATCAGCGCGGCGATGGTGCCGATCTTGATGTCGTGCTCGGCCGCGAAGATCTGCAGGTCGGGCAGGCGGGCCATCGTGCCGTCTTCGTTCATCACTTCGCAGATTACCGAGGCGGGCGAGCAGCCGGCCATGGCGGCCAGGTCGCAGCCGGCTTCGGTATGGCCGGCGCGCATCAGTACGCCGCCGTCCACCGCCTGCAGCGGGAAGATGTGGCCCGGTTGCACCAGGTCGGCGGCCACGGCGTTGGGCGCCACGGCGGCCTGCACGGTGCGGGCGCGATCGGCGGCAGAGATGCCGGTGGTCACGCCTTCGGCCGCCTCGATGGAAACTGTGAACGCGGTCGAGTGCTTGGCGCCGTTGCGCTGGACCATCGGCGGCAGCTGCAGCCGCTCGCACATTTCGCGCGAGAGCGTGAGGCAGATCAGGCCGCGTGCATGGCGCGCCATGAAGTTGATGGCTTCGGGCGTGATGTGGTCGGCCGCGATGACGATGTCGCCTTCGTTCTCGCGGTCTTCCTCGTCGACCAGGATCACCATGCGGCCGGCGGCGAGCTCGGCCACGATCTCCTCGACCGGGGAGATGGGGGCAGGAGCGCGCGCGGCGCGGGGGGCGCCGATCGGCGTGACGGAGGCATTCATTCGGCTGTGTCCTTGGAATACGTGGAGGGCGGCACCAGCACGCCGGCCTGGAGCATGCGCTCCACGTAGCGCGCCACGGTATCGATTTCGAGATTGACCTTCGAGCCGGCCTGCAGGCTGCCGAGCGAGGTGTTTTCGACGGTGTGCGGGATCAGGTTGATGCTGACCTCGGCGCCTTCGGCGATGTCTTTCACGCTGTTGACCGTGAGGCTCACGCCGTTGATGGTGATCGAGCCCTTGTACGCCAGGAAGCGGGCCAGCGCCTGCGGCGCAACGATGCGCAGCTCCCAGCTCTCGCCGACGGGCTCGAAGAAGCTCACGCGGCCGATGCCGTCCACGTGGCCCGAGACGATGTGCCCGCCGAGGCGGTCGCTGGCGCGCAGCGCCTTCTCGAGGTTGATGCGGCTGCCTTCGTCGGTCAGGCCCGCGGTCTTGTCGAGGGACTCGGCTGAAATGTCGATGGTGAACTGCTGTCGCTCGGGGGCGAGCGTGGTGACGGTCATGCAGGCGCCGTTGAGCGCGATGCTGTCGCCGAGGCCGACGTCATCGAGGTAGCCGTCGGGCGCCGCGATGCTGAGTCTTTTGCCGTAGGAGGAGGAGGTGCCGAGGTCGTGAATGGCGGCGATGCGCCCCACGCCGGTGATGATTCCGGTGAACATCCGCGCATTTTCGCAGACATCCTGGGTCCGGCCGTCGGACGCTCGCATTCGCCCGCTAGAAAGCATCCCTTCCGGCCACCCGGGCCACGATCCGGAGGTCCGGCCCGATCCGCTCGAAGGTCCGGAATTCGAGCGGTAGCGCACCTGCCAGGTCGGCCAGCGGGCCGCCCGTGTGAATGCCGGACGCCATGCCGAGGCCATCGCCGATGAGTTTCGGCGCCAGATACACCAGCAGTTCGTCGACCAGGCCTTCGCGCAGCAGCGAACCATTGAGTTTGTGGCCGGCCTCGACGTGGAGCTCGTTGACCTCACGCCGGGCGAGATCCCGCAGCATCGCCGCCAGATCGACCTTGCCCTGCGCATTGGGCAGAAAGGTGATGATGGCGCCGCGCGCTTCCAGGGCGGCGGCCTTCGAGCCGTCCTGCGCCGCGGCGTAGATCCAGACAGCGCGGCCGGGCAAGAAGAGCTTTGCGTCGGGCGGGGTCTGCAATTGGCTGTCGATCACCACCATGTGCGGCTGGCGCGTGGTTTCAACGAGGCGCACGTCGAGCCGGGGATCGTCTTCCAGCACCGTGCCCACGCCCGTCAGTACCGCGCTGGCCCGCGCACGCCATGCATGGCCGTCGGCGCGCGCCGGTTCGGACGTGATCCATTGGCTCACGCCGTTGTGCAGGCCGGTCTTGCCGTCCAGCGAGGCTGCGGCCTTGAGCCGCACCCAGGGTGTCTTGCGGACCATGCGGCTGAAAAAGCCGATGTTGAGCTCTCGCGCTTCAGCTGCGCCGGGCCCCACCTCGACCTCGACGCCCGCAGCGCGCAGCCGCTCGAAGCCCTGGCCAGCGACCAGCGGGTTGGGATCGGCGAGCGATGCAACGACCCGGCCGATGCCTGCCGCGACCAGTGCATCGCAGCACGGGCCGGTGCGGCCGTGATGAGCGCAGGGCTCGAGCGTGACCCAGGCGGTTGCACCCGCGACCGAATGGCCCCGTGCCGCGGCATCGCTCAGCGCCATGACCTCGGCATGCGAGCCGCCGACCCGCTGGGTGTAGCCCTGGCCGATCACCCCGCCATTCGCGTCCACCAGCACGCAGCCGACGCGCGGATTGGGATCGGTTTCCGGGCCGGCCTGGCGCGCGAGGTCCAGCGCATGGGCCATGAAATTCGCATTTGTCATTTTTGTTAATTCAAATTAATTGGGGAATCAATTTAAAACAATTGAGTCCGCCGATCCGTTGATCTGTTTGTTTTGACCGTCTGTCGATCAATAGGCGATCAATAAGAATTCGACAATAAATTTCCAAAAATTGCAGTCAGGGAGAAACGTCCGCGGCCCCAGCCAAATGGCGAGGCAGCGGACGGTACAACATGAAAAACGGATTCTGCACGTCCGTGCTGGCACACCTGCGCCGACGCGGAACGCCACGCGGCTTCACGCTGGTCGAAATGATGGTCGTCATCGTATTGACGGCCATCCTGCTGGCACTGGCCCTGCCCAGCTTCAACAGCCTGATCGAGAAGTATCGCGTCGAGGGCATGGCTTCGGCGTTGATGGCGAGCGTGAGTCACGCGCGCTCGGAGGCGGTGCGTCGCGGACAGGTCGTGACCATCCGGCAGCGCGCGGAGTGCACCGGCGCAGACTGGAGCTGCGGTTGGGAAACGGTGGTCGGCAGTGGCACCGGGTTCGAGATCGTTCGGCGGCAAGACCCCGACGCGCGCGTTGCGGTCGAGAAAAGTGCCCTCGGATCCATGGCCTTCGACCCCATGGGCCATTTTTCGAGCGTCGCCCGTGTCGACTTCCGTCCCGTGGGAAGCACGGGTTCATCCAACGACATTGCCGTGTGCATCTCGCTCGGCTGGCGGATTCGGCTGGTGAAGGGGGGCGGGACATGCTGAGCGTTTCGATTCGCGCGCCGCGCAAGCTGCGCCGAAGGCAGGCAGGCTTTTCGATGATCGAGGCCCTGGTGGCCGTTCTCGTGCTCTCGTTCGGCCTGCTTGCACTGGCCGGCTTCCAGCTGCGCGTGCTCTCCGACAGCGTGGGCGCGAACAACCAGAACATCGCCGTGCAGTTGGCCGGCGACATGGCCGATCGCATTCGCGCGAACCCGGTGGCGGGCGCCGTGTCCAGCAGTCCTTATGTCGCCGATTGGTCGGCGGCGAGCGCCAGCCAACCTGACCCATCCTGCGCGGGGGCCACGGCCAGCTGCACGGCCCCCCAGCTGGCGGCCCACGATCTGTGGAACTGGAAGCGCAGGGTGGCGGGTGCGCTGCCGGGCGGGGCGGCGAACGTGCAGAGCAGGAAGGCCGCGGGGGGCTTGCTGTTCGTGCACATTGCCTGGGACGAGCCCGCCGCCGTCAACCCGATCGCACCGGATTCGGCCTGGAGCTGCCCGACCGGCAAGGCCTGCCAGGAAGCCATCGTCGCGGTGCCCCAGCCATGAACAACAAGACCTTCGCTCATCGCCTGCAGCAGGCCGGCTTCACATTGGTCGAAATCCTCGTCGCGCTGATCATCGGCATGCTGGTGGTGCTCGCCGCCATGGCCAGCATGCTCGGGACGCGCAGCACCGCCAAGACAGGCGACGACGTCAACGTGCTGCACCAATCGTCGGCGCTGGCGTTAAGGCTGCTGGGCCAGCAGATCCGGCAGGCTGGCTACTTCCCGATCGATGCCACGGGGTCGCGGTACTACTTCAATGTCGATGCGGACGTCGACACCAAGCTCGCGAGCGAGCCGTCCTTCTTCGCGGTCAAGGGGCAGGAGGCGGCCGTCGGTTCGGTGAACGACACGCTGAAGGTCGGCTATGCACCGAACCCCGATTACTTCAAGGACTGCCTCGGGCAGCAAGCCAAGGGTTCGGCGGGTGCAGCGTACAAGCCCGCCAATCCGGCGGACGCCGGAAACGTGCGCTTGATCACTAGTGAGTTCTCGGTGGTGAACGGTACCTTGCGCTGCGAGGGCAGCGGCAACGGCAACAAGCCGCAGCCGATCATCGACGGCGTCGAGCGCTTCGACGTCATGTACGGCATCGGCGATGTGGGAGGTGAACGGCTGGTGCGCTACGTGACGGCCGCGAACGTGGGGAGCTTCGATCAGGTCCGCTCGGTGCGCGTGTGTCTGCAGCTCGCGGGCACTTCAACGAGCAACCCGGGCGGCAGTTACGTCGATTGCGATGGTTCGTTGCGAGCCAGCAGCGACGGCAGGCTGCGCCGCGCTTACACGGCGGTGTTCGCACTGCGGAATCTATGACTACCCCCAGTCTTTGCGCACTTCGTGTCGCTTCGCCAACCCCCTGCAGGGGGGCAGCACCAGCGGCCCGGCAAAGCCGGTTCCGCGGTGTTTCTGGCAGATGCTCAGCGCGGCACCGGGGGTTCTCGCTGTTCATCGTGCTCATCATGCTGCTGCTCTCGGCGCTGCTGGCGGTGGGAGGCGCGCGAATGGCCCAACTGCTCGAATCGATGGCGGGCAACCAGCGCGAATACCAGCGCGCCTTCGAGGCCGCCGAAGCCGCGCTGCTGGATGCGGAGCGCGACATCCGGCAACTGGCGTTCGATGCCGCGACCCAGACCTACGTGAAGTGCTCCGCGCTCGCAGTGTCGCCCTGCCGCAAGGCCGCGGACGGTCGCGTCTTCCCAGACCGGGACACGGGCTGGGTGACCGCCTACGTGGGAAGGGGCGCCAACAGCTGCGAACGGGGCATCTGCTATTTCGCCGGGGCCGATTCCGTGAATGCCGCTTCAGGCAGCGAGGCCTATCAGTTCTGGGCCCGTTCCGCGTATGTGGACCAGCACGCCGCCTATGGGCGATTCACGGGTGCACCGGATGTCGGCAGCCCGGCACTGGCCAGCGCCAGGTACTGGATCGAGGTGATCGACCGACCGCGCGGCGGCGAGCCGCTGTACCGGATCACTGCGGTTTCCACCGGCGCGCGCACTGCGAGCACGGCCGGCGGCACGCGGGTTGTCTTGCAGGAGTCTTTCGACCCGGATGCGGTCAGGAAAGTCAACTGAGCACGGCGAGGGACTATGAACATGAATCTGTTTTCCAGGAACACCGTGCTGTGCGGGCTGATGCTGGCGCAGTCCGCCGGCCACGCCGTGCAATACCCGCTGGCGCAAGAGCCGCGCAACACCGCGATCAAGGAACCGGCGCCCAACGTGATCGTGTCGGTCGACAACTCGGGCAGCATGGCGTGGTCGTCGCAGGCGTCGGACGGAAGCTGGGCACCACCAGCCGGAACGCCCACCCGGATGGAAGCGCTGAAGACCGCGCTCAGGGACAACTTCTCGGCGTCCAACATCCCCAACGACCGGATCCGCCTCTCCTGGCAGGCGATGAACAACAACAAGGACAACAGCTGCGTCGGTTTCTTCGGCGACACCGCGGCTGGCATCTATCGGGCCGGCAATTGCCTCGTCAACGGCCGCGCCAATGCGAACCTGATGCGTTCGCTGGACGACGCGCAGCGCGCCAATTTCATGACCTGGGTCGATGCCCTGGCCGCGGGTGGCGGAACGCCCTTGCACGCCATGATGACCCGCGCCGGCGAATACATGAAGACGACAGGCCGATTCAGTCCCTATTCGGATGACCCGGGCGTGGAGGGCGCGACGCAGTCGAGCTGCCGCAAGTCCTTCCACATCTTCATGACGGACGGCGACTACAACTTGTTCGGCTTCAACCCGGATCCGGCGGCACTCAGCATGCCGGCCATCGGCAATGCGGATGGAACCAGCCGCGCCTTGCCCGATGCCGTGGCCTATGTGCCACGGGCTCCCTACAAGGACGACGCAGGCGCGGTGAACAGCGGCCTCAACTGGGTGAAGGACGCGAACGGCGGCTGGAGGCCGACGGCGGAATACCGGCCCACACTGGCCGACATGGCCTTTCACTACTGGGCCAGCGACCTGCAGTCCGGCATCTCGGACAACCTCAAGAAGGTCGTTGCCGAGCCTGGCAGCGCGACCGTAGGAACGGCGACAGTCCCCGAGTACTGGAACCCCAAGAACGATCCCGCCACCTGGCAGCACCTGACCACCCACACCATCGGCTTTGGCGCTGCCTCGTCGTGGACGGGTGCGCCGGCCATTACGACGGGCGCGTCGCAGCCCACCTACAGTGGAGACTATGCCAGCTTGGTGGACGGCTCGATGACCTGGTCCGACCCATTGGCGAACACCTTGGCAACCACCTCCACGGCCGACGGCTACAACGGCTTCATGAACTGGAACTCCGGCAGTGCCGTTGGTTACTGGCATGAAAAGACATCCAACGCCGCCGCCGTTCGCATGGACCTCTGGCACGCCGCGCTCAACAGCCGAGGCACCTTCACGCCGGCCTCGAACGCGCAGGCACTCGGCGATGCCTTCAGGTCCATCCTGGCGCAGATCCTGTTCAACACCAGCACCCCGCTGACCTCGATTGCGGCCAGCAGCTCCAGGACCTCGACAGCCACGGCGGCCTACCAGGCCGGCTACGATACGGCCGACTGGTCGGGCAAGTTGACGGCCACGCCGTTCGGCAGCAACGGCAAGCCGGCCGCCACGCCCGCGTGGTCAGCGCGCGAACTGCTCGATGCACGCATGGCCGTGGCGGGCGCGCACGACAGCAATCGCAAGGTGCTGAGCTTCTCCGGCACCACCGCGGCGGCGCCAACCCATGCCGCGACCACCGGTTCCGGCGTGCCGTTCCGATGGGCCAGCCTGAGCGATGCGCAGAAGGCGGCGCTCAAGGGCAGCACCGGCACCGACACCGCGAGCGAAACGCTCGGCCGGGGAGTCCTCGACTTCCTGCGCGGCGATCGCAGGAACGAGGGTACCGGCCTGAACCTGCGCAGGCGTGGCCACGTGCTGGGCGACATCGTGGGCTCCAGTCTCATGTACGCGGGGCAGCCCCGGAGCGGCTTCACCCAGGACGGCTATGCCAAATTCGCTTCGACCATCGCCCGCGCGCCGATGGTCTACGTCGGCGCCAACGACGGCATGCTGCACGCCTTCTTCGCCGGCACCGGCGAAGAAGCGTTCGCCTATGTACCCGAGGGCCTCTACGGCTCGGCGGCGGCGCCCCAACTCAAGAAGCTCAGCGAACCCACCTACTCGCACAGGTACTACGTCGACGGTAGTCCGTTCGTGGCCGACATCTACATGGGTTCGGCCGCCAACGCCACGGCCACCGATACCGAGAAGGCCGCGCTGTGGAAATCCTTCCTCGTGGGCACGCTGGGGGCGGGCGGCAAGGGTTATTTCGTGCTCGACGTCACCAAGCCCGAGAACATCGGCGAGACCAACGCCGCAGATGTGGCCCTGATCGACACGACCGCGCTCGCCGACGACGACCTCGGCCACCAGTTCCAGCAACCCGCGCTCGATTCCTTTTCCAAGCGCGCGCTGCAGGTGGCGTCGCTCAACAACGGCCGCAGGGCCGTGATCCTGGGCAATGGCTACAACAGCACGAGCGAGAAGGCGATGCTGTGGATCCAGTATCTAGACGGCGACAAGTCGGTGCTGAAGATCCCGGCTCCCGCCGCGCAGGCCGCGGGCGCCGGCAATGGGCTCTCGGCGCCGCAGGTGGTGGACCGCAATGGCGACGGCAAGGTCGACTATGTCTACGCCGGCGACCTGCTCGGCAACCTCTGGAAGTTCGACCTGAGCGATGCCGACAGCACCAAGTGGAAGGCCACCATGGGCTCGGCGGCTGCCGCATCGAGCCTGGACGGCGTGCCGTTGTTCGCCGCCGGCGCCACGCAGCCGATCACTGCCGCGCCGCTGGTCGTCGACCATCCGCGCGGCGGCTACATGGTGATGTTCGGCACCGGCCGGCTGTTTGTCTCTGGCGACGAAAGCAGCACCGCCGCGCAATACCTGTACGGCGTCTGGGACCGCGCCAACGGCAGCACGGGCACCGCGGCGCTGACCGACTTGGTGGCGCAGACCATCGGCGTCGATACGGTCAAGGAAGGCGATGCCGAATATCGAACCGCGTCGAGCCAAAGCGTGAGCTACAGCGGTGCGAGCGCCAAGCGCGGCTGGTATCTCCAGTTCGGCGCCACCGGGGAGCGCATGGTCTATCCAGGCGATGCGCTGAGCGGCAGCGCAGGCCTGTTCTCGACCACCATTCCCGGCTCCGCCAGCAATTCGCTCGACTGCGCGCCGGGCACCGGCGACGACGGCTGGTCGATGGTGATCGATTTCTTCAGCGGCGCCATCCCCGACGGCATCGCCTACAACGGGTCCACCGGCACGGCAGGTGCCTACCTCGGCTTCCGGAACCGTTCAGGCCGGGACGACCTCGTCCTGCGGCCTCAGAAGGCCGATGAAACAGGCAAGCACGTGATCTGCAATGCAGCCGGCGGCTGCAACGAAGCCGACCTGCCGCAAGCCGTGCGCCGCTTCGGCTGGCGCAACCTGATCTCGTGGAATTGACGGCGCAGCGGACCCTACCCATGAACAAATATCCCGAAGCGCAGACCCACAATGGCCGGATCCGCTCGCGCGGCTTCACGCTGGTCGAACTCATGATCGTGACGGCGGTGATTGCCATCCTCGCCGCGATTGCCTACCCGAGCTACGGGCGCTATGTGCTGCGGGCGAAGCGGGCCGATGCCAAGCAGCAACTGCTGCAGGCCGCGCAATGGACCGAGCGCTACCTGACGGCCAACGGTCAATATCCCCCGGCAACCGTTGCGCTGCCGGCCGGGCTCGACCAGGCGCCGTCGTCCGGCACGGCGAACTACGCCATCGGCTATGCCGCGAGAACCGCGACCACCTACACGCTGCAAGCCGTGCCGCAAGGCGCATCGACCGCCGACGAGTGCGGAACGCTCACGGTGAACCATCAGGGCGTCAAGCTGGCGGCTGGCCAGACCAGCGCCTCGAATGCGCAGGTACAAGCCTGCTGGAACCGCTGAGGCGGCCCCGCGCGCGGGGCGCCTCAGGATGTCGCGCAGCAACTGCCTGAACTCGTCCACGTCCTCGAAGCTGCGGTACACCGAGGCGAAGCGCACGTAGGCAACCTTGTCGAGCTTCTTGAGTTCGCGCATCACGAGCTCGCCCACCTTGGTCGAGTCGATTTCGCGCAGGCCGCTGGCCAGCAGCTTCTGCTCGATGCGCAGCAGGGCGTTGTCGATCTGCTCGATGCTCACCGGGCGCTTGCGCAGCGCCAGCATCATCGAGGCGCGCACCTTGGTCGAGTCGAAGTCGGCGCGGCTGCCGTCCTTCTTGACCACCACGGGGAAGTTGACGTCGGGCCGCTCGTAGGTGGTGAAGCGCTTGTCGCAGGCGCTGCATTGGCGGCGCCTGCGCACGAAGTCGGCGTCTTCCGAAACGCGGGTCTCGACGACCTGCGTTTCAAGATGACCGCAAAAAGGGCATTTCATGCGGTCAGGTCTTCCGGGTGATCAGCGGTAGACGGGGAAGCGGCTCGTCAGCGCGTGCACCTTGGCGCGCACCGCGTCGATGTTCGCCGCATCGCGCGGGTTCTCGAGCACGTCGGCCACCAGGTTCGCGGTGATGCGGGCCTCTTCGTCCTTGAAGCCGCGCGTGGTCATGGCGGGGGTGCCGATGCGCACGCCGCTGGTGACCATCGGCTTTTCCGGGTCGTTGGGGATCGCGTTCTTGTTGATCGTCATGTGGGCGGCGCCC
>Ga0207709_10001659_pt1 | contig 15025 bp, 12 predicted proteins | sample KBSM34metaG_FD_184397 | JGI IMG/M metagenome (GOLD analysis project Ga0207709, IMG submission 184397) | Miscanthus rhizosphere microbial communities from Kellogg Biological Station, Michigan, USA - KBS M3-4 metaG (SPAdes) (version 2) | ecosystem: Host-associated > Plants > Roots > Rhizosphere >...
TGTGGAAATCGTCGACGACGGCGAATGCCAACCCATGGACAGCACCGCCAACTGGCGCACCGAGTGGATCACCGCTGCGCCAGGCCAGCCCGGACAGAGGCTGTGCCAGCGGCTCATGTACCGGCCGCTGCCGCTGGGCACCGGCTATCTGTGGATGGCCGGCGAGTCCGGCGCCATGCGGACGTTGAAGATGCACTTCCTGGACCGTGGCATCGCCCGCACCCAGCTGAGCACCAAGGGCTACTGGAAATCCGGCGAGGCGGACCACAAGGATCGCTAGAGCCGCCAGGGCTGCGCACGCAGCTTTCTCCCCCCATCAACAGCGCCACATCCCCCGGGTAACCACCCGGACGCGGGATGCAGGCGCTCACTAGAATCAAAAAATGAACTTTGACATCAACATTCAAATTCAATGAAAACCAATGGCTGCCAGACGGCGCCTCCCTCGGCCTCCGAACTGCATGCGGCCTATGCAGCCGGCACGCTGACGCCCATGCAAGCCACGGAGCACTGCCTGCGCGTTGCCTGCGCAAGCCAGTCCGTGTTCACGCGCATCACGGCGGACCGCGCGCTCGAAGAGGCCCGGCAGTCCACCGAGCGCTGGCGCGCGGGCCGGCCGCTGGGGCCGCTGGACGGCGTCCCCATCAGCTGGAAGGACTTGTTCGACGTGCGCGGCACGCCGACAACGGCGGCCTCGGCCCTGCTGCAGTCGGCCGCGCCAGCCCGGGCCGACGCCACCGTGGTGGCGCGTGCCGCAGCGGCCGGCATGGTCTGCCTGGGCAAGACCAATCTCAGTGAGTTCGCCTACTCGGGCCTGGGGCTCAATCCCTGCTTCGGCACACCAGTGTTTGCACATGAGGGAGGCCACGACCGGGCGCCCGGAGGCTCGTCCAGCGGCGCTGCGCTGGCCGTGGCCCTGGGGTGCGGGCCGCTGGCCATGGGCACGGACACGGCGGGGTCCGTGCGCATTCCCGCCGCCTTCAACGGGCTGGTGGGCTATCGCGCCAGCAGGGGGCGCTATTGCCTGCAGGGCGTGTTTGCGCTGGCGCCGTCCCTGGACACCCTGGGGCCGCTGGCCCTGAGCGTGGCCGACTGCATGGCGCTGGACCGCGTGCTGCGCGGGCTGACCGACGACGGCCATGCCAACGCATCCCCTGCCGCGGACCTGCGCAATCAGGTGTTCTGCACGGACCTCAGCATGCTGGATGACGACCGCGTGCAAGCTCCCGTGCGCAACAACCTCCTGTCCTCCCTGGCCTTGCTGGAGACCCGGGGTGCCCGCGTGGAGCGCCGCACGCTGCGCAGCTTGCGCGCCGTACGGACGCTGACCCGGCGCCATGGCTGGCTGGGCGCCCATGAAGCCTTTGCCACCCACCGCGCACGCCTGGACGATGCCGATCAGGCCGCACGCATGGACCCGCGCGTGCGCCAGCGCCTGGAGGCGGCCAGGCATCTGAGTCCTGACAGCTACCGGACATTGATCGCCCAGCGCGCACCACTGATGGCCTTGTTCGCGCAGGAGCTGGGCGATGCCACCCTGGTGCTGCCCACCACGGGCCACACCGCACCCCTGCTGCTGCCGCTGCTGGACGACGACAGGCTGTTTGCCGAAACCAACCTCGCCACGCTGCGGCTGACCATGCCCGGCAGCTACCTGGACACGCCGGCCGTGGCCCTGCCCAGCGGCGTGCAGCGCATTCCCGGCCTGGACGGCAGGCCTGCGTTTCTGCCCACGGGCCTGCAGCTCATGCGCCCCCGGGGCGATGACGACCGGCTGCTGCGCATTGCGCTGAGCGTCGAACAGGTTCTTTCCCCCTCCACCGTTCCCATTGATAGGAGTGCATGACATGAGCAAGGAAATCCAGATCACGTTTGGCGTGGACGTCGATGCCGTCGGCGGCTGGCTCGGTTCGTATGGCGGGGAGGACTCGCCCGACGACATCTCGCGCGGCATGTTCGCGGGCGAGGTCGGCTCGCTGCGGCTGCTCAAGCTGTTCCACAAATACGGCCTGAAGACCACCTGGTTCATTCCGGGCCACTCCGCCGAGACCTTTCCCGAGCAGATGAAGGCCGTGGTGGACGCGGGCCACGAGATCGGCATCCACGGCTACAGCCATGAGAACCCGATTGCCATGACGCCCGAGCAGGAAGAGGCCGTGCTGGACCGCAGCATCGAAGTCATCACGCGGCTGGCCGGCCGCGCGCCCACGGGCTACGTCGCTCCGTGGTGGGAATTCAGCCCGGTCACCAACGAGCTGCTGCTCAAGAAAGGCATCAAGTACGACCACAGCCTGATGCACAACGACTTCCACCCGTACTACGTGCGCGTGGGCGACCAGTGGACCCGCATCGACTACAGCAAGCATCCGGACACCTGGATGAAACCCCTTGTGCGCGGCAAGGAGACACGGCTGGTCGAGATCCCCGCCAACTGGTATCTGGACGACCTGCCGCCCATGATGTTCATCAAGAAGTCGCCCAACAGCCACGGCTTCGTCAACCCGCGCGACATAGAGCAGATGTGGCGCGACCAGTTCGACTGGGTCTACCGCGAGCACGACTACGCGGTCTTCCCCATCACCATCCACCCCGATGTCTCCGGCCGGCCCCAGGTGCTGCTGATGCTGGAGCGCCTGATCGAGCATTTCCAGTCGCATGAGGGCGTGCGCTTCATGACGTGCGACCAGATCGCCGACGACTTCCTGCGCCGCCAGCCGCGTTGATGCCGCATCCCACCTCAGCGAGGACACCATGAATACCTCCGCCATTGCCTCCGACGCCCCAGGCGCCGGCCATCCGGCCCCGGCCGGGATCGATGCCCCCTGGACCGCGCCCACCGTGACGCGCAGGCAGGTCAGCTACGCCACCTGGGTCTGCTTTTTCGCCTGGGTCTTTGCCGTCTACGACTTCATCCTCTTCGGCACCCTGCTGCCACAACTGGGCGAGCACTTCCAGTGGAGCGCCGAGCAGCAGGCGCGCCTGAACACCTGGGTAACGCTGGGCACGGTGATCGTGGCCTTCGGCATCGGCCCCATCGCCGACCGGCTGGGCCGGCGCAAGGGCATCATCATCGCCGTGGCGGGCGCCGCGCTGTGCTCGGGACTGACAGCGCTGGCCGGCTGGGTGATCGGCCTGTCGGCGGGCCTGGGCTTCGTGCTGCTGATCGTGGTGCGCTCGCTGGCGGGCCTGGGCTATGCCGAGCAAAGCATCAACGCCACCTACCTGAGCGAGCTGTTCTCCCTGGTCTATACCGACCCGGCCTCGCTGCGGCGGCGTGGCTTCATCTACTCGCTGGTGCAGGGCGGCTGGCCCGTGGGCGCCGTGCTCACCGCCGTGCTGGTGGCCCTGCTGTATCCGCTGGGCGAGCGCTGGTTCGGACAGGGCGGCGGCTGGGCGCTGTCCTTCGTGTTCGCCATGTTCCCGGCCCTGGTGATCGCCGTGCTGGGCCGCCGGCTGGTGGAAACGCCCCAGTTCCTGACCGCGCGGCGCGTGGCCGATCTGCGCCGCGCCGGGCGCGAGGCAGAGGCCATGCGCCTGGCGCAGGAGCATGGCGCCAGCCCACAGCAGGAGCAGCACACCGGCCTGTCGGCCATGTTCCGCGGTGCCTCGCTGCGTCCCACGCTGTCGCTGGCCCTGGGCTTTTTCCTGAACTGGTTCGCCATCGTGATCTTCGCGGTGCTGGGCACCTCGGTGCTGGGCGGCGCGGGCGGCACGCCGGGCAAGGGCGTGGATTTCTCCAGCGCGCTGCAGGTGCTCATCATCTCCAATCTCGCGGGCTTCCTTGGCTATGTCTTCCATGGCTGGCTCGGTGACCGCATAGGCCGGCGCAACGCCGTGGCCATCGGCTGGATGCTGGGTGGCCTGGCCTTCGCGCTCATGCTGAACGCGCCCTCGGGCGACTTCTGGCGCATCGTGCCGCTGTACTCGCTAGGGCTGTTCTTCCTGATCGGCCCCTATGCAGCCGCCCTGTTCCTGATTGGCGAGAGCTTTCCCAGCCACATCCGTGCCACGGCCAGCTCCTTCGTCAACGCCATGGGCCAGGTGGGCGCCATCGCGGCAGGCTTTGGCGTGACCTGGACGCTGTCGCAAGGCTCGGACTGGGTGCAGGCGGCGCTGTACTGGGGCGCCATTCCCTGCGCGGCCTCGGGCCTGCTGATGTTTCTGGCGCCCCATGTCGATCCCGAGACCGTGAAGTGAGGCCGCCATGAACCCGGACACCCCCAGCAACAAGGTGGCCCTCGTCACAGGCGCCGCCAGCGGCATCGGCCAGGCGCTGGCCGTGGCCTATGCGCAGGCAGGCATTGCCGTGGCCGGCAGCTACTACCCCCGGGATCCGCACGATCCCGGCCAGACCCTGGAACTCGTCGAACGCGCGGGCGGGCGGTGCGTGATGGAGGCGGTCGATGTGGGCGATGCCGAACAGGTCGAGCACCTGGCCCGGGTCGCCGTGGACCGCTTCGGCCGGCTGGACTTCGCCGTCGCCAATGCGGGTTTGCTGCGCCAGGCGGCCCTGGTCGAGATGAGCGATGCGCAGTGGCTGGAGGTCATCAACATCGATCTGGGCGGCGTGATGCGCACCTTCCGGGCCAGTGCGCGCCACATGGCTGCAGGCGGGGCCATGGTGGCCGTCTCCTCCATTGCAGGCGGCGTCTACGGCTGGGAGCAGCATGCCCACTATGCGGCCGCCAAGGCAGGCGTGCCCGGGCTGTGCCGCGCCGTGGCCATGGAGCTGGCACCGCGCGGCATACGCTGCAATGCCGTGATTCCCGGCCTGATCGAGACGCCGCAATCGCTGGACCCGGTCAACTCGCTGGGGCCGGAGGGCCTGGCGCAAGCGGCCAGGGGCATCCCGCTGGGACGCGTGGGGCAGGCCCGCGAAATCGCCGCCCTGATCCGCTTCCTGACCAGCGACGAGGCTTCCTACATCACCGGCCAATCCATCATTGCCGACGGCGGCCTGACCGTGCGCTGGCCCAGTTGAGGACATCCGACATGAACGCCTCCAAGCCCCTGGACGGCCGCCGCGCCGTCGTGACAGGCGCCGGCAGCGGCATCGGCGAGGCCATCGCCCTGGCCTATGCGCAGGCCGGCGCGCAGCTGTTGCTGGCCGACATCGATGCCGCCCGCGCCGACAGCGTGGCCCGGCGCTGCCGCGCTCTGGGCGCGCAGGCCGAAACCGTGATCGGCGACGTGGGCGACGAGTCCACGGCCCACCGCATCATCGACCGCTGCGTGCAGGCCTTCGGCGGCATCGACATCCTGGTGAACAACGCCGGCATGCTCACCCAGTCGCGCTGCGCCGACATGTGCACCGCGATGTGGGACGAGATGCTGCGCGTGGACCTGCGCAGCGTCTTCCTGTGCGCGCGGCGCGCGGTGCCGCACATGCAGGCGCAGCGCTGGGGCCGCATCATCAACATCGCCTCGCAGCTGGGCATCAAGGGCGGCGTGGAACTGAGCCACTATGCGGCGGCCAAGGCCGGCGTGATCGGCTTCACCAAGTCGCTGGCGCTGGAAGTGGCACCCGACAATGTCCTGGTCAACGCCATTGCCCCTGGCCCCATCGCCACGCCGCTGGTCGATGGCATCAGCGCGGACTGGAAGCGCGCCAAGGAGGCCAGCCTGCCGCTGGGCCGCTTCGGCCGCGCCGACGAGGTGGCGCCCACCGCGGTGCTGCTGGCCTCCGATCCCGGTGGCAATCTGTATGTGGGACAGACGCTGGGCCCCAACTCCGGCGATGTCATGCCGTGAAAAGAAGCACCCCCTGAGTCGCTTCGCGCCTTCCCCCTCTCTTCGGAGGGGGGCGTACGGGCAGCCGGCGACACCCTCGGTGCGGGGCGTCGCGGCCGGCATAGGCCCTTCCTCGGTGTCTCTGCTCTTTGGCTGCGCCAGTTTCGCAGGCGGCTCCATTCGCAACCGAAAGGGTTTCTGTCATGTGTGGAATGTGCGGTTTGCTGCAGGCCTCCGGCCACTGGAGCCAGGCGCCGGCCGGATCGGCCGGGCGCCGCCAGCGGCTGATTCAGATTGCGCGCGCCAACCGGCTGCTGGCTCTGTGGCGGCTGCGGCTCAGCGACTTCCATGGCCAGTCCTATGTACTGGCCGGCCCCACGGGGGCCAGCGTGCTGATTGCCGATTTCGGCGCGCTGTGGCCCGCCGCCGAGCAGATGCTGGGCCGAGCCCTGGATCCGCTGGCCATGCCGTGGCAGCCGGCGCAGGCACAAGGGCAGGCACAAGTGCGGTCACAAGGGCGTGCACCAGCGCAGGAACACAGGGAGCAGGCGCCATGAGCGGCCTGACGGACCACCACGGCGAGCGGCTGCCCGTGGGGGTGCTCACGGGCTTTCTGGGCAGCGGCAAGACCACGCTGCTCAGGCAATGGCTGCAGGACTCGCCCGCGGGCGAGACTGCGGTGCTCATCAACGAATTCGGGGCCGTGGGGCTGGACCATCTGCTGGTGGGCCGCATAGACGCCGACACGGTGCTGCTGGACAACGGCTGCGTCTGCTGCGCCATACGCGGCGAACTCAAGGACGCTTTGTGGCGCCTGCACCAGCGCCGCCTGCGCGGCGAGCTGCCGCCTTTTCAAAGGGTGCTGGTGGAGACCACGGGGCTGGCCGCGCCCGGCCCCGTGATCGCCACCCTGATCGGCGATGCGCAGCTGCGCCAGATCTTCAGGCCGGCCTTCATCTCCACCGTGGTCGATGCGCTGCACGCCCCGTGGCAACAGTCCCGGCGCCCCGAATGGCTGGCCCAGGTCGCGGCGGCCGACCGGCTGTACCTGAGCAAGACCGACCTGGCCACGCCACAGCAGGCCGAGGCACAGCGCGCGCAACTGGCGCAGATCAATCCCCTGGCCAGCATCGTCACCTGCGGCCCTGGCGCAGCGGTACCGCCTGCCTGGCAGATGCAGGAATCCCATGCCCTGCAAACCGATTGGCTGGCACGCGCCATTGCCGGCACGCCGCGCGGCCGCACGGGCCAGGGCCAGGGCCAGGGTCAGGGTCTGCACGCAGGCGCCCAGGCGTTCTGCCTGGAACTCGACAGCCCGGTGGACTGGTGCGTGCTCACCCTGTGGCTGACCATGCTGCTGCACCGCCATGGCGACCGGCTGCTGCGCCTGAAGGGACTGGTGGCCGTGGCAGCAGATGGCTGGCCGCAGGGGCAGCCCACGGCGCTGCACGGCATGGGCCATCTCATGCACGCCCCCGAGCATTTGCCCGAGTGGCCGGGCGAGGACAGGCGCTCTCGCCTGGTCTTCATCACGGCCGGGCTCGATGAGCAGCAGATCAGGGCCTCCTGGCAATCGTTCCAATCGTTCTACCGCCTCCACTCGCAGGACAATGGCAGCCAGACCCCGGCAAGCCCCTCACCCCACACTGCGTGAACCTCCACGGCAAGGACCGCAACATGCGCAAGAACGATCCCGAACTGCGTGTCCTCGGCACCTCGGTGACGCTGACCGAAGCCCTGCGCCAGCGTGCGCAGCAGGACCTGGGCATACGCATCCATTTCGAGGTGCTGGACGGCTTCGACGCCCAGCGCCAGGCCGTGATGCGCCAGGACAGCTTCGACCTGTACGACCAGTGGTTCCACAGCGTGGATTTCCTGTGGCCCACCGGCACCCTGCAGCCCATCGACACGGCGCGCCTGACCTGTTGGGACGAGGTCAACGCCCTGCCCCGCACCGGCCGCATCACGCCGCAGGCGGCCTTTGGCGCGGGCTGCAATCCTGTCACGCGCCTGTATGTGCAGGCCGATGGCAGCGTCAGCGATGTGCCCAGCGCGCATATCTCCATGCTGCCGCTCACGCACAACGTCGACAGCTTTGTCTACCTGCCCGCCGCCCTGCCCGCGCTGTTCGACCAGGCCGAGGAAAGCTGGTCCTGGCTGGTCTCCCCCGCCTGCCGAGGGCGCGCTGCGCTGCAGGCCGATGCCGCCATCGGCGCGCTGGACGCTGCCCTTGCCCTGCAGGCCAGCGGCGACATGCGTTTCGGCGACATCAGCAACCTGGGGCTGGAGGAAATCGACCGGATGATGGCCGTGCTGCTGAAGCGGCAGGAGTCCGAGCAGTTCAGGGGCTTCTGGGGCAACTACGCCGATGCGGCACGGCTGATGATCGATGCAGGCGTTGCCATCCAGAGCCACTGGTCGCCGGCCATGGGCCACTACCGCGCGGCGGGGCTGGACTACCGCCTGGCCTGTCCGCGCGAAGGCTACCGCGCCTGGTACGGCGGCCTGGGCATCTCCAGCCAGGCCAGGGGCGACACGCTGGACGCCGCCTACCGCTACCTGAACTGGTGGCAATCCGGCTGGCCCGGTGCCGCGATGGCGCGGCAGGGCTACTACATCTCCAACCCGCTGCGCACGCGCGAGCACCTGAGCGCCAGCGAATGGGACTACTGGTACGCCGGCCTGCCCGCCGCCGAAGACCTGCAGGGCACCGACGGCCAGCTCGTGGTCCCGCGCGGCAGCGTGCGCGACGGCGGCTCCTACGAGCAACGCCTGGGCCGCATCGCCGTCTGGAACACCGTCATGGACGAGCACAACTACCTGGTGCGCCAGTGGGCCACGCTGCTGCGCCGTGCGCGCGCCTTATAGTCCTGCCCGATGACGGCCCCCGCTGGCGGCGGCACACGCACACGCACACGCACACGCACACGCACACGCAGATGAAGCAGGAATGAGAAGAGCCATACAAGCATCCACGCAGACTGCGCGGGACGAAGAGACCGGCGAGAGCGGCGAACCTGGCGATTCCGAGCGCCGGCTGCGCTATGAACTGATACGCCAGCGCCTGCGCCAGGCCATCGTCGAGCAGCGGGTGGCGCCCGGTCTGGTGCTGCTGGAGGGGCCGGTGGCCAAGGTCTTCGGCACCAGCCGCATTCCCGTGCGCAAGGCCTTCGAGCTGCTGCATGCCGAAGGGCTGCTGAGCACCTTCGACGGACGCGGCTACCTGGTCGCCCGGCCCGGGCAGGCCGTGCAGCCCCAGCGCCTGACGCTGGACGCGCAGGCCCTGGGCCTGGAGGCGGGCCAGGCCACGATCCACATTCCATCGGAGAGCGAGCGCATCCACGACGAGCTGGAGCAGTCCATCTCCATCGCCATGATCTTCGGGCGCTTTCAGATCGATGAGAGCGCCGCCATGGACCACTTCAACGTCAACCGCGTGGCCCTGCGCGAGGTGCTGAGCCGGCTGGTAGATAGAGGGCTGGTGGAGAAAAGCACCTACGCCGCCTGGCGTGTTGCCGCGCTGACGGCACGCGCGGTGAATCAGGACTTCGAGCTGCTCGCCTTGCTGGCGCCCGCAGCGCTGCGCGAAAGCGGGCCGCGCCTGGACAGAGACATGCTCGCCAGCCTGCGCCACGGCCTGCAAGGCGCGACGGCGCCGGGTGTTCCGGACACGCAGGAACCATTGCGCCTGGAACAGCGCCTGGAACAACGAGTCGAGCAGCACCTGCATGGCGACTTCCTGGCCCGGCACCCCAACGACAAGCTGGTGGGCATGCTGCAGCAGTGCCAGATGCCCTGGCTGATCCACAGCACCTTCTGCCGCATGTTTCCGCAATCGCCCAACCCGCCGCTGACGGAGAACTGCCGGCAGATCGTCGATGCCTTGTGGGAGGGGGAGTACGAGCGGGCCGCACAGGCGCTGCAGGACTATCTGGCCCAGGCGCGCAAGCGCGCCCAGCTGCAGCTCAAGGTGCTGGCCGTGCTGCCTGAGACGCAGCTGCCCGCCTACCTGGTGCGGCAGACCTGATCTTGTGATTCGTGCAGTCGGCAGCCGCTGGCCGGCGCGGCTGGTTGCATGTGGAACCGCTGGTTTGCCTGCCGTTCACCGGGCGTTTACGCAAGCACGGCATATTGGGCGCCCAAAGGACCGCACCGATGAACGCCCTGCGCATCAGCACCACCGTCTTCACCGAAGCCAGATTCTGGAGCCTGGTGGTTTTCTCGGTCGTTCTTCCCTGCGCCATCTACGCGGCCCTGCTGGCCAAGCGCAGCATCTCGCGCACCACGGTGCTGCTGTTCGGGCTGGCCCTGGTGGCCATGGCGGGGGTGGATGTCTACCTGCTGCAAAGCCTGGCATCGGCGGCCCGGCAGACGCCGTCGCTGTCGGACAACGCCATCTTCGTCTCGGAGCTGTCCACGGCGCTGTACCTGCTGCCGGCCATGATTGGCGGGATCGGCGTGAACATGACCTCGCATGTGCTGATACAGCATCTGTTCGATGCGGAGCGCCGGTTCGACAGCAACCGCAAGAACGAGACCACCTGAGCCGGCCGGGCCCCGCCTGGCGCTATCGGGCGCTATCGGACGCTATCGGGAGCAACCGGATTCGGCCCGGTTCAGCCCATCACGTCTTCGGAAAAGAGCTGCCAGCGCCCGCCCGTCTTGCGCCAGTACTGGCGCAGCGGCAGGCCTTCGGCGAAGGCCTTGCTGCTGGCGCGCAGGTTGACCACGCGGATCTCCCCCTTGGCATCTTTCCAGGAATAGATGGACAGGTCCTGCAGCGTCACGCCGGGGCGGTTCAGGTAGGCGGCCAGCCGTTCCTGCGATGCGCGCGAGGCGGGCGACTGCAGCAGGTCCGGCGCGTAGAGCGCGGCCAGCTTGCGCGGGTCGGCCCCGTCCCAGGCGCTCTTCCATTCCTCGACGACACGCACAAAGGCATCTGCCGCCTTCTGCTGGGCCTGGGCCTTGGGGGCCACCCACTGCAGCTTCTCGCGGATCAGCACCGGCGTCTGCCGGTCCACGGTCTGCATGAGCAAGGTGAGGTCGGGGTTGGCCAGCACCAGGCAGCCATCGCTGGCCTCGGGCGCGCGAGAGAACTGGTCGGGCGGCGAGCCATGCAGCCAGATGCCGCTGCCCGATCGGCCCACGGCCTTGTCCCAGTCGTTGGGAAAGTTGACCGTGAGCGCACCCTTGCCATAGAACTCCGGCAGCCGGGGTCCGGGGATGTGGCGGCCCACGAAGTAGATGCCCAGCGGCGTGCGCTGGTCGCCTTCCTGCCATTTGTCCGTGCCCAGCTTGCCCACGGAGACATAGAAATCCCCCACCAGCCGCAGCCCGCCCGCCTCATGGGCGAACAGGTACAGCCGTGACTTGCTGGCGTCGATGGCAATCGCATGCCGCACCGACGCGCCCAGCATCAGGAACTCGCCGGGAACGGAGCCCGCGGGCGGCGCGCCGCTGTCGGCCTGCAGGCGGCGCTTGAGTTCGTTTTGCAGATCCTGCAGCTGGGCCTGCGTGGGACTGGCCGGGCCTTCCAGCCGCGCGACACTGCCCACGGACAGGTTGTGCCGCACCAGCACGCCCTGGCCCGGATGGCCGGGAGCGGAGGAGGCGGCGACGGGCGTGCCCGCCAGCACCTCGCCGGCACGGCCGGTCTTGAAGCGCAGCAGGTCGGCATACACCAGCTGGGCTGCGCGGAAATTGGGAACCTCGGCGGTGAGATCGCCGGCGGCCTTCAGCGCGCCGTCCAGATCCCGCTGCTCCACCTGGCGGATGATGGCCAGCAGGCGGGCCTCCGCCTGGCTTTGCTGTGCGGGGGCGGCGGCCTTGGCATGGGTGGCTGCCACGGCAGCGGCACCGCCCGCCGTGGCCACCGCAGCGGCGGCCAGGGCAGGCTTGCCAGATGCCGCGCGCAGCTTGGCTGCGCCCGCCTTGCCGGAGGCAGGCTTGGAAGAGACAGGCTTGGCAGCTGCCGTTTTGGAGGCCTTGGCCTTGGCCTGCCTCGCATGGGCTGCCGGGCTGAAGGACACCGCGGACAGCGCGACCAGCAGCACGGCCACCCCGGCGGCCCGCGCATGCAGGCGCAGCAGGCCGGTGGGTGGCAGTGCCAGGGGACGCGCTTTTTCAGGCATCAGGAGCCGGTTCCTTCATGGGTGATGCGCCATTGTCCCTTTTCGCGCTGCATGCGCAGGGTCTTGCGGGTAGTGGTCTTGAGCGCGCCCGACGCGTAGTACTGGCGGAACTGGGCCGTGGCCTTGTCGCCATCCACGGTCACCTTCAGGTCGCGCACATTGACGACGATGGCGGTGCGGCCAACGATGCGCTGGCGGCGCTGTTCCTTCCACTTGGCCAGGCTGCTGCCATCGGCCGGGGAGAAGTGGTCGCTGTAGGCGTCCAGGTAGCGGTCCATGTCCTGGCCGGCCCATGCGGTGGACCAGGCCTTGACGGCGGCTTCCACTTCCTGCGCGGCAGCCGATTGTGCGGCCTTCTTCTCATCGACGGCAGGCGCTGCCTTGGCAGGCTCGGCGGCGGCCACGGCGGTGGCGGCTGCTGCGGTAGCCGGAGCGGCGGCCTTGGCCGCTGCCTGCCTGGCTTCCTCGGCCGCGCGGGCCTTGTCCTGTGCTGCCTGAGCGGCCTTTTCCTGGGCCAGCTTGGCCTCTGCCGCCTTGGCTTCCGCCGCCTTGGCCTGGGCCAGCTTGGCTTCTGCAGCCTTGGCCTCGGCAGCCTTGGCTTCTGCAGCCTTCGCTTCCGCCGCCTTGGCCTGGGCGGCCTTGGCATCGGCGGCCTTCACTTCAGCGGCCTTGAATTCGGCAGCCTTGGCCTCTGCGGCCTTGGCTTCGGCGGCGCGGGTCTCGGCCAGCTTGGCGTCGGCCTCGCGGGCCTGGGCTGCCTTGGCATCGGCCACCTTGGTCGAAGCGGCCGTTGCTGTGGCCGTGGCCTGGGCCGTCTTGACCTGGGCGCCGCCCTGCTTGGGGAAGATCTGCGTGATCAGGGCCAGCTTGGGCTGGATGGCCTGGCGCGACCCGTCCAGCTGCAAGGCCTTGGCATAGGCATCGCTGGCCATGCGCGCATACAGGTCGCCCAGGTTCTCATGCGCCGTGGCGTAGCTGGGGTTGGTGCGAATGGCCTGTTCCAGCACTTCCGAGGCCTTGCGCTCCTGGCCCTCGGCGGCGTACAGCACGGCCAGGTTGTTGTAGGGCTCGGGCAGGCTGGGGTAATCACGGGTCAGCGCCGTGAAGATCTTGATGGCCTGGGCGTTCTGGCGCTGCTCCGCCGCGATCACGCCCTGCAGAAAGCGCATCTGCACATCGGCCGGGTTCTGCTTGAGGTAGGCCTCGGCCTGCTTGGCGGCCTGGGGCGCCTTGCCCTGCTCCAGCAGCCGGGAGACCTCGTCCACCGCCTCCTGCGACGCATGGGCAAACGCCCCGCACAAAGCGGCCCCCAGGCTGAAGGCGGCAATGGCCACAGGTCGGGCTATCCGCAAATAGGTACGACCCGGCACTCGCGACGGAACTCTGGACGAAATCAGCATATGGGCGCTCTCTACGCAATGAAAGTTGGAAGACGGGCCTGTTCGCTTTTGGGCTTCTTGCACACGCCGATATGCGCCTGCAGCCAAAAGCCAGCGATTTTATAGGCGAAAGCCACCTTGCCCCGCTGCATGGGTCCTTGAGACAAGGGCCATGAAACACGGCGCAAAGCCTGCTCCGAGGTAACGGAGCGGACCGGGCGGCGTTACGTAACGTGTGCCGTAACAGACCGTTGCTGAGACATTGTGATCAATAACAAAAACCATACAAATCAATATCTTAGGAAGATTCCTAGGCCATCCAGACCTGCCACCGGCACATGGCATGCATGTTGCACAAAAGGGCTCGACAGATTTCACGGCTTCCAAGCCACCGTCTGACCTTGTCGTTTCAACCCTTGTCTGGAGAGAGCAAATGACCGCCCAATCGATGCAGCCCACTGGCAACACCACCGTCAGCCCCGTGCAGTTTGCTGACCAGCAGCCCTCCACCGTTGTGCTTGCACAGCTGGGCACATCGAACACGCAGCCCGGCGCGGCTGCGGTGCTCATGCCCCGGGGCGCCGGTCCCGCCACGATGTCCCAGGTCAGCCCGGGCGTGCAGATCGTGCGCAACGGAGAAACCCTGATGGCCCAGCCCGGCAGCGCGCTGCAGGTGGGCGACAAGATCATCGTGCCCGCCGACGGCAGCGCCAAGGCGCTGTTCCAGGGCAAGGACGGCCAGACCCTGGTCGGCACCTTCGAGGGTGGCACGCAGGCCACGCTGACCCAGCGCGACGGCGACGGCGCAGGGGCCATGGTGCTGGACCTGGCCTCTGGCAACGTCCAGGTGGCACCCGCCAATGACGGCGACGCCCTGGGCCTGATCGTCACCAAGGAAAGCGCCGCGGCCGCAGCCGGTGGCTCCGTGCTCAGCGACTTCCTGCTGGCCGGCCTGATCGGCGCGGGCGGCGTGGGCCTGATCGCAGCAGCCAACAGCAGCGACGACGATCCGGCGCCCCCGCTCCCGACCGACCCCACCAACCCGACGAATCCGACGGATCCGACCAACCCCACGAACCCGACAAACCCCACCAATCCGACCAATCCGACGGACCCCACGAATCCGACCAATCCCACGAACCCGACAAATCCGACCAATCCTACGAATCCGACCAATCCCACGGATCCTACGAACCCGACCAACCCCACCAATCCAACAAACCCAACGAACCCGACCAACCCCACGGATCCCACGAATCCGACCAACCCCACGAACCCGACAAACCCGACCAATCCGACCAATCCGACCAATCCCACGGAGCCCACCAACCCGACCAACCCGACGAATCCGACCAACCCCACGGATCCCACGAACCCAACCAACCCTACGAACCCGACCAATCCGACCAACCCCACGGATCCCACGAACCCGACCAATCCTACGAACCCGACCAATCCGACCAACCCCACGGATCCCACGAACCCGACCAATCCCACGAACCCCACCAATCCGACCAACCCCACGGATCCCACGAACCCGACCAATCCCACGAACCCGACCAATCCGACCAACCCCACGGATCCTACGAACCCGACCAATCCCACGAACCCCACCAATCCGACCAACCCCACGGATCCTACGAACCCGACCAACCCCACCAATCCCACGGATCCGACGAACCCGACCAACCCGACCAATCCCACGGACCCCACCAATCCGACGGATCCCACGGACGGCCATGGCCTGATCACCTCGGTGCAGGACGTGGTGGGCGCACTGGCGGG
>Ga0207709_10001661_pt1 | contig 15012 bp, 13 predicted proteins | sample KBSM34metaG_FD_184397 | JGI IMG/M metagenome (GOLD analysis project Ga0207709, IMG submission 184397) | Miscanthus rhizosphere microbial communities from Kellogg Biological Station, Michigan, USA - KBS M3-4 metaG (SPAdes) (version 2) | ecosystem: Host-associated > Plants > Roots > Rhizosphere >...
CCGCGGTTGAAGAAGTTAAAGAGGCGGAGCCCAGCGCGCAGTCGATCAAGGTTGTGATGCAGATCGAAAATGGACGTGTGTTAAAGGCGTCGATCGCTAATCCCAGACCAGGTAGGGATAGCTACGAGGCGCTCGCGTTGCGAATCGCGCGGCAGCGACGTTACGCGGCGACGACGAATGGCGGCGAAACGATCACAATTAACGTCAACAAATAAATTTGGACAGGATTAACAAGATTTTCAAGATGTACAAGATGCATCCTGTAAATCATGCAAATCTTGTTAATCCTGTCTAACTGCTCTCTTAACCCGAGGTACTCCCGATGCTATTTCTCGAAAGCAAAACTCTCAATCATCCACTCAACTCCGACGCCCGGCTCACGTTGCTAAAGGACCTGCAGGATCGAAGTCTCGTGCCGCTGATCCGTTCTCACCGGCTACGCAGTTTTGAAGACGTCCTGCTCGGCGCAGACCGCGTCAACGAAATGGAAACCGCCCTCGCCGCGTCCACCGAGTCGACAACCGGCGAACCGTATCTTCGCGGCGACCTCTTCTCGTTCGACGATTACATCCTCTTCCTCGTCTTCGAAGACGACGATTCGCTTCGCGCCGGAATCGTGTACGAAGCGAACACGCCCGAACCCTTTCGCAAACTCGACTCGTTTTGCCAGGACATCCGCAGCCTTTTGATCCTGCGCAACCCGCAGAACGCCGGCTCTCTTCCGGAGTGGCAGACAAGCACTCCCGCGATGCCGCAAGGCTTTCGCACCTTCGTCGAGAGACAGGATGCCGACTCGCTCTACACCAGCCTGCGTAAGGAAACGATGAGCAAGCGCATCCTCGCCGCTTCAAAACTCGAAGATGAAAGCGCGCGAGTCTTTCTGCGCACCGCACGCAACGCGCACGAGGAAGGTTACGCCGCCAAACTGCTCACCGGTCACACGGAATCGCGGGACGTTCCGATTCAACGACTCGAAGACGCCGGTCTGGTCGAGCGGGAAGTGCAGATCAGTTGCCGCAAGACAGGACACGCGTTGTTTCGCCTGCCGAACCCGCACGCGCTCGCGGTTGTAACCGTGAGCGATGCTACCTGTAGCGAGTGTGGCGCGCCGGTGGCTGACGAGAACGTCGAAGAAGTGATCGCGCCGACACAGCTCGCGTCGTCGTTGCTCGAAGACGGGTCATGGCTGGTTAGTCGAATCCATTTTTCGTTGCGCGAAATGGGCGTCCCGGAAAGAGAGATTGCTCTTGGACCATCGGAAGGCACAGGCTACGGACAGCTAATGGCGAACATCTGTGGCGAATCTTTTTTGATTGTGACGCGTGATGGCGATCTGACTCCGGCGTTCGCGCGCTGGACGATCGATCACGAGATAGACACTGAAGCATCTCACCTCGTAATCGTCGCCACCGGTCGGATACACAAGGAAGCCGGAGTGTTGCTGCAGAATCACTCGCGACGACGCATCAGCAGCGGTCAGGATTTCGAAATGATTGTTGCTGATGATGCCGCGTCGGCTGGACGCGAGTTGGAACAGGCGCTCGAAAGAGTTTCGCAGCGAGTAGTGGCGGAACAACTCTGCGTGTTGGATGGCAACATTGGCTTCTCCGTCAGCCGTTTAGTGTTGACGAAGTTCCAACTGCGACGCGCCGCGGCGCCGAAAGAGGCGGAAGTTGTGGCTGAGACTGAATCGGAGTTTGTTCCGAGCGTGCCACTCACGCTGGCCGCGCACGCGTCAGGAAGCAGTGGTGAGGTCTATGATGTTCCGCGCGAGCTGGATCAGTCTGAAGCCTTGCCATGAAGAGCACGAAAAAAGCGCCGGCGCGACGCACGGAAGACGAGCGCTGGAATCGAGACATTGCCACGTTGCGAGAGGCGGCGCAGCAACTGGCTCAGCGTCGTAACAAACCTCAGAGATCACCTGCTAATACCCAGTTTGAACAGATCGCGGAGTTGCTCGACGATCTTTCGGCCGCAGTGAGAGAGAAAGCGGTGCGGGATCTGTACGAGATCGATGCCGATCGCGCTGCGACGCTCGTGAACGATGCGTTGCGTGATGGATCGCCCGAAGAACGCCGTCGCATCGGCAGTGCGCTTGCAGATTCAGGTTTGCTTTACGAAGCCATCGACGACCTGATGGCCGAGAATCATGAACACTGTTACAGCGCGTTCTCGCTGTTGTTTCTCGTTGCGAAGGCGGGCGTGGTCGAGCCGCTCAGCACCGTGATCGAGAAACATCCCAGTCTTGATCTGAGTCTTGCAGTCATTCGTTTACTCGCCTCAAGCGGCGAACCCGAAGTGGCTTCAACATTGGAACGGCTTGCCTCAAACACTGAGCTTCCCGCGGAGTTGAGAACTGCCGCCGCTGAATCCTTCAATCAACTCATATAGCTGCCGGTCATTTTTGACAGGATTTACAAGATTTACCAAGATGTACGTGTGCAGTTCAAACTTCATTCTGAGTACAAACCAAAAGGGGATCAGCCTGCGGCAATCGATGCGCTTGTCAAAGGGCTGAACGACGGCGCCAAAGATCAGGTGCTGTTGGGGATCACGGGCAGCGGCAAAACGTTCACGATTGCCAGCGTCATCGAGCGCACGCAACGCTCAACGCTCGTGCTCGCACACAACAAGACCCTCGCGGCGCAGCTCTTTCAGGAGTTTCGTTCGCTTTTTCCCGAGAACGCTGTCGAATACTTCGTCTCCTACTACGACTACTACCAACCCGAAGCTTACGTTCCTGCCGCCGACGTCTACATCGAAAAGGAAGCGATTGTTAACCAGGAGATCGATCGACTGCGAATGTCGGCGACGCGCGCGCTGTTTGAGCGTCGCGACGTGATCGTGGTCGCGAGTGTTTCGTGTATCTACGGCCTCGGCGATCCGGATGCTTATTACGGTCTGCTTTTCTTCATCGAGCCGGGCGGAAGAATGTCGCGCGATGTGTTGTTACAACGTTTGGTCGAGTTGCAGTACGAACGTTCCGACATCAACTTTCAACGCGGCACTTTTCGCGTGCGCGGCGACGTTGTCGAGATCTATCCGAGTTACCAGGACCAGGCATATCGCATCGAGCTCTGGGGCGACGAAATCGATTCGATCTCAACCATCGATCCGTTGCTTGGCGAAGTGATCGAGAAACACACGTCGCGCGTGCCGATCTATCCGAAGACGCACTACGTGATGTCGCGGCCGACGATCAAACGAGCAATCAAGACAATCAAGGAAGAGCTCGAGTGGTGGGAGCCGAAGCTGATCGCCGAAGGAAAGCTGGTGGAAGCGCAACGATTACATCAGCGCACGATGTTTGATCTGGAGATGATCAAGGAGATGGGATTCTGTCGTGGCATCGAAAACTATTCGAGACATTTGACCGGAAAAAATCCGGGTGAACCGCCGCCGACCCTGATCGATTATCTGCCGCGCGAAACGCTCATCATCATTGACGAGTCGCACCAGTCAGTACCGCAGGTGCGTGGAATGTTTGAGGGCGACCAGTCGCGCAAGCGAACGCTCGTAGAGTATGGATTTCGTTTGCCATCAGCGTTGGACAACCGGCCGTTGAACTTCGCGGAGTTTGAAGCGCGCATCGGGCAGACGATCTATGTATCGGCGACGCCGGGTCCGTATGAGTTGACGAAGGCGAGTGGTGAAGTTGTCGAGCAGATCATCAGGCCGACTGGGTTGATGGATCCGGAAGTAGAAGTGCAACCGGTGAAAGGCCAGATCGATCATTTGCTGGAGGAGTGCCGGCAGCGCGCCGAGCGACACGAGCGTGTGCTGGTGACGACGTTGACCAAACGGATGGCCGAGGATCTAACGGAGTATTTCACCGAAGTTGGTGTTCGTGTTCGTTATCTGCACTCTGATATCGAGACTCTCGAACGAATCAAGATCCTGCGTGACTTGCGACGCGGTGAGTTTGATGTGCTGGTCGGGATCAATTTGCTGCGTGAAGGACTCGATCTGCCCGAGGTGTCGCTCGTTGCGATTCTCGATGCGGACAAGGAAGGGTTTCTGCGTTCGGAGCAGTCGTTGATACAGACGATTGGGCGCGCGGCGCGCAATGCTCAGGGTAAGGCGATACTTTATGCCGATCGAATTACTGAATCGATGAAGCGCGCGATTGGCGAAACCGAACGACGTCGCGGCATACAGGAGATTTTCAATCGCGAAAACGGGATCACACCGCAGACAATCGTGAAGCCGATCGAAGCGACGTTGATTACGGCGTCGGAGGCGGACTATTTCAAGGTTCCTTCCGAGGTTGAGGATATCGAGGATTACTCGCCCGCGAATATCGAAGCGACGATTGCGAGGTTGGAAGTCGAGATGCGCGGGGCGGCGAAGCGGTTTGAGTTTGAGAGGGCGGCGGAGTTGCGAGACCGTATCAAGGTGCTCAGAGAGCGTGAGCTCCAGGTTATGTGAGGACAGGATTGATAAGATTTGCAGGATTTACAAGATGAATCCTGTAAATCATGAACATCCTGTTAATCCTGTATGCAAACAAAGTCCAGTCCTGAAGAAATCCAGTTGTATCTAACGGACGCGAGTTTTATTCGCGAGGGACACGCGGAGCGCGTCGTTTTTCCAGAGAGCATCGAGGACGTGTCGGAAATTCTTGCGAGCGCGAATCGAGATCGGATTCCTGTGACGGTTTCCGGAGCGGGGACGGGAACAGTCGGTGGGCGTGTTGCCTTCGGCGGGATTGTTCTCGCGACTGACAAACTGAATCGCATCAAGAGCATTGTTCACAAGGAAGGAGGTGGATCTGCGGTAGTTGAGCCGGCAGTGATCTTATCCGACTTACAACGAGCGGTGGAACAGGAGGGGCTGCTATATCCACCGGATCCAACCGAGCGCGGGTGTTATCTCGGCGGCACCGTCGCCACTAACGCTTCCGGCGCGCGCACCTTCAAGTATGGTCCAACCCGCAACTACGTATCGCGACTGAAAGTCGTCCTCGCATCCGGCGAAGTCCTTGATCTGCGTCGCGGAACAGTCCACGCGGAGGAACATGGCATTCTTCGCCTCGGACAATCGATCGACCTGAAGCTACCGAACTATCGTCGTCCCAACACGCGGAAGAATGCGAGTGGCTATTTTGTCGCGCCCGGAATGGACGCGATCGATCTGTTCATCGGCAGCGAAGGCACGCTCGGTGTGATTTGTGAGATTGAAGTCAGGCTGATATCCAAACCTCAGGGCCTCTTGAGTGGCGTAGTATTTTTCGCCGACGAGGCCGACGTGCTGGCCCTCGTCGCAGACGCACGAGAGCACGCCGATGCAAGAGCGCTCGAGTTTTTTGATAACGAGTCGTTGAATTTTCTGCGGGCGAAGTATCCGACCATTCCCGCGAACGCTGCCGGCGCAATCTTCTTCGAGCAGGAAACCAATGAAACGAACGAAGAGCGCGTGTTCGACCAGTGGCAGGCGTTGTTAGACCAGCATCACGCCTTTCCGGATTCGTGGTTTGCGACCAACGAACAGGACCAGTCGAAACTGCGTGAATTTCGTCATCAACTGCCGGTGCTGATGAACGAATGGTTCGCGCACTACAAACAGCGGAAAGTCTCGACTGACATGGCCGTTCCGGACGCGGCCTTCCCCGGATTGTTTCGCTTATATAAGGACACGTTGCGCGCAAGCGGTCTGCGCTACACCATCTTTGGTCACATCGGCGACAACCACGTTCACGTGAATATTCTGCCGCGCGACGATGAAGAAGGCGCACGCGCCCGCGAGTTTTATATTCAGTTCCTGAAATATGCCGCATCCGTGGGCGGCACACTCTCAGCCGAGCACGGCGTCGGCAAACTGAAGCGCGAGTATCTGCGCTTTTTCTACACCGATGACCAACTTCGCGAGATGGCGGCACTGAAAAAAGCACTCGATCCAAACGGAATTCTGGGCCGTGGAAATATCTTCTCCGAAGACCTGCTAACGTAAATCTGCTCGTTCACTTTTGTGTTTTTTGTGCCTTTTGTGCTTTTTTGTGGCTATGCTTCGTTTCACCACAGCCGGAGAATCGCATGGACGATCGCTAATCGCGATCGTCGAGGGCCTGCCAGCGGGCATGCCCGTTGACCATGAGTTAATTGATTCCGAGTTACGCCGCCGCCAGCTCGGCTACGGCCGCGGCGGTCGTATGAAGATCGAGCGCGATCACGCCGAGATCCTGACCGGCGTCAGACACGGTCTCACGCTCGGTTCGCCGTTAACTTTCCTGATCGAAAACAAAGACTGGCCCAACTGGACCGACGTCATGGCGTCAGAACCGCGCGACATCGCGCCTGAGAAATCGCGTCGTTTGAAGCGCCCGCGTCCAGGCCACGCGGATCTCCCGGGTGGTCTTAAGTATGACGTACGCGACCTCCGCAACATCCTCGAACGCGCTTCAGCTCGTGAAACTACGGCACGTGTCGCTTGCGGCGCACTCGCAAAGCAGTTGCTCACAATCTTCGGTGTTGAAGTTCGCAGTCATGTGATCCAGCTCGGCGGCATTCCCGAGTCGCCACTCGAATTGAGTTGGGATCAACTCGCCGCAATTCCCGACGATGCGCCGCTGCACTGTGCTGACGATGAAGCACAACAGAAGATGATCGAATTAATCGATGAAACGAAAAAGCAGGGCGATACGCTTGGAGGAATCTTTGAAGTCGCGGCGCGCGGAGTCGTGCCGGGTCTCGGTTCGCACACGTCGTGGGATTTGAAGCTTGATGGACTCCTGGCACAGGCAGTGATGTCGATACCGGCTGTGAAAGCGGTCGCGATCGGAGCTGGCGCGGAAGCGAGCAGTTTGCCGGGTTCTGAAGTACACGATGAGATTGCTTACAACGCGGAGACACGCGAGTTTATTCGCGAGACGAATCGTGCCGGTGGGCTCGAGGGCGGCATCACGAATGGCGAACAGATCCGCGTACGCGGACATCTAAAACCGCTTTCCACGCTGCGCCGTGCGCTTCGTTCAGTCGACATCGACACGAAAGAAGAAGAGTCTGCGGCTTTCGAGCGTTCCGACGTGACGGCAGTTCCGGCGGCTGGCGTGATTGGTGAGTCGATGGTCGCCCTCGTGCTCGCTGGCGCCATGCGAGAGAAGTTTGGTGGCGATAGTTTAGGCGAGATGAAGAGGAATTTTGAAGGGTACAGAGAACAGCTAAGAGGGTACTGATCGCTTTTATGCTTTTGTGCCTTTTTGTGGCAGAATCAGGTCATGGCTTTATTGGAAATAGTTAAGTGGCCGGCGCCGGTGCTGGATATGCCAGCAGATCCGGTGACCGAGTTTGATGCCGACCTCGCGAAGCTTGTCAGCAACATGTTTGAGACGATGTACGCCGCGCCCGGTGTGGGCCTCGCGGCAGTGCAGGTTGGTGTTCCGAAGAGACTTTTTGTGATGGACTGCTCGGGTGGAAAAGATCCGTCACAGCGCGTGGCGTTGATCAATCCCGAGGTGCTTCGCGTTGAAGGAAATCAGAATGGTGAGGAAGGCTGCTTGTCGTTCCCGGGAATTTTCACACCCGTGGAACGTAGCCTGCGAGCGATCGTGCGCGCACAGGACGTCAAAGGCGAGTGGTTCGAACTCGACGGCATGGAACTGACCGCGCGCTGCATGCTCCACGAAACCGATCACTGTGACGGCATCGTGTTTCTCGACAAGATGAGCACCCTCAAACGCGAGATCGTAAAACGCAAGATCAAGAAACTTCAAAAAGCCGGCAAGTGGGACTAGCCACGGATTTACGCGGATGAACACGGATAAGATCTGATCCGCGTTTATCCGCGTTCATCTGTGGCTAATAATATAGGAGCAGATAATGACAACCGAATTTCGTAATGAACCCTTTACAGATTTCACTAAAGAAGAAAACGCGCAGGCGATGCGCGAGGCGATCGCGAAGGTGCAGGCCCAGCTCGGGCGCGAGTATCCGCTTGTGATCGGCGGCGAACGAATCGCCACCGGCGATCTGCTCGAAAGCATCAATCCCGCCAATCGCACACAAGTAGTCGGTCGATTCAACAAGGCCACCAAAGAGCTCGCAAACCGCGCGGTGGAAGAGGCCGCGAAGGCTTTCGAAACGTGGAAACATGCTCCAGCCTCGAACCGCGCTGCACTCGTGTTTCGCGTCGCAGAGATCATGCGCGAACGCAAACACGAGCTCTCGGCGTGGATGATTCTCGAAGTAGCGAAGACCTGGGCCGAAGCTGACGGCGACACCGCTGAAGCAATCGACTTCTGCGAATTCTACGGTCGCGAGATGTTGCGCTACTCGGGCGATCATCAGCTAACCCATATCCCGGGCGAACAGAATGAGCTTGACTACATACCGCTCGGCGTCGGCGCGGTCATTCCACCATGGAACTTTCCGCTCGCCATCATGGCGGGTATGACAGTCGCTTCCGTCGTCACCGGCAACACAGTCGTTCTGAAACCTTCGTCAGACGCGCCGACGATCGCGTTCAAGTTCTTCGAAATACTCGAAGAAGCCGGACTGCCACCGGGAGTGGTCAACTTCATGACCGGCTCGGGTGCGGAAGTCGGCGATGTCGTTGTGGACCATCCGAAGACTCGTTACGTCGCGTTTACCGGATCGAAGGAAATCGGACTCCGGGTCAACGAGCGTGCAGCGAAAGTTCACGACGGCCAGATCTGGATCAAGCGCGTCGTGGCTGAGATGGGCGGCAAGGACGCGATCATTGTTGCCGACGACGCGAATCTCGACGATGCTGCAACGGGTGTAGTGCAGTCAGCGTTTGGATTTCAGGGTCAGAAATGTTCAGCGTGTTCACGCGCAATCATCGATGCGCGAGTTTACGACACGATGATCGACAAGATTGCCGAACGAACAGCGAAGCTCAAGCTCGCCGATCCGGCCGATCCGAATACAAACCTGAGCGCTGTGATCAATGAAAAGGCGTTCAAGAGCATCAACGCTTACATTGAAAAAGGTAAGAGTGAAGGTGGTCGTGTCGTGGCCGGTGGTGGTTCGGATGGCGAGCAGGGATTCTTCATCGAACCGACAGTTATCGCTGACGTGAAGGCCGGGAGCACGATCGAGCAGGAAGAGATCTTTGGGCCAGTGCTCGCCGTGATCAAGGCAGAGAATTACGACGACGCACTAAAGATCGCGAACGACACGCAGTTTGGTCTCACCGGGGCTGTCTACAGCAGCGACGAAGCAAAGCTGCACCGCGCGCGCAAAGAGTTTCATGTCGGCAATTTGTATCTGAACCGCAAGTGTACGGGCGCGCTTGTTGGTGTGCATCCGTTCGGCGGCTTCAACATGTCCGGCACTGACTCGAAGGCAGGTGGACGCGATTACCTGCTGCTGTTCCTGCAGGCGAAGGTCGCTTCGGAGAGAGTTGGAGCGACGACAAAGAGAGCCGAGGCAGGAACCGCCACGGATTAACACGGATGGCACGGATAGTTTTTATGGGGACACCTCAGGCTGCCGTGCCAACGTTGCGGCAGTGTGTTGCTGACGGCCATGAAGTGGTGGCTGTTTGGACCCAGCCGGATCGACCATCCGGACGCGGCAACAAAGTAAGTTTCTCTCCAGTTAAAGAGTTTGCCCTCTCACAGGGTCTCAGTGTGTTTCAGCCCGCGCGAATCAAGAACGACGAAGCGAAGCAACTCTTCGCCTCACACGACGCTGACGTTGCGGTCGTCGTCGCTTACGGGCGCATATTGCCGGACGAATTCCTGCGTGCACCACGTCGTGGGTGTATCAACGTCCACTTTTCCCTGTTGCCAAAATATCGAGGTGCGGCGCCGGCAAACTGGGCGATTGTTAACGGTGAAACGGAAACGGGCGTGACGACGATGTTCATCGAACCCACGCTCGATACTGGTCCGATCTTGCTCCAACGAAAAATTGAGATAGGCGAAGCTGAAACCGCGCCTGAGTTGATGGGGCGCCTGTCGGAGATTGGCGCAGAACTGCTCAGTGAAACTCTCGCTCGCCTCGATGAGCTCACACCTCAGCCACAGAATGACTCAGAGGCGACCTTCGCTCCGATTCTGAAGAAAGAAGACGGAGTGATTGACTGGTCGCAAACGTCCACGGCCATTGAACGCCGCATCAGGGGATTACAGCCCTGGCCTAATGCTTATACGCACCTTCGTTCGACGCGATTAACCATCTGGCGCGCTGAACCAACTCAAATGGGACCTCGATATAGTGCCCCTGGTGCAGTGCTTCATTGGTTCGGCGACTATTTAGTAGTGTGTTGCGGTGAAAACACGACGTTAACGTTAATTGAGGTCCAGCCTGAAGGACGAAAGAGGATGACCGCGCGCGACTTGAGAAACGGAATGCATTTGAAAGTTGGCGATCGCTTTGGTTAAGGTATCGAAAGAGATCTCGCCCGCCCGCGTCGCTGCTTTCAAAATTCTGAAGCAGGTAGAAACGGGCGCCTTTTCCTCAATTCTTCTCGCTTCCGACGAACTCCGTCTACGAGCAGCTGACAAAGCCCTCTGTCACGAACTTGTCCTCGGTGTGCTCCGCTGGCAATTACGGCTCGACAAGATCCTTGACCACTTTTCTAAACGTCCGATAGAGAGTCTCGATCCGCCGGTGCGGATCGCGTTACGACTCGGTCTTTATCAACTTCGTCATCTGACTCGCATACCTCCATCCGCAGCGGTCAATGAATCCGTGAGCCTCGTTCACGTTGCCGGTTTGAGTTCAGCGACGGCACTTGTCAACGCCGTACTGAGACGTTCAACAAGAGAACCTGATTTCAATCCGGCGGCAGAAGTTTCAGACCCGCTGGAGAGAATCGCAATCCAAACTTCGCATCCCGTCTGGTTGATCGATCGTTGGGCGACGGCGTTTGGTCTCGATGAAGCTGAATCGTTTGCAACTTCGAACAACGTGATGCCGCCGACAGCTTTTCGGGTTGTGACGAATCGAGTGGAGGAATCGGTAATCATCTCAAGGCTGACCATGGCCGGCGCCGAACTCGAATCGTCGAACATCGTCGATCGAGCGTGGCGTGTATCTGGTGCGACGTTGCTGCTGCGAGAGTTAAGTGCCGCCGGTGCGATCTATCTACAGGACGAGGCGTCACAGCTTGTGGCGCGGGAGTTGGAAGTGAAGCCTCGTGAGCGAGTGCTGGATCTTTGTGCTGCGCCTGGTGGGAAGACCACATTGATTGCCGATCGAAGCGGTGATTCCGCGTTCATCGTTGCTGCTGATCGTTCCCAGACACGAATGGCGACAGTTGTGAACACGATGCGTTTGCACGAACTCAAGAGTATCAGGCCCGTGATTCTCGAAGCTGTTGAGCCGTTGCCTTTTGCTGAACGCAGTTTTGACAAAGTGCTGGTTGACGCGCCGTGCTCGGGGACGGGGACGTTGCGGCGGAACCCGGAGATTCGATGGCGACTGACGCCCGTGGATATCGTTAAGCTCAGCGCGCAGCAGAAACAGATCCTGAGAAGCGCGGTTGAGATGGTGAAACCTGGTGGATGTCTGGTCTACTCGACGTGTTCGGTTGAGCGTGAAGAAAATGAGGAAGTGATTGAGGAGGCCCTTGCGCGTGACGAACGCTTTGAGCTCGTGAAAACCAGCAGGACGTGGCCGCAGCGCGAAGGGTGCGATGGGTTCTTTATTTCCGTGTTTCAACGTAGACAGGATTAAGAGGATTTTCATGATGTACATGATTTATCTCGTTAATCTTGAAAATCTTGTTCATCCTGTGAAACTTGCTCCCCGTTCACAGCGGGTGCTAGACTTCGCAACTTGGTGAGTTTAGTTGCCAGAGTTGTATCTATCTTCCGCAGTATCGCCATCGTTATCGCGATCGCGGTGGTTTTTCTTTTCGGAGTTGCAACAACCGTATATCTATCCCTCCGCAGTCCGGAAGTGAAAGTTCCGGATGTTGTCGGCAAAGATAGATTTGAGGCCGAACGAATTCTGGCTGACGCGGATTTGAAGTTTCGCGTTCGCTCGACCAGGCCCAGTAATGAGGCAAAGCCCGACACGGTTTTATTCCAGTTGCCACGTCCCGGTGAGGTGGTGAAAACCGGTCAGACTGTGGCAATGGACATCAGTCGCGCGGCCAAAGAAGGCGAGACACCTGAAAGCGTAACACCCGACGAACCAAGCGAGAATCGCAACACCAACTCCGCGGCAAACAGCAACGCGAACAAACCGAAGAAACCGCGGCCCAGGAATACAAACGAAAACGCAAACGGCAACGCCAACGCGAACGGCAACACGAATAGACCGGCTAACGTGAACCGATCGAATGTAAATACCAGTGTTAATGCGAACGCGACTCCCCGAGCTAACGTGAATCGGCCGGATCAGCGAAATGCGAATACGCGACCGGCAGCAGTTAATGAGAATAGACGTCCAGTGGTTCCTCGGCCCACACCTAATCGTGAATAGTGACTAGAGATCGGAACATCGAGATCGCGCCCTCGATTCTTTCGGCAGACTTTTCCTGTCTGGGAGATCAGATCAAGGCTGTCGAGCGCGGTGGCGCGGGCGTGTTGCACGTCGACGTGATGGACGGGCATTTTGTGCCGAACATCACCGTTGGTTTGCCTGTGGTTAAATCGCTCGCAGGTTTCACACGCTTGCCGATCGATGCGCACCTGATGATTTCAGAGCCCGGCAGGTATGCGACGCAGTTTGTGAGCGCCGGAGCGCAGATGGTTTCAGTTCACGTCGAAGCTGACCCGCACCTGCATCGCACGTTGATGGCGATCAAGGACGCAGGCGCACAGGCTGGGGTCGTGTTGAATCCCTCGACACCTGTTGTGTCAGTGGAGGAAGCATTACAGTTTGCGGACTATGTTCTGGTAATGTCTGTCAATCCTGGTTTCGGCGGCCAGAAGTTCATCCCGCAGTCGATCGATAAGGTGAAGCGGCTGCGCCGCATGATCGACGAGCGTCAATTGAACGTTCGCATCGAGATTGACGGCGGAGTAGACCGGAAAAACATCGAAACGGTAGTCGCTGCCGGAGCCGAGATAATCGTGGCCGGATCGGCCATTTTTAATACACCCGACGCTGAAGCGGCAGTAAAAGAACTCAAGAATGCAACGGTCCAATGGGTTTAGGACTGATTATGTGCTTTTTATGCCTCTTTGTGGCAAACCGGATGACCCAGAATTGAATCCGATACCCGTTACGTCTCTGAACTCGACTCGCACCAAGACAAGTTTTTGCTGGAGGTTTGATCTTATGAAGTCTCGCTTGTTTATTTTGGCGGTTTTCTGTGCCCTCGTTTTTGGGCTTCCAAATGCTGGATTTGCCCAAAAGCCCGGCGGCCAGACTGAACTGTCCACCAACGAACGGCTAAACGTCATGGATTCAAAGCTCGACTTGATGCGCCGCTCGCTGAGCAGTGCCGTCAAAGCGATGGAGACTAAGAGCACGGATAAGGACAAGAAGGCCAATGCCGATGATCCTCTTGTACGTTTGAAGGGTCTCCAAAAGGAAGTCTCCTCATTGACTTCAGAGGCTAACGATATCCGCTCCAAGAACGACAAGGCTGAGAAGTTTGACGCAACTGCCCTGGATCGCCTCGAAGCTTCAGTCGCCGAACTGAAGACCCGCGTTGAGAGCGGTTTGCAGGAAACTGCCGGCGCACGCAATTCTGTCGCAACCGCCGCGTCATCCGATAAAAAGAAGAAGAAAAAAGGAAAATTGTTTGGATTGTTTGGCGGTGGTGATGACAAATATGCAGATCTGACCGGCACGGCTGTGGCTGGACGCGATCGTGTTCTGTTTGAAGAGGCAACAAAAGAGGTCCGCAAGAGTCACTTCGATACCGGTCGCCTGCTGTTCGCGAACATTATCAACACGTATCCGGATTCACCATTTCTAGCGCTCGCGAAACTCGCGATTGCCGACTCGTTCTTCCTCGAAGGCACCACGAGCTCTTTGATTCAGGCTGCTCAGGCTTATCAGGATTGGCTGACGTTCTTCCCGACGGATCCGCTGGCAGACGATGCGAGTTTGAAAGTGGCTGAAGCAGAGATGCGCCAGATGGGTCTTTCCGATCGCGACATCTCACACGCTCGCAAAGCGGAGCAACGGCTGAAAGTGTTGTTGCAGACGTATCCAAAGAGCCCGCTTCGTGCAACTGTCGAGTCTCGTCTGCGCGAAGTGCAGGAAAATCTGGCGATGCACAATCTTCAGATCGCACGTTTCTACTACGAGGTGAAATTCAAGACGGACAAGGGCGGACTCAAGGGCGCGCAATCGCGTTTGAAAGAGATCGTCGATAAGTATCCGTGCTTCTCTTTCAACGACGAAGTGTTTTTCCGTTTGGGCGCAACTTACCAGCAGGAAGAAGAACCGGACGAAGCAGCGAAGTATTATCAGAAACTGGTCCAGGAGTATCCCGAAAGCGAATTCAACGAGAAAGCTCGCGAGCAGTTGAACATCATCGGTGCGCCGATTCCCGAAAAGAGCACGCCGAATCCGTGTTCAAAACGACAGCCGCAGAGTTTTATGGGTAACCTGATGCAGCAGGTCTCGGGCAAAGCTGATGTCACCACGAACAAGAACGGCATTCTGATCAGCAAAGACGGAAAAGAAGGCACCGACCTGATCGACGAAGCGCTTCGGTACAACGGATCGCTGCCGGAATTGACGACGCCTGACGCGCCCACACAGCGCACGCCGAAGACGACAACGCCTCGACGACTTTGCCGGCGGACGGATACAGCACGAGCTCCACGGGAACGCCCAGGCGCTGCGCGAGCTCGCGGGCGAGATCGACCGAAACGCCGCGCGGCTCGCCGGTAACTCCGTCGCGCACTGCGAGCACCGGATTGCCGAAGTTGATCGCGGCGCGAAGCTTGCCCGTAGGCGCGAGCTGAGAGACGGCTTGCGGCGAGAGCGGCGACGCCGCATGCAAAAGCGAGGCCGCGATGAGCGACAGGCCGACGGCGAGCGCGAGAACGAGGCGAGCCATAGGCTACCTTTCGAGCGGTGACGAGGCTGCCCATTATCCGGTTTCGCGCGGACCGGGGTGACAACCGACCGACAC
>Ga0207709_10001666_pt1 | contig 14971 bp, 11 predicted proteins | sample KBSM34metaG_FD_184397 | JGI IMG/M metagenome (GOLD analysis project Ga0207709, IMG submission 184397) | Miscanthus rhizosphere microbial communities from Kellogg Biological Station, Michigan, USA - KBS M3-4 metaG (SPAdes) (version 2) | ecosystem: Host-associated > Plants > Roots > Rhizosphere >...
TCCGATGACAAAATCTCTCGTAATCTTAATAAAAGCATTGGCAATGGGATCATTATGGTAAGCGTAAAATGCCTCTGAGTGCATTCGGATATAATCTTGATAGTAATAGAGGTTTTTATAAAAGGGGCCTCCCAAAAGCGGAGTAAAGTCTTGGCCTACTAATCCTCCAAATCCTCCGGCTCCCGTAGCCTCGGGATAAATAGCAAAGGAGTCTTTCCCTTCTTTCAATTGAAAAGAACCTTTTTGATTTTTAAAGGATTCAACAAATTGTGAAGAATTTATATTCCTATAATGCATCCCTTGGGGAGAGGAGCATAAAATTCTCGATTCTAATTCTATTTCTGGATTTCTTTCTAAATACTGGACCAGTTCAGAGGTGGTATGGACTTCCCACGGATTATTTGGATGAGCAGATCTAAAAGAAAAATCATAATCATATTTGTTAGGATTAAAACAAAATATAATGACAGCAACAATCTTTTTATCTGCGATACGCCGACCGTCAGGATTACTGCTGTCATTACTTTATTTACATACAGACTCTTTCCTGAAAAGTTCTAAGGACTTTATCAATTAAGCCCTGTCAGGATCCAAGACAGGGAATCACTCCGGATTTTATTTATTACTTTTTTGCAGTTTTCTATAGAAGAAGGCTGTTGTATGCCTGGGTTCTACATTGGATCGTTAGGGAATAACTGCATTTTAATTTTAAAAAATTGAACAAAATGTCCAATCATATTATTGTAACCACAGGGATTTATGATGCCATAAAAGATACACTCAGAAGGAAAAAGGTGAGCATCGGAGAAGAAAAAAGACTTACGGAAGAACTTAGAAATGCAAAACAGGTATTGAGAAGAGATCTGCCTGCTGATATCGTAACGGTTGAAAGGAAAGTGACATTGAAAGACCATACCTTAGATTTTGAGCACGAATATATTTTTGTACCTTCTACCAAAGCAAAGCTTAAAAAGAATAAGCATTCCATATTATCGGATATTGCCCTTGCAGTAGTAGGATATAAAGTAGGAGATGTTATCAGTTGGCCTTTCAAAGACGGAGAACGTAAAATTGAAATCCTGAAAGTGGCTCCCTGGGAAGGATAAATCCTTGTTGAAAGCTATTAAATTAAATTAAATTACAATGAAAGCGGGGCTCACTTTGAGCCCGCTTTTTTAATTTCATTAGCTCCACTGTTTTGGAAAACGCAAAGGCACAAGTTTTTTATATCATGTGTGCTTTAAAATCTTAGATTTTATTGCTGCTAAAAACTTTCATACTACATGAAAAGTTCTTTGCGCCTTTATGTGTCCCAACAAAACAGCTTTAGCATTTAACAAATGATAAAAAAAGACCCCTCTGTGACACTTTCTTCAAGTGCTTGGGCTGCATTCCGTTTTTAAGTTTTATCTTTGCAAAAATTAAAAAAAATGAGCAAACCAATTTCTGAATTTATAGAGAAATATTACCTGCACTTCAATGCAGCTGCATTGGTGGATGCATCTAAAGGCTATGTTGCCCATCTTAAAGATGGCGGAAAAATGATGATCACTTTAGCTGGAGCAATGTCTACTGCTGAATTGGGTAAAATTCTTGCAGAAATGATTCGCCAGGGGAAAGTAGATTTTATCTCTTGTACAGGTGCTAACCTTGAAGAAGATTTAATGAACCTTGTGGCACACTCTCACTACGAAAGAGTTCCTCATTATAGAGATTTAACAGCTCAGGATGAGTGGGACCTTCTGGAAAGAGGTTTAAATAGAGTTACAGATACTTGTATCCCTGAAGAAGAAGCATTCAGAAGATTACAGAAACATATCGTTGAAATCTGGAAAGATGCAGAAGCGAAAGGAGAAAGGTATTTCCCACACGAATTTATGTACAAAATGATCCTTTCAGGAGTATTAGAGCAGTATTATGAAATTCCTAGAGAAAATTCTTGGATGATTGCTGCTGCAGAAGCAAACCTGCCAATTGTAGTTCCAGGATGGGAAGATTCTACAATGGGTAACATTTTCGCTTCTTACTGTATCAAAGGAGAGCTTACAGCTACTACAATGAAATCAGGAATTGAATATATGACTTATCTTGCTGACTGGTATACTAAAAACTCAGGAGGTAAAGGAGTTGGATTCTTCCAGATCGGAGGAGGTATTGCAGGAGATTTCCCAATCTGTGTAGTACCGATGTTGTATCAGGATATGGAAATGCATGACATTCCTTTCTGGTCTTATTTCTGCCAGATCTCTGACTCTACAACATCATATGGTTCGTACTCAGGAGCTGTTCCCAATGAGAAAATCACTTGGGGTAAACTGGATATCACTACACCGAAATTCATCGTTGAAAGTGATGCAACTATTTGTGCACCATTAATGTTCTCTTATATCTTAGAAAACTAAGAACAAAATTCTCGAAAGAGATGACAATATCAGCGCTTCAAATCATTTGAAGCGCTTTTTTATTTGTGAGATAATTCAACATATATTTTGATTGGAAAACACAAAGTGACAAAGAACTTTTTATGTAAGTGTGGAGATTTTCAGCAGATATAAGATTAGATTAAATTTTCTCACAGATCACGCAGATTTTAATGAACATCTGCGTAACATGCAAAATCAGCGTGAGATAAAAATAAAATCTACCGTACACAATTTTATCGGAGATAAAATCCTTGCGCCTTAAAAGCATGAGTTATATTAAAAAACTTGCGCCTTTGCGTTTTTCCAAACTTTTCATACAAAAAAAGACTGCCTCAAAATTGAAACAGTCTCTTGTGTAATATTATTTTTCAAGCTGCTTAGCATCTCTTTTTTGTTGGAATATGCAAAGGCGCAAGGGATTTTCATGTAGTATGAAAATTTTAAGACGCAAGAAAATCTAAGATTTTCAGCAAAAGCAATGTATAATCTTATATTAAATTTTCTCACAGATGAAGCGGGTTTTCACTAGTATCAGCGTAATCTGCAAAATCAGCGTGAGATAAAAATAAAATATACCTTACACAATTTTATTTGAGATAAAATCCTTGCCCCTTACAGTATGTAATATTTCAAAAAACTTGCGCCTTTGCGTTTTTCCAAAAATTTTCCGCAAACATCTGTGAAAACCGGTATCATAAGTAGGAAAATAAAAAAATTAATCCAACGAATTTACCAGAACAAAATAACGATACGCCAAAATTCCCTTTTCTATCTTAGTCAGATGATTGGGATCTTTATTACTCAGTTTTGGGAGAACTTTTTTATTAACCGCATTCAGCAGTCGGAAAAATGATTTTTTCATATCTTTATCTTTTAATGAAACATCATTGAATCCATGTGAGTTCAAAAATAATGCAAATCTTTTGAAATCCGGAGTATATGATTTTCAATCACTTAATTAACTACAGAAAGATATGGACGAAATCTTCAAACAACAGGTGTACGAAGTGGCGAAACTTATTCCAAAGGGCAGGGTTTCAACGTATGGAGCTATAGCCAAAGCAGTAGGTTACCCGAATCATTCCCGGCATGTAGGAAAAGCCATGGGAGGATGTCCTGAAGATGTTCCTGCACACCGTGTGATCTCAAGTTCAGGAGTCTTATCTGTCCCTGAATTTCAGCCAAAACTGGAAGCGGAAGGCCTTACGATAGACAATCTTAGAATAAAAAATTTCAAAAAACTATTCTGGGATCCGTTGGAGGAATTGTAAATTTCAAAGCAAGTTTGTTTAAACTTAACCACAAAAGTCACAAGAGATTTTTAAACACTTAAGCTATTTAAGGTATATACTTTGTGTATAAGAGGTACACTAAAGTTTTTTTGAAAATCAAAGATTTTCATCTTATGTGAACTTAATTGTGCGGTATTCTTTTAAACTTTCTAAAGTGTACTAAAGTGTCTAAAAAAATAAAAACTTTTGTGTCTGACTACGTCGAAATAATATTCATCGACTGAAAAGAGATAATCTTCGATTTGTGGTTTAGTAAAAGTTTAAACAGCTTTAGAATTTAAATCAAAGACAAAGTTTGCTTTCTTTAATATTTTAAGAAAGCAAAGTTGGAATCAATGAAATTGATTCTTTCTAAGCGAACGTATTACTACCACAAAGCTTCATTAGCGACAGAGTTGCAACTCTTTGCCTCCTAAAATAAAACATTTAAATCATTAATTCTTTGCATCAAAAAACTTTAGCATCAATTAGAGCCTATATCACAAAAAAATGTCACTTCATAACTTAATATGAGTGACACAGATATTTTTACAATTTTCAAACCGTATTATTTTCTTCCTTTTGGGAGACCTTTCAGTTCTTCTTTCAGTTTTTCGTTCTCCTCTTTTAATAAAGCAATATAGTTTTGTAAATTTTCAATGATAGCTCCCGGAATATTATCATAATTATTCTGGTTAGTAATTACCCCCGCAGAAGAAGATCTATCATTAAATACAGGATGGTCATTGTTAATAACTACTGTAGGTTCTTCCTCTTCATAAATATCTTCAATCGGTACATCCAGAAAACGGGCAAGTTTGTCCCACTCATCTTTTACGATCCTTACATCACCACTTTCTTTTCTGCTGTAATTAGATACATCTGTTGCGATAAAATCAGCTACCTGTTGTTGAGTATAGCCTTTTTGCTTTCTGATGACGCGTAATTTTTCTTTTTGCATGACCGACATTTTATACAAAAATGGCAAAAAAGCATAAGCTATACAATAGAAAACAGAAAAAAATATGATCTAAAGAATAAGATTAAAGATAAAATGAAAATAAGCTTATAAACATACGTGTTATCTGATTTAATTGTTGAAAACTTTCTTCGTGTCAGTTGTTTATTTCATGACAACTTCTGATTAATCAAAGAGTATTTGGTAAAAGACCAGATTTAAACCTTATAGGTTTTTAAAACCTATAAGGTTTAGATAAAATAATCTATCCATTTAGATTACCGTTGATGATTTTTGGATTGTTGGAAAAACGCAAAGCCGCAAAGATTTTCATGCATTATGAAAATTTAAGACGCAAGAAAATCTAAGATTTTCAGCAAAGGGACATGGCAGAATAGTATTAAATTTCTCGCAGATCCAGCAAGTGCTGGTTAAAATCTACCGTACACAATTTTATCGGAGATAAAATCCTTGTGTCATAAAAGCATGAGTTATATTAAAAAACTTGCGCCTTTGCGTTTTCCAACTTCCTCATCCTTTTTACTAAAAAAAGACTGCTTCAAAATTGAAACAGTCTCTTGTGTAATATTATTTTTCAAGCTGCTTATAGCTTCTCTGTATAAAGTCTGTCAGGTCTTTTCCTTTCAGTAAATTCTGTGAAAGCTTGGCAAGATCCAGAGCATATTTGATCAGGTTTTGCTTTTCGTCACTATTTTCAGTTTTTAATATCTGATTAGAAAGTTCACTGTTGGAATTGACAACAAGATTGTACATTTCCGGGAATCCTCCCATTCCGAACATTCCACCTCCGCCTGTAGCCTGCATTTCTTTCATTCTTCTCATAAACTCCGGCTGAGTAATAGTGAAAGGAGCATCACTGCTGTCAAGATCTTCAAGCTGAACGGTGAATTTAGCATCCTGTATTGCTTCTTCTACATTCTTTTTTAAAGATTCTTTTTCAGTTTCATTTAATTTTGAAATAACCGGCTCATCTTTTTTGATCAGGTTATTGATGTGATCAGCATCTACTCTTGCGAATGAGATGTTTTCTTTTGAAGTTTCCAGTTTCTGGATCACATGTGGAATAATAGGAGAGTCTAATAAAAGTACCTCATATCCTTTATCCTTTGCAGATTGGATGTAGCTGTGCTGTTCATCAGCATTGGTAGCATAGAGAACAACTAATTTGTTATCCTTATCCGTTTGTGACGGCTTGATTTTCTCAACTAATTCATCCCATAAAAAGTATTTTCCGTCTGTGGTAGGATACAGCGTAAATTTATCTGCTTTTTCAGAAAACTTCTCTTCAGTGATAATTCCGTATTCAATAACGATTTTAATATCGTTCCATTTTTTCTCATAATCTTCACGGTTCTCGTTGATCAGAGAAACCATTTTATCGGCTACTTTTTTGGTAATGTAAGAAGAAATTTTCTTTACAGCACCGTCTGCCTGAAGATAAGAACGGGATACATTCAACGGAATATCCGGAGAGTCGATAACTCCTCTAAGAAGCATCAGGAAATCCGGAACGATACCTTTTACTTCATCTGTTACAAATACCTGATTTTGGTAGAGTTGGATTTTATCCTTGTCGATATTCAGATTGTTGCTCAGTTTTGGGAAGAATAAAACTCCGGTAAGGTTGAATGGATAATCAACATTAAGGTGAATATTGAATAGAGGTTCATCAAACTGCATTGGATACAATTCGTGATAGAACTTCATATAATCTTCGTTGGTCAGCTCACTTGGAGCGATAGTCCATGCCGGTGTAGGGTTGTTGATGATATTATCTACTTCTTCTGTTTCCGCCACTGCATCTTCAGGAGCGTTTTCCGGTAAAGGCAGGGTATGTGTTTTTGTTCCGAATTTAATAGGAACAGGCATAAACTTGTTATACTTTGATAATAGCTCACGGATTTTTCCTTCTTCTAAAAACTCTACAGAATCTTCTGCAATGTGAAGGATGATTTCTGTACCTCTGTCAGTTTTATCCGTTGTTTCCTCAAGGGTAAATTCCGGGCTTCCATCACAGATCCATCTTACAGCCGGTTCATCTTTATATGATTTGGTAAGGATTTCCACTTTCTCAGCCACCATAAATGCAGAGTAGAATCCAAGCCCAAAATGTCCGATAATTCCTGAATCTTTTGCAGAATCTTTATATTTTTCCAAAAACTCTTCAGCTCCGGAAAAAGCAACCTGGTTGATGTATTTTTCAACTTCCTCACCCGTCATACCAATACCCTGGTCAATGATACGTAACGTTTTTTGTTCTTTATCGATTTTAACCTCAAGTTTTGGGTTACCGTATTCAACCTTAGCCTCTCCGATACTTGTTAAATGCTTTAATTTTAAGGTAGCATCAGTAGCATTAGAGATTAATTCTCTTAAAAATATTTCGTGGTCGCTGTAAAGAAACTTTTTTATAAGGGGAAAAATATTTTCAACAGATACATTAATATTTCCTTTAGTCATAATATTTTAGATTTTTAATTGTTACCCATAACTTCTCAAAAAAAATACCACGAAGAAGAATGTGACAGAATGACATTTTTTTTATGAGCGGTCTATTCATCCCTTTTATTATATTTACCGCCAATTATAATAACAATATGGGAATCTTTAATTTTTTTAAGAAAAAAGAAAACAGACAGGATGAAGTTTATGCTCCGGTTCAGCAAAATGAAACATCAGTTAAAAATGTAATGGAAGAGGCTGAAGAAGTGGAAGTAATGGTAGATACATTACCTGAACAGCCTTCGGAGCCAGTTGAAGAAAAGAAGATCAATAATGAATATGAAAAGATAAAGATTTACAATGATTATATTGTCTATTCCATTGCGCTTCAGCTAAAGGGTGATTATGCCCCTATTTCTGCATTTGAAAAGGAAAATGGTGAAGTGGAAGGATTTGCCTATATGGTGAACGATGCTACATATATGTTTTCAATGGAAGATGCTATCGGAAGAATGGAAAAAAAGTTTGAGTCTGAGCTTAAGGAAGGTAAGATCAGGTCATACATGATTTTATACCATTCTAAGTTTGATGATAATGGCAACCATGAAGTGGCAACCCAGGAAGGAGAGTTCAAATCAATCACGCTTTCCTATCATTATAAAGGTTTTGATAAAGCTAAAACAGCATTGCCTTATGTTTTTGAAAACCAAAGCATCACTTATAAAGGTTTTTCAGAGTTTTCTCAGGAAGAAAACAATGAGATCATGAATAATCAGTTGGTAGAGGGTAAAGAGTATTTCACCAATATAGAAGAAATTAAAATACCGGAAAGTAGTAACGAAGCTGGAATTAAGATTAAAAAATCAAATGTTCATACCCTTGCGAGCACGTGGGGTGGAGTTTTCGGATTTGAAAGCTTTCAGAACCAGAAAGAATTTTCCGAGTATTTGATCCACACCATGTCTTTATTTAGAATGGAAGACCCTGCTTATGACCAGGATAAGCTGAAGTATACAGAATTTAAAGATGTAAAATTCAAGCCGGTACTTTCCGATGATTTTACTACCATGTATCCGGAAGTAAAAACTGATTTTTCCCTGGATTTTGAAACAAAGGAGATTAACGAATGGGAAAATGTGAACAACAATGAAGCAGTTATTGGAGGTTCGGCAAGAGATACCTTTGGAATTTGGTTTTTCGCAACGGATTATGTGGAGAATAGGAACAGATATTTGACACAGACAAAATTAAATGTTAATATCAGTGGGATTATTTTCGTATTGGATCTGCATGAGAGTTTTGAATTACCGGACGGTACTATGACGGGAGAGGATTTTACAGCGTATAAACCTAGCCAGGATCTTCCTAATTATGGATGTTTTGATTTTGTGGGTAAGATTATGGACTTCAGAGAAACGGAAGTACTGGCAGATGGAAGTGCTACAGGGTATATACTGAAATTAAAGCTGATCACAAATTCTGAAATGGAAGACTTCTTTACAATTGATGCCTTTGTTAGTAAAGGAAATATGAGATTTGAAACGTTGACCAAAGGAATGCAGGTTGCCGGAGCAGTACAGTTGCAAGGTAAGATGGCAAACTAATAATAAGCATACAAAAGAAAAACGGTCTGAATTTTCAGACCGTTTTTTTATTTTAATTGAAACAAATTATTTGTTTTTCAATTCTTCCTTGATTTTGTTTTCCAATTCCTCAGCAAGATCAGGATTATCTTTTAAAACATCTTTTACAGCATCACGTCCCTGACCTAATTTGGTCTCTTCGTAGCTGAACCAAGAACCGCTTTTCTTTACAATTCCCATATCTACTGCTGTATCAAGAATTTCTCCTACTTTAGAAACTCCTTCTCCATACATAATGTCAAATTCAGCCTGTTTGAAAGGTGGAGCTACTTTGTTTTTCACAATCTTCACTTTCACACGGCTTCCGATAGCTTCGTCACCCTGCTTAATTGGAGCACTTGCTTTTCTGATATCAAGTCTACAGAAAGCATAGAATTTAAGAGCATTACCACCGGTAGTTGTTTCAGGGTTTCCGAACATAACACCGATTTTTTCTCTTAGCTGGTTGATGAAGATTACCGTACATTTTGTTCTTGAAATAGTAGCAGTAAGTTTTCTTAATGCCTGAGACATTAATCTTGCATGAAGACCCATTTTAGAGTCTCCCATTTCCCCTTCAATTTCAGCTTTTGGAGTAAGAGCAGCTACAGAGTCAATCACAACGATATCAATAGCTCCTGAACGGATAAGATTATCCGCAATTTCTAAAGCCTGCTCACCGTTATCCGGTTGAGAAATAATAAGGTTTTCTAAATCAATTCCTAGTTTTGCAGCATAGGTTCTGTCGAAAGCGTGCTCAGCATCAATAAATGCAGCAATACCCCCTGCTTTTTGAGCTTCAGCGATAGCGTGAAGAGTCAATGTTGTTTTACCTGAAGATTCAGGACCATATATTTCAATGATTCTTCCTCTTGGATATCCACCTACGCCTAATGCGATATCTAATCCTAAAGATCCTGAAGGAATAACTTCTATGGTCGTATCTACGGCAGCATCCCCCAAAGTCATTACAGTTCCTTTTCCGTATGTTTTATCTAATTTGTCAAGCACTAATGCGAGTGCTTTTTTCTTATCTTCAATGTTACTCATCGCTATTAAAATATTTCTCAAAAATACATAATTTAAATATCAAAAACTAATATTATTTATGGGTGAAACCTGTTTTTAAAGTTAAAAAATGATAAATTTTTACTACTGATCTCATTCATAACGAAGCAGATGCAGAATATAGTTTTCGGGAAATTTTAAAACATATTTTTTATTTACAACAGAGATATTATCTAATGGAAATTTGAGTTTTTTGTGATATTCAGATAGTCTTCCAGTACCTTCATCTGATCCTTATTTCCTCTTTGTATTCTTGCTTCCCGGCTTACCAGCTTGTCATAGATTTTATTGAAAAATATCTTAGATTTTGGAAATAGTTTTTTATAGGAAACTTCCGGAATTTGTAGTCTTTTACAAACCTCGTCACCCAAAAGAAACCAGGTACAGCAGATATGGAGATACCTTAAGTTTTTTCTTTGGAATTCAAATTTTAAAATAGGATTTTCTAACGATTCGTTCAGTAAAGAATGGGCAAGGAGAACAGAGTCTTTATCTGAAGGTGGCTGAACCGAAGTCCATAGATAAAAATATTCTGTAGCCTGCTTTTTATTATCGGGAAGAATCTGCTCCGGAATTCCTAATAAATATCCTACATATTTCCAGAGGTGAAAAATACCCTGTTCTTCTTCGACAGAAAAAGTATTTCCCAGTTTTTGAAGGCTGTGAAGGAAAACGAGGCTGAACCCAATATAGGTAGCCATCATATCCCAGGAATTGATGGGCTCTCCCCAGTTTTCAGTGTCCCAGTCTTTATAGTGTTTCTTTATGGAAAGCCTGGCATAGGAATGGATAAGCCTGGTTTTTATGGCAAACTCATATCCTTTTGCGTGAAGTTCGAGTGCATTGTAGCGGGTAGCATTGACCCAGAAATCCAGTGTTTCCGAAAGACGCTTTACAGCTCCTTTTTTTAAGGCTTCCGTTACAATCAGCGGTTTATTGAGATAAGCATAATCATATCCTCCGATCAGGCAGTAATCCCGCAGTGAGATCAGAGAGTCCAGATTACTTCTCATGCAAAGTTCAGCACCGCTTTTAAGCAGGTTATAATCAAGCCACTCAGGAACCTTTTGGGTTTGGGCGAATAATTTTTTTACGCTGTCAGGAACATCGTCGGTTTCAGAAACACCATTGCGGATATAGTTTTCAATTTCTCTGGAGGCTTCCTGGTATTTTTTAGTAAAATAAACCTCTTTTACAACCTCATCACCGGTTTCATCTACATGATAAAAGAAAGGCGCATATTTCTCAAAGTTTTCAAAACTCACTTCAGCTCCTGAAATTTCAATGAGCTGTTTGCCATTGCCTTCTTCCCAAAAGTTTTTGAAATGAGAAGAATCTTTAAAGCGAGGTTGTATTGTCGTTCGTTCCATGTAATATAAAAGTACAAGTTTTACACCGAAATCCCCTGATGATATTGATCAGCCTTTTAGATGATATGAAGCTTGGTTTCATTTTTTTCTGAAAAATAACACAAACGGGTTATTTTTTTGTCTCCATAAAAGTCCAAACTTTGTTGTGAAGCTAAGAGTCATCAAAATATCAGTTCTAAAAAGATATTGTTTCAGAATTGAATTTCTCTGCTCTTCAATGATAAAAACTTTAACCCTAAAACAACTAATTATGAAAACGAAAATTTTACTGCCACTTTTGCTTTGGACAGGAGTGATCTTTGGACAAGTTAGAGATTCATTAAATGCAAAATTTGCCAACCCTGAGGTTGATCAGAGTAAAATAGTTGCATCAAACATTTTAAGAGTTGAGGCTGATCTAGTATCATCCTGGAGAGGAGTCAGAGGTTGTGGCGATGCGCCGACACCGCGTAAGAATATTGAAGCTACAGCCAATGCTTGGATTAAAACGAAAATGTTTGAACACAAAAACTTGAAATGGATCAGATACGGATGGAATGTTCCGGTAATTTCAGTAAGACGCTGGCAGGATCCATTTCCGGACAAAAGAAGGCATTGTTCCGGAAATGCCAGATTCAAAATTTTTATGGAATTTGAAAAACAGTAACCCTTAAAACAAAAAAACCTTCCCATCGGGAAGGTTTTATATTACTTATTGCTTATCGCTCATTACTTATTATAAAGAAGCAGCGTGTACAAGCATATCTACTAACTTGTTAGAATAACCCATTTCGTTGTCATACCAAGAAACAAGTTTTACGAAGTTTGGAGAAAGCATGATACCAGCGTCTTTATCGAAGATAGAAGTTCTCTTATCTCCTACGAAGTCCTGAGAAACTACTGCATCTTCAGTATATCCTAAGATTCCTTTCAATTCACCTTCAGAAGCTTCTTTGATAGCCGCACAGATCTCATCGTAAGAAGTTGCTTTTTCTAATCTTACCGTAAGGTCAACTACAGAAACGTCTACAGTAGGTACTCTGAAAGACATACCTGTTAATTTTCCGTTTAATGAAGGGATTACTTTTCCTACTGCTTTAGCAGCACCTGTAGAAGAAGGGATAATGTTGTTTAGAGCAGCTCTACCACCTCTCCAGTCTTTCACTGAAGGACCGTCAACAGTTTTTTGAGTTGCTGTTGTAGCGTGTACAGTTGTCATTAAACCTTCTACGATTCCAAATTTATCGTGGATTACTTTAGCTAAAGGAGCTAAACAGTTTGTAGTACAAGAAGCGTTTGATAAAATTTTGATATCATCAGTAAGTTCCTTGTGGTTTACACCCATTACGAACATTGGAGTATCATCTTTAGAAGGAGCGGAAAGGATTACTTTTTTTGCACCTGCATTGATGTGAGCCTGAGCAGAGTCTTTAGATAAGAAAAGACCTGTAGATTCTACGATATAGTCAGCTCCAATTTCATTCCACTTTAGGTTGTTAGGATCTTTTTCAGCAGTTACTCTGATTTTTTTTCCGTTTACAACAAGATCATTTCCTTCTACAGAAACTTCACCTGGGAAAACACCATGTACAGAGTCATATTTTAACATGTAAGCCATGTATTCTGCATTGATTAGGTCATTGATTCCTACAACTTCAATGTTGTCTCTTTCAGTCATTGCTCTGAAAACAAGACGTCCAATTCTACCAAAACCGTTGATACCTACTTTAATTGTTGACATAATAGTTTGTTTTTATTAGATTATAAAAATAATTAGATTGCTAAAATTTCTGAAATCAACATCAGATCTTTGTTGATTTCGTTATGTTTTTTAATGGCTTCTTCAATAGGAGTATACACCACATCATTGGAGCGCATTCCTGCCATTACATTGTTTTGTCCTTCCATTAATCCTACTACGGCACCATATCCAAGTCTGCTGGCCAATACTCTGTCTGCACAACTTGGGGATCCTCCTCTTTGCATATGTCCTAAAACCGCTACACGAATGTCATAGTCAGGGAATATTTCCTTTGTTTTTTCTGCTAACCCATAAACATTGGCTAGTTTTTCACCTTCTGCTACCACTACAATGCTGGATGCTTTTCCTGTTTTTTCAGCTTTTCGGAATTTTGCAAAAAGATCATCCATGCTGTCTTTTTTCTCAGGAATTAAAATATCCAAAGCACCTGTTGCCAGACCACTGTTTAAAGCAATAAAACCGGCATCACGACCCATCACCTCTACAAAGAAAACCCTGTTGTGAGAAGTAGCCGTGTCACGGATTTTGTCAATAGCTTCCATAGCTGTATTCAGAGCTGTATCATACCCAATGGTATTATCAGTCCCGAAGATATCATTGTCAATAGTTCCCGGTATACCAATTACCCGGATTCCAAATTCTTCATTGAAGATTTTAGCTCCTGTAAAGGTTCCGTCTCCTCCAATACATACCAATCCGTCTATTCCAAGCTTGACACAGTTATCATAAGCTTTCTGACGGCCTTCTTTAGTTCTGAATTCGTGGGATCTGGCAGACTTTAGAATAGTTCCGCCCTGGTTGATTATATTTTTTACGGAACGAGCTCCCATTTTCAGGAAATCAGCATTGATAAGACCATTGTAGCCTTCTCTCACTCCGTAGCATTCGATATTATAGTAGTTGGCGGTTCTTACTACCGCTCTTAATGCAGCATTCATACCTGGAGAATCTCCTCCTGAAGTAAGAACTGCAATTTTTTTTACAGCACTCTCTTTCATCTAGTAAAAAATTTCGAACACAAATTTACAAAAACAAGTTCAGATTATGGCAGTAACTTTCTAATAGTTTTGAATATAAATTATTAAAAGCTTCTGAAGTTTGTAGGCTTAAAAATATATCGTGCCGTTTTGGTTTCCGGAGAGTCAACATTAAGATCATACCATGGAGAAGTTTTTTTGTTAAAAGGATTGGAAAGTAAATGAACAGACTGAGCCGGAGTAAACCCTTCACCCAATAAGAATAATTTCTTTCCGTCCTTATTGTTACATACTCCTGCAATAAACACCACGTGACCCGGACTTCCCGGAGTAATCAGGATATCTCCGGTTTTTAAATCTGAATTTTTAGTGACCGGTTTTGTCTCCTGATGTAAAGAGATCGTTCCTGCATAATTGAAGATGAGGTCAAGATAACTTCTGAAATTCTGATAAGAATCATCAAAATCTGCTGTTTTTCTAAAATTGACAGAATTACCATTCACAAGAGCTCTTGTTCCGTTTTTATAATCATTCCAGCTGAGCAGATCCCCGCTTGTGAAATGGAATTTTATGGCATCGGTTTTTTTATCTGCATATAAATATTCTGCGCGCAGTCGTATCACAGCATCAGCACATTGCTGCAGGTCTTTATTTCCCGTGTCAATATCAAAAACAGCTTCATGAAGATGTTGGGTAGAAATGGGGGTTTCATCATATTTCAGGATCTGACTTCCATAAGGCTTCAGTTTAAAGTTTTCAATAAAATATCCGAAGGAACCGGATGCTTCATCCTGCCATTCATAATCCTTAGGAGGAGAGAATCTTTCTTTGATGGTATTTTTACCTGTATTGACCAGCACAGAACCTTCGGAAACAAAGTCCTGGGTTTCCTGAGAACTAAGTTTTGAAGATGTTTTATCCGGGGTGCAGCTTACCAGAACACTAAGAATAGTTAATCCTGAAATAATTTTTTTCATATGGCATTTGATACAGTTACAAATATGATGATTTTTGTAATATGTAGTAGAGAATGTAGAGAATAAAGAATAAAGAATAAAGAATAAAGAATAAAGAATAA